>Ga0210409_10004794_pt1 | contig 14446 bp, 15 predicted proteins | sample IncBWH17MmetaG_FD_161649 | JGI IMG/M metagenome (GOLD analysis project Ga0210409, IMG submission 161649) | Forest soil microbial communities from Barre Woods Harvard Forest LTER site, Petersham, Massachusetts, United States - Inc-BW-H-17-M | ecosystem: Environmental > Terrestrial > Soil >... | reverse complement strand
GTTCCAGTAATTCACCATCAGTTTGATCTTCGCTTCCTGCGCCAGCCGTTCCATCTCCCGCGCATCCGCGGCGTTTGTTGCCATGGGCTTTTCTGTTGAGTAGTGAATGTGCCGCTTGGCGCATTGCCGCAGAATCTCCAGGTGCCGGTCGTTGGATGTGGCCACGATCACCGCGTCCGGCTTGGCCTGGTCCAGCATCGTCACGTAGTCCGGATAAAATTTGACGCTGGCGGGCACTTCCTTTTGCGCCCGGCTCACCAGCGCCGCATCCGTTTCCGCAATAGCCACCAATTCCGCAGATGGTTCGCCGGCAATGTCCTTCAGCAAACTCCACACATGATCGTGGTCCAACCCAACTACCGCGAGGCGAGTTTTGGCCGCGGCAGCGGCGCTCTGCGCTTCGCCTACAGTCGCCGCGCCGAGCAGCGCCAGCAGCGCGAACACAACGAAGATAATCCGGGACTTCGGATTTTGCCATTTCGCCATTCGGAACCCCCGCAACAATTCAGAATTGCCGTATGTATCCGGCGCGCACGAGTCTCGGAGCTTGGCGTTCGGAAGTCAAGGCACTGCAAGTGGATGGCCGGCGATGAGTTGGACCTGCTGAAAGCAATAACAGTTGGTGGGAGTTCCTGCTAATCGGCCGCTGCGCTCACTTTGGGCTTGGGCGCTCTGTCCGTGGATTCCGCAATCCCTTCGCTGACCTTCGCCCAGGTGAACTGAATCTCCGCGCGCAAAGCTTCCGAGATTGCTTTGGACTTGCGCTCGCCGCGCGCCACGCGGCTCACGTACGAAGGATCGCATCCCAACTTCTGGGCCACGCGATTGTAAATGCCCCGGCAAAGCGAGGGCAGGCACTGCAAGCTAAGAGCTTGATTGTTGTCGTGCACACCGTTCATACAGGTACTCCATGCGGCGCCCCTGATCCAGCACCGGCAATCACGGTAACGTTGATGGTACATCCGTGGCGTTACCTTTTCAATGCCCAAATGCGTGTTGTTGCTCTCCCCTCCGCCTTTCCCCTTGGATATAAGTGGACACGCCCTCGCCACAGTTTTACACTAGGCCTTGGGATCGCGGCAGGTGGGCCTGCGGCGTCGTTCCCTTGGATTTCGCGGTACACCTCCCCACAGGCGCACCTGCACCGCCATCGTGACCCGGATTTGCTAGCGCTCTGCACGTATGCGGTCGCTCTATAAGCGGATTTAGAATTTTGTGCGCTGTTCTCGTGCCGTGAGGCGGCTCAGACAGCGAAGGAACTGAATGGGCAAAAGAAAAAGACGGGATCACGGGCCCACCGACTGGGCCGAGCAGATCCGAAACCTGCGCCAAGAACTGGGTATTTCGCAGAGTGAGCTCGCCAGGAAACTCGACTGTTCGGCCATGACCGTGTCGCGCTGGGAGAACGGACAGCTTGCCCCGACGGCGCGTTATTACATTGAGCTCGGCAAACTGGCTGGGAAAGAGGAGTGCTGGTTTTACTGGGGGCGTGCGGGACTGCAAACCAGCGACGTCATGCCGGTGCTGACGGAGCGGGAACGCAAGCAATTTTCCGCGCGCCCGGAAGAGCAGATGGAATTGGCGTCCGCGGGAGGCGGCGCCAGGCAGGAAGCCGCGCGCAAGCCGAAGATGGTACCAATTCCCGTTCTGCAAGCCACCGTTGGAACCCACGGCGGCCAGGGAGATCGGCACGGCAATCTGAGCCATATTCCGACGCGGGAAATACTGGGCACTCCGCCTGAGTGGTGTCCTAATCCCAGCTATACGAGCCTGCTCCGCGTGCGCGGCCATTCTATGGAACCCTTGATTCGCGACGGCGATATCGCCGCCGTCGATTCGTCGCAGACCAATCGCGCAGAGCTGGACGGAAAACTTGTAATTGTGACCAATGAAGAAAAAGGCTTGTGCGTTTCCCGCCTGCGCCGCTATCCGAAATTCGATGTTCTTGAATCCGAAAACCGCGAGTATCAGTCGGTGGTGCTGGGCAAGAGCTCCGGCTGGCGCATCGTGGCCAGGGTTTTGTGGTGGATCTCCGCGGCGCCCTAGCGCCAGCCCGCTTGAACTAAGCATCAACTCTCCTCCCAACCGAATTGCCTCAGCATAAAATCGATTTAATGATGCCGATGCGCTGCGTTGGCGTTACAATGCGCCCCTATTGCGGAGGCCGCATCCATGATTCGCAAAGTGACGCCGATTCTTTCGCTCGCGTTTTTCGCCGCCACATCGCTCAGCGCGCAAAGCAAACTTTCGCCCAAATGGGAAGAACTCACCGCCGCTGACTTTCGCCAGGGCATTCAGCAGGCCAAAGGCACTTGTTTGCTGCCTTTCGGCATTCTGGAAAAGCATGGGCCTCACCTCCCACTCGGAACCGACCTGTTGAACGTGCGCTACGCTTCGCTGCAAGCGGTCTCGCAGGAATATGCCGTGGTCTTTCCCGAATATTATTTCGGGCAAATTTTCGAGGCCAAGCACGAACCTGGCACCGTCGCGTACAGCATGGAGTTGGAATTGCGTTTGCTACAGGAAACCACCGACGAAATGGCGCGCAACGGCTGCAAGAAAATAATCATCGTGAACGGGCACGGCGGCAACGAGCACCTGCTTCCCTTCTTTGCGCAAGCACAAATGGACAAACCGCACGATTACGTCGTTTACGTTCTGGGCGGCGGGCGCAGCCGGGCGGGCGGCCCGACGAAAAAATCCACCGGCGTCGACTACCATGCCGGGGAAAACGAGACATCGAACACCATGGTTTCGCACCCGGATCTGGTGCATCTGGACCGCGCAAAGGACGAGTCGGGCGGGGACATGAAGCGGCAGACTTTGCCGGAGAATTTGTACACGGGAATCTGGTGGTACGCGCGCTTTCCGAATCATTATTCGGGTGACGGTTCCGTTGCGACGAAAGAACTCGGCGAGTGGAATATGAAGGGCTGGATCGATTCCATTGTCGAGTGTATTCGCTCGGTGAAGGCTGACGATGCCAGCCTAAAAATCCAGAACGAATTCTACGAGAAGAGCAAGCATCCGCTGGACACGCGGCCTTAGCGGGACACGCGCGGCGCAAATCCGTATGGATTCCTCGATAACGCGGCGGGATTTTCTTGGCGCGACGCTTCTTGGCGCCGGCGCCGCGCTCCTCGATGGATTGACTCCCGCTCAAATTCTCGGCGCGACGGCCGAGGATGACTGGACCGGATTCGGTGGCATTGGCGATTATCGCCATTCCAACGGGAACACGCTGGAGGTGCTGCAGGCAGGACACAAACTGCGTGACGGCGCGTACAGTTCCCTTCTGGCCGATCCCATTGAGACCAACGAGATCTATGACTGCGTGGTTGTTGGCGGCGGCATCAGCGGAATTGCCGCTGCGCTCTTTTTTCAGCGGCTCGCGGGATCCGGCAAGTCCTGCTTGATCCTCGAGAATCATCCGATTTTTGGCGGCGAAGCGAAGCAGAACGAATTCGAGGTCGACGGAAAGCGGTTGATCGCGCATCAAGGCTCGGCGATTTATCTGGTTCCGTACCCGCACAGTTTTATTGCGCGCTTCTACGATTCGATTGGTTTGCACACACCGAAGCTTTCGTATCAGAAATGGTCCGGGCCGCAGCCGGAGATGACCATTGGCCGGACTCCTTACGATTCCGCGGGGCCGAGCCGCGGGCAGTACGCGTTTTGGTTTGGCGCGAAATTCGGGCAGAAACCCGGGATGTGGGTTGTCGATCCGATTGGCACGAAACTGCAAGGCGCGCCTATTTCGGAAAACGCGCGCAAGGAATTGCTGCGTTGGTTTTCCGGAAGGGCTTCCGAGGAATCGAAATTCGAGCCGCCGAAGTATGAAGGCGACGAAATTTCGCGGCAGCTTGATTCCATCACACTCGAGCAACACATCATGCAGCGCTCCGGGCTGAGCCAGGAGACGATTCGGACGTTTCTCTCGCCGGTGGAAGGCGGCGGCTCCGGCCTGGGACCGGATGCGCTCTCGGCGTATTGCGATTACGCGGCGGATCTCCTCCATCCGCTCGACGATGGCTCGGGCGAGGCGGTGCAGATGTTTCCCGGAGGAAACACCACCATTGCGCGGCTGATGGCGAAGGCGCTGATTCCCGGTTGCATCGATGGACCTGCGACGGTAGAAGGCGTCGGCCGCAATGCGGTGAAGCTGGGGGCGCTGGATACTCCGGGCGCTGCCGCTCGGATGCGCCTCTCTGCGACGGCTCTTTCGGTTCGCCACGATGGCGATGCCGCTAAAGCCGAGTCTCTTACCATCGCTTACGCGAAGGATGGCAAGGTTTTCCGCGTCAAAGCTCGCTCGGCGGTAGTCGCAGGCGGAAGCTGGACCGCGAAGCACATCATCACCGATTTGCCGGCGGCACAGCGGCAGGCGTACGCGCAGTTCTATCGTTCGCCTTGCATGATGGCCAACGTCGCGGTGCGCAACTGGCGATTCTTGCAGAAGATGGGGATTACCGGCTGCCGGTGGTTTGAAGGCGTGGGCAATTACATGGATGTGCGGCGGCTGGCCACGGTGGGCATCGATGACGCTACGATCAGTCCCGATTCGCCGGTCGTTCTCACGTTGAAGGTGTTGTATGCCTATCCAGGTTTGCCCACGGAAGAGCAGGGGCGTCGCGGCCGCGCGGAGATGCTGAGCATTTCGTTCCGCGAATACGAGCAGCGCATCCGCGAACAGTTTGCTGCGATGTTTGCGCACGAGGGATTCGATGCCAACCGCGATATTGCCGCGATCATTCTGAATCGCTGGGGACATGCGTATTTGAATCCGCAACCGGGATTTTTCTTTGGGAGCAATGGAAAGCCCGCGCCCCGCGAAATTCTGCGCAGCGCACCGTTTGGGCGCATTGCGTTTGCTAATACGGATCTGGCGGGAGCCATGGATCACCGCTACTCGATTCTGGAGGCGCACCGCGCGGTCGGTCAGATCGTGGATCAAGTGCTCACCTCTTGACCCGCTCGAAAAGTGCAGCCGCGCTCGGGTAAAACTTCCCCTGTTGCAACGAAGGAGGGTACCCCACCCCGGGTGTTTTTGGAAAAGAGGCTGCAAGCGATTGAAAACAAAGGAAACGGATGCAGAAAAAGGCGCAAAGAGAGGGCAAAGAGGCACCAAGCTTTTGTAAACAAAAGAGTTGACACGTTGGAAGCCTGAAGGTCTGTCGTCGGGAATGACAGAGGGGTACACCCCCGTGGCGATAGAAATAGTGCGGAAGCCATTGAAAATAGAAGGGATAGCGGCGCGCCGTTGCGCAAAAGAGAGCGTAATTCCATGAAACTGCTGGGGTTGCAGGGATGTGATAGGAAGCAAAGGAGTTGAATGCCTGAAGACGGGAAAAAAGAGAGTGGGTAGAGAGTGGTGGGTGGGTAGTGCGCGGCGGCGCGCTGCTGCTGGTGGACGGGGACGTAGCGTCGAGATTTGGGCCGGGACGGGGGCGACCATGGGGAAGGGTAGCGCAGGTGTTCTTGAGAAGTAAAGTAAAACGCAGCGAATGGGGAAATCTTGGGGGCGAACGGCTATTAGGAGCAGCGAATGGCGACGAGCCGAAGGGAGGAATTCACGGGATCAAAAAGCGATCCCGTGAACGAGGAGACTGGGTCCCGTAAGGACAACCGGGATACAAATGGCGCACTGCGCGCGGCAAGGGAGGCACGCCAAGCGATTTCGTTTCCCAATTGGGTTTGCATTACCAGCGGTGCGTGTTCTTGACGCTTGTGCTTGAAGGTGACTCTAAACCCTTCCAAATCAAAGGGTCCGGCACGCAGATTCTTCCCTTCGCTAAAGCTGCTCCACAAGCCTGGGTTGGAAGGCGGCTGCCACTGGCCAACCGCCTACCCAAAAAGAGGGGCCGGGCTAGTTGGCATTGACCGCGCCGTGCCCGACAAGCGTCCCGTTTGGGTCGATGTTGTCGAGGACCGCCGTACCCGCACCCGCAAAGCGACCCATACAACGCGGCTGTCGGCTAGCTACGGGGTCGCGTGCTTGCAGAGTCCCGTACGGTTCTCTGTGAAACCGAAGTCGTTGACCCAAGAGTTTCCCGTTCCGGCGGTTCCGGCACCTGCGGTGTCGTCATAGCAATCCGGAGAGTTCCCCTTCATGTGGTTCTGCTGGATCGTGTTTCCAATGGAGTTGGCGGTCGCCGCAAGTCCGGCCTGCACATTGTTTTCAGCTCGGTTGGTGCCGACAGTGTTGTTGTCCGAACTTTCACCGATGCGGATCCCATTGAGCTGGAAGCCGATGGCCTTGTTGCTCTTCACGACCGAACTGCTCGTAGAGTGCAATGAGACTCCATTGAACGTGCCGTTCTCGACGTCGTTATACGCATATTCGCTGCTGGTGACGTTCGTGGTCACAATGCCGCTCCCGACCGAGCCAATCACCTTATTGTAGTCAGCCGTCAAGTTGAATGCTGTCGGGCCGGCGGAAGCAAACGTACCGATCGAGCCGTCGCTCACGGACTCGTTGTGCGTGATAGCGATGTCGTGGGGCGCCGTGAGGAAAGTGTCGATGACGATGGCTGCGTTCTGGTCGCCAGTGAAATAGTTGTTCGTGATTTGCGCGTTCGAAAGGCCTTGGTCCGAGTAGACGCCGTTCCCCGAAGCCGCCCCACCCAGGTTGTTGTCGCGGGAGCAGTTCTCGCGGACGTACGTCGGCGCGGAACCGTCGCTGTTCACGTAGATCCCGATCGTATTGTTCTGGACGACGTTGTGACGAATATCGTAGCCCGCGAAGAAACGACTAGTGAAAATACCGACGCCGTTCGAAATGACGATCACGTCAGGCTCGACTTTGAACCCGTCGATTGTAACGTTTGGCGATTCAACGTCGAACCCCTCCGAGGGATTGCCGCCGTTCAGGGAGGTGTTGTATTTGACGATCGCCTCCTGTGTCGGATCATCGGAGGTTGTCGTCTTGCACTCGGTTGCTGTACCCTGCTGCCTTGGCGCCTGCAGCGTGAGCGGCTTGTCGACGACGACTGACTCGCGATAAACCCCCGGGCATACGCGGATCGTCGCACCCGGCGGCGCGGCGCTTACAGCTGCGTTGATCGACGTGAACTGCGCGTCCGGGCACTGCACTTTGTCGTCATCGACGATCAGCATCGACGGGTCGCTGATCAGTACCGGGACCGTGTCGAGCACGACGCCCGTCGACGCGAGCTGATCATCGGTCACAGCGACGTCGGTGATTGTGGGATCGAGCGCCGTTAGGAGCGACACTAAGTAGCCGATTGCCGTTCCCGCTTCCTGTTGGAGCTGGGTTGTTTGGGCCTGCGCTGCATGTGTAATCGAGAAGAGAATCACCAGCCCTGCCGCAGCGCTGACGCTCAAGGTCGGCGCAATCCATACAGTTCTCGCCAACAATTTCTTCCATGGATTCTTCTGCCCTGACATGGCGTTATCTCCTTTTTGAGAAAGACCGTTCCATCTTAGTCGCTTCACACGAAGCTCCTTTCAGCATTTGCCGAATTAAGTGTGGCCTAGGGGAACCCGGAGCCGAGGGTACGGCGGAGACGATAGCTGGGAAACGCTGTAAGACAATCGAGGGAATTCTTGGAAGCGAGGTTAGGGGAATCCCTGAATGTGGCGTCAGGTGAAATACTGAGAATCAGGCACAAGATTGCTGAGTGTGCGCGGCCGCCGGTGCGGTGAGCCGAAGAGAGGAATTCACGGGATCACAAGGCAAGCCCGTGGGAATGGCCCGAGGCAATTCGCCACCAAACGAATAGGTTAGATTTCGCATTGAGGTTGGAGATTTTCACTTCTTACCCCCCAGAGAGATTCCCAGCAGCGCGCCGGGCGCAAACTTAGGTCCGCCCGCCATCCCAACAGCCCACGCACTCCGACAACGGAGAAACCATCGCGCCTACCGAAATGCGCCGCCGCGCCGCCCTCACGGCCGCTGTTGGACACCCAGACCCGAGAAAGTGGCAGCGCCTCCCCGACGATTTCCGCGTGGACTGTAAGTTTTGCCAGTGGCAGGGGCAGCGCTGAGCTCGTAGCCTGCGGCAATCTTTAGGGAGTGTGTCTGCTTGAGTACACGTCCGCAGAGTCTCAGGTTTGACCGGTACCGAAGTGCGCCATCGCCAGGGAAGCCTCCTGATGGCGCAATGGTAGCCCCGCCCAGCCGTAAGCCCCTCCCGGCACGCCCCGAAATGGTGTGGGTTCAGAGAGAACGTTTCACGGGCTGGGCCTGCGCAGGATGTGCGTGGGAGTTCCATCTTTCAGGCATACCTGCCGCCAACACCTTGGCCGAAATAAAACAGCAATACGAACGGCAGCGCGACAAGGAATTTGCTTCGCACCTCTGCGCCGAGCATCCACAGTGCGCCGAAAGCGCCTCTCGCGACGAACCGCGCAAACCAACGCAAAGACCGCACCCCTCGGACGATCGCAAATCGGGCATCGAGCTTGTCTCAGCCGGCCCCGGCCCGAAGAGGAACCCGCGCAAACGTCCCGACCGCCCGCAAGCCGCAACACTCACACTCCCCGACAACTGACAAACCAGCAGGCTCACGCGCCGGGCTTGGGGCGGTAGGCTCCTATCAATCCTGCGATCAGGACGGCGAGGTACAGGACACCAAGGATAGCTTCGAGGATAGAAAAGGAACGTGCTTGAGACGTGACAGGAGTAATCCCAGCAGCGCCGAGCGAAGTCATGGTGCAGAAACTGTAGTAAATGAAATCGAAGCGGTCGGGAACGCTATGAAGGTTCGTGCGCGGATCCAGATAAAAGGAGTTTGGCTGGAACGCGACTAGCATTCCGTAGACGCTGGCGAAAGTGAAGCCCACCAGCAGATAGAGGCAGAGGGCTCCGAAGATGGTTTCCGATGTTGGTTGTTCCGCAGCCAGCACGTGGCGGAAAATAACCACGACAATCACTACGTCAAAAACAAGGGTCAGGACAATGTTGAATAGGGAAAATGAGTGCGCATTGACCTTGGGAAGCACGGCGCGCTCGAGTAACGCGGGAATCGCAAGCACGACGGCAAAAATAAGCAGGCCCCGGTGAACCTTGGCTGCATACACGCTGGCTACGACGGTGAGGCTTCCGATAACGCGAAATGCGTAGGAACCGACGTGGCTGGCTTCGGCATAGGGAAATAGAACTAGCGTAGCCAAGAGAAAAACGAAGAGCAAAAAGAATCTGTGGCCGGTGAGAGCCGACTCTTGCTCGGACTGAATTGCGTGCGCCATGGAAGCGTACAAAAACTACGTCGCCGATGGTACACCCGTCATCCAGTCATCCGCACCACGCGGCTTGCTCTGCCCGACCCGGTGCAACGTTTAACACAGGACTCCAACTTCCAGGAGCCGCGCGTTGCCGCTGGCGGTGACAAAACCTTTACAACGTGTTCGGTGACTGTTACAGGGGCGAGGGCGTCTAAGGGTGTGTAGTCGTTTTGAGGATGATTGTTGACACAGACGCCGGATCAGTTTGCGGAATAAAACCCAGGCGCGGCGGTTACCTCTAATGACGGCTCTAAGACGTTCAAAGGAGAAATGATGAAAAATCTGTTGCGTATTGCAGTAGCGCTGATCGGTTTCGCCGGGTTGGGCATCACGGCCAAGGCCCAGGTTGCGGACCAAATCGTGGTGACCATACCGTTCGAGTTTGTGGTCGCCGGCAAAACACTTCCAGCAGGCACTTACCGTGCGAATCGTGTGTCAGATGATAAGTGGGCCGGGCTAATCTTCAGCAGCGTCGAAACTCGCGCCGGCGTGATCGTTCGTCCAACTGAAGTGCAAAGCGCGTCCGCCGACCAAGCCAAGGTGAGCTTCGAAAAAGCGGGGGACGAGCACTTCCTCAGCAAGATCCAGACTGGCGATAACCTATTCACCATTCCAGTGTCGCGTAACGCGATTCTGCTGGCCTCGGGAAAATCACATTCGAACACCGCTTCCGGAAGTTCCACCGGAAACAACTGACTATTCACAATCCACAATTCAAAAAACGGGGCGACCTTCGGGTCGCCTTCGTTTACTGTTGTGTCCCAAATTCCCCGGCACGCCTGCGAATTTACCGCTATTTTGTTCGGCCGAAGTGGGTGATTTTGGCGTCGCTCACGGCGGCGATGTAGCGGCCGGCGATGAGGAATTGCATGACCTTGGCGCCTTTGCGGGCGAGGGCGGCCCAACGGGAGGCGGTTGCGGGATTTTGCTCGAGGGCGCGGATGCGCTGGCCGGCGAAGTCGAAATCCACTTGCGCGAGCTTGCGCTTGGCGGTGGACTGGACAGGATAGGAATCATCGCCCACGACTACGCGCTTTCTGCGTTCGACGAGGACTTGACGCCAGACGGAGAGTAGAGCTTCCTCGAAGTTGGGGCTATTGTCTTCTTTCTTGATCATTTGGCTAAGAAAGTGACCCCCTACATTGCTCCAAATCATAGCGCACCTCTGTTACCATCTTGCGGCTGCAAAACAGGAGCGCCATGAGACGCACATTCTTACTCATCTCGTTAGCTTTTGCTTTTGCTTTTGCTTTTGGTTTTCCTTCTGCTGCTCCCGCGCAGGCGCCACCAGCTGCGGTGGTTTCGCCGGACGTGCACGCGGACAATCGCGTTACGTTTCGGTTTCGGGCGCCGAATGCGAAGGAGGTTGCGCTCGCGCTGGAAGGGACGCCGAGAGATTTGGCGATGCAAAAGGACGAGCAGGGCGTTTGGAGCGTGACAACGGAGCCGCTGGCGCCCGACTTCTACGGATACGCGTTCGTCGCCGATGGCGTGCACCTGATTGATCCATCCACTCCCTTGATGAAGCCCAACCTGCTCAATACCACGAGCCAGGTGCATGTGCCGGGGCCGGCTTCGCTGACGTGGGAAATCGGCGACGTGCCGCACGGCGAGGTGCATCATCATTTCTACAAGTCGGCGGCGGTGGGAGACCAGCGCGACTTTTACGTCTACACGCCGCCAGGGTATGACCCGCGCGGGAAGGAGAGCTACCCGGTGCTGTACCTGCTGCACGGATTCAGCGATGACGCGAGCGGCTGGACGGCGGTGGGACGCGCGTACGTGATTCTGGACAAGTTGATCGCGCAGGGAAAGACCAAGCCCATGATTGTGGTGATGCCGCTGGGGTATGGAGCTCCGGAGATTTTGCGCGGCGGCTTCGGCGCGTTTCGCAATACAGAACTGCGCGACCGCAATTTCGCGAAATTCACGGAGGCGTTGCTGGGAGAGGTGCTGCCGGGCGTGGAGTCGGCTTATCTGGTGAAGAAGGACAGGAACTCCCGCGCGATTGCGGGGCTTTCCATGGGCGGGAGCGAGTCGCTGCTCACCGGACTGAATCATGTAGACAAGTTCGCGTGGATCGGAGCGTTCAGCTCGGGCGGCTTGCCGGAGGAGTTCGACAAGGATTTCCCGAATTTGAATGCGAAGGCGAACGGCGAAGTGAAACTGCTGTGGATTGCCTGCGGCGTAGATGACCGGCTGATCGAGTTAAACCGGAAGCTGCGGGCGTGGCTGGAAGCAAAAGGGGTCCGCAAGATCGATATCGAAACACCAGGCATGCATACGTGGATGGTGTGGCGGCGGAATTTGTCGACGTTTGCGCCGCTGCTGTTTCGGTGACCGCGGTGCCACTGCGGCTTATCGTTGGCGAAGTTGTTCGATCCAGCGGGCGAGGAGATCGTGGCAAGCGGATTCGACGTCGATGAATTCGATGCCCATGCCGATGCGCGGCTTAACGATGCGAACGACCGCGAGGCCTTCGACGCTCTGACCCTTGCGGGAGAGGGTGACCCGCGCGCGCGATTTCAGCGGGAGGGGCTTGCTGGTGCAAACGAAGCAGCCGCCCAGGGAGATATCGGAGGTCACGCCGGTGGCCTGCGATCCGGTTTCCAAATCGATTAGTACGACGTCGGCAGCAAAAGGATAGCGAATCGCGTAGCGGCGATCGCGCACCCCCGCCCGCAGCGACGGCCCTTTGCTCGTGCGATTTTCCATGACGATGACGTTGCTCACAGTGTTCGCCGTCCACGATCGATAGACGGAGTTACTCGGGACGGGACAAATTCCCTGTATTTAGTGTGCCGGAAAAACGGCCGAGAGAACGCAAATCCGGCGGCGCACATGGCCAAAACAGCAATAGCGCCGGGGCAGCCGGGGACGAATACGGCGAGCTATTAGTGGGTACGACAAAGGGTCCGTGGCAGCGCGTTGGCTCGTGCGCGCGCATGCTAGTCTGAAAATCGTGGAATTTCCCGCGCGAACAGAGGCTATGCGCCCCGAAGGACTTCGGCGAAGCGACCGGGTCAGTTTCCGAATGCCCGTGGAGGCATCGTGGTTTGCAGCCGGGGGTGTAGCCGTGAAGCAGACGGCGCAGACGCTGCTGGTGAGCCGCAATGGCGGCGTATTGTGCCTGGCCGAAAAAGTGGCGCCGGGGCAAGAGCTGACGCTGCGGCGGCAAGACGGCGACGACTGGAAGATGGCGCGAGCGCGCGTGCTGGCGGAGTTCGATCGTGAGCCGGAAGGATTCCTGTATGCATTCGTGATTTTGGAGCCGCGCGAGGATTTCTGGGGCATCGACTTCCCCGCCCCGCACACCGCCGAGGATGCGCTGGCCCGCTTGTTGATGGAATGCAGCTTTTGCCAGCGGCGCGAAGTGGTGTACCTGAACGAACTGCAATTGAAATCGTTTGAAGTGCGCAAATGCGTGGCGCGGCTGTGCACGCATTGCGATGCGCCATCGATCTGGATCGAAGCGCAGTCGAGCGCGAAGCAGGAGGGAGTGCCGAAGCCCGTTGCGGAAGAGCGCGTAAATCCGCATCGCAAGAAGAATCGGGTGAAGGCGCGCGTGCTGGCTTGCATACGGCGGCGGGGATTTCAGGAAGAAGTGGCGGTGTGCGAGGACTTGTCGAAGGGCGGGCTGAGTTTTCGCAGCCGGAATCAGTATCCGGAAGGCACGCGAGCGGAAGTCGCGGTGCCGTTCACGCCAGGGGCGGGCGCGATTTTCGTGCCGATTCGCATTGTGTTTTCGCAGGCGCTGCCGGCGGTGGGACTCTACCGGCACGGCGCGGCGTATGTGAAGCCGCCGATGGATGGCGTGTAAGAAAAGGATTGCCAGAGAGGTGCAGCGACCACATAAAATCGTGGGACTAAAAACAACTCCAGTGCGCCGCGCAGGACCACCACAAAGCGAAAACGAAGAGCGGCCACAAGATACCCAGCGGAAGGCCTACGAGGAACCACAGCCCCTTCTTTCCGTGTCCAAATAGGACGAACACGAATCGAACGAGCCACGTCACACTAAAGCCGGCACTGATGAGCATTGGCACCGCTGTACGCATGCCGAAGGGCCCTGGAACGAACATAAAACCCAATGTAGGAAGCAAAGAAGCTGCGAGTCCGATGGCAATAGACGTCACGATCAGCTTGTGAGTTGCGCTCACCATCATCCTCGCTTAACTCTGCGGCTCTGTGCTCCGTAGGTAGTCTCAATCGAGGGTGGGGGCGGCTTCGCGCTCTTGACGGCGGCGGTGCAGGTAGTGCATCGAAATGTTGAGGTAGACTTCGCCGCAGGGCGTTTCGATGCAGATGACCATGGCTTCGGTGTCGGCATTGCCGGCGAGGCCCTGATCGTTCATGTGAATTTCAGGCGGGAACACCTTGAAGCGAAAACCTTGATCGTTCAACAGGGTAACGGAATTCCCGATGACCATGTTGGCGAGTTCGCTGACGGTTTCGCGGGCGAGCTGTTCGCTTTCAACGACCGCGGAGCCGGCAAGCTGGCTGGCCACCTTCAGGGCCACTTCCGGAGCCAAATCGAGAATTACGCGGCCCTCGATTTCGCCTTTGATGGTGATCAGAGCGGCGATCCCCTTGCGGCGATAGGTTTCCTCATCCATCGCGAGGTCGACGATTTTCGTGGGTGCCTGCAGGGACTCCGCAAAAACGGCGTCGGCGGCGTTGATGAACGGCTGGATGAGTTCCATTCTCATGAGCGGAGCTCTCCGGCGAGTGCGACGGGCGCTCCAGCGGCATTGGGGTCGTCGCTCAGCACATAGCGCAGAATTTCGTACAGCACTTCCGGCTTGACCGGCTTTTGCACGAAGTGCTTGGCGCCCTTCTGAAGGGCGGCGAGAATATTTTCCTGGTACCCGACGGAGCTGACCATCACGATGCGCGCTTCCGCGTGCTGATGGACGATGCGCTCGACCGCTTCGATGCCTTCCATCTGGGGCATGGTGATGTCCATGAGCACGATGTCCGGCTTGCTGCGGTTGTACTCTGCGATGGCGGTGAGCCCGTCGCCGGCCTCTCCCGCCACTTCGCCGCCGAACATCTCAATCATCTTGATGAGATTCTTGCGGGCGAATACGGAATCGTCCACCACCAGGTAGCGGACCGGCCGACTGTCTTTGCGGAGCAGCGCGGCGAATTGTTGCATGGCCTTCTCCTTTTCCCCTCGCACAGAACTAGCTGCGGTGGG
>Ga0210409_10004793_pt1 | contig 14447 bp, 10 predicted proteins | sample IncBWH17MmetaG_FD_161649 | JGI IMG/M metagenome (GOLD analysis project Ga0210409, IMG submission 161649) | Forest soil microbial communities from Barre Woods Harvard Forest LTER site, Petersham, Massachusetts, United States - Inc-BW-H-17-M | ecosystem: Environmental > Terrestrial > Soil >... | reverse complement strand
TTTCGCAGCTTCCAGCAGTGCCAACGGAACTATCCCTTATCAAACGGTATTCAATTTTACCCAGTCTACACTTGGCGGCTTTACCAACGGTCTGAATGTACCTACGATATTGCCCGCACTATTACTTCCTCCCCAAAAATCGAGGTCATTTGAGATAGGTACCGATCTCGGCTTTTTGGGCAACAGAATCAATCTGAACTTTTCTTACTATAATATCTATTCTTACGATCAGATCTTGCCTGTCAATATAGCCACTTCTTCTGGCGCCGATCGCGTGGTGATCAATACCGGTGCACTGAGAAATAAGGGGTTTGAATTTGTGATCAATGCAAAAGCTATCCAAAGCACCAATTTCAGCTGGGATATTACCGTTAACGGCGCACACAATCAAAACAAAGTTGTTTCTATTGCAGAGGGTGTAGACCAGATCCCGCTTGGCTCCTGGTTTGGAAGCAATGGTGTTAGTATGAACGTTAAACTTGGCGACGACTATGGAACCATTTACGGTAATGATTATACTTATGATAAGAATGGACAAAAGATTGTAAACAACATCACTGACGGAAACGGGAATGTAATCGGTTCTCAGTATGTCCCAACCGCCTCCATGGTTAAAATTGGAAATTCAACACCTAAACTTACCGGAGGAATATCCAATACTTTCCGATACAAGAACTTTAGCTTATATGTGGCTACAGACTTTAAAATAGGCGGCCAGATCTGGTCGGCAGATTATTCTTCTATGATGGGACAGGGGATGGCGCCGGAAACTTTGGTTGAAAGAAATGGCGGGGGACTTCCCTTTACCTTTCCCGATGGCACCAAGGCAAATGTTGGGGTTATTTTACCTGGTGTAACCGCCGATGGAAACCCCAACACCGCAGTGGTGAACTCCTGGTGGAAATATGCAGGCAATTACCAATCCTGGAGCAATGTTCCCCTGGTGAGGAGCAACGCCATATTTACCAACAGCTGGGGTAAACTAAGAGAAGTAAACTTTACCTATAAAATACCTGACAAAGTGATTCAGAAAACGAAAGTGGTACAGAATCTTTCCATTTCCTTAATTGGAAGAGATCTGTTTTATTTGTTCACCACCTTACCAGACCATCTGAACCCGGAAGGGATTAATGGAACAAGTAACGTACAAGGAGTACAATGGGGACAGTTACCAGGCGTACGCTCATTTGGACTATCTCTCAAAGCAGGTTTTTAAGCATACTCATTAAATAACTTATTTTATGAAACATACAAAAAATAGTACCACCTGGAGGATCCTGGCTATCCTCATGGTCTTTGGAACTTTTGTATCCTGTACTAAAAATTTCGAAAAAATAAATACCCCCTGGACTGGCTCTCCAACAGCCAGTCCCCAGCAGTTGTACACTGGCTTTTTAAATAATTTATTTACCACTTACGGAGATCAGGCCACAATGAACGGCTGGTGGTACCCCATTTCGCAGCAAGGTATAGTCTATACCAGAGGAGATTACTCCTATAATGGCGGTCCGGAAAGCGAATGGAGTAATTTTTACCACAACCTTTCCAATTACAACAAGATGATGGATATCATTTCAGCGAGACCGGATTCTGCAACCTTCACCAATTTGAAAGCGATGATGAAGGTGCTTCGAGCTTATCAGGCCATCAAATTATCTAACTTTTATGGAGATATGCCTTATTTCAAGGCTGGGTTGGCTTACAGTGGTAATTCTATTGACTATAAAGTGGCTTACGATAAACAACAAGCTATTTATGTAGCTTGCCTAAACGACCTAGCTTGGGCAATTAACCATTTCTCCGCTTCAGACGGATCACAGGTCTCACTCGGGTCAGCAGATTTACTTTTGCAAAACAATATACCTCAATGGATAAAATTTGCGAATTCTTTTCGCCTACGTGTCGCTTTAACAATGTATGATAAAGATCAGGCCGATGCTACTCCACATATTGCAGATGCTTTAAACAAACCCCTGCTCACAGATTATTCAACAGACAATGTTGGTTTCTACCCATCCAATATTCCAAACCTGGATCTGGGCGGCAGAGAATTTTCGTTTGGACAAGAAGCCCGTTTACGTATGGGGACAACCATGTGGAAACTCATGTCGAGCAATAACAATCTCGACGGAAGTGGAATTTTTGACCTGAGGTGCAAAATCTTTTTTGAGCCCAACAATGCCGGTCAGTGGAATCCCTTTCCACAAAACCCAACCTCCAGTTCAATTACCGATGGAGGAGATCCATACAACAAAGGCATAAGAGATAAAGACTGGGCAAATAAAAATGGCAATGGTACGCCCCCAACAGTAAACAACTATGCCAATTTCAATTACTACTGGGGAAGGGATAAAAACATTCCTGAATTATTTATGACTGCTGCCGAAGTCCATTTCTTAAAAGCAGAAGTTTATATTCGTGGTATTGCAGGAGTTGGGATGAACCCTTCCACAGCCCAAACAGAATATAATGCAGGGATTGCAGCTTCCCTAAATTTCTGGACACAACAGGCCATGAATTCATTGGTATGGGTGGTCAACAAACCAACTAGCCTGCCAAGTTCAACAGATATTACAACTTATCAGCAAAATTCGGCAGTACGTTTCGATTCTTCTAATCCAAGCAACGCTTTGACACAGATTTATGCCCAAGAATGGATAGACTTGTTTCGCCAACCTTGGGAAGCCTGGACTTTAATGAGAAGAACGGGAGGAAAGACACCTATGGAAACCAGCAATTCCAGTTATTATACCCAAACTTATGGAAGCTATCAGCGTGTTCAGTACCCCTCGTCAGAACAGGCTTACAATCTTGACAATTGGAAAGCTGCAACCGGCGGAGGTGATCTCATGAGTACGAAACTTTGGATAACGAAATAGATCCTTTTAAAGAAAAAAATAAAGGCCTCAGAATTAGATTCTGAGGCCTTTATTTTACAGCTCGAAATTAAACTGAAATCTATTAAATGCTAAGATTTCCTTTATATTCTTCCTGCAGCTCAAAGAGACATTTGGCACATAAACAGCCATCATACAGTTCACTTATATACTGTACCTCATTTAAATCCAGTTGAACAACACTGCATTGACACTTTGTGTAAGCATTCGCCTTACACTCAATAGGTGTGCCGCAGCGTTCACAGGGTATGATCTCGTGTTTAGTCATTTTTACAAAGATACATGATGTGGCACAAATGCCTGTTCTGCAAAAAGAAAATGACAAATTTAAGATTGTGCCTTAAACATAAAAAAGGAGTAAGAAATACATCTTACTCCTGATTGTATAATTGAAAATTTATATAAACTATCCTGAACAGCTAATGCAGCCTTCTTCCATAGTACATACCGGCCCTTCAATAATCTCCTCAGCACTTGTTTCAATATGTGCAGGAATAACAGGCTCCATGTTTTTACCAGCTTGATTTTCTACTGTAAATTTAACAGCTTGAGAAGCAGCCTGTGTACGCAGGTAATACATACCTGTCTTTAAACCTTTTTTCCATGCATAGAAGTGCATTGAAGTTAACTTAGATGTATTTGGTGCATTGATAAACAGATTCAGTGACTGAGACTGGCAAATATAAGCACCACGGTCTGCAGCCATATCAATGATACTGCGCATCTTGATTTCCCAAACTGTTTTATACAGTTCTTTGATATAATCAGGAATCTCTGCAATATCCTGGATAGAACCATTGGCTAAAATGATCCTGTCTTTCATTGCAGGAGTCCATAGTCCTAAAGCAACTAAATCCTTTAATAAATGCTTATTTACAACAATAAACTCTCCGCTCAATACCCTTCTGGTATAGATGTTAGAAGTATAAGGCTCAAAGCATTCGTTGTTACCCAAGATCTGAGAAGTAGAAGCGGTTGGCATTGGAGCCACCAAAAGAGAATTATAAACCCCATTTTTCACCACTTTTTCACGTAAAGTTTCCCAATCCCACCGGTTACTGTCTGGTTGTACATTCCAAAGATCAAACTGGAATTTACCTTTAGACAATGGAGAACCTTCAAAAGTTTGATAAGGACCATGTTTAACAGCCAGATCATGAGAAGCATTCATGGCCGCAAAATAGATCGTTTCAAAGATCTCTTTGTTCAGGATTTTTGCACCCTCACTCTCAAATGGTAAACGCATCAGAATAAAAGCATCAGCCAATCCCTGAACACCCAGGCCAATAGGTCTGTGGCGCATATTAGAATTTTTCGCTTCTTCTACCGGGTAGTAGTTATGATCGATGATCTTATTCAGGTTTAAGGTAGCCTGATAAGTTACATCGTATAATTTTTGATGATCAAACTCGCCATTGATGACATATCTTGGTAAAGCCAAAGAAGCCAGGTTACATACAGCAACCTCATCTTTAGAAGTATATTCTATAATCTCAGTACACAAGTTGGAACTTTTTATGGTACCTAAATTCTGCTGATTAGATTTGCTGTTTGCAGCATCTTTATATAGTAAATAAGGTGTACCTGTTTCAATTTGTGAATCCAGGATAGCAAACCAAAGCTCCTGTGCTTTAATCGTTTTACGTGCCCGGCCTTCTTTTTCATAGCGCTCATATAAAGCATCAAACTCTTCGCCAAAGCAATCGGCCAGGCCTGGTGCTTCATGTGGACAGAATAAACTCCAATCGCCGTTTTCCTCTACACGTTTCATAAACAAATCACAAACCCATAAGGCATAGAATAAATCACGCGCACGCAATTCTTCTTTACCATGGTTTTTACGCAAATCAAGGAAACTGAAAACATCTGCATGCCAAGGCTCCAGGTAAATGGCAAAAGCACCTTTACGTTTACCTCCACCCTGATCTACATAACGGGCAGTATCATTAAACACCTTCAACATTGGCACAATACCATTACTGGTTCCATTGGTTCCTCCAATATAAGAGCCTGTAGCGCGGATATTATGAATGCTTAAACCAATACCGCCAGCACTTTGAGAAATCTTGGCAGTCTGTTTTAATGTATCATAGATTCCTTCAATACTATCATCCTGCATGGTTAACAAAAAGCAGGAAGACATTTGAGGTTTAGGCGTAGCCGCATTAAATAAGGTTGGTGTAGCATGTGTAAACCAACGCTCACTCATCAAGTTATAAGTAGCGATCGCACTCTCTATATCTTCTTTGTGAATCCCTACAGAAACACGCATAAACAAATGCTGTGGGCGCTCTACAATTTGTCCCTCAATTTTTAGAAGGTATGATTTCTCCAGTGTTTTAAATCCAAAATAATCAAATCCAAAGTCGCGGTCATAGATGATCGTGCTATCCAGGATATCAGCATTTTCTTTGATCACCTCCCAAACGTCATCAGCGATCAGTGAAGCAGATTTACCTGTCTTTTCGTCTACATAGTTATACAGCATCTCCATCGTTTTGGAGAAGGACTTAGTCGTATTTTTATGTAGGTTAGAAACCGCTATCCTGGAAGCCAGCAAAGCATAGTCAGGATGCTTTGTGGTCAAAGAGGCAGCAGTTTCAGCAGCCAGATTGTCTAGTTCAGACGTTGTTACTCCGTCATATAAACCTTCAATTACTTTCTTGGCTACGTCTATCGGATCAACCAGCTCCGCGTTAAAACCATAGCATAACTTCTCAATCCGAGCAGTTATTTTATCAAATCTTACCGCTTCCTGGCGGCCATCTCTTTTTTGTACAAACATATTTTTCCGGGTATTTGATTGGTGCGTATCAAATTGTTGAAAGCAATCTTACAGCGGCACCGGTTTTCTTTATTCGTTAATTATTTATGGTGTTGGCTATTGTGTTAAAAGTCATCATCAAGAGAGAAAGCCGAAGCTTTATCTTCTGTAGAGGTCAGAACACCGCTTTTTTGATAATCACCAACACGTTTCTCAAAGAAATTTGTTTTGCCCTGCAGGGAAATCATCTCCATAAAATCAAACGGATTGGTTGTATTATATATTTTACTATAACCCAATTCTTGTAACCAGCGGTCTGCAACAAACTCAATATACTGCGACATCAGTTTTGCATTCATACCAATCAATGCAACAGGTAAGGCATCAGTAATGAACTCTTTTTCAATCTCAACAGCATCTTTGATAATACCATGTACCACCTCTTCACTCAACTTGTTTTTCAACATTTTGTACAGCAGGCAGGCAAACTCACAGTGCATACCTTCATCCCTGGAGATCAACTCATTACTAAATGTCAATCCTGGCATCAGACCTCTTTTCTTTAACCAGAAAATAGAACAGAAGCTTCCGCTAAAGAATATCCCTTCAACTGCCGCAAAAGCTACCAGTCTTTCAGCAAAGTTACCACCCTCAATCCAGCGCAAGGCCCACTCTGCTTTCTTCTTCACACAAGGCACAGTTTCAACCGCGTGGAACAGCCTGTCTTTCTCTTCAGGGTCTTTAATATAAGTATCAATCAGCAAGGCATAAGTTTCTGAGTGTATATTTTCCATCATGATCTGGAAACCATAGAAACAGCGTGCCTCTGGCAACTGCACCTCACTCATAAAATTAACAGCCAGGTTTTCATTTACGATACCATCGCTCGCTGCAAAAAAAGCAAGTATATGAGAAATGAAGTGGCGCTCACCATCATTTAAATTATCCCAGTGTTTCTGATCATCTGAAAGATCAATTTCTTCAGCAGTCCAGAAACTGGCCTCACTCTTCTTATACATTTCCCAGATAGCCGGATATTTAATAGGCAAAAGGACAAAACGATCCTTATTTTCTTTCAATAGTACTTCTTCTTCCTGCATAAGCATTTCTTTTTAATGAGTGATTAATATATAGTAGATGTCAAGAATAAATTACAGCCGACAAGGAATCATTACTCAGTTGGAAAGATTAAAAAAATCAGAATTCATCTGCAACCTTAAGCAACTAAATATTAAACCTTTAAGTAAAAATCGACGTGTGATTTATTAAAGAACTTTATGTAAACAAATATAAAGTTCAAGCCTTTTTGTTGGCTACAATAGTTGTTAACAACTGTGCATTTTTATCAACAACAAACAAAGAAATTGACACATTAATTACCCGGAAAACTTGCTGGTTATTCCTTTTTAAACTTCTGGTTTTAAAGAATAGGCTGTTAATAAAATTAAAATTCTGAGTTCAAACAGGTTGCAGAATTCAAAGGCATTTGAAATAAGATTGACGTAAAAAAATCAGCGAAAAATTCGACAAGCCTTAAATGAAATTTTTGAGACAAGAAGATTAAACGCCTTTAGTATCGTAACTGATTTCAACTTTGGACTGTCCTTTTCTGAAAAAGCCTAAAGCCTTAGCCGCGGCCTCCGAAATATCTATAATATACCTTTTTGTAAAAGGACCACGATCGGTGATTTCCACATCCACAGATTTTCCGTTAGAAAGATTAGTTACTGTCACAATCGTACCGAAAGGCAAAGTCCTGTGGGCAGCGGTCAATTTATGACGTCTGTATCTTTTTCCACTTGTCGTCCTTCTACCCTCAAACCGCCTGGCATAATAAGTAGCCATCCCGGTTTTCGTATGTTCTTTAGACTCCTCCTGTCCTGTTTTATCTTCTTGTGCATGAACTTGTAAAAACAGGAACATACCCAGTAAAATCAAACAATACCTCATATACTTTTTTATTGGTGAAACCGCAAAGATAAGAAAACTAAACGTTTATAAAATAAAAAAGCCAGAACAGTGGCTGTTCCGGCTTTCAAAATTTCAAAATTCAGGCTTCTATTGCTGATCAGGCACGAAATTCATAGAGATGGAGTTTACACAATGACGCGTATTTTTCGTGGTAAAACCCTCTCCTAAAAATACGTGTCCAAGGTGTGCCTTGCAATTGGCACAAACAATTTCAGTCCTTGATCCATCTGCATCCGGGATTCTTAATACCGCACCTTTAATCTCATCATCAAAGCTCGGCCATCCGCAATGAGAGTCAAATTTAGACTCGGACCGGTACAAAGGCGCATTACATCTCTTGCACACATATACACCTTTTGATTTATTGTTTAGCAATTTACCGGTACCAGGATATTCAGTACCCTTATGTACAATAATCTCTTCTTCTTCGGGGGTTAATTTATTCCATTCCATATTCTTGGTCGATTTAACAGCAATATCTTTATTTTCCTTCTGAGCACAAGCCGCAAGGCAGGTTATCCCTAACACTCCCGCAAGAAGGAATGTTTTATAACATAGTATCTTCATCTGTGCAATTTGTTTACTCAATATACGAAATACCGGATCGCATGGTTTAAAGACAAAGTAATAATTATGTCATTCCTCTTTGAAAAACGATCTCATAAAAAAACCCTGAAATGATCATTCCAGGGTTTTTATTATTGAATTAGTTTGTGCCCGAAGAGAGACTCGAACTCTCAAGGATTGTACTCCAACGGCTTCTGAGACCGCAACGTTTACCAATTTCGCCATCCGGGCAGTAAAACAAGCACAAATTTTGCTCAACGGGTACAAAAGTAAGATTAATTCCTGAAATAAAAAAGCTCCGATGAAATATCACCAGAGCTTTTTAACATTATACAAGAAGATCTTTTATTTTTTTAATAATTCCGCCATAGCAGCACCAATCTCAGCAGGGCTTTCCACTACGCGAATACCACATTCAGCCATGATTTTCATTTTCGCAGCAGCAGTATCGTCAGCACCACCAACAATCGCACCTGCATGTCCCATTCTACGTCCGGCCGGAGCAGTCTGACCTGCAATAAAACCAACTACTGGTTTTGTTCCGTTTTCTTTGATCCAACGCGCAGCTTCAGCCTCCATACCACCACCAATTTCACCAATCATAATGATACCTTCAGTTTCTGGGTCATTCATCAGCAATTCAACCGCTTCTTTAGTTGTTGTACCAATAATTGGATCTCCACCAATACCAATAGCTGTTGTGATACCCATACCTGCTTTAACAACCTGATCAACGGCTTCATAGGTCAAAGTACCAGATTTTGATACCACACCTACTTTACCTTCTTTAAAGATAAAACCTGGCATAATACCAATTTTAGCTTCACCAGCGGTAATGATACCTGGACAGTTCGGGCCAATTAAACGGCAATCCCTGTCAGAAATATATTCTTTAACCTGAATCATATCCTTTGTAGGGATACCTTCAGTAATACAAACAATCACTTTAATCCCTGCTTCAGCAGCTTCCATAATGGCATCTGCAGCAAAAGCAGGAGGAACAAATATGATAGATACATTGGCGCCGGCCTGATCAACCGCATCCTTAACTGTATTAAATACCGGTCTGTCTAAATGAGTTTGTCCTCCTTTGCCAGGAGTAACTCCTCCAACAACGTTAGTCCCGTATTCTATCATTTGAGAAGCATGATAAGTGCCTTCATTTCCTGTAAAACCCTGAACAATAACTTTTGAATCTTTATTTACTAAAACACTCATGTATCTATATTTTTTTGTTGCAAAGCTAAGGTAATTGAAATGGATTGTCAAATTGATTACCATTTTTATTACAATCTAAACATATACAGTTTCAATAGAGACTTTAACAAAGTTTCCGTCTGGCTGTAGTATTATAAAAATAATTATCTAATACATACATGAAAATCTGGAACCTGTTCAAAAAGCTAGAAATCAATTTGAATTCATCACCTCAAATGAACCTTTCCGCAAAGCTTACGCAGATGAGCTCAGAACTTTATTGGAGAATCCTGAGAATGCCACAGATACCATTAATCTTATTCAACTCAAAACAATCTAAGTCAGCTACAAAACAGGTGATTGGAACATCTGCTTTTAATTTGTGATCCCAACCGAATTAAACTGCAAGTCATACAGTTTTTTATAATAACCATCAATTTTGAGTAACTCCTGATGTGTTCCTTTTTCCTTAATTTCTCCTTTATCCAGCACAATGATCTGGTCAGCCTTCTGAATAGTCGATAAACGGTGGGCAATTACAATAGAAGTGCGGCCCGTCATCAGATTCTCAATAGCATGCTGAATCAGCATTTCAGTTTCTGTATCTACAGACGATGTTGCTTCATCCAACACCAGGATAGACGGATTATACACCAGGGCACGGATAAAAGAAATCAATTGTGCCTGCCCCGCTGATAATGTCGCACCGCGCTCCATCACATTATACTGATAACCGGAGGGCAGACGCTCTATAAAATCATGGGCACCAACTTTTTTAGCTGCATTAACCACTTCCTCCATGCTAATAGATGGATTATTTAAGGTAATGTTATTAAAAATAGTATCCGAAAACAGAAAAACATCCTGTAATACGGTTGCTATATTTTTCCTTAGATAATTGAGCTCATAGGAATGAATATCTGTTCCGTCAACCGTGATCTTCCCCTTCTGAATTTCATAGAAGCGGTTTAGAATATTGATGGTCGAGGATTTACCAGCACCAGTGGCCCCCACAAGAGCGACAGTTTGCCCTGCCTGGACTTCAAATGAAATATCTTTCAGCACATAATTGTCGTCATTATAAGCAAACCATACTTTCTCGAACTTTATCGAACCATTCATTTTTTCAGGAGCGTAACTTCCTTCGTTTAAAGTAACTTCATCCGTATCTAAAACTTTAAATACCCTTTCGGCACCCACCATTCCCATTTGAAGCGTATTAAACTTATCTGCAAGCTCCCTTATCGGTCGAAACAACATACTAATAAACATGAGGAATTCTGCAATAGTGCCAGGCGTTACATTTAGAGGTTTGGCTAAAATGCTTTTAGCCCCATACCACACCAATAAGCCCATAGACATTGCTGATATGATTTCCACTACCGGAAAAAAGATAGAATAATACCAGTTGGACCGAATATTTGCATCCCGGTAACGGGAGTTGATCTTCTCAAATTTATTGTATTCTTGTTTTTCCCTGGCAAAGTATTGAATGATGGAAATTCCTGTAATATGTTCTTGCAGAAAGGTATTTAGATTGGATACTTCCGTCCTGATTTGTTGAAAAGCAGACTTGATGGCTTTTTGGAAGATAGAAGTGGCCATGATCAACAGGGGCATGGGCAACAACACAATAATCGTCAGTTCCCAGTCTGAATAAACCATAAAAACAATAATGGCAATCACCTGCAAAATATCCCCAATGATCACGATCAATCCCTCAGAGAAAATATCGGATATGGTTTCCAGATCGGAAACTGTTCGGGTAATCAGCTGCCCAATAGGCGTCTTATCAAAATATTTTAACCGAAGGCGGGTAATGTGGTTAAATACATTAATCCTAAGATCGCGGATGGCTGACTGCCCAAGGGTATTGGTCAACAAAGTGTGGCTATACTGAATAATGCTTTGTAACACCAACAGAAGCACCATCAAAACCGTCATATTTACCAACCCACCGTAGGCAGAAGTAAGTATATAATTATCTAAAGTATATTTAATCAGGAAAGGTCTAACCGGAGCGATTAGTGCCAACAGTATGGTCAGAACAACAGACCATACAAAAATGCCCCGGTAAGGTTTAACATATTGAAAAACCCTCTTCAGCAAACCAACATTAAAAGCATCTCCAGTTATTTTAGACATAGATTAGTGTACAAAAGGATAATCAATATGAACCAGATATAATCCGCAGGCGGGCACAGACTGACCTGCCTGGCTACGGTCTTTACTTTCCATAATCTTTGCAAGGTCGGATAAATTAATTTCTTTTTTTCCTATTCTGATCAAAGTTCCCACCACAGCACGCACCATATTCCTAAGAAAACGATCGGCTCTTATCGTAAAGACGAGTCCATCGTCCTTTTGTTCAAAAAAAGCCTCTGTAATTATGCAGTTATTAGTAAAAGTCTGCGTATTGGACTTACTAAAACAGGAAAAATCTGTGTAGGTCATAATCAGTGCAGCAGCTTTGTTCATTGCAGGCACGTCCAGGTTTCCCTTATACAACCAGGAACGATTCAGTTTGAAAGGATCCTTATGAAAATGGAGATGATACTGATACGCTCTTGAAGTGGCGTTAAATCTTGCATGTGCCTGCGCATCCACCTTAAAGATTCTTTTCACAGCAATATCATAAGGAAGCAGAGAATTAATGCTACCTACCTTACTGTTGATATTGGCATAATCTCCTTCAGGCAGATCAAAATGAGCAAAGAACTGCGAAGCATGAACACCAGTATCTGTACGGCCGCAGCCCAGCGTCACAATAGTCTGCCTGAAAAAAACAGACAGAGCCTTATCCATACATTCTTGCACAGAAAGGGCATTAGGTTGTATTTGCCAGCCATGATAAGCCGTGCCATTATAAGACAGTTCGATAAAAAAACGTTGTGTATTCAATAGCACAAAGTTAACTGATATTCTCTTCTTTGATTTCAAAAGAATCAAAAAAAAGGAAGGTTTTGATATATTTGCTGAAATTATTAAACTGCTATGATACAAAGAATACAATCGGTGTGGCTTTTATTAACAAGTTTAACCCTGTTTATTTTACTGGCACTGCCCATCGTGACCAAAATAAATAGCGGAACTGAATGGAGCGTTTATACCACTGGCCTTCATCAAAAACTATCGTCAGATTTGGGTAGCGGAGTAACAGTAGCTTTGAATATTCCTCTAATTGCCTCCAATGCCATTATTGCACTGCTGACCTTTGTAAATATTTTTCTTTTCCGCAACAGAACACTCCAAAAACGGATTTGTAGTTTGATTATCATTTTAATTGCCGCGCTGAATTTCTGGATCTTCCAATCCGCCAGGGAAATACCCGGTGGCTTAGAAGGGGCATCCTATGGCGCAGGTGCTTTTCTGCCCCTGGCTGCAATTGTATTCTGTTTTCTCGCCATAAGAGGCATCCGAAAAGACGAGCAACTGATCAGGTCAGCGGACCGTTTACGCTAAGTTACTGAATACGTGGTCTTTTTTATTTAGTTAACTACCAGTAAAATACCAATTTAAAAGCGTACCTTTGCGGCTTAATTAAATAATACATGACAAACCCATTTAAATTATTGGGGATAAGTGATGACGTTGTTAATGCTGTAAAGGATTTAGGTTTCGAAAATCCAACACCTATTCAGGAACAAGCTATTCCTGTGCTGTTAGAGGGCAATAATGACTTTGTTGGTTTGGCCCAAACAGGAACAGGAAAAACAGCCGCATTTGGATTGCCGCTGTTAGAATTGATAGACTTTAAAAGCAATAAGCCACAGGCATTGATTTTATGCCCTACGAGAGAGCTTTGCTTACAGATTACTAGCGACATCAAGAATTTCTCTAAGAACATCTCTGGTGCTAATGTAGTTGCCGTTTACGGTGGCGCAAACATTATGCAACAGTTGCGTGAGATCAGAAACGGTGTACAAATTGTAGTGGCTACACCGGGCCGTATGTTGGACATCATTGGCCGCAAGGCTATAGATTTCACAAATGTGAAATATGTAGTACTTGATGAGGCGGATGAAATGCTGAACATGGGCTTCCAGGAAGACATTAACGATATTTTGTCTACTACGCCTGACGATAAAAAAACATGGTTATTCTCTGCTACTATGCCTCCTGAGGTAAGAAGGATAGCTAAAAACTACATGGACAGTCCAACCGAACTGACCATGGGAACAAAAAACACAGGTAACGTAAATATTGAGCATGAGTACTATGTAGTTCGTGCAAGAGATAAATACGCAGCCCTTAAACGCATTGTGGATTTCAATCCTGAAATCTTTGCTGTTGTTTTCTGTAAAACTAAAATGGATACTCAGGATGTTGCTGAGCATTTGATTAAAGATGGCTATAATGCAGATGCATTACATGGAGATCTTTCTCAGCAGCAAAGAGACAAAGTTATGCAGCGTTTCCGCGACAGACATATGCAATTGTTAATTGCTACTGATGTTGCTGCACGTGGTATCGATGTGAATAACGTAACACACGTTATCAACTATTCACTTCCTGATGAGATCGAAAGTTATACCCACCGTAGCGGTCGTACAGGTCGTGCGGGAAAAACAGGTATCTCTATCTGTATCATCAACTCTAAAGAGATTGGTAAGATCCGTCAGATCGAAAGAATCATTGGCAAACAGTTTACAAAAGCTGAATTACCTACAGGTTTTGATGTTTGTGAAAAACAATTGTTCTCTTTAGTGCACAAAGTTCATAATGTAGAAGTAAATGACAATCAGATTGATCAGTACATCCCACGCATTATGGATGAGTTTGCAGAATTGAGCAAAGAAGATGTCATCAAACGTTTTGCTTCTTTAGAGTTTAACCGCTTTTTAGAGTATTACAAAAATGCACCAGATCTGAATGCATCCGCTGACGACCGTGGAGAACGCGGCGAAAGAGGTGAAAGAGGAGAGCGTGGTCCAAGAAGAAGCAGCGATGGTTATACCCGCTTGTTCATCAACTTAGGCTCTGTGGATGATTTCACCAGAGGTGATCTTCTATCTTTTGTATGTAACAATGGTAAGATTGCTGGTAAAAAT
>Ga0210409_10004791_pt1 | contig 14450 bp, 11 predicted proteins | sample IncBWH17MmetaG_FD_161649 | JGI IMG/M metagenome (GOLD analysis project Ga0210409, IMG submission 161649) | Forest soil microbial communities from Barre Woods Harvard Forest LTER site, Petersham, Massachusetts, United States - Inc-BW-H-17-M | ecosystem: Environmental > Terrestrial > Soil >... | reverse complement strand
CAGGCCCTTAGGCGTGGCGAACGATAAGGATAACTCGACAAGATTCGTATCAGGGCACGCCTTCAGGCGTGCCGTACGAGGTGACTAAATGGAGCGGCTTTAGCCGCGGAGAGTGTTGGTAGAGCGCTCGGAGACCTGCGCGCTAGACCGCGGTCCATAAGCGTAATGGCGCAGTGACAACAGCTGCCGACGATCAGTCGGAGCCTGTCGTGACGCTGGCAAGCGAAAGAATCACTCCGCCAAACAGAAGTGTGTCGGCGAAGTAGTTGAGCCCCTCGACTTTCACCGCGGTACTCGGGTCCGCCAGCGCCCCGACCAGGACAGGGCCGTAGATGACGACCACCATGAGCACAATCCAGGCGCCGAGATAGGTAGCCGCCAGGCGCGTCTTCCGCGCCAGCAGAAAGCAGACGCCGGCAACGATGAGAAATGCGCCCGTCAGATAGTCGATGACGGCGCGGGCGGGAATCCACGTGGCTATCTGTTTTTCCAGCGGAACTCCGGGCAGTCCCAGCGGGTGCAGAAAGTGCTCAACGCCGAAAAAGATCGCGGCGATTGCGATCAGCACGCGGCCCACCATGATGAGACCCTTAGCCCGCCCGCGCGATCCGTCCATGGCAGTTCCCGCCAGAACCCAGCCGCCGCCGCCGAACGACATTTCCCGGAGGACAACCGTCCATGAGATTCGGTCGCCGCTGGCGATCGCTCTCGGAACATGCAACATCGCCACAAAGAGGAACATCATGATCCCGAACAGCAGGCCGGACCAGCGCACCTGAATCTTGCTAGCGATGCTCAACGATGCGGCGATGAGCGCAAAGCCGACGAAATATATCCAAAACAAACGCCACGGCATGTACGCCGGCACCATGTTCGTCATGAACTGTCCCGCGGAAAGGTGCTCTGCGCCGAAGACCGCCAACGGGATGGAGAAGCACAAGTTGGTCAGGGCTACGATCTTGTCGAGGCCATGAGCCCGGGCGATATCGTTTCTCGCGGCCAGCAGGCCAATCACGAGCAATGCGACGCCGGCAGCGGACATCGAGACCGCGGTACGAGAGAATTCAAACAATGCGGCGAGAATCGTTGGCTGCATAAACCTCCCGAATCGCTACGGCGCCTCAGATTCTACGATGAAGTTGGGTTCCAGACCGCGTTCCTTCGTCCACAAATCGGCATCGGCTGTCGTAAATAGCGATTCCCCTCATTGGCATAGCCGCGTGTGGTCTGGGCGGATCGGCGGAGCGGAGTGTGATACAGGCCATGACAATCCTTGACTGTGTGAATGACGGACTGTGTGACAACTGTGCTTGCGATGTTTCGTCAATCGTCTGACCACCTGCAAGCCCGCACGGAAAAACACCTTCCCGCGCACTCATTTGGTTGGTCGCTCTGTCGGATTGTCAGCGACGAATCGGGAACAAAGCTGCGACTCTACGCGTATGAATGAGAGGAGTTCCTCGCGGTGTGAGTCGTGATCAGAAAAGCTCTTAAATATGTCGGGATCGCGATCGCTTGCTTGATCGTCTTAGGGCTCTCGTCCGCCCTGTTGTATCGGAAATATCTGCAACACAAGGTCGCAGAAGAGCGCGCCATCGCCTCGCCCAATGCCATCAACAGCCTCCAATCGGTGCGAATCGGGGGTATCGAGCAGTGGATCCAAGTGCGCGGCCAAGACGTGAACAACCCGATTCTGTTGGTCATCCATGGCGGGCCCGGGGCGGCCTTCATTCCACTGGCCAGTGCGTTTCAGGGGCCGTGGGAGAAATACTTCACGGTGGTGGAATGGGACCAGCGCGGAGCGGGAAAGACCTACGCGTCGAATGACGGAGACCTTCAGCGCGGCACGATGAATGTACCCCAAATGGAACACGACACGCTGGACGTGGTGAACTATCTTCGCAATCGGTTCCATCGCGAGAAGATATTTGTTCTGGGCCATTCCTGGGGAAGTGTGCTGGGCCTTTGGCTGGCGCACGAACACCCGGAAACCATTTACGCCTATGTGGGAGTCGGGCAAGTCCTCGATATGCAGCAGAACGAAACGCTTGCGTACCAGGAGACCTTGCAACAAGCGCGTGATCGCCACAATTCGCAGGCCATCAAAGACCTTGAGGGCATCGCGCCGTATCCTTCCGCAACTATGAATATGGATAAGGTGGGAACGGCCAAGAGTTGGGCGGCCGAGCTGCTCGGTCCGCCGGCGGCCGCGGACGACGGCTTTTTGAGCATCACTAGAATTGTGTCCACGCCGGAATATTCTCTTGCGGATGATTACGGCTTTGTCCGCGGGTACATGCTTTCCGCCAAGACATTGCTTCCCGATGTGATGAACATTGATCTGGGTAAGCTGGGGTCGGACTTCCACGAACCAATCTTCTTTTTTGAAGGCAGGCAGGACCCGTACTGTCGTCCCACCTTGATTTGGCAGTACAGCCAAAGCATCAAGGCGCCGCAAAAGGAATTTGTCTGGTTTGAAAAATCAGGCCATTTCCCATTTTTCGAAGAGCAACAGAAGTTTATCGATGAATTAGTTCAGCGCGTCCTGCCCCTCGCCGATTCTCGCCCAAGACTCTCCGGCACTCTGTAACGACGGGGCCAAACGCAAACAATCCCGTGCTGAGAGAAGACAAGACAGGCTTCACGAAATTGCGGTAGCTGAAACACTTCCGCCTTACGCATCGTGGCGGTGGGATGTACTAAAGATGCTGTACCAAAGTGCTCCCCCGGAGACAACGAGGGCCTTCCAATCCAACAGGACAGTTTTATGCTCGTATGAATCACCACCTCGTTTTCTGTGTGCCGTGTTGATTGCACCCATGCAAGGCGTGAGCGACACGCGCAGAATCAGAAACCAGGACACAACAAGGGACGAAACCATGACCAAAAAGCAAAGCACAGGACTCATCTTGATGCTCGTGTCAGCCGCAGTCGGCATCCAGTTGACCCTCTTCAGTCCAATACTGAGAGGATGGTTTTACAGCATTTGCCTTGGAGTTCTAATCATTACATTTGCTAGTGGTGCCGACCTGTTTCGAGGAAATGAATAAGCGACTTATCCTCCCGACGCAGGTGGAGTACACGAAGCTGCGGTAGCGTCGACTGCTCACCCGACGCCGATCGTGTCGTCCTGCAGGTCAGAAAATTTGTACCGTTTGTTAACCGCCGATTACACGAGTGCGCTGTAACATTCGCCGCAAACCTTTGCCGCGCTCGCAGCAACCAGCCCTAGCCGATTCCCGCGCCTAGCGCGGTTTCTCCCTTGACAATCTTAGGCTCGGGTGTAACGTGTCTGCGAAACAGCTTAGCGACGCACCCCCCCGGTGCGATTGGACCATTCCCCCAGCAGGCCATCGGTTCCGAACCCCAGGGTAATCCAGGAAAAATCTGATCTTGCTCGGAGAGGAGCAACTATGACGATACCGTCTTATGCAAAGGTCGCCGGGGCTGTCGTGACGTTGGTTGCGATCGTTCTTGCCGGAATGTCGATCAAGGAGCCACGTGCTCAGGCCAGCGATGACGACACCGATAGCAGAGTTCAAATTGGTCTCAAAATAGCGCCCGTCCCGTTGAATCTCAACGGGAAAGACCGGGCCATGGTGGGACTGGGTAGCTACCTGGTCAACGCGATAGGTGACTGCAACGGGTGCCACAGCAGTGGCGCGCCCCCACTTGGATTTTATAACTTCGTCACAGGCAAGAACCCGTACTTTAACCAGCCGGCGAAGGTCGATCCGACCGTCTATCTGAATGGAGGCGCCAACTTCGGCACAGTCGGAACTCCGACCGGGCCGAACGGGTACGCAGGTCCATTCATCATCACCCGAAATTTGACGCCCGACAAGAATGGTCGGCCCGAAGGCGGTCACACGCTAGCAGAGTTTAAGCAGATCCTCAGGCATGGCACGGATTTCGACCACATCCATCCAACCTGTACGACAGATCAGCTGACAGAAATTCAGAATGGCGGCACGCCCGTTTGCATTCCCACTGGACCCATAGTTTTCGATCCGGCGGGCGATACCTACAACAACATCCCGGACGGTGATCTTCTCCAAATCATGCCTTGGCCGACGTTTTCGCACTTGAGCGACCGCGACATCACGGCCATCTACGAATATCTGAGCGCCATCCCTTGCATCGACAACACAACGAGCACGCCTCCGGCAGGCGCTCCCAACGAACTGCGCAACGACTGCGGAACGACCGCCGCCGCGGCGCAAACCAATGGCCTGGTCAGAGCTGCGAGTATTCAGCCGGTTCAGCCGATTCACCCGGTTCTGCGAGCGCAGCGGTCCCGCTGAATCTCGCGGAGCAAAATCCAGAAACAGGAAGCCACCCGAAGTTTTGGGCGGCTTTTTGGGCTCTTTGCGAAGCACTTCCCGTTCACGAGCCTCGGGCGTGCTCAATTTCCGCAGGCACACGAATGCCAACACAAAACACGGACGGCTGATCCTTACTGAATCCGGAACCGCTCCTTCATCAGGCGCTGAAGCCGCGGCTTGTAAAGAATGTCAAAGGCGAGTTCTTTGTCGGGGAACATTGCGAGCGCGGCCCGCTTTGCTCCCGCTACCAGTTCAGAGGCTTCTTCCACGGTCAGGTTGGGATCCTGTCCGAGAACCGACGTGACCATGCTGATCATCACCTGTAATCGTCGGATCTTTTTGGCCTCCTCCTGTTTTTCACTTAAATCTCCATCCTGCCCCACCCGGTTCGCATTTTCCATACTGCCCCCGACAGGGGCCAGCTGAGAACATGGAGCATGTGGCGGAAACCGGGCCACACTCGCACTCCTTACCCCTGTTGCTTTCATTGTCACGGCATCCGCTGCGGAAAGCAACTCCCTAGAACGTGCCAATCGCCCACACCAATGGGCCATCCGGATCAAACCGTAGTCGCCCTCCCGCGCTAAAGTCGACAAGGAGAGTTACAATCTGGAGCGGCGGCTACGCCTCGGGATCAGCATTCCACTCTCCCCAACGCCCGCCAATGGAGGAGTTATGGCAGAAAGATCCAGTTCCGTGCCCCCAGCCGGGCGCCCCGATCCAAACGAAAAGCTCGTCAAGGTCTTCGACACGGAACAGGAATCCGAGGCCGCGGTCGTGAAAGGCCTGCTGGACTCGGCCAACATCGACTCCAACCTCACCTCCGTCGATGCTATTCAGGATATGTTCCCCGGTGTAGGTGGAACCGTGATCCTTGTCCGCGAAGAAGACGCCGACGAGGCTCGTCGCGTGATCGAAGCATACCGCAACGCTCCGGTGACCGACGATGAGACCGCCGAAGTCAACATCAGCGAAAACATGAACGAAGACTGATCTCCGCGAGCTTCGAACTTAGCGTCGATTGATCTTGGCGGAGGCCCACCTTAGCGACCAGCGATCTTAACGTAGGCTCACGGGCTGACCGAGCGGCCATCGAGATAGAAGGTCACCACTCCGCTTAAATCCGTTCGATAAGTCGTGACGTTCGCCCCCGCCAGTCTGCGGAGCACATCCATCCGTGGATGGCCGAATGTATTGTGTGCCCCGACAGAAATTACCCCCCAGTGCGGGTGGACGGCGTTAACCAGTTCCTGGGTTGAGCTGGTGTTGCTGCCGTGATGTCCGACCTTGAGCAGGTCCGCGTGCAGATCGTGCGTCGCGATCATTGGCTGCTCCACGACGCGTTCCGCATCTCCTTCCAGCAGGGCACTCGAATCCCGATAACGAACGCGCAGCACCAGCGAATCATTATTCTTTGCCTGCGACATTCTTTGCCTGCGACGAAGCCGTCCAGGAGGCCGGCGGCGAGAAGACCTCCGCAAGCTCCAGAACTTCGCCATCACTGTGGCGGACCACGTGGATGCCGAGCCTCGCGGCATAGTCCATCAGCGCATCGATCGACGCTGTCCGCGGCAACGCTCCAACCCACAATTCATGCGGACGAAAATTGTTCAGCACCGAATGCATCCCGCCGATGTGATCGGAGTGTCTGTGAGTGATGGCGACGACGTCGATTTTCGAGATCCCCCTCGTCCACAAATAAGGAGAGACGACGTTCTCGCCATAGTCGAACTCGCTCTGCTGACCTCCCACCGGGCCGCCCGCGTCGACCAGCAGGGTTTTCCCTTCCGGCGACACAACGAGGATCGAGTCGCCCTGCCCCACATCGATCGCCGTGACTTCCATCGCGTGCTCTCGCACCTGAGGCCTCGGCTCGGTCGCACTGATCCACACACCCGAGGCTCCGAGCGCGGCCAGACCGACAGCACAAGCTAGCTTTCGCCGCCACACCAGCGCCATCGCAACCGCCAACGCCGCGCCCGCCATCAACATCGTGGAACGCTCCGGCATTGCGACTCGGTGATCCGCAATGCGAAATCCACCTAACCACCGCACTTGACCCAGTGATTCCATGGAGAGCCATCCCAGCCACCAAGGCCGGTATGTTCGCGGCCGCCACCGACAGATAACCCAGGGGGACTGCGAGTACTGCTGTCGGCATCAGCAACTCCGTCAACGGAACCGCCAATGCGTTTGCCGGAATTCCCATTACCGTGGCGCGATGAAAGTAATACGCCATCGGCAGCGCCATTCCGAGTTGCATGAGCATCGAGACACACAGCAGCTCGTAAACGTTCAACGCCCCCTGCGCCGTCCAACTCAAAAGTTGACGGGGTAACTTCCTGGCGCGCTCCCATCTTTCGATGAACTTCTCCAGTCGCTCCGCAATCATGCGCAGATCGAGCCTCATCTGCGTAACGCGGGCGGGCAACGTCCGGTCAAAAGCGCATGATTCCAGGTAGCGCAGCCCGCGCAGATACGGCTGCGAGGTCCTCTCCAATAGCGGCACCGCAATCGCTGCCACTAGAAACACCGCCAGAAATGTCAGCTGAAAGCTCGGGCCGAGAAATACCTTCGGATCGACCACCATCAATGCCAGCGCCGCCGCTCCCAGAGCGTTCAGCATCGATCGTTCGCGATAAAAGCAGGCGTACCACAATTCCCGCGCCATAAGCACCTAATTTCGTTTCAGATCAAATCTTGGGAGCGTCGACTGCGCTGCGAACCGGCGGCAGGAGCAATCACGATTCGGAGCTGCAGCCTGTTTCGTACCACGGGCACAGCGTTAGCGACGCCGCTCACAGTCAACATCAAGGCCCCTTTAGGGGCTGCATTGCCAATCGCCTCGGCGCCCTTGCAAGTTCATCCGCGTCCTCTACCGCACCAGCTCGACCACGCTCTCGATGTGAAACGTCTGCGGAAACAAGTCCAACAGGTGGACCCGTTCCAGGCGAAATCCGCCCGCAGTCAACGTCAGCAAATCCCGCGCCAGCGTCGCCGGGTCGCACGAAACGTATGTCACCCGCCGCGCATCCATCTGCGCCACTGCCCGCGCCACTCGATCGCCGAGGCCTGCCCGAGGCGGATCGACAACAACCAACTCCGGTCGCAGCTTCGCGCCCCGGCCCGCCAGGTACTCGTCCACCGCTGCGCGCACCACCTTCACGTTCGGACCAGAATTGTAGGGAAGATCGACCGCCGCGCTATGTGACGACTCCACCGCCACAATGTGACCAAATCCCTTGTCGAGCGTCGCCGTAAACAGTCCCACCCCCGCATATAAGTCGAGTCCCAGCTCGCCCGAACGATTCGCGGTCACGATACTCACTAGCTCTTCGACCAGAAACCGGTTCACCTGGAAAAACGACCCGCCACTTACCCGGAACGCCGCCGTCTTCGTTCGATACCGAAATTCGCCCGGGCCCAACGTCCAGTCAGGCTCTTCGGTGATGTGCCCCTGCACGCCGCGCGCCACGCCAATCGTCTGCACGAACACATACGCGCTGACCACTTCCGGCATCTCTGCCTTTAACTGCTCCGCCAGTGCTTGCCCGAACTTCGTCCGCCGTGGCTTGCCTTTATGAGGATCGCAATACATCTCCACTTGCAGCTTCGTATCATCCTCGTTCGCGAACAGCTCGATCTCGCGCAACTCCTCCGGAATCTTCCCCGCCCCGCCCATCGCCCACAACACCGCGATCGCGCGATTGATCAGCGGCGAGCTGATCGGGCACTCCTCCACCGGCAGCACCGAGTGCGACGCCGTCCGGAAATATCCCAGCGCAAAGTCGCCCTCGGCCCTCACCTGCAATCGGGTGCGGTTCCGATATCCCCACGGCGGCGACGGATGCACCTCGATCTCCGGTGCCATTTCCAGCTTTGCCAGCCGCCGCAGATTTTCTTTCAGGATCGACGCCTTGATCGCCAGCTGATGTTTGTAACCCGTGTGCTGGTAGTGGCAACCACCGCAGCGAGCAAAGTAAGGACAGCGCGGCTCGATCCGCTCCGGCGACGCCTGCAGAATTTTCTCAACCTGCGCTCGCGCAAAGCCGGACTTCTCCTCGACCAGCGTCGCCGCAACTTTCTCGTCCGCAAGCACAAAGGGCACGAAGACCGCCTTGCCGCGGCCTTTCTCGTCTGCCGGCAGACGAGCCAACCCGTCGCCGCCATAAATCAGCTTTTCAATAGTGAGGTGCAAGAAGTGATTGTAGGGTATTTACTCGAACGACACCCTCCGGATGGAGGTAGCCGTGGGGGCAACGGCTGGACAAATTAAAGAATCACACCGCAGAATGTAGTCTGTTCGATTCGGGGTCGTAATTGGAATTACTTCTTAACTTGTGCTGGCTTTTGCTGCTCGGGCCGGGAGCCTACCTCTGGCTTCGACAGCGACGTCGCGCCAAGCCGATCTTTCAGTTTTCGATTGCGCTGGTCTGCCTGCTGTTCCTTCTTTTTCCTGTAATTTCCGCCACCGACGACTTGCACGCCCTCCGTCAGGAGATGGAAGAGTCCAGTTCCAGCAAGCGTGCTCTCAAGCAGGTCGTCAAGCGAACCACAGGACAGGACTGCAGCACGCCCTCGGCTTACCTCCCTTCAGCTGTGCCCGTTCCGCCCTGGAATCATGTGTGCGGGCTCGTTTTCGACTTCTCTGCCCCAGTCGCGGCGTCCGCCCGTTCGGGGATCTCCGTTTCGCGCGCTCCTCCCGCCCTTTTCCGTGCTTAGTTAGGTAGCGCTGCCACGTGTGCAGCGTTCGCCTTTCCTCAATTTCTCAATCGAATCGCAAGCGGAACCGGTGACCTCGTCATGAGGGCCGCCGTCCAGTGTTTCACCAAGCTGGAATCGGCCTTCAACACGATCACCGCCGGAAGCGCCCCTCGGCTCCCATTTGTGGGCTCCATTGGCGTCGCCCGATTGATCTCCGCAACCGAGACGGCTGATTCTTCGAGCACCAGCCGGGGTAAGGGTAATGATCCGTTCCTTCGTTGATTTCGCGCTGAACAACCGCATCCTCATTTTGAGCTTGGCCGTCCTGCTCTTCATCTGGGGAATCGTTTCGTTTCACAATCTGCCCATCGAAGCCTATCCCGATGTCGCCGACACCTACGTGCAGATCATTTCGCAGTGGCCCGGGCACGCCGCCGAAGAGGTCGAGCAGCAGATCACCGTTCCGCTCGAAGTCGAACTGAACGGCGTCCCCCACCTCACCCACTTGCGTTCGTTGTCGCTGGCCGGACTTTCGGTGATCACCATGATTTACGACGACGACATCACCACCTTCACCGCCCGCCAGGAAGTACTCGACCGCCTTGCGCAAGCCACCATGCCGACCGGGGTCAATCCCGGCCTCGGGCCCGACTACAGCCCGACCGGCCAGATCATGTTCTACACGCTGACCAGCACCAATCCCGAGTACGACACGATGGAGCTCAAGACCCTGCAGGACTGGTTCGTGCGCAACCAGCTCAAGTCGGTTCCAAACGTGGTCGACGTGAACATCTTTGGCGGACCTACCCGCGAGTACCAGGTACGCCTCGACCCTGGCAAGCTTGTCTCTTATGGGTTGTCGTTGAGCCAGGTCGAACAGGCGCTCTCCAACAACAACACCAATGCCGGCGGAGGTTTCATTCAGCGTGGCCAGCAGGCACTCAACATACGTGCCGTTGGATTGATGTCCACCACGGCCGACATCGAATCCACCTTCGTAAAAGTCGTGAACGGAACCCCCGTCCACATTGGCGATCTCGGCCAAGTCGTGCAGGCTCCCAAAGTACGCCTTGGACAGCTGGGAAAGACGATCCGTCGTGAAGACGGCACCATCCTCAACGATGACGACGTCATCGAAGGGATCGTTCTTCTACGCAAAGGTGCGGAACCCGACGCTACCCTCGATGCCCTGCACCGGAAGATCAACGAACTCAACAACGGACTGCTGCCGCGGGGCGTGAAGTTTGTGCCCCACCTCGATCGCAGTGACCTGGTGCGTTACACGAGCCACACCGTCCTGCGCAATCTCACCCACGGTGTCCTGCTGGTCACGCTGATTCTGTTTCTCTTTCTCGGCAATGTGCGCAGCGCCCTGATCGTAGCCATCACAATTCCGTTTTCTCTTCTATTTGCGTCGATCCTGCTCGACCTGAGCCACATCCCCGCCAATCTGTTGTCACTCGGCGCGCTCGACTTCGGCATGATCGTCGACGGCGCCGTGGTCATGGTCGAAAATATCCTCCGCCACACCGGTTCGCGCGTCGACGAGCATCGCAGCCTCGTGCAGGTGATTGGCGACGCCGCCCACGAAGTCCAGCGTCCCGTCTTCTTCGCCATCTTTGTCATCATCACCGCCTACCTGCCCATCTTCACTTTGCAACGAGTCGAAGGTCGGCTCTTCCACCCGATGGCTTGGACCGTCGCCTTCGCCCTGCTCGGCGCTCTGCTGTTTTCGCTGCTGATTGCTCCCGTGCTATGCAGCTTCCTTCTGCAAGGACAAATCAAGGAGTGGCGAAACCCAGTTCTCGAGCGTGTCCTCATCGGCTACCGTCGCGGACTCGAATGGTGCCTCGATCATCAAAAAATCGTGGTGGCCGCCGCGGGATTTTTGGTTGCCCTGATGCTCTACCTCGGCTTCGGCGGACTCATTGGCTCCGAATTCCTGCCCCATCTCGACGAGGGCGCCATCTGGGTCCGCGGCACGCTCGCCCCCAGCGCAGGACCGGACACCGGAATCGCCGTCATGAAAAAAGCGCGGTTGATCCTGAGCGACTATCCCGAAGTCACCCAGGTGGTCAGTCAGGTCGGCCGTCCCGACGACGGCAGCGACGCCAGCGGTTTCTACAACACCGAGTACTTCGTCGACCTCCGTCCTCGCGAGCAATGGCGCGATCAGTTCAACACCAAGGAAGACCTCATCGCCGCCATGGACAAGTCCCTGCAACAACTCCCCGGCGTCATCTGGAATTTTTCCCAACCGATCTCCGACAACGTGGAAGAGGCCGTCAGCGGCGTCAAAGGTGAACTCGCCGTCAAACTCTTCGGCCGTGATCTGAAAGTGCTCGAGCAAAAAGCCAACGAGATGCAGGACGTCATGAGCAAAATTCCCGGCATCGCCGATCTCGGTACCTTCGAAGTCCGCGGCCAGCCCAACGTAAACCTGGTCGTCGATCGCCCCGCCGCCAACCGCTTCGGCATCAACGTCAGCGATGTGCAGGACGCTACCGAAACTGCCGTCGGTGGCAAGGCCGTCAGCCAGGTCCTTGTCGGCGAGCAGCGCTACGACCTGACCGTCCGCTACCAGGAGCCCTATCGCTCCACGGTTGACGATATCGCCCGCATCCGCATTCTCAATCCCTTCGGCGAGCGCGTCTCACTCGCGCAGGTCTGCAAGATCGTTCTCGAAGATGGAGCCTCCACCATCTATCGCGAAGGAAACTCGCGCTACATTGCCATTAAGTACAGCGTGCGTGGGCGCGACCTCGGCAGCACCGTCCGCCAGGCAATCGACGACGTCCATCGTAAAGTGCAGTTGCCCGAGGGCTACCACCTGGACTGGACGGGTGAATACGAAAGCCAGCAGCGCGCCAACCGCCGGCTCGCGGTCGTCGTCCCGATCACAATTCTCCTGATCTCGCTCATCCTCTATTCGGCCTTCTCTTCCTGGAAGTGGACGGGGCTGATTCTCGGGGTTGTCCTGCTCTCACCGCTCGGTGGATTCCTATCGCTCCTGATCACGGGCACGCACTTCAGCGTCTCTTCCGGCCTGGGATTTCTGGCATTGATCGGCGTGTCGGTGCAGACGGGCGTGATCATGGTCGAGTACATCAACCAGCTGCGCGTTCGCGGACGCACCGTCCACGAAGCCGCCAAGGAAGGCGCCTCCATGCGGCTGCGGCCTATCATGATGACCATGCTGGTGGCGACGCTCGGCCTGCTGCCGGCGGCCATGTCGCACGACATCGGTTCCGATTCGCAGCGCCCCTTCGCTATCGTCATCGTCGGCGGCCTTACTTTTGAATTGTTGGTGAGCGTGTTTCTGTTGCCGACTCTCTACTGCTTCATCGCGCGTCCCGGCGACCAGCTGCCGCCGCCCGAATCCCGCTTCCTCGAGGAAGGGGAGCACGTGGACTGACAACGCCCGGAGAGGCCGCTCGACCGAAGACTGAACGCCGCGCGACCAATCAGTTTGGACCGGAGCGCCGAAGACCGAAGATCAAGCAACAGAAAAACGGAGGGCCGTTCTTGATTTTCCTAAGACCTAAGACTGATACCTGACACCTGGGACTTGCCCTCACCGCACCGGCTTCACATCCTGCCCAATCAGAGGGCTCAGCCGAGCCTGCGGAAAATGCCGCGCCTCATGATCGCGCGACGGATGCGCCACCCGCGACAGCCGCCCCTCGCTGACCAGGTGCTCATACGCCTCCGGCCAGCCTGGAACCGACGTATCAGCCGCGATCCAGTGCGCGTAAGCCGCTTCGTCGCACCATTCCACCAGCCGCGGCATCACGTGCGCATGGGCTCCAGAGCCGCGGAACGTCTTCATCGCCGCCTCGCTCTCCCACACCGTCAAGGTCCAGAACGTCCACCTGGCTTCAATGAGCAGCCGGCCGCCGACAAACCCCGGCGCGCGCGCCACCTGACGTTGTGCCTGAAAAGTCTTCCACAGAAACGCCGGAAGATACCTCACCGACCGAACCCGAAGACGAGTTACCGATGCGAGCATGGCTTGCATTTTAGTGGCGATCGGAGGAATGCGCGTTTCCCACAACGAGGTATTTCTTTAGCGCACGTTTCCATAGCCGCACGCCTCTGACAGCGACGTGAGCCATAAGGTCTTGTCATTCTGAGAAGCGCAGCAACGAGGAATTTGCTGCTCCGACGCCTGTCCAGGAGTCGGGGAGGTAAGCAGTGTTGTTTACGCTCGGGTGGTTTTGATTTTGCATACGCGTCGACAACAGGGTGAACCACGGAGGGGGACTACCTTTCGGGGAAAATTCGGGCCGGCCATGGCCCGATTCTGCTGCAGGACGGTGCTAGCGCCGGTACATGCCGAGCCAGGGCGTGCCGCGGTAGGAATCCGCCACCACCCAGGCGCCGGCCGTCAGTGCCGCAGAGACGATGGTCTCCCTCCATTGGAAGGCGTCTTTGGAGCCTGCGGCCACGATGGGTACCCACACCAGCAGCGTGAACATGCCAATCTGAAACGCCGAAAGCGCGGCTGCGAGCCGTGCATACACACCAATGAGCACCGCCACGCCCGCCACCATGAAGGCACCGCCGGTGAAATACGCCCAGGCCACATGCAATGGCAACCAGCCAGGCACCAGTTCGGCAGTGTGTTCGACATAAGTGAAATGGGCCAGGCCGAAGGGGATCAAGGCCAGGCCGTAGAGCACCCTCGCGATGCGCAGACCCTTATCGCCGGCGGCGAAACCGAGGCGCTGCCTGTCCCAGTCTGCGGCGAACCAGACGTACAGTACCCAGGCGGCCGCCACCATCACCGCGGTCTCGCAGCACGACCAGTAAACGTCCACCGTGAGCGCGCGGAACATGCCGGGCACTCTGAACAGCAGCAACCAAAGCAGGAGATAAGCAAGCAGCACGCGGGCAGCGAGGGCGGCTGTACGCTGCCAGAGCAGGCCCATGCCAGTTGCCAGAGAGATGAAGGCGCAGAGATAGAGCAGTGCCTCGCGTGCGGGCACACCATTCGGTACCGGCTGCCACACCGGGGTGAAATCGCCTTTGATCATGCCGAGGATTCCGAGGGCGATCATAGTCGTCGCAAAGACCGCATGACCCACGCTTGCGATGCGCATCGCCCCTATCCTCCGATGGTGTTCAGTTCATCCGGTACAGTCATCCCTTGTAGGCCACACGATGTGCGTTTGTTTTATCTTCTTGGGCCTGGAACTACAAGCGAGACGCGGGTTCCTGTGGCTGACTGTTGAAATATCGAAATTACTCATCGACCGACCGGAGAGTGTAATCGCCGGTTAAGAACAGTCGGCTTCCGAATTGCCCGTCAGAACGAAGCCGCTCGCGCGGCGGACGCTGCCGCGTGGGTAAGGTCGGCAGCTGTGGTGCTCACTGTCAGATAAATTTTGGGTCACAAGGAGGTCCCTGTGACCCATCTAC
>Ga0210409_10004787_pt1 | contig 14456 bp, 9 predicted proteins | sample IncBWH17MmetaG_FD_161649 | JGI IMG/M metagenome (GOLD analysis project Ga0210409, IMG submission 161649) | Forest soil microbial communities from Barre Woods Harvard Forest LTER site, Petersham, Massachusetts, United States - Inc-BW-H-17-M | ecosystem: Environmental > Terrestrial > Soil >... | reverse complement strand
GACTCGGGCAAGCGATGCTCGCTTCGCTCAAGGGGCTTGCTCCGTTCTGGAAAGCGCGCAAGGCGCACGAGGCGCACAAGGGCAAGGGTGCAGTGCGGCCCGAACTGCCCGAAGACGATCTGCGCGCGCTCGGATGGCTCCCACCAGCGTGCTTTGCGCCCGTCGCGCTGGAGGTCGCCGTGAAAGACATCCTCGATCCACTGGCCACGATTGGCATCACCATCTCCGCGGAGGACCGCGCGGCACTTCTCGCGGTCACGTGAATCCACGATTCGTCCTGTTTCGAGATCACAGGGAGACGGGGAGACAGAGAGATTTGGTGTGGAAAGACAACCAAAATAACCTCCCCGTCTCTCCGTCTCCCTATTCAAATTCTCGGACGTTTCACGGAATCAGGAGTCCAATCAGTACGTCACTATTGGTTCTGGATCGGAATCGCCTTCGGGACGAACAGATCGCTTAGGTCGTTGACCGTGGCGACGTTGTTGAATCCGATGCCGGACACGTTCGTCTCGGTCGCGGGGATGGGGTTGTTGATGAAGGGCAGGCCGAAACGCTCCTCCCACGTCTTGACGTCGGACGAGTGGTTCAACTCGACGTTGCTCGCGAACGCGTTGCCCTTGGCCAGCGGCGAGATGACGATCTCGCCGAGCGTGCGCGTGGTGTCGTCGCCCCGCTCGGTCTCGTCCCACCAGATCACGATGACGCCGTTGTCCTGGTACTTCGACGAGGCCATGATTTGTGGAACGAGGATCGATAGGAAGTTGTCTCCCTGCGCGATCGAGGCTTGGTCTCCCGTAAAAATGGTTTCTTGGTACGTGAAGCCGCCGTTCAGCGAGCTGTGTTGGTCGTTGTACTGGTCCGGCGTGATCCAGTTGTATTTGCCCACTTTGCCCTTCGCGAGATCCGGCAGGAGCTGCGTCAGCGGATAGACGTTCTCCGTGCCGGTATCAGGGAAGAAGGCCATCGGGTTGTGCTTCACCGCGTAGTTGAGCTGGGTCGTGCCGTTGTACGGATTGACGGGGCCGTTCGTTCCCGCCGCGCTCTTGAGCGGCGACGAGCTCAGGTCAACGTCCTCCTGGTAGTTCTTCCAGGGAATGTCCGCTGCGTCGAACTGGCGAGTGAGGTGGGGCGCGTCGAAGATGTTGTTCGCCGCCGCGCTGGGATCGGCGTCGGTGTGCACGCCGAAGTCCGTACCGGCCTCGGCCCAAACGTAGTTCGGCTCGGACGGGTGCACGCCCACCCCGGCGTTGAAGTACTTGGTCGCGAACGAGGTCTGCGCGGCGTTGGGGTTTCCGGGTGTGACCAGGCTGTTGATGTACGGCGCCGCAGGGTTGCCGAATATTTGCTGCGGGCTCGATGTCGGCACCGGCTGGGTCCAGTTGTGGTTCTCCATCGCGATGACGAAGATCGTCTTCACGGGGACGCCGGACAGGGCGCTGCGCGACGTGCCCAGCGAGGGATCTGTGGCCGTTCCATCGCCAGGGATCGATCCGCAGGCCACGACACACAACGAAAACAGCGGTACCAATCGTCGAACGGACATCGTGCATTGCCTCCTGCACTCGCCTACCGAGTGCCGGTGCTGCTTACAGCGAAACGCCCGCACGCCCGGTGCCAAGGTCGCGAACTTCCCATGACGCCGAGGCAGCCTCGACGGAAGAATGTTCGACAATTACCGTCCGCGCGACTCGCGAACGCTCGAAGGTGACGGAAGCGTCACGAACCTACGACGCAGCCCGCTTCGAAGGCCGGCGCTCCACGGCCGGCGCCTCGATGGACCTGGGCGGCGGCGCTCGGTCGACAGCGCCCTCGCTGGCCGTGTAGCTCTGAGGCTCGAGTTCCTCGGCGGTGTGGCGCAACCCGACGATGCCGCTCTCCAGCCACTCGTGACGTCCTTCGAGCACCGCGCGGCCGACCTCGTATTTGGCCGCGTCGTCGTTGTGCCACAGCGCGTGGAAGCGCGCGGCAATCTCGCGACGACTCGACCGACAAAAGAGATCGGCGAGGCGCTCCGCCTCGACGGCGTGAGCTGCGCCGCGATCCGCGAGGTATCGCGCATGGACGACCGACGCGACCATCGCGAACAGCTCCATGGCGACGTCGACCAGACGAAACAGGAAAGCCTGCCTCTTTTCGAGCCGGGCGCCGAACCTCATCATCCCATAGAACGTGGAGCGCGCGAGTTTGCGGCTCGTCCGCTCGGCGAAACGAAGATGAGGCGCGAGCCCGCCGAACGACTGGTAGCGCGGCCATCGGCCCCATTGCAGCCAAAGCATTGGGAACCAAACGGCGTAGAAGGCCGCGGCCTTCAGCGCTGCGCTTATCTTGCGTCCGAACGGAGCTTTGGGGTCGATGAGGACGCCGGCGACCTGCAGATGCTTGTCCACGGCTTCTCGCGCCATGAAAAGGTGCATGATCTCACTCGATCCCTCGAAAATTCGGTTGATGCGCGAGTCGCGCATCGCCCGCTCGATGCCGATCGGAATCTCGCCGCGTCCCGCGAGCGACTGCTCGGTCTCGTACCCGCGTCCGCCTCGGATCCCAAGCGCCTCGTCGACGAGGTGCCATCCTCGAACCGTGTTGAATTCCTTGGCTGCGGCGGCTTCCAGCCGGATGTCGTATTCGGGCCGCTCCGCCATTGCGGCCGCTAGCTCCGAGATGGCGGTCATGGCGTACGCGGAGGCCGCCATATCGGCGAGCTTGTGTGTGACGAACTCGTGCTTGCCAATGGGCTGGCCCCATTGAACGCGAACGCTGCACCACTTGCGACAAATCTCAACCAGCGCCTTGACGGCCCCCGCCGTCGTCGCTGGAAGCGCAAGGCGGCCGGTATTGAGTGTGACGAGCGCGATCTTGAGGCCTCGCCCTTCTTCACCGATGAGATTTTCGCGCGGCACAATCACGTCGTGGAAGGCGAGCACGGCATTGGCGAGAGCCTTCAGGCCCATGAAGCGACACCGGTGCAGGACCTCGACGCCTTTCCAGTTCGTTTCCACGATGAAGGCGCTGATCTTGTCGTTCGGCAGGGTCCGCGCCATCACGACGATCATCTCGGCCAGCGTGCCGTTGGTACACCAAAGCTTCACGCCGTTGAGCTTGTAGGCCTTGCCGTCCGAGGTGAGTTCTGCGGTGCATGCCATCTGCGCCGGGTCGGAACCGACGTGCGGTTCGGTCAACGCAAAGCCCGAGATGGCGCCCTTCGCGCAGCGCGGCAGGTATTTCCGCTTCTGCTCTTCCGTCCCGAAGAGCTTCAGCGGCTGGGGAACGCCGATGGACTGATGCGCGGAAAGGAGCGCGGTGATGTTCGCGTCGTGACTGCCGATAAGCTGCATGACAGCTTCGTATTCGCGCTGCGACAGGCCGAGGCCCCCGTACTCCGGAGGAATCTTCATCCCGAACGCGCCCAGCTTGGCGAGCCCATCGATGACCTCGGGGGGATATTCGCCAGTCGCGTCGATGGCGACGGGGTCGACGTGCTTGATGAGAAACGCGCGCAATGCGTCGTAGAACGCCTGAAACTCGGAGCGTGTCTCTTTCTGGTAGGGGTAGGGATAAACCAGATTGAGGCGCAGCGAGCCGAGAAACAGGTCTCGCAAAAAGCCGGCCTTTTTCCACTCGGTTTCCCGCGCTGCCTCTGCGACGCCGCGGGACCTTGCTTCGGAGTCGGAGCTCATGATGGGGAGAGCATAGCTCGCCCACCTAGTTTTTTTCGAGGAGCGTCACGGTCGCAAAGAGAAGGAGCTTGCCGCTGTGATCTTTGAACCGCGTCTCGACGAAGATGGTGCGGCCTCGGCGATTCACGATAGTGCTTTCGATGATGAATCGTGGCCCCTCGACCGGCTCGAAGAACTGAACGTGCATGTTCAACGTGAGCAGCCATCCATGGGCCCTCTCGCCCGTGCCAGCGCTGACTGTGCGCAGCGCGATGAGATCGATGTAGGCGGGTGCGAACCCGCCAAAGAGCTGCTCGCGGAAATTTCTGACCGCCGGCACCAAGGGCACGTCGACGACGAGACGCCCCGCGGATTCCTCGAGGACGCGCCAGTCCGGCCCACCTAGAAAGTCGCCTGCCGGATGACCCGGTCCCATAAGCCGACCGGGTTCGGGATTCCTCCAAATCGCGCGCACATACTCAGGAACGGACATGCGTGGCCCGAATAGCCCTGACTCGGCACGCGCGTCGCGTCAACACTATTTGGGCGCAGTGAGGGCCGGGCAGTGACTGCTGAACGCCACCGTGCGCGTAGGTGCCGCGTCGTCGATCAACAATACGTCGTTATTGCCGCTCGACTCGGGCGACAGTGGCCTCGATTTGTGCGCGATTGGTGCACACGGCCAGCTCCAGTAGAAATGCTCGACCCAGGGGGCGACAATTGCATTCGATTCGCTCGAGGGGGCGAACGTCATCGGCTGCGACCTGGGAGGCGCAACGCGAGGACAAGGGACAATGCGGTTTCTCAGCGGCCCGGGATCCAGTGCCCGTCCGCAGGAGTCCAGCCCGTTGGCGATAGCGTCATGGACGCGCGGATCGGCATCCGAGGTCCCACCCAATTTCGGCGAGTTTGCCAGGCCGGCCTGAACGGAGCACGCGCAAGTCAGCCCTGCCAAGGCCAGCCACGCGGCACGCCATGCCAGAATACGGATCATGTGAGCCTCCTTTACTTCAGCTCGAGCGGTGTCCCGGGAGACGACCGGGGCGCCTCCACGGAAGATAATCATTGAAGGGGCTTTGCGCCGCGCACGGGTCCTACATGTGGGCGACTAGGAAGTCAGCCCGAATGTGGGTCCGCATACAGGCTTCTTGCGACTTGCTTTCGCTGATCCGAAATACAGAAAAACGTCTCAGGACGAGCTCGCCTCCAAGGCTCGCAAGATCTTGAGCCGCGAGTACCCCGGGCGTCGAGATCCTTCAATACCCAGGCGGGCTGGTGGCCAGCGTCTTCGCGAACGGATCGACTGGACCTTTCCGACCGAATGTCGATTCTTGGCGACCGGCGGTGCTACTCTGCGCCGCGGCTCCATGGTCCGATGCTCTTTCCGAGGAGTTGTCATGCGCGCGTACGCGTTGCTCGTCTTTGCGACACCGTTCATCGTCATTGTCGCCTGTGAGAATAGTGCCAGCTCGCCGCAGCCTACCGCGCCGACGGCGAGCTATGCCTATCCGCCGCCGGGCTACGCTCAGCCTCCGCCGGGTCAGGCCCAACCTCCTCCGGGATATCCGGCCCCGGGCTATGCGCCCGGCTATGCGACCGCGGCGCCGGCATATCCGCCTCCTGCCACGCAGTATCCCGCGCCGGCTCCCGCTCCCGCATATCCGCCGGTGCCGGTGCCGACGGTTGCGCCGGCTCCCGTGCCTCCGGGTGCACCCGCTCCCGCCGCAGGCGGGACCATGGCGACGCCGGGGCTATTGGCGCTCCCTTGCCAGAGCGACGCTACGTGTGGCTTGCACCGTTGCAACACCCAATATGGGAAATGCGCATTTCCCTGCCAGTCCGCCGCCGCCGATTGCGCTCCCGCGAGCCAGTGCTTGATGGGAGTCTGTGTACCTGGAAGCGGATCTTAGCCCCTACTTCATAGGAGACATCATGGCTTGCGTTCGATGGGACCATTCTGTCGCCCTGGTGATGGCGATTGCAGCATGTCTTGCGCCCTCGAGCTGCGGAGGGGAGACGGCGACGGCCGGGGCAGCGGCCGTCCCGCCGCCACCTACGTCTGCCGCGCCGCCGCAAGCGCCGCCGCCCGCCTTGCAGCCGGTTGCCGCGCCTGCGGCGAGCGCTGCTCCCTCGCCCGCGTCCAGCCCCGCCCCCGGTCAGGGGGCGGAGATGCCCGAGGGCGTCGAACATCGCGAACGGCACTTTGGCGGCGTCTCGATGCTCATCGCGATGAGCATCAAAGACCTGGACCTCGCGGCGGACCAACGCGTCATCGTGGACAAGGCTCGCCAGGAGCTTCTGGCAAAAATGGAACCGGCGCGTGCGGCGGGGAAAGACCTTGCAAGCACGCTGGCCGACGGAATCGCGGTAGGCGCGGTCGATCGCGCAAAGGCGGACGCGGCTGTCAACAAGGTCGTCGCGCAGGTCCAAGGGCTCCACGACGCGTCGGTCGCCGCGCTCAATCAGCTGCACACGGCACTCAATGCCCAGCAGCGAGCGGCGCTGGTCGACAGCCTTCAGACGCACTGGGAGAAGTGGAAGGAAGCGCACGGGCAGGACGAGCAAGAAGACAAGCAGCATCGGTCTGGTTATCTGCTCGGATTGGTGAAGGCAATCGGTCTCACCAAAGAGCAAGCCGAGGCCATCAAGGCGAACTTTCATGAAAAGATGAAGGGAAATCCCCAGGAGAATAAGCACAAGGAGGTGGACGACCACCTTCAGGCGTTCGCGACGGCCTTCAAGTCCGAGACGTTCGACGCGAAGAAGCTCACCGGGGCCAAGATGGCGAACGGGCACCTCGCTCGTTGGGGCGCGACGCGCAGAGTGCGTTTCCTCGAGGCCGCGGCGCCCGTGCTCACGCCCGAGCAACGTACGAAGCTCGCTCAGATGATTCGCGACCACGCGAGTCGCGCCGAATCGTGATTTGCCCGCGCGCCGCCAGCGCCTGTGTTGTGCGCTCGCAGACGCCCACGTCGGCCGCGTCGTTGCGCCCTCAGGGATGAGTCGACGGCGCACTCGGGCGCTTCAGCGTGGGCCCCGTGTTTTCGGTTGAGCCGCTCGCATTCACCACTTCGGTCGAACCCACGTTGGCGATCGCGAGCGGTGGAGGCGCCTCCACGCTTGCGCCGGTCCCATCGCGCCATGCGCCCGGCGCATACCAGAGGCGACCGTCCGCTCCGCGCACGAATTCCGACGGGGAGAACGCTAGACCCAGGGGGGTCTGGACCCACCGACCCGGTAGCCATGCCCAGCGACTCCGGCGCCAGGTCCACTCGCCATCGATCCAAACGGCCGAGTCGCTCGGCCGGCGCGGAACCTGCTCGACACGGCCCGGGGGTGGAGGGAGCGTTACTTGCGCCAGTGCGCTTTGCGGTTGCGGGACGTAAGGCGGATGCGGAAGGCCATGCGAGCATCCGAGGGCGAGGCTGGCAATCATCGCGTGGACTCGCATCGAGCGTCATTGAATCACGCGCCACTTCTTGCAGTCGAGCTGGCGGTCCTCATCGGCGTGGTGGGCTGCGCGTCGGTTCCACGAGGCGGCGCCGCAATCGATTCGGTTCGAATCATCGGCGCGCACGCAGTCGATCCCGGAGAGATTGCCGACAAGCTGGCCACCAAAGAGAGCCCGAAATTCTTGAGCCTTTTTCGTGGTGTCGCAAACGACTACAGCATTTACGACCCGACCGTCTTGCAGCGAGACCTCGCGCGCATCGAACGCTACTACCGCGGACGAGGTTTCTTCGAAGCGCGGGCGCGCGTTGCACGCGTCATCCCGGTAGGCAGAGACCACGTGCGCATCGAGATTGTCGTTGAGGAAGGCCTGCCCGTGTTGAACAGCCAAGTGCGCATCGAGGGGACAAGCGAGCTCCCTCCGGCCACCAACGACGCGGTGGGCCTCGTACTCGAAGCGTCCCTGCCGGTGGGCGCGCGTTTCGACGAGGACGCGTACAAGAACGCCCAGACCACGGTTCAGCGCACACTCACCGATCGAGGCTATGCGTATGCGACGGTGCGCGCGGAGGCCCAAGTCGACCTTGCGTCCCACACGGTGAATTACGCCTTCACCGTGAATCCAGGTATCGCCGCTGTCTTTGGCCCCATCACGTTCGTCGGATTGGATCCGGATGGAGCGGGCCCACAGCCTCAGGAAATCGACGATGGGCTGCTTCGGCGGGTGATGAACATGCGCGAAGGAGAACCGTATTCGACCGCGGAGATCGACGCTGCTACGCAAGCGCTGCTCGATCTGGAGGTCTTCAGCGCGGTCCACATCGTGGCCGGGCTGTCGGACCCGCCCAAGGCGGTGGTGCCGCTCCTCGCACAGGTCGAGCCGACGAAGCTGCGAGCGGTGCGCCTTGGTGCGGGCGGCGAGTTCGATGAAATCAAAACCGACGTTCACGTGCTTCTGGGATGGGAGGACCACAACCTTCTCGGCGGCCTGCGCGACCTCAGCGTCGACCTGAAGCCGGGCGTGGTGCTTTATCCGACGAGCCTCAGCGATTTTCGCGCCCCCAATCGTCTCTTCTATGAGCAACACCTGCGGCTGCAGTTTCGCCAACCCGGTTTTCTCGAGGCTCGTACGACGGCATTCGTTCGCCCCGAGCTCAATGTCTATCCGCTCCTGGTAGAGCCGAACCCGAGCGACACCGAAAGCGTCGTCAACTATGTGGAGCCCAAGGTGTCACTCGGCGCGGAGCGCCGCTTTGGCAAGCATCTCTTGGCCACGCTGGCGTACAACTTTCAGGGGGAGGTGCCATTCACGTACAAGGGGCAAACGCTCGACCGGTCGCTGCCGACCGTCCTCTTGTCGTTTCCGCAGCTCGTCGCGCAGGTCGACTTTCGAGACGACCCGGTACATACGCACGCTGGGTTCGCCGCCAATATCGATTTCCAGGTTGCAGGACTCGGGGGAACGGCCAGCGACGTGCGTATACAGCCGGACATGGAAGGGTATGTGCCGATCTCACGCGGCGTGACCTTTGCGGTGGGCGTGACGCTCGGGCTGCTGTTTCCGGCGAACTACGGCGACAACGTGAAGAGTCTCCCAGCTGCAGCGGACGCTGCGACGCTCGATCGGGACATCGAGACGACCTACTTTCGAGGGTTCTTTTCCGGCGGGGCGAGCTCCAATCGTGGCTATCCCCTGCGCGGCGTTGCGCCGCACGGCTACGTCCCCTTTCTGAACCCATCGACCGCGAGCATGCAGGTCCAGAACATGTGCGACCCCACGCACGTGGCGCCCGATCAGATCCGGAGCAATCCGAACTGCTTGAGCCCGATCGGCGGGTTCACACAATGGGAGGCCTCGGCCGAGCTGCGATTCGCCGTGTCGGGACCGCTCGGCACGGCGCTCTTCTGCGATGCGGGCGACGTCTCACAATACGTGTTCCCCGACCCCCATGCGCTCCGATTCGACTACCTGCACATGTCGTGCGGCGCCGGCGCGCGCTACGATACCCCGGTGGGGCCCGTTCGGCTCGACATCGGTTACCGGATCCAGCCGCTGCAAGTGCTCGGATTCCCCACCGAGACGGCCGCGGCCGACCATGATTCGACGCAGGGCCGGCCGCCGCGCATTGCCGACATTCCGCTCGCCATAGCCTTCGGAATCGGAGAGGCGTTCTGACATGCGCCACGCGCGCAAGGTCGCGGCGGGCGCACTGTTGGCACTCGCGATTGTCGTAGGGCCGGTCCTCTGCCTGCGCCTTCCGTTCGCCCGCAGGCTCGTGGCGGCAAACGTCAACCGCGCGCTATCCTCTGCCTTCGTCGGCCACGTGGTTGTCGACCGGATTGGCGAAATAAGCCTGACCGCGGCCGGCGGCATCGACGCCCACGTCGAGGCCGACGACGGCGGAGGGCTTGTGAAGGTCGACGGCGTGCGCGCGCGTGTCTCGATATGGAAGCTCCTTCGGTCCGTCCTCGGTCACGGTGACATCGCCGTGGACCTGCCGGAGGTGTCCGTGGCCGGCGCAGAGGTCACGATCGATCCGGATGAGAACGGGACGCTGCGCATCGCGCGAGCGTTCGCCTCTCGGCCCCATAGCTCGCACGGCGAGGCTGCCCGCGGTGTGAGCGTACGGTTGGAGCGCATCATCGTGGAGCATGCGACGGTCCACGTTCACCCGAAGGCGGCGCCCGATCTCGAGGCAGATCTCAGCGGCGTGGAGGCAGGCCTCGCCTTCGAAGCGGGCAAGCTCTCGGTCGACCTCACCCGCGGTCCCCTTGTCGTGCGCGGTCTTCCGGGAGGCGTTCAAGCCGTCGGACGGGTCGAGGCGCACCTCACTCAGCCGCCTTTGCGCGTGCGAGCGACCTGGCACGGGGCCGTCGGGGCGATCCGCGACGATGCCAACCTGGCCTACGACGACGGGCGAGTCGACGCCAAACTGGACGTGACACGAGCAACGCCGGAACAGATGCGCGCCGTCTGGCCGGAGTGCCCCCTTCGTGCGGCCACGGCGGCGCATGCAGAAGCCCACGGGACGCTTCCCCGCGTCGACGTCCTTGCGCATGCCGACGTCGGCGTCGGGACCATCGACGTGTCCGGGCCGGTCGAGCTCGGGCCACCGGTGGAGGCGACGCTTCACGTCGACGCACAAAAGTTCGACGTGCAGGCGGTCTCGGCATCGACGCCTTCCTCGGCGCTGACGGCCTCCGGCGATGTTTCGATCACGGCCAAGCCGACCGGCGCCGTGGATGGTAAGGCGACCGTGCAACTTGCCTCAGGCGTTCTCGGCTCGACCCAGCTGCCCAAAGCGACCGCGCGCGGCGAGTTCGCGCGGACCGAGTCTGGCGAGCCATCGGCGCGCGTCGAGCTGACCGTCGGAGAGCCTTACGGCCCGACCGTTATTACGGCGAAACTCGCGCAGCAGCCGCCGCAGAAGGGGGGCTCCCTGCTCGTCACGTTCGAGGGTCAGTCGACCTCCGTGCGGCTCGAAGATGTGCCGGCGCTGGGTGCGGCGGCAAGTGGAAGCGCGAACGCCCGTGCAACCGGAACGCTCGACCTAACGGCGGGTACGGTCGACGCGCAGCTCACGGTCGCCGTGGACGACCTTGCAGCTCGCGGCGTGACCCTCGACCACGCCAGCGCGGTCGTGCACGCAAGCCGCAAGCTCACCGCTCCTTCCCTCGACGTCGCGATCGACGGAGAGGGGCTCGATGCAGGCCCGATGCAACTATCGGCGGTGCACGGTCAGGCCAACGTCGCAATCGAGGGCGGAGCAACGCTGCGGGACGTCGACCTCGAGCTCACTGGTGATTCTGAGCCCGTACGCGCGCGCGCGGCGCTCGTTCGCTTCTCCGATGAAGGCTTGCGCGTCGACGACGCGGTGCTCGAGGGACTCGGCGCTCCGCTTGCGGCCACCGTGAGCGCGTCGCAGTCCGCGATCGTCTTGAAGGCGACGAGCGCCGGGGTCGATCTGGCGAGGCTCCGCTCGTTCGTCCGGACGCCCATCGGCCGGGGAACACTGTCCGTGGATGTGGATGCGACCGTGAACGCCGGGGCTGCGGAGGGGCGTCTCGCCCTCGGGGTCCAGCACGTCGCCTTCCGAAATGTGCAGAATGCGAACGCGCGGATCGAGGCCGTGCTCCACGGACGACACGCCTCCGGTCGAGCAACGGCAAACGTCGAGGACATCGGGACGCTGGAGCTTTTCACATCTTCCGTCGACATCGGTCAGGGACCCCTGCTGACGCCGTCACCGTGGCGCAAGACGTGGGGTTCGGTAGAGTTCGATGCCCACGTCGACCTGGCCCGACTGGCCGCGCGCCTGCCGCCGAATGAGCTGCCCGTCACCGATGTGCTGGGCACGCTCGATGTCCAAGGCCGTGTTTCGCGCGACTCCGCAGACGACGCGACACCCGCCGTGGAGGTGACGTCGCACACGACAGGCCTGGTGCTTGCCGGCCGGCGCGGTTCCGGCGCGTGGCGGGTGGAGGGGCTCAATACGACTCTCCATGCGACGGTAGACGGAAACACCGGCAAAACGGTGCTCGAAGCGCAAGTGTCGGACGCTGCGGGCACAATCGTCGGGCTCGATGCAAACTCCAATGCGGTCCCGTATGCCGTTCTGTTTTCAGACCAGAACCCCCTGGAGGCGCTGCGCAGCACACCGTTCGATGCGCAGCTTCGCGTGCCTTCGCGGGCCATCGATTCTTTGCCGCCCGCTTTGGGCCTCGAGGGGTTGGGCGGAGACCTTCAAGCGAATCTTTCCTGGCACGGCACGCCGGTCGCCCCGACCATCGACGTGGCCGCAACGGTCAACGGCGGCCGAGTGTCACCCGCCGTGATGACGCGCGAGCTAGACGTGTCCTTGGCAGGGCATTACGACGGCGCGCAGCTCGCCGCGACGGTGCGGGCCCTGACGCGGGGCCGAAAGGTGCTCGATGCGAGCGCGCTCGTGAGCGCGAGCGCGACGGACGTGCTCGCCGGCCTTGGTGGAGGCAGCGTTCCCTGGAAGGCTTCCGCGCACGCGAAGGTCGACGGATTGACGTTGCAGAGCATTGCGGTCCTCGAAGACAAACAGGTGCGCGGCAAGGTGACGGGGCAATTGGATCTCGATGGCCTTCACGAGGACGCGCGCGCGAATCTGGCGCTATCGGTAGAGGGGCTGAAAGTCGGCGACGTGACCGGCCGATCGTCGAGCGTGAAAGTCATCATCGATGGCCGATCGGTCGACGCATCGGCGCGCTTGGATCAAGGCGACGGCTTCGTAGAAGGTCGAGCGCATTTTGGAACACATTGGGGAGCCGCCATCGTGCCGGCGCTCGATCCATCGCAGCGTGCCGAGGCGTCTTTGTCGGCCAAACAATTCCGGGCTGCGTTCCTCCTTCCTTTTGTCTCCAAGTGGCTGACCGAGCTCGACGGAAGGATCGATGCCAACGCGCGCGTTGCCACGACCGGCGGCGACATGGTGATGCGACCCGAGGGCAGCGTGACGTTGAACGGTGGAACGTTCGAGCTCGCGTCGTTCGGGGGCGAATTTCACGGCGCGTCGGCCACCGTGACGATGACCCCCGACGGCATCGTGCGCCTCGAGAACGCGGTTGCCCACGGCACGAGCGGCAGCATCCAGGCCGCAGCAACGGCGCGCCTCGACGGCGCTTCGCTCGCGAGCGTTCGCGCAAGCGTCCGCCTGCCGGCGAAGGACCCGCTTCCTCTGGTCTTCGACGGCGTCAAGCTCGGGATGCTGGACGGCGCGTTCGATGTGGCCGCGGATCGATCCGAGGGGCGAGCGCTGGCTATGGTCGTGGATGCGCGCGAAGCGCACGTAGAGCTTGCCTCCGATGCGTCCTCGGTCGATGTGCAAAGCCTCGGCGACCTCGGGGGCGTCAAAGTGGGCGTGTCGCGAGGCGCGAGCGACTTCGTCGAGGTTCCGCTCGACAGTGCGCACATGGACGTCGCGCAGCGCGCCGGCAAGGGGCAGCCCGGCGGCCGGGTGGTGCTACGCCTGCACGACGTGGAGGTGCGCCGCGGAACCGACTTGGAGGTGCGGCTCGAAGGACAGCCGACGATTCAGCTGGGCGGCGCGACGCAGGTGACCGGTCAAATCCGGTTGATGCGCGGAACGATCGATGTCTACGGAAAACCGTTCACCATCGACCGTGGGACGGTGACGTTCGTCGGCGAGGATCCGACCAATCCCCAGGTCGTGCTCACGGCGAGCTGGGCAGCGCCCGATGGCCAGACGCGCATCTATGCGGATTTCGTCGGGCCGCTCAAGACGGGGAAGGTCAAGCTTCGCTCCGAACCGTCGAAGTCCCAAAGCGAGATCCTGGCGCTCGTTCTGTTCGGGACGACCGACAACCAGAAGACCTCCGCGAATGGTACCTCGGCGCAGGTATCGCCGGCTGCGGCGGTCGCGGGCGGAGCCGCGACCCAGCCGATCAACAAAGCGCTCGGCGGAATCGATCGAGCGCTGAACAACTTGGGGATGGCCGGCGGAATCTCCACGAAGATCGACACATCGCAGACAACCCCCCGTCCCGAAGTCGAGGTTCAGATTGCGCGCGACATCTCACTGCAAATCGCGTGGGTCCTGGGCGTTCCACCGCCCGGCACCAACCCGGACTCGACGCTCGTAACGCTCGATTGGCGCTTCCTGCGCAAATGGTCCCTCGAAACGACCGTCGGCGACATGGGCACGTCGATCCTCGACGTGGTCTGGCAGCATCGGTATTGACGCTCAACCGCCGCCGCCGGCGTCTCTCGGCCCCATGACGAAGCCGCCCAGGTTGACCTTTCCGGTCTGCGCGGCCGGCGTGAGCGACCGCAAGTAGACGATCATTCCCAGGTACTGGTCTTGCTGGATGTCGGCCCACCGATGAAACATGTTCCAGTTCGCCATGCTGATGATGTTCGGGTCGAAGTAACCGCCGTCGGGGACCACCCCATTCACGACGATGTTGATGAGGTCCATGTCGCTGAAGCCACCGGTCTGCTCCGGCGTATGCGAGACGTCGTCGAGGAAGCCCATCGTCGCCGTGGGTCCGTGGCAGCTCGTGCAAGCCGGGCCGCCGTCTGCAGTCTCGAAGAAGCTCCCGCCGTCGCCCGTAGGCGGCCCCATCATCATCATGCCCGCGTCGCCGCCGCCGCGGCCGCCAAACATGGGGAAGTGCAGCGAGGCGCCATTGTTGTATCGGGCATTTCCGATGTCCCAGTCGCTCGGCTGGGCCGGTGTGATCGTGAGCTGGGCGGTATTGCAGAAGTTACCAACTTGTGCGGTGAGCGTGATCGGGGTGGGGGGCGCTTTGCGCATCGTGAGCGTCCATCCTGTAAATCCGGGCAAGGCGGGCGCCGACAAC
>Ga0210409_10004786_pt1 | contig 14463 bp, 13 predicted proteins | sample IncBWH17MmetaG_FD_161649 | JGI IMG/M metagenome (GOLD analysis project Ga0210409, IMG submission 161649) | Forest soil microbial communities from Barre Woods Harvard Forest LTER site, Petersham, Massachusetts, United States - Inc-BW-H-17-M | ecosystem: Environmental > Terrestrial > Soil >... | reverse complement strand
ATGTGCGGAGATCCGCGTAAGTGGGATTTTCGGGGCGGGGCTCGCTGCGGTCGGGGCGGGGGAGGTCAAAGATGATTTCGCGCGGCTGGGAGTCGGCGAACTTGGTTTCCGCGATGATGCTGCGGTGGGAATGGAGGAGCTGGCTGGTGACGAAGGCGAGGACGGAGGCGCGGCGGGGAGAAATGCGGCCCTTGGTGATGAGGACGAGGAGGCGCGCGAGGAATTGGCAGATGTCCGTGCCGGAGGAGAACTCGGAGAGTTCGGGGAGGAGGTCGGCGGAGAGATCTTCCGCGTCGTTATGGACCTGCACCGGGATGGCTGTGGCGAAGTCTGTATGCGAGTGGCGGGGGCAAAACCCAGAATTCGCCGGCGAGCCAAGAAGACTGCAGCGCTTGCCATTGGGATAGAGATAAGGACAGCGAGACGAGGCGGATTTCGCCGGGGCTGCAACGCGATCGGGAATGGTGGAGCTATCGGTTGTGGCGTTCATGAGTTGTTCCTTTTTTTGGCGGAAGGGGGGTACCCCCCATTCCTGCATGAATTTGAAAACAAAGAGGTTGCAAAATGGGGTTCCTGTAAGTGCATGAGGAGAGAGGAGATAGCGAATGATGTAGGGCGTAGGGGTGGGAAGGGGTGAGTTCCAAAATGGGAATTAGGAAGGTAGGGATCGGGCGAAGGGAAAAATGAAGAGGTCGGGGCGTCCTCATGGCGTCAAATACAGATAAAGACTATCACAGATTACCAGTTATGTCAAGTTTTTTTTTGATTACCATTCGAATGAGGCGGCAAGGCATTGAAAAGGCAGAGGGTTAAGGAATTGAAGGGCGAAAATTTGAGGAATGGGCCTCCGGCAAGCTCCGCCCTGATTTACCAGAAAATGGAAAATAGAAATTGGAAAAGGGAGAAGAGAAAGCAAGGTCAAACCCGCACCCTTTGGTGAACCAAACCCCAAAGGGATGCGGCACCCGCTGAAGACATCGATGAGAAGAAGTGTCTCATTCTCTCTTATCGAGGCCCACCCAAAGGCGTTTTTCGGAATGAAGGCGCAGCCAACCTGCCTAGGGGGTCTGGCTACGTGGTAGAATGGCGCTTGGAAGGATTAAAGGATTATAGGGAAGGCGCGGTATGTCTAATGTCCTAATCCACAAAGCGCGGGAACTGAAACCGCAGACGCGAGCTGCGGTCGAGGCGGAATTGGGCCGTTCGCTTAAAGATGATGAAGACGTGAGCATCATGGCATTCGAGGCGCATGAGGCGCCGGGGGGCGAGGCGCGTTCGCGAGCAGGTCAGAAACTGGAAACCTATTTCAAGAGAATCGACAAGCAGGCCGCGACGGTAACTGAAGAAGATGCGGAGTCAGCACTCCAAGAAGCGCTGAAGAAAGCGCGCCCGGGTTATCGCGAGGAGGAGTGAGAGTTGTTTTCGACTCCAACGTACTGGCCCGAGCTCACCAAAGAGCGCAAGGCCCGGCGCGGCGAGCCTTGGTTCATGTCACATCCGGTTCCGACACTCTGATTTTGTCTTCTTATATTCTGTGGGAGTTGGAGCGAATTCTTACCTATCCCAGGTTATTGAAACGATCAGGCCTGAGTTCGAGCGACATTGCGGAATACCTGGAAAGTCTTGCGCAAGTCGCTTCCCTCGTCACTCCCGACGAGATTCCGAAGAATCTGCTGCGGGATCCAACCGATGAGCAAATCCTCGGGACGGCAGTGGCAGGACAAGCTGAGATTCTTTGCACGCGCGACGCCGATCTTCTGACAGAAAATGTGCGGCGGTTCTGCGCGGCCAAGGGGATTCGCGTAATTACGGACTTGGAATTTCTGGAAGTATTTAGGGTCTGAATGGATTTGTACTCCTCGATCCGCGGTTTGGGGATGGTCAGTGGACTGACAGGCGACAGTTAGCGTCAAATTCAACACCCGCACCCTTCACCAGAATCGTGAAGGCCTGCGGCACCCAAAAGCTTCCGAGCGGATCGGAGGTCGACCACCCGCCCACCCGAAGCGTTTTAGAAATTTAGGGTTGCGCCACGCGCCCACTCAAGGCGTTTTTCGGAGATAAGGCGCGGCCACCCGCCGCGGCCACCCGCCGCAGCCACCCGCCACGGTATGTTTCGTGATCTGGACAGCCGAGGAGACGACTGTGATGATAAACTCTCCACTCTGTTCAGCTAGGTTTCAGATTATGAAGAAGTGTAAATCACCTTTGAGTTCTTTTTACCTCTGGCAACCAAGAGTCATCGAAGTGGCCGGACGCGTGGCTCTTTTTACCCTCGCTCTGTGCGGGGTAGCTTTAGGCATTGGCTGTCAATCGAGCACGGAGAAACCACCCGCTGAGCAAGTAGCTCAAAGTACGGGTGGTGAAGACAACAAAAGCTCGCCAGGAGCATATGCTGGGCCACTCACCATTACCGTTGGCGGCAAAATCGGATTCGTTGATCGGAGCGGAAAATTACTTATTAACCCGCAGTTTGATAGTGCGCAGAATTTTTCTGAAGGTATGTCGCTAGTGTGTCTAGGTTCGTGTCCTTTCTTTGAAATCACCACTAAGGCTGATGACAGCAAGTATGGCTTTATTGATGAAAAGGGACAGTTCGTTGTGAATCCCCAATATGACGGTGCAATGTCATTTTCACAAGGTCTTGCGGCTGTCTGCCTTGGCCGGTGTGGCTATGCCGATGACGGTTCGCGAAAGTGGGGTTTCCTCGATAAGAACGGCAATATTGCGATCCCTCTTCAGTTCGGTTACGTCTATTCATTTGCAGATGGTTTAGCCCCTGCGTGTGTTGGAAAGTGCACGAACTACGGCACCAAGTTTGACGGCAAGTGGGGCTTCATAGACAAGTCGGGCAAATTCATAATCACTCCGCAGTTTGACGATGTGAATGGATTCCAGAACGGAATCGCGCAGGTCACAATAGGAAAAGCAAAGGATGCGAAAAAGGGTTACATAGACAAAACAGGGAAATTCGTTTGGAACCCCACCAATTAGTCACGATTTGTTGATTTGCCCGGATGCACCTCCACGCTGTTTTTTAACGCTTTACATCGGTTTGCTTGGGCTGTTGAGGCTGTTTTTGGTGTGGCCAGTGAAAGTTTCGGAGATGGGGACAGAGGGGATGTTCCCCTATTTCTGAAAACACGAAAAATTGCGAACCACGGGAGCCGCAACAAATAAATATCAGAAAACGTCCCGTCTGTCCCGATTCCCCCACCCGCCGACTAGGGGCCTGCCACCCGCGGAGTGGCGAGGGAATAAGAATAAGAGGCTGGCGAAAGGCAGCCCCACCGCAGCATGAAACAAACCCGCAAGGGGAGGGCCGCGTCTACTTCGACTTCTGTAATACAAGAGCTTTTCGGCGCTTTTTTTCCGCCTCGGCATGCTTTCCGAGCGCATCGAGTGCAAGGCCCCAATTGTTGTACGGAGGCACGAGATTGGGGTCGAGGGTGGTAGCCTTTTCGAATAGTGCGATGGCCTCTGCATACTTGCCCTGGTTTGCGAGCGCAACGCCCCAGTCGCTGTACGCTGCTGCATTTTTTGGATCAAGCGTCGTGGCCTTCTCGAAGAGTGGGATAGCCTCGGCATTCTTTCCCTGATTCAAAAGGGCGTCGCCCCAATTGTAGTATGCGGGCGCGAGTTTGGGATCGAGCTCGATGGCCTTTTTGAAGAAAGGGATGGCGTCGGCATATTTTCCCAAACTCGCAAGTGCGATGGCCCAGTTGCCGTAGGCGGGCGCGAATTTGGGGTCGAGGGTGGTGGCCTTTTCGAACAGTGCGATGGCCTCTGCATACTTGCCCTGGTTTGCGAGCGCAGCGCCCCAGTCGCTGTACGCAGCTGCATTTTTTGGATCAAGCGTCGTGGCCTTCTCGAAGAGTGGGATAGCCTCGGCATTCTTTCCCTGATTCAAAAGGGCGTCGCCCCAGTTGTGGTATGCGGGCGCGAGTTTGGGATCGAGCTCGATGGCCTTTTTGAAGAGAGGAATGGCCTCGGCATTTTTTCCCAGACTGACGAGCGCATTGCCCCAGTTGCTGTATGCGGGGGCGAGTTTGGGATCGAGCTCGGCGGCCTTTTTGAAGAGTGGGATAGCCTCGGCATTTTTTCCCAGATTCACGAGCGCGTTGCCCCAGTTGCAGTATGGGGCTGCGTTTTTTTGGTCAACGGCGACGGCGTTCTTATATTGTGCGATGGCTTCGTCAGCCTTGCCCTGGTTCTCGAGCGTGTTTCCCCAGTTCACGTATGCCGCCGCGAGGTTAGGATCGAGGGTGGTGGCCTTTTCAAAGAGTGGGATAGCCTCGGCATTTTTCCCTCGATTCGTGAGCGCGACGCCCCAGTCGCTGTATGCGGACGCAAGTTTAGGATCGAGGGCTATGGCCTTTTCGAATAGTGGAGCGGCTTCGGCATTTTTTCCTTGCTTCAGGAGCAGGTTCCCCCAGCCGTAGTAGGCAGTTGCATCCTTCGGAGCGAGCACGGCGGCCTTCGCATACTTTGTGATGGCCTCTTCATTTTTTCCCTGACCTGCGAGGCAAACGCCCCAGTTGAGGTACGGGAGCGCGAATCCGGGATCGAGGGTAGCCGCTTTTTCGAAGAGAGGGATGGCTTCGACACAGTTGCCCTGAATCCCCGCTACGCCTCCCCAGAGGAGGTAAGCCTTTGCAAGCTCTCGCCTGTCCTTTGGCTGATCGTGGATGATTTCCTTCGCGATGCTCATTGCGCCGTCCCAATCCTTCTTTTGCGCGCGATACGCACCTAACAGGTAGGGACGGATCTGATGCAGAATGGCCTCTGCAGTGTTTTGCGCGACGCCACGTGGATCGTCAGCTGGCCCTCGGACCCTCACCAAGGTATCCTTGCTGTGGCCCTGCAAGATGTGCAAATCTATTTCTACTTCGGCGGTTGCAGCCTCTGTTCCACTCGTCGCGGTCGGGTTTTTTGTAGGCCATACGACGGCCCCGCGGACGTGCGTAGGATAACGACCGGCTACATGCAGAGTTGCTTCGACAATCGTCCGGAGACCGAACTTTGTCCCCGGCACTTGAATATCAGGAATCGAAGATGGGTCGGAAGAGAGGACCATATGGTCTTTCTCCGTTTTGGAATTTGCTTGTTCTTCAATGCCCACGAGCGCGTCAGCAACGAGTCGACTCATGATTTCAGGTGGCAGGCCAACGTCCTCGAAACGTTTGGGAACGCTGAACGGCTCGATGACGACTGAATTTAGATAATCTTCGGTGTAAACATACCGACCCAGTACGAGCAACAAGAGTGCGAGAACGCCACGCTTCAGGGTGACTTGTTCGCGCACGAATTTCCACAAGAAAGCTAGAACTCGTGACAATGGGCTCGGACGCCAGAGCGGACGTCTCATTTGTTTGCGTACCTACCGTTTCAGGAATTATACCTTTGTGAAGTGCCGTTTGCTTTATTCGTTCGCTGCGCTGGACCTTGCGGATTTGGACATGTGGCTAAGTCATGCGTGGGGAAATCCAAACTAGAAACTAGAAATCAGAAACTAGAATAGCTGAGAGTGGGAAGAAGCAGATCCCTCCGTCCCATAAACCCATTGGGGACGCAAAGCATTCCAGCGGATCGCGGGGGCGGCACGCGCGATCTATTTGAAAAAACTCATGAAATAGTAGCGGTCAAGGTCACGGAAGGGTGTGGACAAAAATTTGATCACCTGGCTGTTGATCAATTCAGGTTGTTCGATAGGCACCCCGTGTGAAGCACCCGGAACAATCAACAATTGCGAATGGGGCAGGCTCCTAAACAACGAAACTGTCTGGTCAAGATCGATAGCGTCGCGGTCCCCAACAACAACAAGAACCGGAACCTTAATCTGTTTGAGCTGTTCCACCGTAAGATTTGGGTACTTCTCCCCTAGATCAGAAAGTTTCTTTCTTACCGCGGGAGAGAGTTTATCGAATCCCTCCTTGAATTTCTTTAACACGGGCGCGGTCTTCAAGAGCCTAGGATCGTTTGGATCCATCGTGACGCTGTCCGGCGGGGCCATGAAGTTCTCATGAGTGTAATTCGCGCCGAAAGTAACAAGTTTTTTCACCTTTTGGGGCTGGGCAAGCGCTAATTCCAGACCGATATTTCCACCATCGCTCCAGCCCACAACATGCGCACTGGTGAGGTTGAGTTTGTCCATCAGTGCGCTCATGTCCGAAGCCATGAGTGCATAGGTGATCTCTTTGTCCGAGTCTGTGGATTTGCCTTGCGCCCTGCTGTCCACGGCGATGACTTTGAAATGTTTGGACAATTCCGGAATCTGGAGCAAAAAAGTCTGAATCGATCCGCCTTGGCCATGCAACAAGAGCAGTGGCTCGCCTGCTCCGTAGATCTCGTAATAGATTTTTATGCCGTTCACATCGGCATACTTCCCCGCTTGCTCGTTTGAACCATAATTGATCTGGCATTCCGCAGCGGGAGTGAGAAGCAGTGCCAGCAGGATTGTCACAGAACTGATTCGAGTTTTCATGGTCTCACCTCAGAAATTTGAAAATAGGACGGCCAAGGACGCCTATTCAGTGGAAGCTGGGCCGGCGAGGCGGCGCGGGTCTTCGAAGAGACGTGCGGCGACAGCGCCGAAGAGGAACCCGCCGACGTGAGCCATGTAAGCCACTCCTCCTGTCTGTACTTTTGCAACAGAGCCGGCATTGAGGAGCTGGGTGAGGAACCACAAACCGATCAAAAGCGCCGCAGGAATAAACCTGACGCGCACAAATACAAAGATGAATAGAAGTGTGCGAATCCGATCGCGCGGGTAGGTTATCAGGAACGCGCCCATCACGGCGGCAATCGCGCCGCTCGCGCCGAGGTTGGGAACCGTAGAATGAGGGCCTGCCGCGACCTGGGCCAACGTCGCCGCCAGCCCGCCAAGCAAATAGAACGCGACGTATCGCAACGGATTCATCGCGTCTTCGATCTCCGGACCAAAGGCCCACAGAAACACCATGTTGCCGATGATGTGGGACCAACTGCCGTGCATGAACATGGCTGTCAGAATGGTGATCCAGTGATGGCCGCCAACAATCTCGGCGGGGATCAGCGACCATTTGGCCACGAAGGCCTCGCCACGCGTCAGCTCGAGCAGGAAAACAAACCCGTTCACGAGGATGATAAGGACGGTGATGAAGGGGATGCGCCTCGGACGCCGGGATGCGTCTCCTAGCGGAATCAAACCTCCCATACGCGGTACCTGCCTTCCTCCGGGCAAACTGGCTTCACTGCTTCCCAAGTCCCGGGCTGGGTGGACGGACTAAGCCAATTTGTTGACAACGTGGCGCGCGGCCATGGAAATGAACAGGCGACTGATACCACTGAACAGCATGCTAATTCCTACCAGTGTCCCGATCGCCCACTCGCTGCTCGATGGCCAGGACCTCCAGATCATGATGGCGAGGATCAGAGTGATGACTCCGTCCAGGAGCAGCCAGCTGGAACCGGGCAGAGCGCGGAGCAACCGTGACAGAATCACTTCCAAGATCGCTTTCGCAAACAGGTAGATGGCCAGGGCGAGCGTCAGCGATTGCAAGCCCGCCGCCGGATGAGTCAGCAGATAAACGCCCACGCCGGCATAGAGTATCCCAACCAGGAGTTCCCACAGAAAACCACCAGCACCGCGCGTGTGCCAGGCAAATACCAGATGCGCCGCGCCACTGAAAACGAGCAGCCAAGCCACAACGATATTCACGGCAAGACCAGCCGCGGGCGGCGTGGCGATGGCGAGGATGCCCGCAATGATCATTAGAACACTGAATCCAATGGACCAGCCTACCGTCTCTTTCGCGATAGCACCTACTGGCGATGAGCTCATAACCTTGCCTCCTAAGTTCCTTCGAGCACCCGGATATCCGGTTGTGCTGAATGCTCAACAAATCGAGGGTTGTCTACTGCTTTGCGTTCTATCCAGAAATTGCGCGCCGCATAAATGAAACCGGAAAAGGAAAGCAGCGGCTCCCGCCGGGGCCCGCAAACAATTCTGGTAGGAAACTCTTTTGGGAGGAAAGCCGCTGAGAGGGAACCTATCAGGGAACGCAGGGTAAGTCCAGCCGGAGAAGGCGGTGCCAATTCACGGAGCGAAGGAATAGGTCCATTTCACAGCGAAGCGGGTCTCGCGGACTTGCGGGGGATTCGCAGGGGCGATGCTGGCGAATTGCGTTCCGACGTTGTAAATGATGTAGAGATCGCTGTCAGGCCGGTAGTTATACCGCAAGCGGACGTTGGCGCTGACGGCCTGGGTATTTGAAGTATCCATCTGAAGGAGGCTGGTGAAGGTCAGAAACCGATTAAACGAATAGTTTCCTTGTAAGCTCGCGAGCACTACGGAAAAATTCCCGTTTGGCAGCGGCAATCGAAAACGATCCCAGGTTTCCGAGGCTGAGATTGAGAATTTCGCGGTCGGGCGATAGTTAGCTCGAACCCGAGATTCGTTGAGCGAACCCCCGTAGTATCCGCCAAATCGCTCAAAGAAATTATAAGTAAATCGGCGATCTTGCCCCGACCCATACGTCAGCTGGTGGCGCGCGAAGTGATAGAGACCGTTCGGAATGAAAACACTCTTGTAAATGTGAAGAGGCGTGGTGATTCGCTGCGTAAAAACATCAGCGATGTCATCGTCGGTGTATCCACCGTTGTTCAAATCGGCCCGAAAAGTTCCCTGCCACTCCTGAGTTTGCACAACACCCTGAGTATCCGGGGCGTGGAGAATAAAACCCTCGAATTGCAACTCCCGGACGCCACTGATTTTGGGCCTCGCCTTGAAAGTCAAATCCCCATAAGTTTCATTGGTGTTGGTGAGTTCGATGAATCCCACCTCGGGATTGAAATTCGGTCCGATTTTTCGGCGCTCAAACTTTCCTTCCACCCAGTTTGACCGATAGGACAAGGAAGCGCCAACGTCGCTATTCCCACTCCGGTGGCCGGGCGACTGAGTACCAGCCATCATTTTTTCTACGGATGAACCGTTTGAAATTTAGTCCCCAGACCACATCGAGCGAGTGAGTAAAGTTGAGCGTCGTAAATGGAATTTCTACTGTAGCCGTCCACCCGTCAGCAGCCGTGCGCGCCTCCGAGGTCCATACACCGTCCCATCCCCGGTCGAAGTCACCTCCGTCCGAACCTCCTTGTTCTTCCACGACGAGGCCATCGTTTTGGGTTCCGAGGGGATTTATTTCGAAGACGTAAGCACCCCGACGATCGTGGTTCGAATCGATGAGAATTTCGAAATGGTCGTCCAGGTCTTGACTGACATCGCGTCGCAGTTCGGTTGCGACGATTCGTGAGGGCTCCGAGTCGTAGCAATGGATCCCGAAGTACACAGCATGTCGGCTGTAGAGAATGCGCACTTCCGTCTTTTCCGTTGGCAGCTCCCCCTCGTGGGGCTCTCGTTGACGAAAATTGGTGATCGGCTTGGCATTGAGCCACAGCGGGTCGTTCAAAGTGCCGTCCAGTTTTGGGGGATGCTCCACCGACACGGCCTCGGCCACTCGTGCTTCCGTCTGGGGAATTGGGGGCAGCCCCGCCGGACGAGGCCGGGCAGCGCCCCAACGCGGTGAGAACAATGCGAAAACGAGATAGGCACCGCATGCGACGCCGCGCAAACATTTGCGGACGTTTTTCACGTGTCCCTACGTCCATCCCTGATGCCGAGGCGCATGCAAATGCGGGTCATGGTAGGCCTGTTTTCACGATCGTTCGTCGGCAGGTGGAATGCTGACGAACTGCTTATAGAGCAAGAGATCGTAGAGAATCTTCAGCGCCCCCGCAAGGAAGAAGGGCACATTGATCCAAGATGAACGCGCAAACATGAAGCCGACGAACAGAGGGCTGATGGCCGCGCCCGTGGTGCGCGCGACTGCTGTAAATCCACCGGCGGCCGACCGCTCTTCGGCCGGAACGACGGCCATCGTATAGGACTGTCTGGTAGGAACATCCATTTGGCTGATGCTGAATCGGAGAAGAAGCACCAGCACTGCGAGCGAGAGATTGGGCATCAGCGGCACGAGGATGAGAAGAATGTTCGACGGAAGATGAGTGACCACCATCGTGCGGACAAGACCGATGCGCGACGCAAGGCGTGAAGCAAAAAGAGCGGAGATTCCTGCAAAGACGTTGGCCCAGAAGAAAATCGCGCCGAGTGCGGCGGGTTGAACACCAAAGCGCAGATAAAACCAATACGCGGCGAAACTTTGCACGACGAATCCGCCCGCAAAGGAATCCAGGGCAAAGAGCCCCGAAAGTTTCAGAACAACGTTTCGTGACCGGGAAATTCCAAACATGTGCGTAACGCTGGCGGAACGCACCGGCCCGTTTGAAACGGGACTCACTTCCACTGATTTCGAGAGACACAGGAAAAGAAATGCGAGCGCAGCTCCCAGCGCCGCATACAAAAACACGACGGCCCGGTAGCTCTGCACATGGGTCATCGCCGTATGTCGCAGGGCCTGTGTCAATCCGCCGCCACAAAGAGCGCCCAATGCAGTCGCCACCGAACCGACAAGCGTGTACCACGCAAAGACTTCTGTGCGCGCCGCAGCCGGAACAATTTGGGAGAGGGCGGCCTGCTCGATGGAGAGAAACGGCCCCACTTCATTGCCGCTGGGACTGATGACGCCAATGGTGCCGGCGATGACAAGGAAAAGCAGGTTGCTGGTACAAGCAAAAGCCAGACCCGCGGCAGCCATGAGAATCGAGCCGATGATCAACATGCGCCGCCGTCCGATACGGTCCGCTCTCGTTGTCAGATAGAGCGAGACAACGACATCGCCGACCAGCGTCAGTGTAAGAACGAGGCCCACTTGGGCCTCGGTGAGCCCTAGACCAACCAGGTAGAAAACGAGAATGACGGAGAGTGAGCCATATGCGAACAGACGTGCGAAGCGGGTGGCGAAGAGAAGCCAACCGTCGCGCGACAGTGTTCTGAGCACACCCGGGATGGAATTCGTCGTCGTCATTGAATGAAAGGCCGCAGCAAGTCCCTTATGGATTCGTCACGGCCTCGTAAACCACCATGCGTGCGACGGGCTTGCCGTCTTCTTCCTGTTCGGGCGTGTATACACGATGGGTTTTGAGATCGACTGCCAGAGTGTGCACCGCGTGTTGCACGTGGAAATCCTCCAGCTTGCGGTAGTGGTCCGGGTCGTCCTGGTGAAACACCGCAATCGCTCCGCTATAGCACGCGACGTAAATGCGACTCAATCCCGGGTCAAATTTGATCACGTCAGGACCGCCCGGCATTTTGAGAAATGCAATCGGGACGCGCTTGTCCAGATCGAACACCGTCATCAATTCATTTCCTTCACAGGAGAGAAATGCCCGATGGTGTTCCGGATCGAGTGCCATCCCGTGGTTGCCTTCGCATTCCCCGACTGGATACCGTCCCACCACCGTGTCCGTCGCAGGATCGATGACCGCAAAGAGGTTTTGGTCTTGCAGGTTCAGATACACCTTACGCGCTACGGGATCGTACTGCGGCATTCCCGTCTCGCTATCGAAGTGCAGCGTTTTGATGATTTCGTCTTTCTGCACGTCCACGACGGCTTCGGCCTTGCCTCGCTCATCGGAGACGTACAGTTTGTGGAAGGGGGCTGCGTACGTGCTACCGTCCGGCTTCGCTTCCGTCTTCAGTTTCTTCACGACTTTCATCTGCTTAAGGTCCACGACACCAATCGTGTTGTCGTGCGCGTTTGAGGTATAGAACTTCTTGAGTTCCGGAACGTATTCGACGCCTTCCGCCCCCGGAGTATCTGTGATCGTCGCGACGGCCGCATTGGTGCCAAGATCGATGACATACGTCTGGTCGGCCGCGAGATGGGCGGACAACAGATAATGATCGTCTTCATCGATCGTGAGGTAGTCGAAGCGTTTGCCGCCTGGACCGGGCAAGTCGAACTTCGTGACCTGCCTGAGCGTTTGTGCCGACGCTTTTGACGAGAACAGGCCAGCAAGTGCGAGGCAGGCACAAACGCCAAATTGCAAAGAAGACAGTTTCATTCGCATTTCTTCTCCCTACTGCCCCATCGAGTGGGAAGCGTTACCGCCACCCTTACCTAGCTCATCAAGAGCCGCCTTGAATCCGGCAGCCAGTTTTTCGGCCGGCCCTCTGCCCCAGTAGTGAAGGAAGATCACGACGGGCCGGTCGCCGGTCATGTGGTGGTGAATTGCGACGATATCGAGACCGTCCTTGCGAAGGGCTTTCAGAACGGGGGTGACTTCGGTTTCGAGCATCGCCACGTCGCCCGCGATCGCAGCATCGTCTTGGGTACCGACAAACGCGGCCCAGGTATTGAGTCCCATGCGGGCGTTGATGGTGGCTCCGTGTTCTTTCATCGCCAAATCGTCGCGTCCCACGGTGATCTTGTACACCGCTCCCGATTGTTCACCTTCGTGTCCGGCGATCTTGGCAAGCTTGGCTGCGTCAAGAGGCGTCCCACCGCTGCTCGCGGGTGCGATAGCCGCGGGTGTGACGTGGCCGATCAAGTCCAACCCGGGTTTTATTCGGCGGGCAAGGTCGGCTGCTTTTCCCACGCCGTGGACGTGCATATAAAAGACATGTGGATCGTCCCAGAAAAAGTGATTGTGGAGCGCCGTGACGTCAATTCCATTGTCGAGTAGCACCGAGAGAACTGGATTCACTTCATCTTGCAGCAACACCAAGTCACCCATCATCACGTCGGAGCCGTCGGTCGCCTTGGTCAGCGCAATCCAACCTCCGAACCCAAACGGGGTGGGGGTGGGAAAACCCTGGACCGTCATCTTCAAATCGTTGCGCGGAATATTCACCTTGAGAACGCCGGCTTCAAAGTCTCCTTTGCGATCAAGCAACTTCAGAACGTCCTGATAGTCGCCCGGGACATCCTGAGCAAAAGCGGACGAGCCGAAAATGGTGAGGCAAACGCCAGCAAGCAACAGCAAAATTGCTTTTTTCATGAAACGAAGCATTGAACCTACCCCCATTGTTTAACTGCTAGATCTTGGGCCCCAAAGGCAAGCAACCCGTCCACCTTGAATGTCGCACAGCTGTATCGCTCTAGCTCTCCGCACGTCAGGGGCGCTTCGCGAGGACGATGGTTTGCGCGAGGGAGTGCATGGCCCAGGGTTGGCGCGCTATACGAGACTTGAGACGCGCTTCCAATTGATCCCCGAAGATGCGAAGCGCCTCGGCATCACCGGCGCGTACTGGGTCCAGCGCGGAGGCCAGGGAAGGCATGAAGACCGCGCGGAAAAAAAGCGCGTGCTTATGGGCAAAGGCGTCTTTGTTTCCGTCCTGTTCATAGTCGTTCCAGGCAGCGTCCGGGACCACGGACATTTCGAAATGCTCGACGGTCAAGCCCTGAAATGGTGATTCCTGGGCGAAGGGAGCAAGGAGTTCGCTCTTCCGGCGAGGATAGGATTTGAGCACCATGCGCGCGCGTTCTTCGGCGGTGATGGAGCGGTCCGCGACCATGTCGGAGAGCACCTCGTTGGCCAGGTCCATGACATGTTCAAAACCCGAAGATCCGTCATCGGCTAGCGCCGGAAGCACGACAACCAGGCGTCCTCCCGGGCGCAATTCGCGTGCGCGTAAGCAGAGGAAGGCGTTCCAGTCCTGAGCACCCTGGCGCTCGAACTCCGCGCGCACCGCGCCCGTGCTGCGGAAAGGCATGAAGTGGCCTGGAATGAAGGACGGGACGCGGCTGAGCCACACGGCCGCGTAGGAACTCCAGCCAAGATGAACTGAGCCAGGCGGAAGCACGTTCTCGTAGAACGATCTTCCAATGGCGCCAGGAAAGACGTTGTGATCGTCCAGAGTATATCTGTCTGGGTCGGCGTCCATAACTCCGAATAGAGTGTTGAAGTCGTTCGACGGTTGGTCAATGTGGAACACACAGATTGGACGATTTTGGCCGATACGCTGCCGCAGAGCTTTGATGACAACCTGCATGGGGGCCAGCGAGTTTTTCCCTTGTGACGATCCATAGTCTGCAATGACCACGGGTAGATCGCCTGAATCGAGCGCTACCCTCGAAACGGCCTCCTCCAGTCGAGGGAGTGCCAGAGCGGCGCCGCTGGCCGGCAGTTTTGCATATTTGTTGTAGGCACCTTTGCCTTCCATGACGCCATGGGCTGGCGCTCGTTCATTCGACATTTGGAAGTGCCTCCCTTTTCTTGCAAGGAACATAGTTAAGGTATTCGGTCTTTTCGGTTGCAGGCCATCTTGCTACCGGCCGCCGAAGAGTTCAAGCGTCTGCTAGGCGGATTCACGTTTTGCCGATTGAACACGCCGGGAAGAATTTAGCTAATGCCGGGATAGCTGGGCGCATATCCTGCATCCAGCGGACAACTTTGATGAGAGAACCAATTTCGATTCGCGAGTGGGCGGGTCCCGCGCTGGGGATCGCGCTGGGATTGAGTTTTGGATACGTTCTCGGCGGGAATGGCACCACGGCGGGTCCGGCGCCGTTTGCGTTGGTGATT
>Ga0210409_10004783_pt1 | contig 14465 bp, 10 predicted proteins | sample IncBWH17MmetaG_FD_161649 | JGI IMG/M metagenome (GOLD analysis project Ga0210409, IMG submission 161649) | Forest soil microbial communities from Barre Woods Harvard Forest LTER site, Petersham, Massachusetts, United States - Inc-BW-H-17-M | ecosystem: Environmental > Terrestrial > Soil >... | reverse complement strand
AAAGGACCTCAACGTGGAGGGCAACGCGTTCGCGGAATATTACTACCGCGACACCGCCGGAGAGCGCGGTCTCTATTTCGAGGATTACAAAAAGACCCTGACCGCGGGCTTGCCGAGCTTTTGGCATGTGGCTGACACCTGGGAGAATTACGAAAAAATGGCGCCAGTGATTACGAAACGTTATGAGGCCTGGAAGAACCCGCCAAAAAAACGGTGGTGGCAGTTTTGGAAATAAGCGCACCGGATGCGCCGGAGAATCAGTTTGACGGTGTGGAATGGCCCCTGTAAATTGCGCGTCCTCTGAGTTCCAGAGTAGCTCAATGGTAGAGCGCGCGGCTGTTAACCGTGATGTTGTAGGTTCGAGCCCTACCTCTGGAGCCAATTTTATTAACTCTTTACGGACAAGAGTTTAACTCGGTTGGAGGGCTTCAGAAACGCGTGAGTGCCAGAAGAAGTGTCAGAAAAAAATAGGGATTGAGACAATCCTTCCAGGATTTTTCAGAATCCAGCCACTAGCTTCTCTGGCCTTTCGCTGTGGCGATTATACTGCACAGAGCCGAGGGCGGGAGGCCCAGCAATCAAACCCCTCATTTTCATCTCCCGCAATCAGTTATGACGATGGCGTCTGGCAAAGACCCCACCGCTGTTCCGATTGCGGTGAGCGCTTCAGGCACATCCTCGCCCTGAACCAGCATATCGCAGAATTCCATATGCGTACCGGCCATTCCCTGAGCTTAAACCCATCAGGTCTCTCGTGCCAAATTTCTCACCTATTAGGATTTTGCTCTGGAGAAAATATCCCCCAGCCCGCAATCCAGCCGCTTCATAATCACCTGCAGATTCTTCAGCGTGATGCCGGACATTTCACCCCATAGCTAAAGATTGTTTTCAGCCTGAGGTTCTTCTTGAAGAAAACAAGGAGTCGGACTGGGGAAGAGCCAAGGTTTTTGTGCCTGGCTCTTTTTTCCTGCACATGGCCTCCAATCCACACATTGCAGGCCCTTTGCACAATTCAACCCCTCGGGCTGCCCTCCTGAGGGGATTTTTTCAAAACAGTGTTGTCTTTTTTTCGATGGGAATTTTCAAGCCTTCATCAATCCGCAAGAGCTGCTCGATACGATCGCACTCGTCCTTCAAGTTCTGAATCACGATTCGTTGACACTTCTTCGCATTCTTGAGATGGCTGATTAGATATTTACAGTCAGTCGGGTCGAACGAATATCCAATCACCCAAATCTCAGATGCTTCTTGAATTATTTTTGCAGCCTGCGCCCAGGCCTTTGTTACATAATCTCGAAACACAAACTTGTTGTTAGAATTTGACATTACGAAATCCTTTTCGTAAGGAAAAACAATCAGCGAATCGCGAAAGGCGTGGCGTGTTGGTTGGTCGGAGAAAAAGTGTGCATCCCAAATGGGAATCGGAGCCCAGTTTGCGACATCAGATATTGGCTGCGCTCGCTGCCCAAAGTCATTTTCGTTACACAATAACCCTATTGAGCCATGCAGTTTAATAAAACAGAATCTATCGCTTTCACATTCTCCGATTTCACCTCCAACTTCCAATCCAGAGTTAAGAACATTTAAGGAGTAAGCGTACTGACCCTTCAATGAGCCGTCCCCAAATGAAGCGAAAAACGCTAGCTCGAACATTCGGTCATAATTGAAGCTCAAGACCCTGGCTGCCGACTTCCTCAGTCTTACCAAAGTAGGAATGCTTGATCCACCATCATGAAGGATTTTATGTTCGATAAAATTACGATAACGACCAATGAGGGCGCCGCGAGCCTCCTCCTCTTTGTCCAGAAAGCAGGCTGCAGTTGCAATCTTTGCCTTGCGCACGGCTTGCCTTCTCAGTTGGTCCATCTGAATCATAGATGGTGAATTTACACCAGCTATCGCAGTCAGGTGGCTGTCGATTTGATGCCTCAAAATGAGGTTGACCATCTGGTCAATTGTTGAAGCGTGGGACGACCCCGATTGGCACCTAGTCAACAGGTCGATAGTTTCCTGCACAGCGTTCAGGATTCGCTTCTTTTGCGAATCCGATGAGATTTTGCTAGCGAACGCCATTAGCGTTGGAAGGAACTGCGATGCCAAAGGGTACCCGTGATGCGGGTCAAACGAGCAACCGGCGCCGAGGATGTAAACTCGTGATTCCATCACAGCATTTTTATATCAATTTATTCGCATCCACATCATACCCCGCGGCCTGAAGCTCCTTCACCAGCTCGAACCGCCAGTGCCCAGGCTCGTCGAATTCCTTGTAAAGGACCCCTGCGAAATCCGAAGGATGCTCGAAATTATCCGCCTTCCTGTACAAAGGTAGAACCTTCTCGCGTCCAAGCTTCCCAACGAAGAAACCCAGTTCCGCAATGACATTCTGTCTTGCGCGTGGGCGTGCTTGTTCTGGCTTCCCTGATTTCGAATACGCTATGTCATCGCCGGAAAGCAGCACAACAGCGAAGCCGACATCCGAATTCGCAATGAACTTTTCGATTACCGTCCTGTTCTTGTCAGGTTGTTCATGTAGAATCACAGGTTCAAGTCCAAGTTTCGTAAGGACACGTGCGACAGTTTCCTTCATTTCATTATCGTGCCCATGGACAATGAAGACCTTCTTGGAACTTGGCGGTGCCTCCAGCTCCAGAATGTCTAAGCTTTTAATTTTCCGCTGAGGATTGGCGACTTCATTCCCGAGATTCAGGTCATCAATAATTGTCTCCACCAATGCGAACAAATGGCTTTTCCCGTCCGACCACTTATCTTGATGCATGCCATCGTAAAACGGAGCATCCGGAGCTGGCTTAAAACTCATATTAGCCAATGTAATTAGGTAGGGTGAATTATCCTCAAACACCTTCCTGATTACCATCTCAAGCTTGTGCCTCAAGGAAATTGCCCCTTGATGGTCAAATTCCTCCAAAGCTTTCACCTTTTCACCCAAAGTATGAAGATACTCCAATCTGTCTATGCTAGACGTGCCGGCGTTCTTTGCAGCTTTCGGAACACCCTTTGAAGAATCCGAATCCTCGACAAAATCCATGTGTAATTCCGCGTTCATCCGACGACACAGGTTAATCAAGCGCGTTGTCCCATCCTCCCATGCCCTTTTCTCTTGCTCTATTGACGTCCCGCTATGGTAGACGCCGAGTGTAAAGTTGATTTCCTCAAGCTCTTTGAGAAAAGGGGAGTTCGGGTTGAAAATCCTTCTAATAAATTGTTTCGCTTGGTTCTTTAGGTGTTCCAGTTTGGTGAAATCTCGAAAAGGAAGGTTATTCGACGCCTCACTCATCAGAGTCGCAATCAAATCAGCCTTCTGCTTGTAGTCCACAGCAGAACTTTTTAGACCTCTCGCGCCTGAACGCAACATTTTACTATCCCGCCTGCCTTGCATTTCCATGCAATCACAACGTTTCGCAGTCCTCATCTCCCTCTTTCTCCTCTCGGTTATCGCCCGCGCTAGCTGGGGGGAACGAACGTGAGGACGCCTACGGCCCAAAGGTTGATCAAAAGACTGCAGGGGAACCCCAGCCAGATACCAGGTCTGTGGCTCTCCAGGGAACGGGCTCCTTGACAATGTTCGCATGTCTAATAGATTAGTTGAGTTCCCCTGAAGTGATTTGTTTGGGTCGAGGATAACAGCGATCTCCAAGAGCTTATGAGCAACCTGACTGAGGAACAGATGGCCTGGCTTCAAAGCCCTCATTTTGGCCGCGCCACACCCCCACCCCCGAGCCCTGCCCAGAGTTCAGGGCCCACCGTTCCGATGCCGCCCGAGGGGGTTCTGAGGCGCAAGGGAGACGGTGGTCTATTTTGGGAACCCAATCCGGACCCGGCTGCTAAATCTCAAGCTCCGGACCCGTGGGTAAACGGGTTTCTAAGGTATTACGATCTTGCTCCGCCGGCCGACGATGCCGCTGGCTCTTCAGGTGCCTGCATCTTCAATTCGGCGCCAACGACGGTCGATAAAGTGGTGGCTACGCTGAGTGCCCAAGCCCCGTTGGCATCTTACAAGCCGAGCTCCAACGCCAAATCCATTGTGCTGAAGGTCCTCGCCACTCGCGGCGCCGGGCAGAAAAAGGGCGCGAATCTGGCCGAGGATATCAAGTCCGGCGCCACATCAGGTTTGGACCAATCTTTGGCGGATTTTGAAAAGATGGATATGCCCTCCCTGCTCGACGCCTTGGAGAAACTCCGCGACGCGCGCCAGCTCGAGCGCCTGGCCCTGATGGACTTGAAGACCAAGCCCAGGCTCGCCGTGGCGATTCTGTCCGTCAAACGTCAGCTCGATGACAACTGGACGAAGCTCGCGAAGCAGCTGAGCGATCCCGACAAAGCTGCGATTACCCATCACGTCTATGGTCGGCTGATTGCTGACGAGGGCGATGACGACGAGAGCGGCAAAAAGGAGGCCCAGGACTTCTGCGCGACTATTAACGAAACGCTCAAAAAGAAAGGCGACGTGGCGCCGCTGCGCGCCAAGCTCTTGAAACTGGACATGCACGCGGTGCTGGCGGTGCTGACGAAGCTCAAACAAGCCGGCACCTTGGAGGACTTTGTCGACGCGCTATCCTCCGGCATACCGGATCGAATCGGCGCTGCGGTGCTGACCGTGCGACAAGACTTCGGCACGCAATGGCAGTGTGTGGTTGCAAAGCTGGGTGGCTTGGACCAGCAAGCTATCCTTGAGCTGGCCCCCGCGGACAAGCAGCCCGACTCATCGGTTTGCCCGGGCGGTGACAAGAAGAAAGACGACGACGGTTCAGGCTGGCAAAAGCAAGTGGCTGGCGGTCTGCAGTATGCCGGGCATTGGACCATCAAGAACGCCAAATTAACCCCCAACGATCCCGCACATGATTGGACGGCGCAGGTGCAGGTCGGGGCCAATTACGCAGGCCATAAGGACCACGCGTCCGGCCCTGAATTCCAGGCCCTGGTCCAAATCGGTTACAATATCTCCACCGGCCAGGTTAGCGTGTTGGGAGGCCTTCAAGGCACACTTGAGAAAACCATATGGATCAAGGGCGTAGAAACTCAGCTTCAGGGCACCTTGCAGGCGTTGGGCGGTGGCCTCAGCGATCCGGGTGTTGTGAGCACTGTTCATGGTCAATTCCAGGCCCAGATCGGTGTCGCCTATTTGGTTAACCTGGGGCCCGTATGGATCGGCCTGCAGGCCAGCGGGGGGATCACTCTCACCCAAGGCAGCCCGATGGATTTTCCCGGCGCGCTCACGATTGGTTTTCAAAAAAGCTTTTAACTCCAAGCCGCCGGCAACGCCGCCTTCTTCCGGCTTACTAAGGAAGCCGTAGGATACGCTACAAAGGAAACCCCTCTCCCCGCTCGTCCCTCGCGAGGAGAGGGAGAAGACAGCGGCGCCTCCCACTGGCATTTGGAATTGTAGCGCATGTTGGAGACTCCACAGTAAGTCGCAGTAAAGACTGATCAGCCGGACACGGCGTAAGCCTCGGCGTGCTGCTCAGGTGTGCTTTTCGCGAGATGAGAACACGGTCCCTGTTCTTGTCGATTCTTCACAACAGAGCGAGCACGCGGCTTGGACCGCCAGTGCAGCCTGCAATCTTGGGACTGCCGACGATCAGAGTGGCGCCTAAGGGAGGGACCTGGCCCAGGTTGGCCAGGTTTTCAAGTCCCCACTTGTTCCGGCCCAGCCAATAGTGATGAACCGGAAAGTCTCCAGCGGCCGCAGCGTCCAGATTGAGCGTATCGGTAGCGATGCCTTTGACTTTCCGCTGCTCATGCAGGAACTGGACCGCTTCCAGAGCGAAGCCGGGCAGATGATACGCTCCCTTTTCATCCAGGCCGAGGAACTTGCGCGCGTCGTTCACGTGAACATCCCACCCACTGAACAGCGCTACCACGGCTCCGTCCGGAATCCGATCGTGTCTTTTCTCCCATCGCTTCAGGTCGTCGAGCGTCAATTCGGTGTCCGGGTTGGCTGAAGCTCGCTCGCGGATATCCACCACGACCAGCGGTCCGATCAGCTGTTCGACAGGGATACGATCGGCGCTATCCAGGTTCGTGCAGTGCAGCGGCGCGTCGAGATGCGTGCCGATATGCTCATTTAAGTGCCAACGGAAAATATTCCATTTTTCCTTTCCCAGCCTGCTGACTTGCTCGAGCACAAGCGGCTCTTTCCAAGGCGTTGGAAAAGTGGGACTCAAGGTATGGGTCAGGTCGATCACCCGTTGGAATGAATAGCGCGGCGGCTGCGGTTCGTCCGCCTTGAGGCGTGATGGAGCAACCGCCGTGGCGCAGGCGGCGATACCGAGGCGTCGGAGCATCTTTCTCCTCGAAACGGCTTCAGCAAGTTTGATGGTGCAAAGAGGCAGGCACATAGGTTTGGGGCAGGGAGGCGATTGGACTTTTCAATTCTTCTTAACAGCTTGCGCCACTCGCTTCAATTGCGCGAACGCAAAGTCCTTAAGCAGCCCGGTCTTTGGGTCAAACGGCCAATCCAGCGTGCAGACGCCGCCCTGGTTATTGCAGGTATTGATCCAGTCAACCAGTTCCTCGTCGCTGAATTGGTTCGAGTCGCCCTGGCCGTGGTAAACGTTTCCGCAATAAATTTTGCCATGCCACAAGATTCCTTGCTGAGGCGGCAGGGTTTTGGGCGTTAACCGTTTCAAATCCTGTTTGCTCCAGGTGTCGCCCGCAGTGTAGTCATCGATTCCAGGGCATACGCACTCCTGTTCGTTCGCTCCCCAGCTGAAGGCGACGACGGCCTTGGGATTGGCGGAATGGACGATCGAATTAATGGTCCACCAATCATCGGGCTTCTCCCGGTAGGAGTTGGCTTCCACGCCATCGAACCACCAACCGGCGATGCGTTGCTGAAACCGGTCAGCGTATTCCTTCAAAATCGCCAACCGGCGACTGCGGCAGGCGGCGGGTGGTGGCGTTTTCTCATTGTATTGACCTCGCCCAGCCGCTTGGTCCATCAGCCCGGCCAGCACCTTCGGTTCCTTCATGTAGCCGTTCAAGCCCGCAAAATAACAGATCAGCTTCACGCCCCTGGCGTTCAGCGCCCGAGCCACATCCGTGATTAAGTCGCGGCGCGAACATTTCTCGCCGAGCGAATAACCCGTGAACTCGTTGAACGCTTTGTTGGGCGCGCAAGGCCATGCGAAATAATGGTCGTCGAGACAGAAGATAACCCAACCAACTTTTGCTTCGGCCATTTGCTCAGCAAATCCCTCAACATCGAAACCATCGACGAATCGGTTCCATTCGGTCGCGGTCATTTGCGAGTGGTTGGGGAACTGAGGGTTGGTTTTTATCGAGTATCCCAGCAGGATGCGGTACTGATAATGCATGAAGATGCCGTACTTGGCTTTGAGCATCCAACTCGTGTCGCCTGTGCCTGCCAGAGCCTGGAGTTGCAACCAGAACGTGGCAACGAGGACAGCTGGAGTAACGCGCACAAGACCGTTCATAGGTGATCCTTCTGACATTCCGCCATAGTAGTCATGACGCAGTCGTTCCTCAAGACAGGTGCGAATACTCGGCGAATAGATTCCGCGGGCCAGCGTCAGATTAAAATCAGAAGTTCGGAACACCCATGCAAATACGCCAATGGTTCAATCTGGTCAGTATGAGAGGCTTCGCCGGAATCACGGTGGTGTTCTGGCTCGTCGGCAAAAGTGTCGCTGCACACGCGGCCGATAGTGTCAGCGCGGTCCCCGCGAGCGATTTCCTAAACAGTATCGGAACACTCTCGGCCATTTCCGTCCGTGGAGAGAATCTGCAGAAAACGATCGAATGCACGAAGTACTTGGGCATTCGTTGGCTTCGCGCGGGAATCGAAGGGAACATTCCCATCGAGCAATTAAACAAGCTGCATCAGGAGGCCGGTGTCCGTTTTAGCTGGGGGTTTGGAAGCGGCAGTTCAGACCTCGGTAAACTCCTTGCGACTGGGCGCCAGGTAGCGCAGGCCGGAGTGCTCCTGGCGTTTGAAGGGCCCAACGAACCTAATAACTGGGGCATCCAGTACCACGGCCAGGCCGGCGGCCGGAACGGGACCTGGAAGCCGGTGGCAGAATTACAGAGCGACCTTTACTCGGCTGTTAAAAACGACCCGGTGCTCAAAGCTTATCCCGTTTGGTCTATCAGCGAATGCGGAGCCGAGACGGATAACGTCGGTTTGCAATTCCTGAAGATCCCAATGGAAGCAGGCACTGTTATGCCTGAGGGCACTATCTATGCCGATTACGCGAATGTTCATAACTACATCTACCACCCGAACGCGTCCGGCTTGGAGGACAACAAGACGTGGAAGGCTGCCGACCCCAGCCCCGCTTGCAGAGTCGACGGGCTTTACGGCGAGTACGGCAAGACCTGGGCGCATCATTATCCCGGTTATTCCGCGGTGGATCTGATTTCGTTACCGAGGGTGACGACCGAGACCGGGTGCACGATTGGCGGACTGGTGACAGAAGAGATCCATGGCCGGAACCTGCTGACGATGTATTTGGATCAATTCAAGCGCGGCTGGAGTTACACTGCCGTTTACCTGTTGAGGGACCGCCTGGACGAAGGGGGCAACCAGCGGTTCGGATTCTACCGGCCTGACTATACTCCACGAAAGGCCGCGGTGTATTTGCACAACCTGACCGCGATCCTGGCCGACACCGGACCGGTTCGAAATACAGGTAAGCTCAGCTATTCAATTTCGGATGAGCCTGACACAGTGCATGATTTGCTTCTGCAGAAAAGTGACGGAGTATACGAACTTGTGGTTTGGGACGAACGGCTCAAAGGAGCCGACGACGTCGGGATCAATTTGGGAAACACGCACGCTTCGGCGAAGGTATATGACCCGACGATCGGCACAGCGCCCAGCCAGGTTCTCAGCAGAGCCGATGCGCTGTCGTTGACCTTGAGCGATCATCCGGTCGTTATTGAGATTAGCGAATAAGGACAAAGCCCTGAACCAATACTGAACCGCGCCTTTGGCGCTCACACCGGTTTGTTTTGGCAAATTCCTGGGGCTTTGCCCCAGGCTGGTATGAAGGACGCCCTTGGCGTCCAGGGACCTGGCCGTTCATTGACTGTTCATTGACCCCGCCCTTGTACCAGCGGTTGACAGGCTGGACGCTTTTATGCCATATGCTCGGGTTGAATCTTAAAAGGATCAAAGCTATGCAGAGTATCAATATTGATAGATCCGGGCATTGCCCAGGAGTGGGCTGCGACATCCGAACCCCAGCGGAAGCCGGGAAGCGGCTCGGTTTGTCCTACCGGTTTTCAACCGTTGCGCTTTTTTGGGCATTGGTGCTCGTCGGGTTCAGCTTGCCAGTGTGCTCATTTGGAGCCACCCGGTCTCCCAAGCAGCGCGTCGCACCGCTCTGGTCGCGCTTCGAGCAGGTGCTGTTGAGCACCTGCGAATATGCCAACGCGCTTCAAGAGGCCAATCTCACGGCAGTATTTACCTCTCCACAGGGAGAAAGGCGAGTCGTCAACGGATTTTGGGATGGTGGCAAGGTTTGGCGCGTGCGGTTTTGTCCCGACGTGCCGGGTCAATGGACGTTCACGACTTTTTGTTCGGACCCCAAAAACGCCGGTCTGGACGGTCAAACCGGCAAATTCCTTTGCACGGCGCCGGTGGGTGACAGCGTCTTCCGGCAGCACGGGCCGATCCGGGTTGCACGTGACCACACGCATTTTGAACACGCCGATGGCACGCCTTTTTTCTGGCTGGCCGATACCGCAGGGTCCGCAGCAGTTCTCTCCAGTCCGAAGGACTGGCTGCGCTATGCCTCGATTCGATCGTCGCAGCTATTCAACGCGGCCCTGTGGAGCCTGAGAGTTGGGGAGAACTATGAGCATGAATCTGCTCTCGCAGGTTTTTCTGAACGGATTACTATTAATCCGAGGTTTTTTCAGCATCTTGATTCAAAGCTGGAGGCCCTCAGCGGCGACGGAATTCTGAGCGCGATCATGCCGCTCACAGACACAGATTCCGGCCTTGGTGGCAACTCCCTACCGGAGGATCAAGCCGCCTTGCTGGTTCGGTACCTGCTGGCGCGGTGGGGCGCCGAGCCCGTCGTTTGGGTCATGGGCTCGGATCAGAACGCTGGAGATGAGATCGAGCGATTTAGGACAATCTGCTCCGCCGCCTTTACGAACTCGGTGCGCGCGCCGGTAATGTTTTATGCCGGCAGTTCCCGAGAGCTGGCCAAGGAATTGCGGAATGAAGTTTGGGTAGATGCGCTTGGAATCGAGGCATCCGCCGATATCCAATCCGACGAAGCCGGCGGTGGGGCTCAGGAAAGGACATCTGGATTACATTTGCCAATCGTGCTTTTTATCCCGCGCGAGAACGGGGTGATTCCCTCAACTCATGAGCGGATCAAACCCGAGGCCGTGCGCCATGCCGCTTACCAGGGTTTGTTGCTGAGCCCGCCCGCCGGGGTAACTTACGCTGCGCAGGGGGTAGTCAATTGGGATACAACCGCCGATCACACTCCTGCGGCGGGTCTCGGAGCCGGCATGCCGCTGTGGGAAAAAGCCTTGTTCATGCCAGGCGCCAAGCAGATGCGCTGTTTGGCCAACCTTATGAATTCAATCGATTTCTGGCGGTTGCGTCCGCAGCCTGAGGCCGTGACCCATCAGGCCAGCCAGACGGCCGACGAAACACATGCGGTAGCCGCGTCCACTTCCGCCAAGGATCTCACCTTGGTTTATCTGCCGCAACCCAGTTCGGTAGACGTGTCTCTCCAGGCCATGCCGGCTTCGCCACTGATCAGTTGGCTCGAGCCTCGACAAGGTTTTACCCGCTCAGCTGTTGCCGTAGTTTCCGGTTCCGTTTGCCAATTCCCGCCTCCCGGTGAGGGCGACTGGGTCTTGGTTATCAAATCGAGCAAGTAACGCCCTCGGAAAAAAACCTAAGTTTAACAAAGAGAACGACGGTCGGTTAAGGCAAGCCAACCAGCGCAAGGGGACGAGCCGTCCCCGCCCCGGATGCACCTGAACAGTTTACAATTCGGGAACCCCGCAGGTTCTTTGACAAAGGCCGTTTCAGTGGGAAATTAAAAGAGATGAGGGAATTCCTATGAAAACCAGGGTGAGATTATGGCGGCTGTTCATTTTTTGCAGTTTTTGTGCGGTCGTTTGCGCCAGCGCTTCGACTAATCCGCCCGCGAAACTCAGCATTGATGAGAAGCCGCTCAATCGAGAGCTGCGGGCGCCCATCAGCTTTGCGCCAGTGGCAAAGAAGGTGGCGGGCAGCGTGGTCAATATTTACTCCACGATGACGATTCACGACAGGGCACCCCAAAATCCTTTCACTAACGATCCATTCTTGCGCCGGTTCTTTGGAGATCAATTTGGCCCAATGCGTCCACGGGACCGAAAGGAGCAAGGACTTGGCTCCGGAGTCATCGTTACGTCGGATGGCTATATCCTGACGGCCAATCACGTCGTAGAGGGAGCGGATTCGGTCAAGGTGGCGCTGGCCGATGGGGAAAAGGAGTTCGATGCCAAAGTGATTGGGACCGATCCTCCGAGCGATGTCGCGGTGCTGCGCATCAACGCGAAAAAGCCCCTTCCGGCCATCACTCTGGCCGACAGTGACAAACTGCAAGTGGGTGACATGGTCCTGGCGATTGGCAACCCGTTCGCAGTCGGCCAAACCGTCACCATGGGAATCATTAGCGCCTTGCAGCGCGGCGGTTTCGGCATCTCCGGCTATGAGGATTTCATCCAAACGGATGCTGCGATTAACCCTGGCAACTCGGGCGGTGCGCTGGTGGATGTGGAAGGACGCCTGGTGGGGATCAACACGGCCATTATGAGCCGGAGCGGCGGCTTCCAGGGAGTCGGTTTCGCCGTGCCCGTTAACATGGCGCGCTTTGTCATGGATCGCTTGATTGAATCCGGCAAAGTGACCCGAGGTTATTTGGGCATCAGCATCCAATCCCTGACTCCTGAACTGGCCAAGGAATTCAACTTGCCGGATGAAAGCAGCGGCGTACTGGTTGGCGGAGTCACCCCCGAAAGCGCGGCTGGCCGCGCGGGCTTGGAGGATGGTGATGTCATCGTTGAGTTTAATGGGAAGAAAGTTACCGATCCGAGGAGCCTTCAATTACTGGTTGCTCAAACAGCCCCCGGCAGCAAAGTGACGCTTCGGGTGCTTCGCGGGACATCAGGGCGCAAGCCCGATGAAAAAACGCTGACGGCGATTCTGGCGGAGTTGCCGCAGGAGGCCCTGGCCGGACGTGGCGGCAACAGACCCGAAGAAGGAAACCAGCAAACGGGCGATGCGCTGGATGGGGTTGAAGTGGCCGACTTGGATTCCGCGACTCGGCGGCAATTGCAGGTTCCGCGCAACCTGGAGGGAGCCTTGGTGGTCAATGTCGATCCGGACTCGACCGCGGCGCAGGCCGGCTTGGGTCAAGGCGATGTGATCATGGAGATCAGCCACCAGCGGGTGCGTACGGCAGACGAGGCCGTGGCTTTGAGCCAAAAGGTCAAAGGCGATCGTTTGTTGCTGCGGGTGTGGAGTCGGCCCGACGGAGGCCCCGGGGGGACACACTATCTGGTCGTGGTTAATTCACAGCACAAGTGATTTCAAAACATTGCGGTGGCGAAATATTCAAACCGTCGTAACTTAAACTACCCACGAGTACCGTGGTGAGGAAGGTATATGGAGCCACGCAATCCCCCTCCCAAAGGCGATTCCAAGCCGAAACCGCCTAAATGGAGCTCGCCACTTTGGTATTTGCCCGTGATGATTCTGCTGCTCTGGTTCTGGCAGAGCACGGTCTCGCAGTTCAGTTACCACACCATTCTGTACAGTGAGTTCAAAGCGTATTTGGCCAGGCATGAAGTCGTGCGGTGCGTGATTCGCGAGGACGATATTCAAGGGGAGATCCTGCCCAAAGCGACGCCGGCCCCAGTACAGAATGGCACCAACACGACCGTAAAAGCCGCCCCGAGCGAACCAAAGCCGATCTTGTTTCGGACCGTCAAAGTGGAGGATCCCAAGTTGGTCGATGAATTGCAGGCTGCGGGAGTGGAGTTTCGCGGCGAACGGCCCAACCTGATGTCGCAATTCCTGCTTTCCTGGATCGTGCCGATTGGGATCATGGTTTTAATCTGGACGTTCATCGGCCGGCGCCTGGGCAGCGCCGGTGAATCCATCCTGAGCTTCGGCAAGAGCAAGGCCAGATTGGTTGCCGAAAAGGAGACGGGTGTAAGCTTCGACGATGTCGCCGGCTGTGAAGAGGCCAAATACGAGCTGCAGGAAGTCGTTGATTTCCTCAAGCATCCGCAACCTTATAAATCGATCGGCGCCAATATTCCAAAGGGAGTGCTGCTGATTGGGCCTCCGGGCACCGGCAAGACGCTGCTGGCCAAAGCCGTCGCGGGTGAAGCGCACGTCCCGTTTTTCTCGCTGAGCGGCAGCGATTTTGTGGAGATGTTTGTCGGCGTCGGCGCGGCTCGTGTTCGGGACCTGTTCCAGCAGGCGAAGGCCAAAGCGCCCTGCATCGTCTTCATTGATGAGCTCGACGCGATTGGGCGCCAGCGAGGAGTGCATGTAGGCGCCGTCAACGACGAGCGCGAGCAGACTCTCAACCAGTTGCTTGTGGAGATGGACGGCTTTGCGGCGAACGTCGGCGTGATTGTGCTCGCCGCGACCAACCGGCCAGACGTTCTGGACCGAGCGCTGCTGAGGCCGGGGCGTTTCGATCGCCAGGTTTTGGTGGATGCGCCGGACATCGATGGACGCGAAGCGATTCTAAAAGTGCACGTGCGGGGCAAGCCACTGGCAAACGAAGTTGATCTGCGCCGAATCGCCCAGGCGACGCCGGGTTTTTCCGGAGCCGACCTGGCCAACGCCCTCAACGAGGCGGCGCTGCTGGCGGCGAGGCGGCATGCCAAGGAGATCTCCCAAAAGGATCTCGAAGACGCCGTAGAAAAGGTCGTCGCCGGGCCGGAGCGCAAAAGCCGGCACTTGCGCGAGGAGGAAAAGCGGCGGGTTGCTTATCACGAAACGGGACACGCTTTGGCCGCGGCATACAGCCCCGGCGCAGACCCGGTTCACAAAATCAGTGTCATTCCGCGCGGCCGGGCAGCTTTGGGTTACACCCTGCAATTGCCTGTCGACGACCAGTTCCTCATGACTCGCTCACAGTTGTTGGACAGAATTTGCAGCATGCTCGGCGGGCGCGCCGCGGAGGAAGTCATCTTTCACGAAGTGACCACCGGCGCGGAAAACGATCTCGAGCACGCGACGGCGCTGGCTCGTCAGATGGTTTGTATTTTTGGCATGAGCGAGTCGGTCGGCCTGGTCCGCTGCGCGCAGCGGCAGAATGCAATGTACCTTCAAGGAATGGATGGAACCTTCCAGCGCGACTGCAGCGAGCGCACGGCTGAGGAAATCGACGAAGAAGTCAAAAAAATTCTGCAGCAAGCGTATAACCGCGCCCGGGGAATTCTTGAAG
>Ga0210409_10004782_pt1 | contig 14467 bp, 13 predicted proteins | sample IncBWH17MmetaG_FD_161649 | JGI IMG/M metagenome (GOLD analysis project Ga0210409, IMG submission 161649) | Forest soil microbial communities from Barre Woods Harvard Forest LTER site, Petersham, Massachusetts, United States - Inc-BW-H-17-M | ecosystem: Environmental > Terrestrial > Soil >... | reverse complement strand
CTAAGCTGTTCGTCATAAGTGCGCAGTCCATGAGTCTTGGATAGCGGTGCTGGTCTTAGCAAAAGCCACCCAACAAACAAAATCGCGCCGACTAACATGCCCCAGGGAGCCATTTCGGCCCAAATGACCACAATGACCACAATGACCACGAAACCCAACAGGCGCAGCATAAGTCACCAGGTGTTATTGTACCGCGCTGCGTTCTCCGATAGCGCTCATTGACCCAATGATGAGTGCTGTCGGGATGTAACGCCAACCACCAGCGAGGATCCTAAACCGCAAGTACTCGCAGAAGGTCGGACGGAAAGAATTATTTGAGCGGGAGCGGCAGGAGGCGATTCCCGGCTAGCACAGTTGTGTTGCGGCATGTGGGAAGTAGACAACCCTGCATCTTCCGAATATTCTCAGTTCAGAATCCTGAACCACGTTGCCCGCCGCCTTTCGTCACTCGCCAAAAGGCGGTTCGTATGTCTTCGGAAACAAAACAGTCTGAATACCCATACTCTGTGAAGATCGAGACTCCGACGGGCCAGTCCACTACTGTGCCCCTAGCGTTCTTGACACCGAAGCAACTGGAAGCCTTTCTCCAGATTGAGTTCAAGAGGTTGGCCCAAGAAGCAGGGGTAAAAGGTGCTCGTATTCATGTGGAACGGGCAACAGCGGCTGATTACGAGGAGGTTATCCATGAGGTTACAGCGTGTCTACGCTCTACCACGGCAAGTGTGGCATGACAGTCGGACTACAATTGATGATGCTGGAGGTCAGTTGGTATGGCACGACTACGAGGGGCTGATCCGGGGAGTCAGGGATTGTTGGGCGGGTTCCTGACCCGGGTCGCGTACGCGCTCACAAAGCGGAAGGTGGGACGGGTTGTGATGCCAGTGCAAATCGTCGCTCATCACAGCAGGATTCTTTGGGGCCAAGCGCAAATGGAGTTATCGCTTGGAGCGAGCCGGTCGGTTGAAGCGGGTCTGAAGAACTTGGCACAGCTGCGGGTAGCCACGCTGATCGGGTGCCCATTTTGAATTGACATTGGTTCTGCGGTCAGCAGACAAAGCGGCGTATCGCGAGAGAAGATCGAAGGATTGCCCGATTACCGAAGCAGTTCGGTATTTTCAGAGACGGAGAAGCTGGTACTGGAATTTGCCGATGCCATGACTCAAACTCCGGTGGAGGTTTCGGAGTCGATGTTTGCCAAGCTGCGCGAACACTTTGCGGAGGCACAGCTGGTGGAATTGACTGCCACGATAGCGTGGGAAAATTATCGGGCGCGGTTTGATCATGCCTTTGGCGTGGAGGCGGAGGGATTTAGCGAGGGCAGTTATTGCGCGCTGCCGGTTAAGATCGGGATTGGAAATTAGAAAAAACCCCCAGCCAGGGTGAATGAGTGTAATCGCGATTTACAGCAGCAACGGCCAGTTTCGGCTTGCTGGTAATGCTGCTTCATGGTCACGGGTGATGTAGAAGCAAACCCACAACGGCGGCGCAGGCGATAAGAACAGGCTCGGGCACTTTCCAGCGAAATAGAACTGCCAGGCTGGCGATACAGATCAGTATGGTGGGCAGATCGTAGACCGAACGCCGCGCGAGAACCACGACCGCGCCCGCAATTGCACCTGTGGCTGCTGCGGTGACGCCTCGTACAAAAGCATTCAACTGTGGGTTCTTCGCCCATCGCTTGTAGGATGGCGCGAGCAAAACGACGACCAAGTAGACAGGAAGGAAGATGCCCAGAGCGGCCGCCGTCGCTCCTGCGACACCCGCGACCAGATAGCCAATAAAGGCGACGGTGATGACTACAGGTCCCGGCGTGATCATTGCCACTGCTACTGCATCTACGAACTGGTGGTCAGTCAGCCAGTGATGTCCTTGTACCACCCCACCGTAGAGAAACGGCACAACTGCGAGCCCACTACCAAATACGAAGAATCCCGCTTTCGCAAAGTAAACGAAGATCTCCAACAAAGTGCCGCTTATGCCAACTGTCGCGAGTGTTCCCGGCGTAAACAGCAATAAGACCGTGCTCCTCCCCGGTGAGCGGGTAGGAAAGGCCCTAGCCAACAGATTCACTGCTCCGCCTAGCAGAAAGAGCCAAATGATCTCTCGGGAAGTCCACGCTGTCGAGACTGCTAGTAGCGCGAATATTCCCCAAAGCAACTTGTCTTTCCCGAGCGTGAGTTTCGTGAGTTTGAACGCGGAGCGGGCAATAATGCCGATTACGGCGGCACCGATGCCGTAAAACATCCCCTGCATCCACGGCAACCCTCCGAAGCGAACGTAGGCTGCCGAAAGCCCCAACACCATCAGGAACGATGGCAAGACGAACGCCACTCCCACAGCTGTAGCTCCGAGCACTCCTGCCCGAATGTAGCCGAGATAGATCGCGAGCTGCGCAGCCAGCGGGCCGGGCGCGAGCTGCGCTAGCGCTAGACCCTCGAGGTAGTCTTCTTTGCGAACCCAGCCCCTGCGATCGACAAGGTCCTGCTGCATGTGCCCGGCGAGAGCAATCGGTCCGCCGAATCCCACGGCTCCGAGCCGTAGGAAATATCCCACAAACAGAGTGAGTGGCACTCTCGTTGGTTCCTGCGCGACCGAGTTGGGTTCCACGTTCACTTGCTGAATGTGTGATGTACAGAGCCACTCGCAACCCGTCGCGGGTTTCGACGCATCATTCGTTCGACCGAAGTGTACAAGGAACTTATGAGGCTATTCCATTGGAATAAGGGACTAAGTGGCGAAACCAGGCCATTACACTCATTGAGAATCATCGCCGTCCTGCTCTTGGAGATTGCTTTCAACGGAGTCAACGTTCCTGGAGATCAGGAGACGATATCTTCGGATTCCGCAAAAATCGTACCCGCTTTGAACCCTTCTTTTCCCCGGCAGGCACGGCACGGTTTTTCCATTCCCAGGCTATGTGCTTCCCTAGTCCTTCTAGGTCGGGAAACATTGCTCTTTCATTAATTCCTATCTGATTGAGTTCTTCCCTTAATCCCTCTGCGACATTCTTTGGAACAATAATCCGGTCTATGACAGCGTGCTTACCCTTACTGTCACGTGGCCGGTTGATTGCAGGAGAATCAGTCATGTTTTTCTTTGTTCCGAAGATAACAAACTTACTGCCTTGCGCCGCGATTCGTCGATCGATGTGTGAAGGCTCAATGGCGATCGGCCATTTCTTGCTCGTCTGATCCTCATTCTTGCTTACATTGCAGGCGTCTTCTAGGTCGAGAAGATATTCAGTAGTTTCCTCCCATCCACCTATGGCCGGGCCATACATATCTTTCACATGTGCGCGGTTCCACCTCCAAGGGTCAACCACCCAAACCGCCCCATCGTCTTCGCTATCCCGAACGGCAAAGTAGAGAGCTACCAGAGGATTGATGGTCCAATCTAGGATGCGTGTCGGAGCTCCATAGTGTTGCATGAGAAAATACCAATGCCATTTGTCATGAACGGCACCCGACTGCGTGAGCGGATGCCCAACGCTCTCAAATTCGAGTCGCATCTCTGCTTCGTTTGCGTCACTGTATTCTTTTCGCCAGATCCTCGGAATCAATCCCCACGTGGCATCGCTCTGCCCTCGAAACCAGAGAGCCTTCTCATCTCCGTAGGGTCTGACATGGGTAGTCTGAGTTGGCAACTTCAGCGTGCGCCATCGTGGACGCAGTCCTCGCACTATCGCCAGGAAACCTGACAAATCATCATACTTTTCCTTTTCTGATGGGTATTCAAGGATCGATTTCAATCGGACTACGCTCCTCGGAGACAAGCGTCGCACAACGGTGGAATTCTACCAGCTACCTTGGGGAACCCAGCAATAAAGGAGCGTCAAAGGCGGAGTTCCATTACAACTGTAGCGTCAGTCGGACCGGAGTAATAGCCCGGAGTTGAGCGAATAATTCGAAATCCGAACTTTTGATTCAGGGAAATCATTGCATTGTTACGCTTTCGCGTATTCGTGACGATCCGATCAAACCCGTTATGTCTTGCGTACGCAATTTGCCAGGATTTCATCAGTTGTCCTAAACCTTTGTGCTGAAAACCTGGCAAAATACCTGTGGTTGTTATATACAGAGATGCCTTCATGGGCGGATTGATGTTGTCGTCGCGTAGATCGTCCTGAAAGTTCACATTGAGTTGAAACGCGCAGCATCCGACCGCAACACGATCAATCATCATCCAATAAGACTCGTATCTTCTCCATTCTTTTGCGGTGAAGAGATCGGCCTTTGGGAATACTTTGCGGTCAAAACTGCGGAGGTCCGGGATCTCATCGGGGACAGTGCACTTCCTAAATTCAGTATGCATTTGTGGAACCCCATCGCAGTGCATCATACGCAGCCCGCATCTGTCCAACAATTCCCACCCGCTTAAGTAAGTCTTTAATATTACTACTTAGTTACTAGTGATGGCAGTTTTGAACCTCTCTGTCTCCTAACCCCTCAATGCAGGTGGGGGATAGGAGGTAGAGCGTTTTGAAAGCGACCTAATTAGTAACTAACTAGTAATATCGCCGAATTCACGGGTCATTCAGTCTGCGGCGAGCGCGGGCGGGCAATGTGCGGAGAGGGGAGTGGGGGTAATGGGTTGGATCATAGTCAGAGTTACTGATTGAAGGGCGGAGGTCATTGCGTCGATCCCCGCCCTTCATGATTCGCGGAATTACTTGGGTTGATAAGTCCCGAACCCGCGATACGGATAGTTACGGCCCAATCGGCCACGCAGTGCGCACATCATCCCGATAGGTGACGGACTGCCTTCGGTCATCGTTCTTGGATTCTGTGCGACTAGTGCTGAGCTACTTTGAGCTGTGGCGGCTGCGCCCTCGTGCTCCTCGCAGTCCCCACCGTCGCGGTGGTTGTCATCGCATGGAGTCAGCAGGAAAGCATGGACGTCGCCATCGGAGAGGACTCCCAGGAGGAGAATCTCTCCCTGATCATTGATGTACGTCTCAGACCCTGTCAACTGAACACCAGGGTGAGGCGAAACAAGTGTGTTTACATCGACCATGTCCCCGTTTTCCCAAAGAAACGCATCCGACGAAATAAAGTCGTTTGTCAAACCGCCTACGATCTGGCCCTTTGAGTTAACGGCACCTGCGATGCTGGTCGCGAAACCCGCTGTAACCCCGAGGTCAGTCGGTGTGGTTGTACCGTTTGGCCAAAGAACCGCGTGGCTGATCACGTCTCCCGGCAAGTCGGCCCAGCCAACAGCGTCCCCGGCATCGTTGATCCCGTATGTTGCTCCGTAAACTCCTCCCAGCAGGCCCAGGTCTTTCAGTCCTCCCTTCTTGTCCCATCGAAAGGGATGGTAAAGAACATCTCCCGGTAGGAATGAGTAGCCGGTGACTTGGCCGCGGTTATTCAACCCCCTAACGACGCCGCAGTTGCCCCCGAACGTCCCGAGGTCCGTCATTTCGCCCTTCTCCCAAAAAAATGGGTCCTGTGTTGGCACGACATGGCCGTTTCCACAATCGAATGTGGGTACAGGATTCGGGGTCGTATTGGTGTAAGACCATCCGGCTATCTGGCCGCGCTCGTTCACATATTCAGCGAAGGCATCATTACCCGCGCCCAGTGTGCCCAAGTCCTGCATTCCTGTCTCCTTGTCCCACAGAAATGCCCTTGATTGCGTTCCCCCAGAGACACCGAAAACTATGTAATCGAAAAGATTATAGGGATCGGGGATCGCATTCTCGGCAACTCCGACCACTTGCCCTCGGCTATTGATCGCCAGCGAGGCGCCATATTGTCCTCCGAGAGTCCCAAGGTCTTTGATCTTTCCCTTGTCGCTCCAAAGAACAGCACGAACCAGCAGTACGTTCAGCAGCGGATCGACCGTGCCGTTGGTTGAAAGTCCGGCGGCCTGCCCGCGCTCGTTTATCCAAAAGGCTTGGCTGTCATTGTTGCCGGTGCCGCCCGGTAGTGCGGCCAGATCTTTGAGGGCACCGTCTTGCCATTTAATCGCGTGGAGAAGGAAGCAGTCTGGGTTGTCCCAGCAGTTGGGGTCAACCATCGACGTATCCACTCCGCCCGTGACTGTCCCGTTATTGCCCAAGAGATGATTGGGATAGCCAAACGAATTAAAAAAGAAATTTGGACCGCCGAGAGTACCGACGTCGACGAGATTGTACTTGTGATGCTTGTTGGGATGTTCCTGCGCCGCCAGCGAGGCTGGGGTGGCCAGCGCTACGAGTAATGCCATTGCCGAAATCAGTTTTGCGGAGCTCATTTTTCCTCCGAGTACGACCCGAGGCCGCGATACGGATAGCGGCGGCTCAATCGGCCATGCACCGCGCCCATCCTCGAACTGGCGGACGGACTGTCTTTTGTCATCGGTGTCGGGTTCTGGGTGACCAGCGCTGAGCTACTTTGAGCCGTGGCGGCTGCACCCTGAACGCGCTCCCCGCAGTGCCCACCGTTGTGGTGGTTGTCGTCGCACGGGGTCAGCAGGAAAGCATGGATATCGCCATTGTCGAGCAGCCCCAAGAGGACAATCTCTCCCTGATCGTTGATGTATCCCTCGGAGCCTGACAGCAGAACACCAGGGTGGGAAGGAACAAGTGTATTCACATCGACCATGTCTCCGTCTTCCCAGAGAAACGAATCCGAATTGTATGGAAAACAATTGCCACTAGGGTCACTTGTCAAACACCCTATGATCTGGCCATTTGAGTTAATGGCCGCTGCGAGGCTGGTCGTGAAACTTGCTGCCACCCCGAGGTCGATCGGTGTCGTCTTACCGTTTGGCCAAATAACCGTATGGAAGATCACGTCTCCCGGTATTGTTGCCCAGCCCACAGCGTCCCCGGCATCATTGATCCCGTACGGTGCTCCGTAATTTCCTCCAAGCGTACCCAACTCTTGCAATCCTCCCTTTTTGTCCCATCGAAACGGATGGTAAAGAACGTCTCCCGGTAAGAACGAGTACCCGGTGACTTGACCGCGATTGTTCATCCCTCTTACGACGCCGCAGTTGCCCCCGAACGACCCGAGGTCCGTCATTTTGCCGTTTTCCCAAAAGAATGGATCCTGCGTGGGCACGACATTGCCGTTTCCACAATCGAATGTAGCTACGGGATTCGGGGTCGTGTTCGTGTAAGACCATCCGGCTACCTGGCCGCGCTCGTTCACATATTCAGCATAGGCATCATTCCCAGCACCGAGTGTGCCTAAGTCCTGCATTCCTGTCTCCTTATCCCACAGAAATGCCCTGGATTGCGTTCCCGCAGAGATGCCCCAGATTATGTAATCGAAAAGGTTATAGGGATCGGCAATCGCGTTCGCTGCCACCCCGACCACTTGTCCTCGGCTATTGATCGCCTGCGAGACGCCGTATTGTCCTCCGAGTGTTCCCAGGTCTTGGATATTTCCCTGGTCGCTCCAAAGGACAGCGCGATAAAACGGATAATTCACCAGCGGATCAACCGCGCCATTGGTAGAGACTCCGACGGTTTGCCCGCGCTGGTTCATCCAGAAGGCCTGGCTGTCATTGTTGCCGCTGCCGCCCGGCAGCGCGCCCAGATCGCTCATCGCACCCTCCTGCCATTTGAACGCATGCTCAGTGAAGCAGTCTGGATTGTTAAAGCACAAGGGGTCAACGATCGAGGTATCTACTCCGCCCGTGACAGTACCGCTATTGCCCAGAAGGCGATTGGGGTAGCCAGAGAAGTTGAACCAGAAATTCGGCCCGCCCAGCGTGCCGATGTCGACGAGATCGTATTGGTGGTGCTTGGCATGATGTTCCTGCGCGGCCAGCGAAACGGGAGTAGCCAGCGCGACGAGTAACGCCATTGCCGAAATCAGTTTTCCGTATTTCATAATCTTCTCCTTATTGGCTGTGTAGCCGACGCTAGTTGTCTTTGGACATACTGGCGACCGACTCCTTCCGCCGCCACAACCGCACGCCTTGCGCCCCGAGGGCAAGTGTGCCGAGTGATGCGGGTTGCGGAGGCTCTATCGGGCGCGTGACGGAAGCTCCGGCGCCGAAACCGTCCTCCCACTCGTCCGCCGCGCCTTTGGTCTGGCCAGCCTTGATTGACTTGCCCGCGGTGGTTTCGTAGGCGTAACCCGTCAGCGTGGCTGTGAAAAACAAGTTTTCCTGCACATTCAGTTGCGCCCACCCGTAGTGGAGTTTTCCGCGGATGATGAATTTCAGGCCGAGGTAACGGTTCGTAACGTTGTCCCAGTCACCCCAACAACAGCAATGTCTTATGCACTCCCGCATAGTTGCGTCTGGAGCCATAAACATTTGGCCCGGGCCGATCTGCTCGCCTCGGATTAGGGCCGCCGCTTGTGCTCCGTTTGACCCGATGCTTCCCACGACTCCGTTGCCTGCGGCGGCGCTCGCATAAAGCCGATATCGGCCGTAGTTACCGGCATTCTTAACGGTAAAGTCGGCTACCTCGTCATGGTTGAGATCGAGATCGTAGTAATTGTTGATGGAGATGACGACGTGCGCCCGCGTGTAGACAATTCTCGCCTCAGACGGTTGGCTCATCGCCAGCGCGACGAGTACCGCTGTCGCAGCGATGAACATCAAGTTCCCGGATTTCATAAACACTTCTCCTTCCAATTTTGCGGTAGCGTCGGCTCGGCGTTGTGGCCGGGGTGGGAAGGGCCGGCTGCGACTTCGCGGACGCAACTCTGCACCGCTTGCCCTCCCCAGTCAATGGCGCGAACATGACATCGCGTGACATACTTCGGACATGGCGCAAGCGCTCTGTCCTCAATAGCTTGGAAGCCCGTCCATTTTGTAGCGCAGCCCTCACCATCCGGTGTTAAACTTTCGCGGATCGCCGCAAGCCACGCCCTGTAGAGACGTAGCTCGCTGCGTCTCAGGCGCCGGACCAACCCTGCGATTGAGGGTTGCGTGAATCAGCACCCTGCTGACCGGGAGTAAGGCGTGATGGGAATTCCCGCCGAATCCGAATCGTCCGTGCGTTTTGGCGAGTTCCAACTCGACCTGCGCACCCGCGAACTCCGCTCCAACGGCCACAGATCCTTCCTTCAGGAGCAGCCTTTTCACGTCCTCGCCGCATTGCTCGATCGCCCCGGCCAATTAGTTACCCGCGACGAGCTGATGAAACAATTGTGGCCGTCGGATACTTTCGTCGATTTCGACCAGAGCCTGAACAAAGCGGTGAACCGCCTGCGCGAAGCCCTAGACGATTCCGCCGACCACCCACGCTTCATCGAGACTGTGCCGCGCCGAGGCTATCGCTTCATCGGCCCGGTGGCGCCATCTCGTGAACCTACGGGAGAGGACGCGCGCCTTCTTGTCCAAAAACAGCGCGGACGACCGTGGAAGCTTCTGGTTCCGGTCGCCGCTCTGCTGGTGACGGCGATGGTGGGCGCCGGCTTGTACTGGCGCTGGCGGGCGGCGCACCGACCCACTGGGAAGGTAACCATCGTTCTCGCCGATTTCGTCAATAACACAAGTGACCCAGTGTTGGAGGACGCGCTCAGACAGGCTCTGCTGGCCAGTCTGGATCAATCCCCGTTCCTCAGCGTTCTTTCCGACGACGAGGTACGCGAGCAACTGGGATACATGGACCGGTCCGCAACTGACCGACTCACTGAGCCAGTAGCACGTGAGGTTTGTCAACGAGCCGGCAGCACAATCGTGCTGGTTGGATCAATTTCAAGCTTGGGCGCTCATTATGCGTTGGGGCTTAATGCGGTGAACTGCCAGACGGGCAAGTCGGTGTCCCGGCAGGAAGCAGAGGTCGAGAGCCGGGAGAAAATACTTCAGGTGGTTGACCGCATTTCTACGAAAACCCGCGAGACGCTCGGCGAATCGCTCAGCTCAATCCAGAAGTACGACGTTCCCCTTGACCAGGCGACAACCTCTTCGCTTGAGGCACTGCGGTTTTTCCGGCTCGGATTAAAAGCGGACGATACCCAGGGAAGTGCGGCAGGGAGGCCATTTTACAAGCAGGCCATTGCGCTGGATCCAAACTTCGCGGAAGCGTACGAAGCCTTGAGCACAACTTCCGGCAATTTCGGTCAGGCCGATCTTGCCAGAACGTACCTGAAGCGGGCAGAGGAACTGAGCAGTCGAATTAGCGCACGCGAGAGGCTTGATATTTCCGCTACTTACTATTCGCTTGCCTCGCGAGAACTGGATAAGGCCATCGAAGCACATCAACTGTGGGAAAAGACATATCCGGGCGACCGGTACGCTTCCACGAATCTAGGAGACGCGTATCTGAAGGCCGGCCAGTACGAGCAGTGCGCTGCCGCAAGTCATAGAGCGATCGGGATAGACGCAAATACCTCGGTTTCGTACGGAAACCTGGCCTTCTGCCTGGTCAACCTCGATCAGATGGATGCAGCAAGAAAAGTTGTCGACGAGGCGTTTTCACGGAAACTCGACGATTTTTTTGTTCGTCAGGCTCGATACATTTTGGCTTTCCTGCAGGGTGACGAACCGGAGATGCAAAAGCAACTCGCCTGGGTGGCTGGCCGTCCGGGAGAGGAAGAAGCGATATTTCTTGCCTATCAGGCCGACACCGAGGCTTTTCAAGGACGACTCAGTAAATCCCACGAGTACTCCCGCCGCGCGGTTGACTCTGAGCTGCGGGCAGGCTCGAAAGAAGGCGCTGCTTCGCAGCAGGCGTACGTAGCCTTGTGGCAAGCGGAGTTCGGGAATCTCGCTCAAGCGCGAAGGGATGCTGCAAGTGCGCTGGCTTTATCGCCTGGTCGAGATGCAAAGATAGTAATCGCCATGGCCCTGGCCCGAATCGGAGATGTTTCCCGTGCCGAAGCACTGGCGGAAGAAGTTGTGAAGGCATACCCGCAGGACACCTTGCTGCAGTCTTACCATCTGCCCTCGATTCGGGCAGCCGCCGAACTCAACCGCGGTGACGCCTCCAAATCAGAGTATTTGACCGAGCGCGCCCGGCCGTACGAACTGGCCACGCCTAGCACTCCGCCAACCGATCTGAGACCGCTCTACCCGAGCTATGTCCGGGGTCAGGCTTACTTGGCGATGCACCGTGGGAACGATGCGGCCGTGGAATTCCAGAGGATACTCGATCATCGCGGACTGAACGGCAACTCTCCGCTCGGCGCTTTAGCTCACCTGCAAATCGGCCGAGCCTACGCATTGTCCGGCGACCCGGCCAAGGCCCGCACTTCCTACCAGGATTTCTTCGCACTGTGGAAAGACGCCGATCCCGACATTCCGATCCTGAAGCAAGCCAAAGCGGAGTACGCGAAACTGCATTAGGTACTTGTTCTCGCATCGGATTACGATGTGGCTGTCGAAGCTCCAACGAGCTTTGCAAGAGCCTGCCAGTGTCGTGGATGGGGGCGGCGTCGGCCCGTGCGGATGTCAGCGGCGTAAACGCGTTGACGCTCTATCAGCTCGCGAAACGGATTCCGTCCTCGGTCAGTCCGGGCCTATACGATATTCCCGCTGTCTAGACCGAGGGGAATAATGAGAAACCTAACCAATGCGCTCCACCGGTTACGTAAAGCCAGCAGATCGGTCTCGTGTTCTGGTGCAAACACCGGACAGTTTTCGCCGTTGCGTAGACTGCTAGAATCCCCGTGTGTGCGCGATTACTAATCACCGCAGGTGGGCAGCTCGGTGCATCGGTGGTCTTGCTGCGATTGCATTGACGGCTTACCTACTGAAGCGACTCGCGAAGAACCGGAGAGTCCTCCTGTTCGAAAATGTTCAGCGCATGGAAGTGCGTCCCAAGCGAGAAAGAGAACCGATATACGATTACTACAGTTCGTCGGCCAGACGCCCAATAGCCGCTCTTCGCAGCCTTCTTCAAAACTGGTTCGATGCATATCCCGCTTCGGGAAGGAAAGACCTTCTGGCTCGGTTTCGTTCCCGCATAGACGGTCAACACAAGTCGGCTGTCTGGGAATTGTATCTACATGAACTCTTCACTCGAATGAAATACCGCCTCAGAGTGCATCCTGAAGTGGCAGGGTCAACCAACCACCCAGATTTCTTGGCGTCTGAGGCTGGCAGGCCGACTAACGCGGACAACTGTCGAAACCAGGCCATTTCACTCAAATCCCTGGGCCGGCAGGAATCAATGAGTGTAATCGAGATGTTACGTCAATTGACCCTTTGGAACGCAGCCCCCACCTTCATTGACGAGGTGAAAGGAAAAAGCGGCAAAACTGCCACGCCTACGCCTGACGGCTGCTGAGGTTGGCGGGGGCTCGCACGCCGAGACGGCTTCCCATGGCTGATATTCTTAGCCTGTCTGCTTCGTCTCCGGTTCCTCAGTCCTGTCGCGTAGAACTTCTTACCGGCAGCGACGAAAGGCTTCCTGCCAATGACAATCACACCTCGCCTGTTTGAAGCTTATCTCGAATGTCCGACGAAATGCTGGCTCAAATCCATCAACGAGAGTCCCACAGGGAACGCGTATGCGGAGTGGGTTGAAACTCAAACCGAGTCTTACTTAGCTGACGGGATGAACCGATTGCGGTCAGGAGCGTTCGTACGTGGATGCACTGTTGTTCCAGAAATCAAGAATCTGAAGGGAGCCGAGCGGCTGCTCGCGGTGGACGTGCCTGGTCAGACGCGCAAATTCTCCTCCGCAGAAGTTTGCACCCGAACTACGGAGACTCCGAACCGATCCGAACCCCCAAATTCAGCTTCTCGAATCAATGGGAGTGTCGTAACGTCGATCGATAGGGTGAATGTTGAGTCTCGTCTCCACGCGGTTGAGCGCGTACCAGAGAAGGGACCGGGGAACTTAGCGCAGTTCCTTCCTATCCGCTTCGTTTTCAAGAATAAGCTTGCCAAGAACAGCAAGTTCTTGCTGGCATTTGATGCACTCGTCCTGTCGGAAACACTCGGACGAAAGGTCAGCCTGGGCAAGATTATCCACGGCGACCAACACTCTATCCAAAGAGTAAAGATTGTGGGTCTCCTCAGCCAAGTTCGAAAGCACATTGAGAAAATTGCTGCACTTCTCTCCAACTCTTCGCCACCCGAACTAGTGCTGAACCGGCACTGCATCGAGTGCGAATTCCAACTTCGTTGTAGGCAAAAGGCGATCGAGAAGGATGACCTCAGCCTGCTTTCGGGCATGCGTGATAAAGAGCGCAAAAAACACCACAGCGAAGGCATCTTTACCGTCACCCAGCTCTCCTACAGGTTTCGGCCTCGTAGACGGCCGAAGAAATTCAGGGATAAGAGGGAAAAGTGCCATCACTCGCTCAAGGCGCTGGCCGTTCGTGAAAAGAAAATTTACGTCGTCGGCGGCCCCGAACTGAAGGTCGAAGGCACGCCCGTTTATCTGGATGTCGAGGGATTACCAGACCGCGATTTTTACTACCTCATCGGAGTGCGAATCGGGAAAGGAAAGTCGGCTGTTCAGCATAGCTTGTGGGCTGACAGTGTTGAGGACGAGGGAAGAATCTGGAATGAATTCCTAGATATTGTTGCAGGCACTGAGAATCCGGTGCTCATTCATTATGGCAGCTACGAGGAGAAGTTCTTTGAACAGATGGACAAGCGTTACAACTCTCAAGCAGAGCGAGGATCGGCGGGCATAAGAAAGCGAGAGACTGTCAACATTTTGCAGGAGTTGCTCGGACAGGTCTATTTCCCGACCTATTCCAACAGCCTGAAAGACATCGCGACATGGTTGGGCTTTGGTTGGTCTCATACGTCGGTAGTCGGACCAAACTCCGTGGCCTGCCGCTGCGAATGGGAGCGAACGCAGAGTCCTTCGATGAAGGCCGAGTTGATCGCTTACAATGCGGAAGACTGCCAGGCGGTGGAGATTGTTACAGAGGCACTGCTTAGGCTGCGCGCTCCCGAATTATGGGACGGCGCGGTAGAGAATCGGCCTGCTGAGACTGTTTACGTTCAATCACTAAAGTCTCCATGGAAGAAGTTTGGGTATTTCGAGAGCCCGGTCCAAGAATTCGAAGGAATCAACCAAGCGGCGCGGTGGGACTATCAGCGGGACAGAATTTACGTCAAGTCTAGTCTGGCAAAGCAAGCAGCTCGTCGTCCCACACGCAATCGATCAGGGTCTTCGAAACGCTACCCTGCCAACAAAGTGGTTGAATGTTCCGCTCTTGTGTCTTGCCCACTCTGTAGCGGTGAAACCATACCTCGCGGTCGAGTCCGACGCACTCTTCACGACCTCTCGATCGGAAATTCTTCCATTAAGAGATGGATTGTGGAGTATCGCTTCCGCAATTACTGGTGTCCTAATTGCCGAAGAAGATTAGGTACACCGAAGGAATTTTGGCCACAAAGCAAGTTCGGTCGGAATCTGGTTGCATACATGCTATATGAAAATTTCGATTCGCGAATCCCCCTCCAGGTAGTTGTTAAGACGATGGCCCGTTTCTTTGGTTTGGAAATGCCACCCCGCACCTTCTACGCGCTGAGGGATAATGCTGCCAAATATTACAAGACTACCTACGAGACTATTATGAGTAACCTTGCGAGTGGGAGTCTGCTGCATGCC
>Ga0210409_10004781_pt1 | contig 14468 bp, 11 predicted proteins | sample IncBWH17MmetaG_FD_161649 | JGI IMG/M metagenome (GOLD analysis project Ga0210409, IMG submission 161649) | Forest soil microbial communities from Barre Woods Harvard Forest LTER site, Petersham, Massachusetts, United States - Inc-BW-H-17-M | ecosystem: Environmental > Terrestrial > Soil >... | reverse complement strand
CCCTCGGGGATGGAGCCGTCAGTTTCGGTATCACGATGGCGAGCAACATGGGGTTCGGCGTCGTTAAGGAATTTCTTCCCGATCTAGGACGAGTGATCACAAATAAACGCAGTAAGTCCTCTAGTGCGCGTTAGGGAAAATCAGCATCTATCGATCTGTCCTCAAATTCAGTGTCTGTCAACAATCCTAGGGCTGTTGAGAGTGAGCTGCCGTACATATCTGAACAATTTTGGTCATACGGACTTTCCAGGGTCCTTTCGCTGTCATGACGGCTCACACACGGCCACAGATGGGCAAACGATTACTCCGGACTGCAGTGCGTGTTACGATTGGCAGTACGACATCACCTACACCGATCCTAAGTTCTAATGGGGTCGTTTCGTTCTGCCCTTACCACCAGGCGGCGGACACATCGGCACCGCGCCACTTGCTTTTGGGCGAAGATCAGCCGTCGTAGAGGGCCTGTTACATGTCGGCACATTGGAGTTCCACTGCTAGGTTCCTGGGGTTTCGGCAGGAAGCAATTACCAACCGCTGTTCGTTTCTATATCAGTTCTGGTCTAAGGCCGAAGATTGGCAGTTCCGCCAATCCCAGCGGACACCCATCAGAGGCCATTCCCGTCTTGTGTGTACAAGACGACCACAGATCGTGGTCCAGCCGTGTAGGCATGTGTTCCAACGCTAGGGGCGGCCTTCCATTCGATGATGTCCTCAGGAGAATCCAGGTACGTATCAATCCACCGATGCCACTTCTTGTTGGCCCTGTTCTCCAGCAAGGGAAGCTCGAAGCTAAGCGACTCCCAGTAGGCATTCAAAATCAGGTAGACGAGGAGCCTTTCCTGTCGAATCTCCGCACTCAGCGCCAGGCTATGCGAATGATCACTCCAATCCGGTTGATTTAGTTTGACCCCATGCCAACCTTTGGTCGCCCGACCGATCAAGTGGCTTAAAGATTCGCGTTCTCGCTCTGCGCTCACATCTCTCAACAAACGCCGGCTGATGAGCAAGCTTGTGAACCGCAACAGATCCGCATGTTCGTTGACGAGATTCCAGTTCAGCCAGCCGATTTCGTTGTCCTGACCATATGCATTGTTATTGCCATTCTGGGATCGCCGGACTTCGTCGCCCATTAGTAGCATCGGCATACCTAGCGAGAGCAGAGTGATCGATAGGAAATTCTTCACCTGTCTGTTGCGCAGCTTTTCGATTGCCGGATCCTTGCTTGGACCTTCGACACCACAATTCCAGCTTCGGTTGTCGTCAGTGCCATCGCGGTTCTGCTCTCCGTTTGCTTCGTTGTGTTTTCTTTCGTACGACACAAGGTCATTCAGCGTGAAACCATCGTGGCAGGTAACGAAGTTGACGCTCTGCTCCGCCTCGCGTTCTTCGTGTCCGTAAATCTCTGGGCTCCCCACGATTCGGTCAGCCACACTGCGCACGGAGCCGGGCTCGCCGCGAAAGAACCCGCGGACATCATCTCGGAACCTTCCATTCCATTCTTTCCAACTGTCTCCAACAAAGCTCCCTACCTGATATAGGCCTGCGGCATCCCAGGCTTCAGCAATCATTTTCGTACCCGCGAGCGATGGGTCGGACTCAATGTCCCATAGCACGGGAGGATTTGCGAGCGGATGGCCTGAGGAATCACGCGCCAAAATCGATGCCAGATCAAAGCGGAAACCGTCTACGTGCATCTCCTGGACCCAGTAGCGAAGACTATCGAGGATCATTCGCCGAACAATGGGGTTATTGGCATTTAGGGAATTACCGGTTCCACTGAAATTTGCATACCGCGAACGGCCTTGCTGCAAAATGTAATACGTACTGTTGTCTACGCCCTTGAAGCTGATGGTCGGACCGAACTCGTCGCCCTCCGCAGTGTGGTTGTAGACCACGTCGAGAATCACTTCAATGCCGGCCCGGTGTAAAGCCTTAACCATGTCGCGAAACTCATCCACCGGCCCTGATCCGTTCGGCCGCGAACTGTATGCCTGGTGTGGTGCAAAGAATGAGACGGGTGCATATCCCCAGTAATTCACCAACCCGGGCGGGCAATCCTGAGCATCGAATTGAAATACTGGCAGTAGCTGAACGGCCGTGATGCCCATTTTCTGCAAATAGGGAATTTTTTCGATGAGACCGGCGTAGGTGCCTCGCTCTTCCTCTGAGAGGCCAGAACTCGGATGACGGGTGAAGCCTCGCACGTGCATTTCGTACACGATGGTTCTTGAAGAAAGTCGCCGCAGGGGCAGGTCGCCTTCCCAGTCGTACACAGCCGGGTCGATCACCAGACTCTTCATTGCAGTCGCCGCGTTGTCTCCCGCGCGAGCAGCTGCGTTGCGGCTGTATCCTCTGGGTACGGCTACGCCCTTCGAGTAAGGATCGAGAAGAACCTTATCCGAATCGAATCGTAGGCCATTCGAGGGTTCGAAAGGGCCGCCGATTCGGTAGGCATAGATCTGACCAACTTTCAGATCAGGCACAAAGACGTGCCAATAGAAGTACGTCCTATTTGTAAAAGGATCGAATCGAATAACCCGTGCTGGTTGGGCGTCATCCTCCCGATCAAAGAGCAGCAGTTCTACATGCGAAGCATGGCGGGAGAAAATACTGAAATTGACCCCACCCTGATACGGAGTTGCCCCGGGTGGAGCACTTTCCCCCGTGACGGTTGAGATCTTCGGTTTGTGCTTTGGTTCACGCGCCAGGCCCTGCGGTTCTATGACACTGGACATGGTCTGACGTTCCAGATATCCCTTGCATACTCGGCGATCGTGCGGTCGCTCGAGAACATACCTGAGCTAGCCACATTCAGGATGGCCTTGCGCGCCCAGGCATCCTGGTCACCATACAACTCGAGCAGTCGCCGGTCCGCTTCCAGATACGACTTCAGGTCGGCCAGGTGCATGTATTGGTCTGCGTGCGTCAACAATACGTCGCGTAGTGGGGCGAAAAGGCCCGGCTCGTACTGGCTGAAGTAGTCCGAGAAGATCAGATCCAATGCCGCACGCGTCTCCGGCTCGTTGTCGTAATGCCACTGTGGGTTGTACCAACCTCGACTCCGGATTACCTGTTCCGCACTGAGACCGAACAAGAAAAAGTTTTCCTCGCCTGCTTGCTCTGCCATCTCGATCGTGGCGCCATCGCGAGTGCCGATAGTCAGCGCTCCGTTCATCATGAACTTCATATTGCTCGTGCCACTCGCCTCGTAACCAGCGGTAGAGATCTGGTCCGACACCTCGGTAGCAGGGATTAGCCGCTCTGCCAGCGAAACGTTGTAGTCGGGTAGGAACAGGACTTTGAGCCGACCACGCACGCTCGGATCGCCATCGATAGTTCTGGCCAAGTTATTTATGAACTTAATGATCAACTTGGCCAGCCGGTAAGCAGGCGCCGCCTTTCCAGCAAAAAAGAACGTCCGCGACGGCATTTCGGTATCCGGGTTTGTGCGAAGTCGGTTGTACAGAACCACGATTCGCAACGCATTGAGCAATTGCCGCTTGTATTCGTGAATACGCTTGACCTGGCTATCAAAGATGGTGTTCGGGTCGATTGCCAAACTGGCTGTGGATTTGAGCCAAGCGGTAAAACTCAATTTGGCCTCGCGTTTCGCTTTGCGGAAAGCGTCACGGAATGCTTGATCTTCGGCGAGCGGCTTGAGCTTAGTCAATTCACTGAGATCGGTGATCCATGCCTCGCCGATGGCTTCCGTGATCGTGTGGGCAAGCGTGGGGTTCGAAAGCAGCAACCAACGCCTCGGCGTGACCCCATTCGTCTTGTTGTTGAAACGCTCGGGAAACATCTCCGCCAGATCTTTCACCGTCATTTCCCGGAGCAATTTAGAGTGTATGGCAGCCACTCCGTTCGTGCTGTGGGATCCGACGATCGCAAGATTGGCCATTCGAACCTTATCCTGGCCTTCGTTCTCGATTAGGCTGGTGCGTGAGATTCGCCCTTCATCCCCGGGGAAACGACTTCGCACTTCATCCAGCAGGCGTCGGTTAATTTCAAAGATGATCTCCAGTTGACGGGGTAGCATGATCTCAAACCATGCCAGGGGCCATTTCTCGAGTGCTTCCGGCAATAATGTATGGTTCGTGTATGCCAGAGTTGTTTGCGTGATGCTCCAGGCCTGCTCCCATTCAAGGTGTGCCTCGTCAAGCAGAATCCGCATCAATTCAGGGACTGCCAGCGCCGGGTGAGTGTCATTAAGTTGGATCGCCACCTTTTCAGGCAACATGCTCCAGTCTTCATTGCTGTGTCGGAAGCGCCGCACCAGGTCAGCCAGGGAAGCGGCAACCAGAAAATATTCCTGCGCGAACCGGAGTGCCTGTCCGCTGCTGGTTGAATCGTCTGGATAGAGCACCCGGGTTGTGGATTCTGCGGCAAGACTTTCTGCAAGCGCCGCGATAAAATCGCCGCTGCTGAACTCCTGGAAATCGAAGTAATCGGGCGCCGCTGCCGCCCAGAGCCGTAAGGTATTGATGGACTTTCCGCCAAAGCCCACAACCGGCCGATCAAATGCAATCCCGATCAGACTTGACGGCCGACCGCGGATGGCCCGCAAGCCTCCCCCGTGGAGCTCGAACGAGCAGTTCAGCTTGACCTCTACTGCGTCTTGCAGACGGACGACTTCCCATGGATCGTTGCGGCGCAGCCAGTTGTCTGGTTTCTCTACCTGCCATCCGTCTTGGATGGATTGCTTGAAAATGCCATATTCGTAACGCAGGCCGTAGCCCATCGCTGGGAGTTGCAGGGTAGCCATGGAATCGAGGAAGCACGCCGCCAAGCGCCCCAATCCGCCATTCCCCAGACCACCGTCAGGCTCCTGCTCCAGCAAGGAGAGCCAATCCAGACTTCTTTGCCGAACGACATCATTAACAACGGGGTCAAGCAACAGGTTAGTAACGTTATTGCTCAGCGAGCGGCCAATCAAAAACTCCATCGAGAGATAGTAGACGCGCTTTGGATTCTCGCGCGCGTACGTCTTCTCCGTACACACCCAGCGCTGCGCGAGAACATCTCGGACAGCATGTGCGACGGCTTCAAAGCGGATCCGGGCATCGGCGGCAGCAGGATCAACGATGTTGTCGAAAATAAGGTGGCGCTCATACAGCGCGTTGTCCGTCCCAGAGAACTGAATCGGACCACAACCGTATTGCTGCATCAACTTGGCAATATCGGGTCGTCCTTTTGGGATTGGGACGACGTTTGCTGCTTTTGCCTCGGTCAGGGTCTCGCGGCTCCTCACGCTTTGCGCACTCATCGTTGTTTCCTTCCTCTTGTCCGACTCATCTTCCTTTGTAAGTTGCGTCATGAGACTGGACTGTCCCATGAGCGCCATTCCGCGGTGTGTAATCGCAAGGGGCTGATTCGCCGCTTGCGTCAAACTCCGAGCGTATAAAGTCGCCCCGTTACCCGCCAAAGTAGATCAGTCCGGCCAAGTCCACTGATCCATCTCAGGCTTATCGACGCCGTGCTCGTACGCATAGTTCTGGCATTCGATCTGCATATTGCGCATCGCTTCTTTTGCATGGGCGCCCGCCACTTGTAACGCGGGCACGCGGTCAATAACATCCGTAGCAACACTAAACCGATCGATCTGATTTTGAATTGCCAAATCCAGTGGAGTGTTGATGTTCCCCTTTTCCTTGTATCCGCGGACGTGCAGGTTCTTGTGATTGGTCCGCCGGTAAGTCAAGCGATGAATCAACCAGGGATAACCGTGGAAGTTAAAGATGATCGGTTTGTCTTTCGTGAACAGGCTGTCGAAGTCCCTGTCCGTAAGTCCGTGAGGGTGTTCGGTGGAGGGCACAAGTCTGTACAAATCAACCACGTTCACAAACCGAATCTTGAGATTGGGAAAGTGTTCACGCAACAGCACAACTGCCGCTAACGCCTCCTTTGTGGGAATGTCGCCGGCAGAAGCCACCACCACGTCGGGTTCTGAGCCTTCGTCATTGCTCGCCCTCCGCCAGATGCCGATACCCTTGGTGCAGTGCGCAACGGCCTCTTCCATAGTCATATACTGCAAGTGCCTTTGCTTGTCGCACACAATCACATTGATATAGCCCGTGCTCTGGAGACAATGGCTGGCGACGCTCAGCAGGGTATTCGCATCGGGTGGCAAGTAGATACGACAAATGTCCGGGCTCTTGTTGACTACCAAATCGAGGAAGCCGGGATCCTGATGCGTAAATCCATTGTGGTCCTGGCGCCACACAGTAGAAGTAATCAGCAGGTTGAGCGAGGACACCGGTGCGCGCCAGGGCAACTCCTTACACATCGCCAGCCACTTCGCGTGCATGTTAAACATGGAATCAATCACGTGCACAAATGCTTCGTACGTTGAAAAGAACCCATGACGGCCGGTAAGCAGGTAGGCTTCATGCCATCCCTCCAAAGTGTGTTCAGAGAGCATCTCGAGCACTCGACCATCCGGGGACAACTCGCCCCCGTCAGCATCCTCTGGCAAATAATCGGCTAACCAAAGTTTCTTGCTTACTTCGTAGATGGCATCGAGTCTGTTTGACGTGTTCTCGTCGGGACCGAACACACGAAAGTTCTTCGGATTCTGGCGCACGATATCGCGCAGAAATCGTCCGAGAGGACGCGTGTTCTCAGCCATCGTCTTGCCTGGCTTTTCCACTTGGATCGCATAGTCCCGGAAGTCGGGCATGCGCATGGGCTTTCGTAGCAAACCGCCATTCGCATGAGGATTAGCACTCATTCGGCGTGCACCCACCGGAGAGAGCTCTTTCAGTTCGGGAACGAGATGCCCGCTTTCATCGAACAACTCCTGCGGCCGGTAACTTCGCAACCAATCTTCCAGCACTTTCAATTGAGCTGGACTCTCACGTGCTCCCGCAAACGGCACCTGGTGGGAACGCCAGTAACCCTCTACTCTGTGGCCGTCCACTTGCTTGGGGCCGGTCCATCCCTTTGGACTGCGCAATACAATCATGGGCCAACGCGCGCGGGTCGCTCGTCCGTTCGAGCGGGCCTCCTGCTGAATACGTCGAATTTCCAAAATGCACTCCTCAAGCGTTCCGGCCATTTCCTGGTGCATCAAGTCGACGTCCTCGCCTTCCACGAAATGAGGTGTCCACCCGTAGCCCCTGAACAATTGTTCCAATTCCTCGTGGGATATGCGCGCGAGGAGTGTAGGGTTGTTGATCTTGTATCCGTTGAGATTGAGAATGGGCAGCACAGCTCCATCGCGGATCGGGTTCAGAAACTTATTAGAGTGCCACGATGTCGCCAAGGCGCCCGTCTCGGCCTCGCCGTCGCCAACAACCACCGCCACCAATAAGTCTGGATTGTCAAAAGCAGCTCCGAACGCGTGGGACACGCTATAACCTAACTCACCGCCTTCGTGGATGGAACCTGGCGTTTCCGGAGTACAATGACTGCCAATGCCGCCAGGAAAGGAGAACTCCTTGAAAAACGCGTGCATTCCCTCGACGTCTTCACTCTTCGTTGGATAAATCTCGGAATAAGTGCCTTCCAGATACACCGGTCCCAACACTCCTGGGGCGCCATGTCCCGGTCCAGCCAAGAAAATCGCATTGAGGTCGTACTTTTTAATAAGACGGTTCAGATGAATGTAAGTGAAGCTTAGAGCCGGACTGGAGCCCCAGTGGCCCAGCAGTCGATTCTTGATCTGCTCTGGCTTCAAAGGCTCACGAAGCAGAGGATTATCTTGCAGGTAAATCATGCCAACCGCCAGGTAATTGCACGCCCGCCAATAAGCGCCGATTTTGCGTAGTTCGTCTGGAGAAAGAGGGTGTGTAGCACTAGGTTTGACCCCGCCCATCTTTCGCGCTTTCACGGTGCTCACTGTTGCTGCCATGACTCCTCCAGTTGTTTTGTGCCGACCGGTACCCGCCCCTGCGTGAATTTTTCGCCGATCCCCGCGGTTCTGTCTCGTTTCCGTTAAATGCCTCAGGTCTCACACCGCTTCACGAGGGATTTCACTTCAAGGTGCCGTTTTCTGCGCGCCGCCGTGCAGTCTCATTGGACGGTGCCGAATCCGCCTGGTCGCCGCAGCAAGGTCCTGCAATCTCATGCACAAAGGCTTTCTTTGGCTTGCAGCGGCGAGGAATAGAACAGACACACCCGCATTCCTGAGGACGATATCCGAGGTAAGCGACGATATAGGGTCGGGGAACGGAGTCCAACTGTAAGAAGTGCCAGTGCGAATCTGCTTTACGCTGTCACACTCCTAGGCGGCATCTCGTTCTGGGAAGAAAAGCGAGGGTTGTAGATCGAGTTTGTCTACTGTCGGCTTCACGTTGATGTGGAATAGGGCTCGGTCCCGTGCGAGGGTCGGGCCAATCACACTGGTCAATCTCTCAACAGCTGTGCTCAAGTCCTTGGCATGCATCTGCTGCAATTCAATCGTAATTGTGATGTCGAACAACCCACTCTCCCTTTCCCTTCGTGCCCTGTGCGTGAGCAAGCTAGCACCGAGCATCCGAGCTAGTTAGAAGTGAGCGGCTTTTGCATGCGGCGCATTCGTCACCTCGACTGCTACTGATGACCTCGCAATCCAGGCAGAAGACTGCATTCGAGAGAGGAAGAACTCCTGCGTCCAGATGGTTCCTTCTTCCGCGGAACATATACACCAACCTCTGCCACTGAGAGTGGGCGCCTATATTCAAGGCCAATACAGCGCGATTCTCAATGTGTAAGCTGTCAAAATGCTCAGCACCCCAGGTCTCCCCAGTAGCGAGAACGGAATCATGCACGTCAAACGGCCCCTGGCGTCGCCCGCGCGACGTGCCGCAAAACCCTAAGGCCGCAAAATTGCCGCGTCAACACGAACCTTGCTTTGGGACGACTCACTAATGCCTCCATTTCCCTTCCCTATCCCCAACCGCCGTCTCACGGGACCGAGAAGTAGTCTTGACTGGGGACGAGCGCGACAAGCTCAAGCAAGCGACCACTCCGCTGCTTGCAGTAACTGACCCAACTTTGGACCCAATTGAAGAGACTCGCAACTCGGTGGATTAGCCGGTACCGCCTCGGCCAGTCGATCAACGGCTGCAGATGGCGCGCGAACCAGCACGACCCAAACTCGACCGCGAATGTGTACGGGCGGTGTGGCAGTCCCTATTCGGCAGACAGCATTAACAATCCGCCAGTTGGTTTGGTTACGCTAGAAACCAAGCCGCCGCTCCCCACCCACATGATTTACGACTACCTCTAGCCTGTTCCGAGTGACCATCCGTGTTTGCATCCCGCTTGATTCGGCGCAGACTTCTCAATGTGCGGCAGGGTAGGTGTACAGGCGTTATCCGCTTTTTTCCAACCCAAAACATGTGGCAACAGGCACCGCTTTTCCACGGGCGAGTTGAGAAAGTCCTCACACGATATAAGCGGCTGAATGCTGTTCGCGGATATGTTGAACGACGTTAGAGTCGATCTCCTCGTCAACACAGAGCAGAGAATATCCGCACAGCATGTCCACGTCGTACATTTCGATCAGTCTGTTGCAGAGCTTTTCGTCTTGAATTGCAGCTTGTGCGTTCCCCCGCTTCCACAGAATGTATGCACCTTCCCCGAAAATGGCAACGCGGGCGTGGCTCGTCTTTGCAGCCTTTCGCGCTCTCTGAATGAGGTTGCCGAAGCCATCCATAAACCGTGCCGTATCGAGCGTACTGTCGACGACGAATGTAGAGATTGTGTCAGCAGCATCAAGGACGATATATCTGCCCTGCTCAATAGCTGCGCCCAGATCCACGCCGTAGGTCTGTAGACTTGAAAGAAAGCTCTCTCTGTGTGACTCGGTCGCGACAACGATAGCCGAACTCCCTGCCTTGAGAGCAGCCCCGATAAACCGGGTTACGCTATCCAGAAGCATTCGATCGTCAGAGTAAAACACCGCGTCGTGTGAGGGAGGCCGAACCTCGCCTTCATCCGGAGTTGGTGTGGCGGTCTGCTGGAGGTAGAAATTTTCGGGATTGCTCTCATGCGAAGAATCCTCAGCGTTGCGACCAGCCAAGCTTGCGCTAAGGAACCGCCTACCTTCGAGTGCGGCCTTTAGGGCCGGCAATAGTTCTGCCCCCGCGTCCGACTTCACGACATATCCGATTGCACCAATTCGCAGACCTTCTTCTGCGATTTCCCAGGAACGGTTGTCGCTCACAAAAAGGATTTTGGACTTCGGGGACACCTCGCGGATTCTGCGTGCCGCTTCAATTCCGTTGAGTGTTGGCAGTCCGATGTCCAACAGAATAAGATCTGGTTGTAGTTGTTGGGCTATCTGAACTGCTTCTAATCCATCTCTGGCCTCACCGATGATCCGCAATTTCGACTGGTTCTTAAGTGTCGCAGCGACAAAGGCCCGCCAAGGCTCGTAATCATCGACCACCAGAAGCCCGCATGTTGACGTTTCCAATCGGCCTTCCTAGCCAAAGAGCTAAAGCCCGGATTCCTGACGGGCTCGCTGAACACAAAGCTAATAGGATGACAGACGACAGCGGATCGGTGGTTGTGCGCGAGCAATCTCTTCAGGGCTTCGAAACAGTATTCCCCGTCGAAGCCATTCCTGAAATAGCACCTTTGGTGTAGGAGTCGGTATTGGATGTCAGGGCGGCAGTCTACACTAGATGGATCGCTCTGTCATCGTTCCAAGAAGTATCGAATAGTTCTGCCTTGTAAGGGCATACCCGCTGATGTTGGGGCGGGTGCGGCATCGCCGGTTTAGGTAAATTTTCCGGAGGCAAGGCAGTGCTAAACCGCCACGGGCTACCTTGCCTCCTTGGGCACGCGGGCTAACGCTCCTCATGGGGAGCGTGCTCTCACTCGGGGGAGGTGCGCGCTCTCTCAACGAACATTTCTACATCAAGTCCGTTGGTTGCAGTGAAAATCACTGAAAATTCTTCGAAAGACGATACCGGAGCGATACCGATTAGCCGTCTCCTCCAGGTTTTCTTCATTGCTCGTCAGCAACGACACAGAATTCATCGGGGCTGTAGAAAGAAACAATGACGAGGAAGGACAAGCTCAAATCAACAACCGTTCGGTTCACGGACTCTGATCTCGAGATCATCGCCTGTCTGCAAAACAAACTGGGACTCGGTATGATTCATGTCATTCGGTTCGCGATTAGGCGTTTGGCTGAAATCGAGAATGTGCTCGCCTCCCCGCCGCCACGCAAGAAAGGCTAAGAATTAGCCATGTGTTCCGGACTAGACCTATTGCCCAAAAGACCCCCAAACGCCTGCGCGACGACAACTGCCAAAAAAATCGCCCATTACTTGTGACAATTTCCCTCCGCCCTCATCTTTTTCCGCCTCGACAATAGCTGCACCGTGTGCCGGGTGAACTGTATCCAGGGTCATAGCAATACAGACACGACTGGGAGGCGGAACCCCGAAAGGAAAAGGTCGCGCCAGCTCCAGCGCGGTTCTAAAGCTGCTGCGTGCCACCCTTCTCCTGTAACCCGCGTTCGGCGGCGCGGGTTGGAAACCCGAACTTTCTATTGTTGGGCGGCAGAGTCGCGACGCAAGTGAGATTCCGCTGCTCTCTCGACCACCATCGGAATCGCCGACCAGAGTATGGCACAATTTGTGTCTGTCACTTTTGACAGTTCCTCGGCTCGTTCCGATAACGTATCAAACAATTTTTCGTCTCCTGTAACAATTTGCGTTAGCAGCCTGGGCCAGAACAGAAGATCTCTTCCGCAGGTATGACGGCCAATTCCACTCTCGATCCCGAATCCTTCCAAGAAATTTTGGCCAGCGCTTTTGTGGTACAGCAGAGCTTGATTGATGTTCAGTTGCCCTCTGCCATGCTCACAGTCCGACGCATGATTGCGGCGGGCGACATCGACGAAAACGGGATCATGCATCTGATTGCTGGACGTGCCCGAAACGTGGCTAACGCAACCGGAGCTTGCATCGGACTGTTGAAGGGAAATCAACTGGTCTACAGAGCGGGTAGCGGAAGTGCTGCCACCTATGTAGGGCGGCATCTGACTGCCACACTGAGTGTTTCTGCAAAGACCAAACCGAATGGCGAGATTTTGCGTGTCGAGAATGCCGAAACGGACGTTGGGATTGGGGCAGGAATTTGCCGTCAGTTCGGAGCCAAATCCCTGCTCATCTTGCCGATTTCTCACGAGCAGGTGCTAGGAGTGTTGCAGATCTTCTTTAATGAAGCGCACGCCTTTCAAGATGAGGAGGTATGCGCGTATCAATCAATAGTAAGCGTGGTCATGGAGGTGATGACCCATACCATCAAAGTTAGACCAAAAGAGTCTGTCGTACCGCAGCTGTCGACCATGCCGGCTATTCACGCGACGACACCTCCGATGCAAAGGTCCCTGAGCAACAGTGGATCGCTGGCGAATAGCCATTCGATCTGGCAGGCTGCCGGAGCAGCCATCGCAGAATCTGAGAAGCTGCCGTCTGGAGCTTGTTCTGCAGCAGGGATAATGATGAACCGAACAAAGCGCGTTCCTTCATACATACGGCTGTGTAAGGTCGCCGACCTGGCAGCAGTGGTCATCGTGCTCGTGTCAGCTAGCTGGATCTCCTACAGCTATCACCGCCCGGCTCTGCCCACTGAGGAGGTTGTAGCGCGCCGGCGATCGAATACCGTCGCGCAACAGGCGCCTACGGAGCTCGCGCCAGCGAAGAAGGATTTGTCCAGTCCGCAGACTGCATCCGTTCCAATGAAGGATGTCTGGAAAGCTGCTAAGACTGCGCCTCGGCGTGTGAAAGTCGGGGAATACGAAATCGATTACCTCTCCGAAGACGTAACTGTTCGTCATTTCACGGGCAAACCCGCTTTGCAGCAGACGCTCCATGGGGACGAACAAGTAAAATATGTCCCAGAAGAAGATGTGACGGTGCGTCATTTCGCTCCAAAGCTCGCAGTCGTGTCGCCGAGACAGCCAGTTCATGGCCGGGCCGCAGTCAGGCGCGATGCGTGTTCCGCAACGGGCATTAACCAGCGATAGATGTTGTAATCAAGGCGATTGCACAAGCTTGAGCTCTTTGCTGGCCACAAATCCGGGAGTGAAATGGCGAGTGGAGTGTCGGCCATCCAAGTGTTGCAACTTCAGTACAAGGTGGATCCTTAGGCTGCGATCTTCTGGCCCAAGAAGTCCTTGGCTTTGGCTTTTTCGTCGTCCCACTTCTTCAGCTGCTCGGGACTAAGGAAGCTGACGACCCGTTGACGAATCGCATCACGATTTGCAACGACCTTGCTGATGACGTCGGCTTTGGTCGCGTTGGGATTCTGTTGCATGTACTCTGCGATCTTTTCTCTTGCTTCCGTAAGAGCGGTACGAAGCTTTTCCTTTTGATCGTCGGTGAGGTTCAGGTCGCTAGCGAAACGCTTCACTTCGGTCACCACTTGTTCGCGTTCTTCAGTGCTTAGATTCATGACATTTCTCCTTGATCGCGTAGTGAAATTTACAGTTCCAGGGGGATCGAAAAGCCCCGCCCAAGAAGGTTCTTGGACGAGGTTTCACGCAACTTAAAGATAAGGAAATGGAATCCTAGAGGGTGGGTGGTGTGCTGGGAACTGTCAAAAGTTATAGGAGCAACGGAAACCGAAAACGGCTACTCTCGACAGTTGACGAGATCGGGCGTTAACGCAAGCTTGCGTTGTTCGCCAAAACCGAGTCAGTGAGTGAAATAGGGATTTGTCGACAACATCGTGCGCCGTACTTTGGGGTCGGGATCAGCTAGTGCGGTCCCACGCAAAAACCCAATATTCGTCCGGGCTTTGGGGCGAGCGTCACGCGAAGCTCGGTTCTCTCATTCTCAAGGCAGTGTCTTGAATCTGCATAATTTGCCCCGGGAATTTGATGAATTGTCAAGGAGGCCAATCGTGGAAAAACTGATGGTAGCGGTATTGATGGGGGCATCGTGGATGCTGGGCGGGCTGACGGCTAGTGCCCAGAATACTCCGCCACAAGAGAACACGACTCACGTTATCAAGGATCAGGATTTGAAGCTGCTTCGGGAAGATCTTCGCTCGAAGAGAAAACAGTTAATTGCGGCGAACTTAAGGCTGATGGACACGGAAGCGACAAAGTTCTGGCCAGTTTACGACCAGTACGTGACGGAGTTGATTGCGATCAACGACAAGAAGTTCGGCCTGATTCAAGAATATGCTGATAATTGGGGAAAATTGACCAACGAGCAGTCTTTGTTGTTTACCCGAAATTGGTTGGACATGGACATCGCGATAGCGCAGTTGCGGCAGAAGTATGTGCCGATAGTGGCCAAGGTTTTGGACGGAAGGAAGACAGCAACTTTTTTCCAATTAGACCGACGCATTGCGATGATGATGGATCTGCAGGTGTCATCGCAGATGCCCTTGGTGCAGGAGCAGGAGAGCAGTAGTAAGTCAGCGAATGAGAAGCGCTAAAAAGTTCATTAGAGATTCCGCCAGCTAGTGTCCAGTTTTTTCGCACTCTTGAAGCATCAAGTCTGATTGTCGATTGG
>Ga0210409_10004780_pt1 | contig 14470 bp, 11 predicted proteins | sample IncBWH17MmetaG_FD_161649 | JGI IMG/M metagenome (GOLD analysis project Ga0210409, IMG submission 161649) | Forest soil microbial communities from Barre Woods Harvard Forest LTER site, Petersham, Massachusetts, United States - Inc-BW-H-17-M | ecosystem: Environmental > Terrestrial > Soil >... | reverse complement strand
GGACCCGGAGATCAAGTTCGGCTACGCGGTCACTGGCACGGTTCACCCGGATCGGGTGTGGACCAACGCTGGCGCGCGGCCCGGCGACGTATTGGTTCTGACGAAGCGGATTGGCACCGGAGTAATTTCGACGGCGCTGAAGCGCGGACTGGCGTCCCCAAATCACGTGCAGGCGGCCACCGAGTCCATGCTGACCCTGAATCGCTACGCCGCGGAGGCGCTGGCTGATCTGGAAGTGCATTCCCTCACCGACGTTACCGGTTTCGGCCTGCTGGGACATTCGCGCGAGATGGCGATGGCCAGCGGAGTCACCATAGTAATCGAGTCCTCGGCTGTGCCCTTGTTGGATGGCGCAATCGATTATGCGCGCGCCGGCGCGATCCCCGGAGGCACCCACAACAACCGCGATTTCGTGGCGTCCTGCGTGGCCGGCGCTTCGGCGGTAGACGATCTTTTGTATGACCCGCAGACCTCCGGTGGTTTGCTGATTTCTCTTCCGGCTTCGGACGCGTCCGTCTTCAAACAACGACTCACGTCCGCGAACGTTCTTTGTGAAGAGAAGCCATCCGCGTACCTCATCGGACGAGTCGAACCCAGAGGCGAGAGACCCATCCTCATTCAATGACAACACTTACCCACCTGGAGTGCGCCGCATGTTCGAAGCGGCATTCTTCAGGGCAACTACAGAACTTGTGTGACTGTGGCGGCCCGCTCTTGGCGCGCTACGACCTGGCTCGCCTGCGCGACATCTGGCCTCGCGAATCCCTCGCGCAGGGCCCGTCGAATATGTGGCGCTACGGTCCGGCCCTTCCGGTTTCTCAGCCGTCCTCCATCGTTTCGTTGGGCGAAGGAATGACGCCTTTGATTCACGCCCGGCGTCTGGGCCAGCGCTTGGGAGCCACCAATATCTGGGTGAAGGACGAAGGCCTGAACCCGACTGGATCCTTCAAGGCGCGTGGCTTGTCCTGTGCCGTGTCGATGTGTAACGAGTTGGGAGCGAAAAAGCTGGCGATCCCCTCGGCGGGCAACGCCGCGGGCGCCATGGCGGCCTATGCGGCGGCGGCGGGCATGGAAGCGCACATCTTCATGCCTCGCGATGTGCCCCAATCGAACTTCATCGAGTGCGTGGCCGCGGGAGCTAAGGTGACGCTGGTGGATGGCCTGATCAGCGACTGCGCGCGAATCGTCGGCGAGCGCAAACAGGCCGAGGGCTGGTTCGACGTCTCGACGCTCAAGGAGCCCTATCGCATCGAGGGCAAGAAAACCATGGGCTATGAAGTGGCCGAGCAAGCCGGCTGGGAATTGCCCGACGCAATCTTCTATCCCTGCGGCGGCGGCGTGGGCCTGATCGGTATGTGGAAAGCCTTCGAGGAAATGGAGGCGCTGGGCTGGATTGGAGCGCACCGTCCGAAAATGATCGCCGTTCAGGCCGAAGGTTGCGCACCCATCGTGCGAGCCTTCGAATCGGGCGCGACGCACAGCGAATTCTTCCCCAACGCGCGCACTGCCGCGAGCGGGTTGCGCGTCCCCAAAGCATTGGGAGATTTTCTGGTGCTGGACGCCGTCCGGAAAAGCGGAGGCACGTGCATCGCCGTTGGCGACGAAGAGATGCTCGCTTCGGGCGTGGCCCTGGCGACCGACGAAGGGATCTTCCCGGCGCCCGAGGGTGGTGCGTGCGTGGCGGCGCTGAGCCAATTGCTGGCCTCGGGATTCCTGAAATCCGACGAACGGGTGGTGGTCTACAACACCGGGTCAGGCCTGAAGTACCTGGAAGCCTACAGCGGCCGCTTTCCCCGTGCCTGATGTGGGGCAGGATGTCATCCTGCAGCGGGTTGCCAACCCTTGCCCGTTCTCTGATGGCTCCCTACCTACTCCCGCATGCCGTGTAGAACGGCCTCCTGCCGCAACTTCGAGAGTTCGCGCCGCGCGATGGTGGACCAGTGGCTGGACGGGTCCAGCTTCAGGTAGGCGGTCCAGTGCCGCACCGCTTTCATGGTCTGGTTGGAGCCCTGATGCAGCAGCGCCAGATTGTAGTGCGCGTCCGCGTAGTTGGGAGTAATTCGCAGAGCCTGTTCGTAGTGCTCGATGGCCTTGGCGCGATTGCCGCGCTCGTCGTACAGATTCGCCAAATCGAAATGCGCGAGTGAATACTTTGGATCCGCTTCCAGCGCCAGCTTGTAGCTCCGTTCGGCGTCTTTCCAACTGCGGGCGTTGAAGTAGATGGTTCCCAGGTTGACCAGCGCCCCGGCGGAAGTGGGATCGAACTCGAGAGCTTTACTATACGCTTCGATGACTTCTTCGTTCGGCGCTCCAGTTTGTTCCAGCTCCAGCCCGCGCTGAAACCAGTGCTCCGCCGAAGCCCGGCGCTTGCGCTCTCCGGCGTTGGCGGATTCAGCGGGAGCTTTGAATTCGAGCAGGCGGCTCAGCTCGTTCTGGTCGAAGTTGAGCAGCAACTGGAACGAGTCGGCTTCCATGGCGCGGCCTTCCAGATCTACGCGGATGCGTTTTCCATCGGCATAGATCTTGAGCTGTGTAAGCGGATCGGAGACGTCGCGGAGTTTCTCGACCAGCGCGGTCAAAGCCCGGCGAACCTGAACCGGCGGGACGCGGCTGGTGCGAAACTTCATCAGAGTCCGCAGCGCCAGCAGCTCCTTGAAACCGTACCCCTCCACGCGCGCGACCAGCTTCTGCCGTTCCCAACTGGCAAGTTGACGTTCGGAAAGATTCAAAAGGCGCAGCGCCTCGCCCCTGGAGAACGCTTGTTTCGCCGCCGCTACGGCCACGTATCAGATTCTAACGCAAGTTCTGGAATATCGAAATGCCGGCGATGCCCGCGGTGCCTGCCGCGACGCAGGAGTCCGCGTTCGCCAGCGTGATTCCGCCCAGCGCCAAAACGGGGATTTTGACGCTTGAAGCGGCGCGCGCGAGCTGATCCAAGCCGCGCGGCGCGAGGTCGGTCGGCTTCGACAGTGGCGCGAAGACGGGACCGAAAAGAACGTAGCTGGCGCCCTCCTGCTCGGCGGCGCGGACTTCGTCGACGGTATGACAGGAAACGCCGATCAGGAAACCGGGCGCGACGATTCCTCTCCAGACGCGCAGGGGTGGGGATCCCGCCGGCAGATGCGCGCCGGACCCTCCGGCGGCCAGGGCCACGTCCACGCGGGAGTTCACAATGATCTTCGCGCGCCCCGAGGCACAGTCTGAGGCCTGTGTCACCAGTTCGAACAAGGCTCGAGACTCCAGATCCTTTTCACGAATCTGGATCCAATCGACTCCAGCCGTCACGTTGCGGACGATGGCTTGGATCAGCGTTTCGCTGGGCGTTAGACCCGCGCGGTCTGTGATGTAACAACGAATCACGTCTTACCCGCGTACGCCCCGCTTCCGCTCCGCGCGGCGGACCGTCCGTTCATCCATGCCGAAGTAGTGGGCGATCTCATGCCACACCGTATCGGCGACCATCTGCTCCAACTGGTCGACGCTTCGAGCCATGCGCTCGTGCGGGCCCTGATAGATCGTGATCTGATCCGGCATCACGAAGCCATCGCTCACGCTACGATGCGTCAGTGGACGGCCGTGGTACAGCCCGAGCAGCCCGGGCCGCGGAGGCTCCTGCTCCACAACGATGGCCACGTTTACGATGCGGCGGCGGAAGCGGCGGGGAATGCGCCGCAAAGCCCGGGCGACGAGGGCATCGAACTCGGAAGCCGACAAATCAAGCTGGGCGCGGCCGAACTGGCTCACTGAGATATTCCGGTGGGGCGGCCCTCGGCTTCGCCGCGCAGCCAAATAAACAGCGGCGCTTTGGGCGAGGGACTTGGCCAGGGCATAGCGATGCGTAGAGTCTGCTTCGCGCCTTCTCCTGCCAGCGGCTGCGGCGCCTCGGCCACGCTCACGCCCGTCCGATTATCCCAACCGGTCTTGTCGATCGTGTCCAGATCGAGGCCCTTCAGCGTGCCGTAGAATCCTTCCGGAGCCTTCTCATCCGTGAGAGTAAAGCTTTCGATGCGCGGCAAGCGGACGACGGTACCCAGCGGGAAGGGATCCGATTTCCCGAGCGCGTCGCTCCCTACGGTCGCCGTAAGGGCGCATCCCGACTGCCCGACCGCACCCGGATCGAAGGAAAGGAACAGCACGCCCGCCGCGGCAGACGACAGTTGCGCTGACGCCAGCTTTTCGCCGGCATGCACCGTGATGGCCTGCACCGCCCGCTGCGGATCGGAGCACTGTACAGTGATCGCCGGTGGCCCGAGGCCCGCGTCTTTTGTAGATGGGTCGGTCGAAGATGGGTCGGCCGGAACCGCGGCGCGAAGAGTCACGTTGGCCCACGAGCCCGCGGGCAGCTCTCCGTCACGCAATCCTCCCCGAGTTGCGGTGGTGAATTCGCGGGGAAGCGCGGCCTTGGCTTCCGTGATCGCGGGTCGCGCCGCAGCCACCTGGAGCACTCCCGGGAAGCGGATCGCTTGCGCCATCCCCTCCACGCGCGCAAGCAGCGCGAGCCGGTCGCCCGCCTTGGCGTCGGCATGGAGACGAACCGTCGCGCTGCGTTTGGTGCTATCGTCGCCGGCGGGTTGAAGCACAATATCCGCGCGGTCAGTCTCGAGACCCTGGACGCGATCCAGGCCCACGCCGGTGATCGCTACTGTCTGCTCGCGATCGCCCAAATGGACACGGATGTTGGCGCTATCGATGCGCGGAGCGGGCGGCAGCAGGCGCACGGGAATGTCGGTCGTCGCACCGTCGATGCGCGAGAGCGCCAGCAAATACGGCCCGGGACGCAACCCATCGGTCTCGATCTCCACCGGCAAAGGATCGATGGGCGTGGCGTGAACAGCGGGCAGGTCGGCGGGAATCTGGCGAGTGCTGGAAGGCCGGTGCAAGTACGCATGGTCCAGGAACAGGAGATTCGCTCCCGTCAGATCGATGTTCACCGGACCCGAACCGGCGATCAGCCGGTCCTGCGATTCCGGCGTGAGATGCACCGCGCTCAGGTCTTCCAGGCGATGCAGCCAGACCAGGCCGGTGAGTTTCACCGGGCTCCAGTCGTACTTGCCCTCCAGCCGGTAGGTGCCGGGCGCGCCGGAGAACTGCCTCAGGTCGAGTTGCAGGGCGCGCTCGTCTTCGATGGCACGCGCCATCACAGGAAGGGGGGCCTTTTTGTCGCTTGCGTCCGAACCCTCGGCGGTGAGCGTCCAGTCGAAGACTCGCGAGAGCAGTCGCCAGTCGCTGGGCTTATCGACTTTGAGCGGCACTCCGGCGCGCAGGCCGATGGGCAGATGCGCCACGGGGAGCGCGGCGGTCATCGCGGCGGGCGGGCTGTTGATCACGCGATACGCCCAGAGGTAGGCGATCTTGTTCCGCGTACGTGGCTGGAGCTTGGCGCACAAGGTCATCCCGCCGTTGGCCGCGGGCACCTGGTAGACGCTGCGAAAATCGGTGTCGGGCATCAGCCACGTCTTCACCTCGGGAAGAATGCCGCCGCCTCCGCCGGGAATCAGGCCGCCCGCGTTTTCAAAGAACGCCGCGGCGCCTTTGCCCATCATCGTGGCGGGACCCGCTCGGCGTCCGGCACCCAGCGGATCGTAACCGGAGACCGCCGGATTGAGTGCGCGTACCAGCGCGAACAGAGCCTGGTCGGCGGGCGTAGTGGCGCGCGGCTGAGCGTCCGCGGCCGAATCCTGGAGGTCGGCGATGAGGTCGAGGCTGGCTTCGAGGTCGGCGGTCTGATCCGCGTAATCGGCGAGGGCCGAGGCCATCACGTCGTCGCGAGTGACCAGGTTGGTGAGGCGCTTTTCGTCCAGGCCCTGCGGCGCGAACACTAGAAGGACGATGCGCGCGGTGAACGGCGCCTGCCATTCCGTGGCGCTGGCGGCGGCGCGCGGCTCCAGCACGGTGATCTGGCCCGTCGGTGACGCGGGCACCATCACCAGCGTGAGCTTGGCATTGGTCTTCATGTCCGCGGGAAGGTCGTCGGGCTGATAGCGGATGCGATACCCCGCGCGCACGTTGTTCACGCGCCACAAAGGCTCCGAGTTGGGCTGATTCTCCGGGGGCGAAGCCGACAGGCGGAAGGTGGTGACGGGCATGCTCCCGTCGCAGGTGCGGGTAGCCGCACGCGCTCCAACGCATCCCGCGAGCGCGGTGACGAAGAGGGCTACAGCCGGTCGCCGCCACATAGCTCTTATAGTTTACGCCTTCGTGTAGCAGGCTTGGGTTCGCATGCCGACCTGAAAGCCCGCCCTACGCTACAATGGCTTCCGTACGAACCGCCTACGCGGCGGAAGCAACGTCCCACAGGCGGCAATCAGTGCCAACATTCAAAAAACATCCTGTGACCACCCGCGTCGCCGAAAAGGCCCGGCCGGTTCCTCTGCTCGATCTGAAGGCGCAGCACGCGCACATCCGCGACGAAGTTCTGGAGGCCGTAACGCGCGTAATCGACTCCCAGCGTTTCATCCTGGGCGAAGAAGTGAAGGCTCTCGAACGGGAGCTGGCGCCGTATTGCGGCGCTCAGTTCGCGGTGGGCTGCGGGTCGGGCACCGACGCGTTGTTTCTGGCGCTAATGGCCGCGGGCGTGGAACTTGGCGACCGCGTCATTACCACTCCCTACACGTTTTTCGCCACAGCGAGTGCGATTTCGCGGCTCGGCGGCGTGCCGGTATTCGTGGACGTGGACGCGGGCACATTCAACATCGATGCTTCCGAGGTGATCGCGGCGGTTCGCGCTCACGAGCGGGTGCGGGCGGTGCTGCCGGTGCATCTGTTCGGCGGCTGCACCGACATGGATCTGCTCGGAGAAGTAAGCCGGGAGCACGGGCTGTTCGTGATCGAGGACGCGGCGCAGGCCATCGGTGCGGAGTATAAGGGCCGGCGCGCGGGAAGCCTGGGGCACATCGGCTGCTTCAGTTTTTATCCCAGCAAGAATCTGGGTGGAGCGGGCGAGGGCGGTCTGCTGACCACCAGCGACTCTCTGCTCGCGGATCGTCTGACGGCCCTACGCGTGCACGGCCAGCGCGCAGGCGGGTATCTGCACGAGTGGGTCGGGGTGAACTCGCGGCTGGACGCGTTGCAGGCGGCGGTGTTGCGCGTGAAGTTCCGGCATCTCGAAGCCTGGACCGAGCGGCGTATCGCCAACGCGGCTCTGTATCGCGAGACCATCGCGCGGCTGGGACTGCCTTTGGTCGCTCAGACGCAACCGGACTATCAGACTCGGCACGTCTACAACCAGTTCGTCGCGCGCTGCCCCCATCGCGACGAGCTGCGCGCCCACCTGAGCGAGCGGGGGATCGGCTCGGAAGTCTACTATCCGCTCCCGCTGCATCTGCAGCAGTGCTTCCACGGCCTCGGGTATCGCACCGGAGATTTCCCGGTCAGCGAGCGCCTGGCCGAGGAAACGCTAGCGCTCCCAGTGAATCCCGAAGTCTCGGCGGAAGATATCGAGCAAGTGTGCGAGGCGATCGCGGCGTTCTACGCTTGAGGAATGGCGGAAAAAGGCCCGGTTCTTCCCTGCCCGGAGCGTCCGCTCACCACGAATGAGACCGGTGTGTTGGGTTGGCTACTCGATCACGCGGCGGTACGCGATGTGACGAGCTACCGAGTACGGCCGCTGGAAGACCTGCGAGTCGTGGGAACCTGCAGTTGTGGTTGCGCCAGCTTATTTCTGGCTCCCGACACTCATCCTGGTCACCCCGACATGCTCGCCGACGCGATGGCGGAGTATCCCGATGGCCACAAAGCCGACCTGATCCTGTGGGGGAAAGAGGGTGAGATCACCTGGCTCGAAGTGATCGATTACGCCGCTGACGATTCTCACCGCGTTCCTGAAGTTGCGAATCTGCGGACTTACGAACAGTGGGGCGCGGAGAATTTGAAATGAGCTCCTAGAACGCGCTGGCTTCGGTGTAACCGCCAAACACTTCCTTCAGTGTGGAAGCAATTTCGCCAACCGTGGCGTAGGCTCGAACGGCGTTCAGGATGTGAGGCATCGTATTCTCCGTGCCAATAGCGGCTTCGCGTAACGCGTCTAGCGTCTGCAGGACTTGTAAAGAATTGCGGGTGCGCTTTACTTCGCTCAAACGCGCCAACTGGCGTTGGGATGCTGCCTCGCTGATTTCTAGAACGTCCAGGGGTTGCTGATCGGGTTCCGTGAAGCGGTTCACTCCTACGATGACTTGCTCGCCTTGCTCTATGGACCGCTGATATTCGTAGCTGGCTCTCGCGATTTCCGACTGCGGATAGCCGTGCTCAATGGCCGGGATCATACCGCGCAGATCATCGATGTGATCGATGATCCGCTTGGCCGCAGCCTCCATGTCCGAGGTCAGACGCTCCAGGAAATAGCTGCCCCCGAAAGGATCGGGCTCGGCGGTAACCCCTGACTCGTAGGCGATGACTTGTTGCGTTCGCAGCGCCAGCGTCACGGCGTCCTCGCTGGGTAGCGCATAAGCTTCGTCAAGCGAGTTGGTATGGAGAGATTGGCACCCGCCCAGAACGCCGGCCAGGGCCTGGATTGCGGTGCGCACGATGTTGTTGCGGGGTTGCTGCCACGTCAGCGAACAGCCGGCGGTCTGGGCGTGGAAGCGCAGCTTCTGGCTGCGCTCGTCTTTGGCGCCGAAGCGGTCGCGCATCAGCACGGCCCACATGCGGCGGGCGGCGCGGTACTTGGCGATCTCTTCGAAGAAGTCGTTATGTGCGTTAAAGAAGAAGCTCAGGCGCGGGGCGAAGCCGTCGATGGGCAGGCCGCGCTCCAGGGCCCATTCCACGTACTCGATGCCGTCGCGGAGCGTGAAGGCCAGCTCCTGCACGGCGGTGGAACCGGCTTCGCGGATGTGATACCCGGAGATGGAAATGGGATTGAACCGCGGCGTTAGTTGCGTCGCGAACTCGATGGAATCCGTCACCAGGCGCATCGAGGGGCGGGGCGGATAGATGTACTCCTTCTGCGCTATGTACTCTTTCAGGATGTCATTTTGCAGGGTTCCGGAGAGCTCGGACCATGCCGCGCCTTGTTTCTCAGCTACGGCCAGGTACATCGCGAACAGAATCGACGCCGTGGAGTTGATGGTCATCGAGACCGTGACTTTATCGAGGGGGATGCCTTGGAACAGCGTCTCCATGTCGGCCAGCGAGGAGATCGCGACGCCGCACTTGCCGACTTCGCCTAGCGCGGTGGGATGATCGGCATCCACGCCCATCAGCGTCGGCAGATCGAAGGCCACCGAGAGGCCGGTTTGGCCCTGCTCCAGCAGGTATCGATAGCGCGCGTTGGTCTCTTCGGCTGTGGCGAAGCCCGCAAACTGGCGCATGGTCCAGAGGCGGCCCCGGTACATGGATTGATGGATGCCACGGGTGTAGGGGAATTCGCCGGGCTTTTCTGGGGAGAAGCCGGGATTGAGTTGTGCGCCGGTGTAGACGGGGTCGAGGGGGAGGCCGCTTAGTGTCCGGTAAGTTTTTGCAGCGGACACCATGGCGTGCTCAATTCGATACCGCTATGGTAACCCCGGCGGGGCTGGAGACTCCAGCCACACTGATCACGACCGGGACATTTCCCGAGAGCGGTATCCCGTTGCCCGAGACGGGTGCGGGGATTGTGACGTTGATCTGCATCACTCCGGCGACGATTCCAGGGGCGGCTCCGGCATAAGTGACGTGGGCCGTCTGCCCTCCGATGGTCACCGTTACCGGCGCGGCTAGTTGGGGCACCGGGCTGCCCAAACCCATGCCCATGCCGAGCGCTCCATCCGGAAGACCCGGGCTGGTGGGGCCACCGCCCGTGCCGATCAAGGTGATGACGCTTCCAACCGCGGCCGGTGTAACCGCGCTGTTGCGGGACCCATTCGCGTTGTTGGCTACGGCTTGCCCTTTACCCGAGAAATCGACGGTGAATAATGCCGGCGCGGCCGCGGCCGTAGCCATGGTCAGCGCAGCGGAGGTTTGGTTGCCGTTTTGGGCCGTGGCCTTGACGTTGCCTGAGACGCCGAAGGGCACGACTACGCCGACCTGATTGGTCCAAGCGTACAGAATGGGTGCGGCGATTCCGTCGAAGAAAATCTGCGTGCCCGCAAGGCTGCTGGGGACGCGGCCGTTAGCGCCTAGTGCGAACGGAGTCAGTTGAATGGGTCCGAGGCCGCTGCCATAGATCGTGACTAATTCGCCGGGCGCAATGGCTTGGGTGGCGTTGGAGGCGGCGTTAGTGATCGCGGTGATGGTCGGCTTGACCCCAGCGGGCTGCGCTTGCCGGATAGCGTTATTGCCGGTATCGGCGATATAGAGGTTCCCCTTCGTGTCCATCGCCAAACCGAGAGGCCCGTTGATTTGCGCGAGCGAAGCGTCGCCGCCATCGCCCGAATATCCGGCTGGGCCCTTACCCACGATGGTGGTGATCGTTCCGCTCGCTGAAATCATGCGGACGCGTCCGACCGAATCGCCCACGTAGAGATTTCCCTCGCTGTCGATCAAAAGACTCTGGGGAGCGGCCAGCGTGGCTTGGGATACCGGGCCGCCGTCGCCGCCGATGGCTGCAATGCCGTTTCCGGCAAAGGTGGTGATCGTTCCCGTCGGCGACACTTTGCGGATGCGGCTGTTATCCAGATCGGCGATGTAGAGGTTCCCGGCGCTGTCGACGGCCAGCCCGGACGGGCCGTTCAAGAGTGCGCTCGTCGCGGATGCACCGTCGCCACCGAATCCATTAATTCCGTTTCCAGCGACCGTGGTGATGTTGCCGCCAGGGGTGAACTTGCGCACGCGGCTGTTGTTGAAATCCGAAACGTAGACGTTACCGCCGCGGTCGACCGTCAGGGCGATGGGGCCGTTAAGCTGGGCGGCGGTGGCGGCGCCGCCGTCGCCGCCGAATCCGGCTGTGCCATTACCCGCCACTGTGGAAATGACGCCCCCGGGACTCACCATGCGCACGCGCTGATTGCTGAAGTCGGCGATGTACAGATTGCCAAATGAGTCGATAGCAAGGGCCACGGGCTGATTGAGCTGCGCGCCGGCGGCGGCCGCGCCATCGCCGCCGAAGCCCGCTGTGCCGTTGCCCGCGACGGTAGTGATGACACCGCCGGGCGCGACCTTGCGCACGCGGTTGTTGGAGGTGTCGGCGATATACAGGTTGCCTGACGTGTCGGCGGCTACGCCGCGCGGCGCGAACAACTGCGCCTTCGTGGCAGCGCTTCCGTCGCCGGAGAAGCTCAACAACCCGTTACCCGCGATGGTGCTGACGGATCCGCCCGAAACGATCTTCCGGATGCGGGCGTTGAACACGTCCGCGACGTAGATGTTGCCGCCGGAATCGAGCGCGATCCCCCAGGGTCCGGCGAACTCGGTAGTGTTTCCGGCGGTGTTGCCATCTCCGGTGAATCCGGACGTGCCGTTGCCGGCGACAGTGGTGATGATGCTGTTGGTGTTGAAGGTCGTGGTGGTGGTGCCGTTGAGGTTCGTGGTAACTGTAGGCGTGAGACTGTTGGGGGTCGCTTTGCGGATGGCGGAATTATCGAAATCGGCGATGTAGACGTTGCCGGAGGAATCGACCACCACGCCCCGCGGCCCGTTGAGCTGAGCGGTGTTGGCCACCAGACTGTCGCCCGAATACCCGTTGGTGCCGTTGCCGATGATGGTGTTGATGTTGCCGTCGGTGGTCACCTCGCGGATCACGTTATTGCCCGTGTCGGCGATATACACGTTGCCTTTGGAATCCACGGCCACATCGGTGGGGATACTTAGGGCGGCGGAGGTGGCCACGGCGGTGTCTCCAACGTAACCTTGGAAGCTGGTTCCAGCGAAGGTGGTGATAATTCCGCCCGGCGTGATCTGACGGATCACGCTGTTGCCGGTGTCGGCCACGTACAAATTCCCGGCGCCGTCAAAGGCCAGGCCGGAAGGCAGCGTCAATTGCGCGGCGGCGGCCTGACCGAAGTCGCCCGAGAACCCCGGTATGCCGGTTCCCGCGAAGGTGGAAATCATGCCGGCGGGCGACACCACGCGAACGACGCTGTTGCTGGAGTCGGCGACGTAGATGTTGCCGGACCCGTCGACGGCCACGCCTTCCGGGTTGTTGAGCGTAGCGGCCGTGGCGGGGCCTCCGTCGCCGGAGTATCCGGGTCGCGAATTTCCCGCGATCAAAGTGAGCACACCCGACGGGTCAAGCTTAAAGACGGAATTCAGACTGGTGAAGTACAGGTTGCCGGCTTTGTCGAGCGCCACTCGGCGCGGCCCGCCGATGGACGTGCCGAGGGCTGATACCGGAGTAGCCGGCGGGGCTCCGCCTGCGACGGTGGCGATCGTGTACTGTTGCGCGGCGGCGGGCCACAAGCCCACAAACAGCGCAAGCGCAATCCAACCTGGTTTCATGTTCAGTGTGATGGTCAGACCCTTAAAATCGCGCACAACGCTCAAAACCAGCTGCGCGCTCACTTGCGTGGGACGGCGGACAACGGCCACTGGTTGCTTTTAACGATTGTACCTTGTTTTGAAAAGCGGGTTCCGGCGGCTGTGCATTCACAGTGTGAAGCGTGAGCCACGATTGTGTTACCCTGCCGAAACGTATGAACCTGAAGGGCAAGACGGTCATAGTCACGGGCGCTGGCGCGGATGGATCGGGACGCGCGATCGCGCTTCGATTCGCGGGGGAAGGCGCGGAAGTTGTGGTTTGCGATATGAACGCTCCAGGTGGGCGGGATACCGTCCGAAGAATCGAGGAGGCAGGAGGAAGGGCAGCGTTTTTCGAGGCCGACGTCCGTGAGCAGGAGCAGGTCCGGGGGTTGATCGATTTCGCCGAACGAGCTTTTGGAGGGCTGTCCGTTTTTGTCAACAATGCCTCCGGCCCCGATATTCGGCCCGACCAGCCGCTGGAGCACTGGGACGTGAATTTCCCCACCGACGTCTTCGGAACAATGTATGGCACGCGGTTGGCGATCGACGCACTGCGCCGGAACGGGGGCGGGGCCATCGTCAACATGACCTCCATCACGGGACTGTGGCATGGCCGTAAGAATCCGGCTCCGGGTTACGATGTGGCCAAGGCCGCGATCATCCGCCTCACAACCATGCTGGCGTGGCTGGGGGAGAAGGAGAACATCCGGGTGAATTGTTTTGCGCCCGGGTGGATTGCTTCGGAACATGTGCGGGCGTATTGGGAGTCGCTTACAGCCGAGGAACGTGGGCAGCGCCTGGCGCCCAGCAGGCTCTTATCGCTGGATGAAGTGGCCGAGGCCGTTTTTCGATTGGCTACGGACGAGTCACTGGCCGGGCGGGTTCTGGCGTGGTGGTCGGAGGGATCTCCGGGGCTGATTCCGTGGGGCGATCGCGGGTATCAGGAGCTTGTCGAATATCCAGTTCTGGGCCGCCGATGAACGCGGATGGACCCGGATAAAACGGGCTAGCTGCGGGGGAACATCTGGCTTAAAGTCACAAATTGGAACCCGCGATCCTGGAGCAGCGGGATGGCTTGGGCTACGGCCTCGAGAGTGGCGCTGATATGGGGATTGGGCTGGAGCACGCGGCCGTCATGCATGCACAGGACTGCTCCCGCCGAGGAGTCGGCTCGCAGGCGATCCGCAACCTTGGGCCCGGGCCATCGCCAGTCGCGTCCGATTACAGTCCACATCGCGCCGGTGAGGCCTAAACGTTGTTGCGCGGATGCCAGGCCGAACCAGCGGACTCCGAAAGGCGCGCGGAACCAGTGTGGAGTTGCGCCAGTGGTGGATTGGATGATCTCCTGCGCCGCGTTGAGTTCGCGAAATATGAACTCGGGGGATTTGAAATCGAATCGCGGGTGGGAGTGGCTGTGATTCCCGGGTTCGTGGCCGGCGGCGACCACCTGGCGCGCGATGGACGGGCAGCGCTCGACGTTGCGCCCGCACATGAAGAAGGTCGCGGGGACGCCGTAGCGGTCGAGGATCGCGAGCAGATCCGGTGTGGATTCGCTGGGGCCATCATCGAAGGTCAGGGCCAGTTGGGGGAGCGCCGGGCTGCCGCGCCAGACGGAATCGCCGAACAGGCGTGACGAGCGTCCCCGGACTGCCCAAGCCAGGAGTCCGGCGCCCGCCACGGTTACGCCTGCGGCCGCGGCTATGGCGGGACCCGCTTGCATTTCCTTATGATAGCCGGGGCTTCATTTGCGGCTGGTGCAATACATGCGGCTGATGGCCACGTTGGTGAACGCGACGAATCCCTCCGGCGGGCACCCCATGGCCCATGCCTGGCTGCGCCACAGGTTGCCTTCGTCGAGACCTGTGTAGTCCCATTGCGTGGGGCGGCTCGAATAGATCAGCCAGACTCGGCCTGAGAAGCCTCGGGGGATCTTGGCTTCGAGATCGTCGACCACGGCTTGGCGGGAAGATGAATGCGGCGGGGCAAGGTGGCCGCGGACGCAGCAGGGCCATCCGGTGGCGCCGTACACGGGTCGCGGAGCCGTGTAGTCTTCCATGATGGCGTACAATTCGAAGCCTTCTTTCACCGAGGGGTGGACAAG
>Ga0210409_10004778_pt1 | contig 14472 bp, 15 predicted proteins | sample IncBWH17MmetaG_FD_161649 | JGI IMG/M metagenome (GOLD analysis project Ga0210409, IMG submission 161649) | Forest soil microbial communities from Barre Woods Harvard Forest LTER site, Petersham, Massachusetts, United States - Inc-BW-H-17-M | ecosystem: Environmental > Terrestrial > Soil >... | reverse complement strand
TCACGGACTCCAGTACCCGTGTCGCGGCAGTCGAAGCGGTGCCGTCTGCCAAGATTCGCCGGCACAACTTGCTCCGGCGTATTTTGCACTGGGCCGAGCATATCGGCGAGCTGGTACGACTGAACGCCATCATGCGGACACAACGGCCCACTCACTCATCCCGCAGAATCTCGTCACGCGAAAATATCCAGACTTATGAAAACAACCGAAAGGGAGTCTCCATCCACTGAAGCATCGGCACAGCGCAATCCCTGCCACGATACGACGAACAAGCATTCGTTTGCCCTCGGCGTCACCGCTGATGACGGCCACGACTATTTCTTTGGCACAACCCAATTCATTGAAGCGGAACTCGCGGCCAATGACGCCGTCGAGAAAAGTGAAAACGTGCCGATCGAACGCCTGGACCTCCGCTATGCCACTGGAGAAGCGGTCATCCTTGGCCAGGGTCTGCGGCGCCTGGCTCAACTGATCCAGCGCGGCGAACTGGAGAATATACGGCCGCTCGACCGGCGATACGCTGGACTTCGCTACATCGGTCCAATCATTTCATCCATTATCGTAACTCGTAAGGAAGTCGTATGAATCCCGAACGCAAAGAGATATTGAGCCTCCCAGCGTTGCCTGGGCGGCTCAACCCCGCTGAAACCGCCTGGCGGCTTGGTTTTGAACCAGATCACATCCCCGTTCTGGTCAGCCTTGGCCTGCTGAAGCCCTTGGGTCACCCGGAAGCCAGCACGGTCAAGTATTTTGCCAGCGTTGAGATTGAAACATTGCGGAACGATCCCAAATGGTTGGCCAAAGCGAGCGACGCACTCCGCCAGAAATGGAAACTCAAGAATGACGCGGCCAGGCAGCGTTCAGGCAACGGACAATCGCAACGCAATGGCGGCGGACTCGTTCACTCTTCATGTTGAGTTGGTAGTAATGTGGAGCTGAGAGGGATTTGCCCGTTTTTGCAAGCCTTCCCGGCCTTGCAACTTTACATTTCTCTCCGTAAGAGCGTGGATTTGTGGCGTTTGCGTGTGAGGCCGGACAGGATCATGAAGGCGCCGAACACAAAACCTCCGGAAAAGGCCAATTGGGAGAACTGGGCCATTCCATAACCTGCGAGTACTGCGAGTACCAGGCACAACGCCCATGTTGCTCCACGCCAATGAGCCTTCAGACGCAGCGAGAAGAAAGCGCAAGCGCCCACGAGGAACCCTGCGGCGGCAGGAAACAGTTTCGCCTCCGGCGCCTCCGGCGGCATCATCATCCAGAAGCCCGCCAACACGCCGATCTCGACAACCAGACATATACCCATCAAGGGCCAATTGAGGTCCCACGGGTTTGGCGGAGGGGCGAACTTCTCCGGCTGTTTCACCTTGAGTTCGACAGCAAGTTTTCCGACGTAATCGTAGGCTTCGGGCAGCCCAGCGTCGGGAATCGTCCGGCGATAAAGCTTTATCGCGCTTGGGATGTCGCCGTCGAAAATCGCCTGGCGCAACGATTCGATTTGCTCGGCTGACAAGTTCCGGCTTGGCAGGCCACGGCTTGGCAGGCCATAGACGAATTTCTGGTAGTCCCGCACGACCCAGAAGAGGAGCGAGAGGCTGATAAAAAAGTTTGGATAAACCCCCACCCATCGAGACCACTTCGGCGGGTTTTCCCAAACGCTGACCTGGATCAATTTCGCCAGGTAAAGCACCGTGAATCCAAGCGCCGCGACACTAATCAGCCCGCAAACAACGCGCATTTTATGGCTCATTGGCCGGGCCGGCTCCCAAACGGTTGGCCGCTCGGAGAGGTGTTTCCGACCCAGCATTCCCCGTGCATACACCTGGTAGATCAGAAGTACAGACATCACTATAGACACCAGGGCGAAGAAGTCATCCCACGTTTTGAGTTGCTGCGCCCGCAAGCCAGGATGGGGGAGCGTCTGATCCGTTAGCGATGGCCGGTTTTCCAAGAAATTCACCCGTTCATACTGCCAGTAAAGCATACCCGCGAGGACCAAAACGACCAAAGCAGCCGAGGCCATCAGGGTCCAAGGATGCCGGCGCAGCCAGCTCTCGGCCCTGCGGATGGCGCTCGCTTGGAGCGCTTGAATCGGCTCGTGCTTAAGGAAGCGGCCCAATTCCTCGGCCAGCGCGCGGGCCGACGGATAACGGCGGGCGGGATTCTTCTCCAGGCACTTGAGACAGATGGTTTCCAAATCGGGCGGCAAGGTGGCGTTGAGCTTGCGCGGCGCGACGGGCTCGGATTCCATCACTTGGCGCATCGTGGCCATCGCCGACTCCGCGCGGAAAGGCGGGCGGCCCGTCAGCAGTTCGTAGAGAATGGCGCCCAGCGAATAAACGTCGCTGTGCGGTCCGACCTGGTCGAGCTGGCCGGCGGCCTGTTCCGGTGGCATATAACTGGGACTGCCCATCGCCGCGCCGGTTTGCGTCAGGCTCTCGTCGCGCTCGACGAATTTGGCCAGGCCGAAATCCGTGATACGTGGAACTCCGGCGGCATCAATGAGCACGTTCTGCGGCTTCAAGTCACGGTGGAGCGTGCCTCGCTGGTGGGCGAAATGGACTGCCTCGGCGAGGGTCTTCACGCACTCGGCCGCGCACGCCGGCAGCACGGGGCCGCTTTCGCGCACCAGCGCGCCCAAGTCGCGGCCTGCCACGTAATCCATCGTATAATAATGCTGTCCGTCATGCTCGCCAACCTCGTGAATGGCCACAATGTTCGGATGCTGCAAATTGGCCGCCGCCTCGGCCTCGCGGCGGAAGCGCTGCACTTCGGTCTCGCCAGCCAGCTTTCCGGCGAGAATCATTTTCAGCGCGACGATGCGGTTGAGGCTGGACTGCCGGGCCTTCCAGACGATACCCATTCCGCCACGCGCGATTTCCTCCTGCAATTCATAATCGCCGAAATAGCGCACGCGTAGGCCGGCAGCGGAGTTAACCGTGAGGGTCGAGACGGGTTCGGCGGACTCGCCTTGGGTGAGGGGCCTAACCGTGATGGTGGAGGCCGGTTCGGCGGATTTGGTCTTGCCAGTTGGTTTTCCCGCTGGTTCGGTGCCCAGCGCGACTTTGGCCAGGCAAGTGGGGCAAAGCCCTTCCGGGGCGTCGTGTGGCAATGGCTGCCGGCATTCTTCGCAAATTCGGAGTGCTTCCATATTTCAGCCTTTCGTTTGTCTTTTCATCCCTTACAGAAGAAATCCGCGCCCAAAGTAACAGGCGTTCTTGGACTTATCTGGCGAAGACTCCCATGACATGGCGCAGTTCGTCTTCAACTTCGCCAGTGGTGGCGACCGTCTGGGCGATTTCCGCGCGCAGGCATTCGCGATAGCGCTGGCGCAAGCGATGAACGGCCATTTTAACGGCCGCCTCGCTCGTGTTCAGGCTGGCCGCCAGGGCCGAGTAAGCCACGCTGCCACGGCTTTCAGTGAGGGTCGTTTTGAGCTGTTCAAAAAGGGGTTCCTTGCCTTGGCTGGCGTAATCCTGCCGCAATCGGGCCAACGCCTGTTCCAACAAAGTCGTGGCCCAGCGCCGTTCGAAAAGAATTTCGGCGGTGATGTTGTCAGCAGGCTGGAAACTGAGATGCGTTTCCTCACCGGCGAAGTCGAGCGGTAAGGGCGATTGACCGCCGCCGCGTTTTTGCGCGCGCGCCCTGTCACGCTCATTGGAGAGGAAATGTTTAAGGGCGGCGAGCAGGAAGGAGCGGAACCGTCCTTTGCCCTGGTCCACCGCGTTGAGGAAATCCTTTTTCAGCAAGCGGAGGAAAAATTCCTGCGTCAAATCCTGGGCGTCGTGGGGACTTTCACCCTGGCGGCGGATGTAAGCATAGAGCGGACGCCAATAGAGGCTGCACAACTTCTCCAGCGATTGGGCCGCTTGGCTCGGATTCTGCCGGCCTGCAGCGGACAAGACAACACTCCAGTGCGTTTGGGCAAATTGAGCCGCACCAAAGGAGTCGCTTTCCGGACTTCGTTCGGAAGTGGGGTGCTGCACGAGCCTTTCATAGCAGGGCGGAGGCAAAATTCCAAACTTATCAGGGCACAGTGTAAATAGCGTGTCAGGTACCTCAGGCATTGCCGGAGGCTCGCAATGTAGAGTTGTTCATCATTCATCAGTCAAGGGTTGAAAAACAGGTGAAATCTCCCTCAACTCCACATTACTACCAACTCAACACGACACAAATGTTATGCTCAACATTTGTCTCCGAAAGTGAGTGACAAGCGATGACCCGCGTTGAATGAACTGTTCCGCAGAATCATGCGGCGAACGTTTGAGCATCCTCATCCGATGGAGGCCGATCAGCGGGCGGAATTACTGGCGCCAACGGCAACGGTGGCGGTTCTACGGTCTGTCGTATCACGATGACGGGAATGGTTGCGATGTGCGATTGCCGTGCCTGTCTTCGCCGCAAACCGCCGCTCAAAATCCAAGCGATGAGCAGCAGCGAGACATAAACGAGCACCATATACAAGTAGTCGCCGTCTTCGTGGATTAGTCCGTCCAGCCAATGGAACACCGGCTCCAGCAAATAGATTGGGTCGTTGTGCATGGTGATCTCCTTTCATGCGGTCGCTGCCTGATGTTTGCCGATGGGCTCGTGTCTAGGCGCATTAACCAATGGCACGACCTTCTGCTCATGCTCGCACTCATATTCCTCCAATGGCGGCAGCGTCACCTGTGCCTTTTTTGCATACGCCCGATGTACCGCCTTGCTGTTGTGGCCCAACGCCAGTTGTGCGAACCGTTCCGGATAGCCGCACGTCTTGGCTCGTTCCGCCCACGCATACCGATACGAGTGCAACGACACGCCCTGGATGCCAAGGCCCACGCAGCGCTGCTTGAACTCCGTCGCCCGGTCGCCGGCTCGCACCGTTTGCAAATACGGAAACAGCGGGCCGACTTGCGGAAGTGTCGCGAGGATTTCCTCGACCTCTTTGCCGAAACGAATCTGAGGCGGCTGCTGTCCGCGCCAGCGTGTTTTCATCCGAACGAAACAGATGATCCGGGCTTGCCAGTCCACGTCCTCGGCTTGCAGGTGCGCCAAGTCCGATTGCGACGCGCCCAGGTGCCAGGCCAGTTTGTAAAACGCCTTCCGTTCCGGGTTCTGCTCCCGCGCCACAATCCGGCAATGTTCCTCCCATGTAATTGCCCGCTTGTCCTTGAACCGCACTGCCGGCCACTGGCGTTTAGGGATGAGCGGCCACGGCAGCCAGTTCATGTCCACACAGAAGTTGTGAAGCCGTCGCAGATAGACGTTGGTGGAGACGGTGCCGGTTTGCAACACCCGCAGCAACAGTTCGCCCTGCGTTTCGATGATGACTCGTGGCAGCAGCGGAGCCAGTGCCCGGTCCTTCACCACTCGCAGCCAGCGTTCACGGTTGGCATCCTGCTTGGTAGCGGTCAGCGACTCGATTGCCTGCTGCCAGGTGCGTGTGGTGATGCCGTTGTCGGTGCCGGCAAGGTAGGCTTTGGCGATTTGAAGATTGAGCACTGGCTGGCGTTCAGCCTGGTTCTTGGCTTCGATAATCTGCCGGGCCTCGTCTTCACTGCCGGTGCGCAGGCTGGTGCGCTTGCCGGTGTTGTTGTCCACGCAGTAGAAGCCTCCGCCACGAACGCCACGACGAATCAAACGGTAACGTGTTTTCATACGATCTCTCACGCAACCGCGAAGATAAATAAGGCCGAATCCGAAGTGTTAGCGGATAGTCGGCAGATTACGCTGGACTACGCTGGTTACTTACGGATTGGAAAATTGGTGTCCGTTTTGGTGTCCGTTGCGGACTCCTCGGCTCCAAAGTCATTACTGCACACGCAGTTAGAACTGGAGGCGGAGGTCGGAATCGACCAATTCATCCTCTGTTTCGCCCACAAATTATCAGGGTTTGCCCATAAATCAACTTGAACTTGGCATAACTGAGCTTAACTGGGGCTAACGAAATCCTACTGATCTATTGACACTTCTGTTGACACTTGCCCCGTAGAATAAAACGATCGGGGATTGACCCCCGGGGGGATGGGACTCCGGCGGGATCTCGCTCCAGATGCGCGTGACCTTTAGAGGGGTCCAAAGAATTTGGATCCTGGGTCGCTCTACTTCGCAGAAGAAAAAATCGCCGCAGAAAACCGCCTGCCAGGCTGGAGGAATGGCCTGAATAATGGTATATTTAGTAGGTGTCCCCCACTACCGAACAAACCATTTGGCGTGATCTATCCCAACTCTGCGACTCCTTGGAACCCGATCCACCCGTGTCCCCGCCGTCTTTGCGGGGTGTTCATGATTCACGCTACCTCGGCGCCTGAAACTCGGGATCATTACCACGGAAAGTATTTCTCCAGCACGCTTGCTGCTCCCGGGCCTACGGCTTCCGCAGCGACAAGATTGGCCGGACGATACGAAAGAATTTAGCCAGGACAGGAGAGGCCTTTGCCGTGCTCAGCCACCGTTGGCCGCCGTTGCTGAGCGCGAAAGACGTTTATAAAGAGGGAAGGCCGTCATTGCGTTCAGCGTTCCGCCGAGCATTTCCGTCAGTTTTCCCGGATATTTGGCTGAGGCTGGGTTCATGCTGCGAGCATGCAGGGCGGGTCCAGCCTTGTCCAACAGCTTGTGTGCGAACAATTCCTGGGCTCCGGATTTGAATAATCACGTTGCGGAACAACCCAGTTTGCGCAGAACGTCCGTTCCGGCATGCTGGGCGGTTCGTGTAGGCCGGCGACCAGCAAGGGTCCGCAATACACAGCATCGCCCCTAGGAATTTCCTAGGCCTCATTTATCGTTCGTTCATCGACAGCCAAGTCGCCCGAAGGCTAACTTCGCGTTTGAACCTGATACACCGCCTCCAGCGGGACCCTTTCCTTAGGCGCTGAAGCCGACGGGCGGGGCTGCTGGGTCCAAGAAACCCACAGACTTATGGGCAAACAAACGAACGGGCGACTGCTCACTCGCACGCTGGTGGCGAAAGCTTCACTTGCAAAGCTGATAGCTAAAGCGGCCAGCAAGCAGAAACGATTGGCGAAAGCTGATTTGAGAGCAGCGCGCAAATCATTGCGAGTGGCCAGGGAGGTTGCCAAGCACGCGAGGAAAGCAGCACAAGAAACCGCCGGGAAAGCGCGGCACTGGTCCTGGGCTGAAGCTTCAGACGGTTTGTCTGCCGCTCGGTTCACTTAAAGTCTCATAACGCCTCCTGCCATGATCCCGAACAAAATCAGCAACGCGGTGCAATCGCTCGACATTGAACAGATAGTGGCCACGACGGTTGGATTGGGTATGACGGGGCGAATGGCTGTCGTCCGGTGCAAGAACTTCAGGTGTCTAGCGATCTTCGGCATGGATGGGGTGTGGCGGGACACCCACGGTAACCGTCTGGACGTGATTGAAGTCATGTTGGAATTTTGAAGTCGCCTGTCGGAGGCCTCGGCCCTTTTGCTACGGGCGAAGCGCCGCCTAGTTCGAAGGTCATTGAAATGCGCTAGAGGAGTCGTCCAGCAAGCGCGGAGAGAGGCTCGGGAGGCGGCGAGGAGGGGCCTAATCCCCTGGATGACGTTCCTGATGCGCACTGCCGCGCAAGGGCCTACCAGCCCGGGGAGTTGTAGGCGCACCTCCTACATCTATATCAGGCTTCGGGTAATTCTCAAATCCCCCGTTGGCAATAATCTTTCCGTTGATGGGTTTAGGCCCACTCCGGCCTTTGAAGTTTTTGGAAAAATGGGAAACAAAAGACACTTAGTTTGGATTGGTCGAAACGCCACATCCTGGTGGCATGCAATCTCGCAGCCTGTTATCGGCGCACGTCACCCATGACCACACATTCAAACCTTGCTCTCTGGTTAACTATAGTCGGGACAATTACGGGCATTGCGCTCCTCGTTCGAGGATCTTTGGGCTGGTCGCATGGTCGACAGCGAGCTACGCAGCTATTGAGCTTACTCCTGGGCGGCCTGCTTTTTCTCTCGCCGTTATACTTGCTCGCGCTCCGTGCTTCCCCGCCCCGCCCAGAGCGGCTCGCGGTGGTGGCCTCGTTAGCATTTCTCCTGTGGCCCTACTCTCTGCTCATGGCTGAATTTCTTCTCAAACGGCTCAGAGGATCTGTGCAACAGGATCATGAAATCGAAGGTGGCAGGCCTCTGTTTTAGCCACCCGAGCCGCTCTGGCGGCATTGATAGCTCAAGTGGCTAAAAGCTCTTGGCGAAGGCCGACCTGAGAGCCGCTCGAACGTCGTTTGAATGTGCCGGGGGAGTCGCCAAGCAACCGCGGAGAGAAGCCCGAGAAGCCGCCAGGAGAGCCTAATCCTTTGACCACCGCACCGGTGTCCTGCTCGCAAACGCAACCGCCCGCCTACGGGGTTAAAACCTCCCTTGAGAGCACACAGGTTTGCTGCGAGCTAATGGGCCGATCAAATGAAACCAAAACTGTCAGTCGCTGCAATGGCAATCCTGTCCGTCACTGGCATAGCAATCGGAATTATGCTGATCCTCATTGGATTTTTCGAGAGCAACTTACTGAGTTCGGAGGCTCAGATCCGAGAGGCCGCATTCTGGCTTTTCGCTGCAGGGACGGTCATCATTTCTGGTGGAGTTCTTTCCTTTGCGCGGGCCGTGACCGAATGAGGCATAGCTACTTTGGGTTTAAACAACTCAGAGTCGGACTCGCCACAGCGGGTAATCCTTGGCTACTCGCCCTACGGCTGCTGCCCCAGGCGAAGCACCGTTGAGACCTGGTGCTTTTCCGGTCGAAGTGCGTGCCCCCAAACGCTCTGAGCCTCGTGCGCAATCACCTTCACGCGAAAAAAAAGCCCGCCCCGGGAAGAGAGCCGGAGCGGGCACCCGAACCTAGTGGCCGAAGCAATCGGGCCACGCTTGTCTATCGGAGGGTCTTCGAGAAAGGTTTAGGGGCGTTGCGCCACGGCCCGCCCAACCGCAGGGGTTGATTTCGCAACCGCCTCAAAGACGCTGCTTTCCGAGACCGCACCCAGCTTGCTGGCAACAAAGCGCACGACGCGGCTAATGCTGTCCAGATTGTCGGGTGTGATCTCATCCGTGCTGATCTTCACGTTGTATTTCCTCTCTAAGAACATGACCAACTCCAATACCCCGGTTGAGTCCACAACTCCGCTGTCCAGGAACGAAGCGTCGTCCTGCAGGGTCGCATCCACGCCGAAGAGGAAATTCGAGGCGACAAATTCGTGGACATCGTGGGAAAAATCTGTTTTGGCGAAGGGCTGCACATTCACCTGTTGTCCGGGTTGTAGCAAAGCTTACTACGGGGTTGTGTTTCGGACAACCCGTTTTTTGAGACTGGGCTAGATTACGGGTGGAGGGTTCGCGAGCCTTAACCCCTCTGCCTGTTCGCGCTGTAAGGAAATCTGGCCACGCAGACGGAGCGCGCTGTGGTTCTGTCCAGAATTGGCAGACCCTTTGAGGAGTTCATTGCGGTGATCCAGACTTCACACCGCAGCGAAGGCAGCAGCTCCCCCGCAGCCACCACCAAGATCAATCAGCCGGTTTGCAGCACCCGGACCCGCCCGGGACGCCAGAACTGCGGTTCCTCCTCAGTAGTTCTTTGGGCCGGTAGAACTTCACCGCAATCCAGATTGATCTGTTCTTGGCACTAAACATGTTTCAATGGCCAGCGCCCGTCTCGCAATCATCGTCGCGTTGGTGCTGGCGCTGGTGGGCTTGGCGTGGTGGGCGGGGAGAGCGGCTTGCGACATTGCGCCTTCCCCTGGGCCACGTTAGGTTGCCAATGCCGTGCCCGAAAGCCGCAATCTCATTTCAGAGGCTTCCATAGCTCTACTGGAAGCCTCGTGACAAAAAGCGTTGCTGAACGCAAGGATAGAGGAGCGAGTGAAGATTATTTCCCGGCGAATTGATCTCGCAGAGCTGTGGATGCGTGACGAAAACCCTGGCTGGGATCAGCTACGCCGCACACCGGGTCCGTTTTGAATTTAGCAGACCCTGGACCAGCGAGGAGTTCACGGTGCCATTGGGTGGTTGGGGGTGGCTTACACGGCGATACGTAACGTAAACTGAGATCAGAAATTCTTACGGTCTCCCGTGCGAATTCGGCTGAGAACGATTAGTGTTCATTCGGTATCCGCTTGGAGCAGGGAAATCCGATCCAAATGAAGCCGAGCGAAATCGGTAGTCCATGAGCAAGGTTCTAATGTTTTTGCGATGCTTCTTGACGTTGAGCATTTTCGCCATTCCTTCCTTCGCGAGCGGGGCTGGCTCTCGACAACAACCTGGAGACACCCATTTGTCAGATAAACCGATAACGGTGTTTAGCATCGCCGCCCGGCCAGAACCTTACACTGGGCAACGCCTTGCCTGCCTGTTGTTCCAGAAATTAACAGATGAGGAGATGGTGCTCGTACACAATCCGCTCGCCCGGACGATCGAGATGAATGCATGGGCTCAGAAAATTACTGCAGAAACGACGAACCAAATGCAAAAGGCTAAGCTCTTGTATGACGAGTTAATTCGTCGTAAGAATCCCCCAGGCCCCGGGGGGACGCGTACCGCGCAGGAAGTGTTCAGGGCCTGGAACTCTCCCGGTGTCTCCTTTTGCTGCGAAGAGTATGCAAGTTTGTACGTAGCGCTGGCGCGCGGTGCAGGCCTACAGGCTTATTCGGTTTACGTGGTACAGCAATTCACTGGCGCCACTCCGCGGCATGCGTGTGCTGCCGTCTTTACGGGAGGCGATGATCTCGTGTTTGTCGATCCAACCATTCCTTGGTTCGGTGTTCCGCACCGGAGCACGATAGTGTTGGATGATGCTCAAGCTATCGCCTCTTACATGGTCCAAACCCCAGGACTTAAGGAGCGCGGGATTGCGTATAAACTGGCACCCGACCTCTCGGTAGTGGAATCGAATTTCTATTTGAGCCTCATGGCCGAAGGCCGGTGGGACGAAGCGCGCAATGTCCTGGATGCAATGCCGCGGTGGAAAACCGAAGCGTGGGTCACGAACATGGCGCAGGGCCGCTGGGCGCTCCACGAAGGAAAACCGGCTGACGCCGTCCATTGGCTGGAGCAAGCCATTCAACTCAATCCATGGGTTGGCGTCTGTCGTCGTATGTTGGGCGACGCCTTATTTCAACAGGGCAAACTGCACGAGGCCCGAGCAGTCCTTCACGAAAGTCTTACTTACCTTTTTGATGATTTCAATATTGCTTCGGTTCAGCAGTTAATTGCTGACATAGATGAATTGCTCGCCAACCGGGCCACAGCTTTCGTGCCGACGGATTCACGAGAACCGGCGCTGATTCAGCAGAGTGATCCACTGCTCAAAAAGGAGATGGAAGAGGATAGGAAGGAAGCTGGAGCAGGCGACACCTTCGCAATGAAGCTCCTCGCGAGGAGGTACGAGCGCGGTAACGGGGTAAAACAAGACAGCAGCCAGGCTTTTGAATGGTACCGAAAGGCGGCGCAGGCCGGAGACCTGCAGGCGATGGAGGATGTCGGCAACCTGTTCTTTCTGGGCAAGGGGATAGAAAAGGACCCGGCGCAAGCCGTTCTATGGTGGACCAAGGCGGCGGACGCCGGCGACAGCCAGGCCATGAGCAGCCTCGGGAAAATTTACCTCGGAGGCTGCGGAGTGACTGAAAATGATGCGCAGGCACTTGAATGGTTTCAACGAGGTGCACTTCGCGGCGATCTCGTAGCTATGAGCAGCCTCGGTTGGATGTACACCCATGGGATTGGTGTCGCGAAGGATTATCCAAAGGGCTTGTCTTGGCTTCGCAAAGCGGCGGATGCCGCCAATGCGTTTGCCATGCACGAACTTGGCTTAATGTACTTGAGTGGCACCGGTGTTGCGCAAAGTGACAAGCAAGCGGAATACTGGTTTCAAAAAGGGGCTGAAGCGGGTGACCCGGCATCCATGAACGATCTTGCGGCTATGTATTCCTGGGGCAAAGGCGTTTTGAAGAATGATTCTCTGGCTTTCAGCTGGTGTCGCAAGGCGGCTGAAGCGGGAAATCCACCAGCGATGTTCAATCTCGCTCAAGACTACGAAAATGGAACGGGGACAGAAAAGGATACGGTCAAGGCATTGGATTGGTACCGAAGAGCTGAGAAGGCGGGAATTGAGGACGCGGCAAAAAGGGTCGAATTCCTAACGAAGCATGTCGTCCCTGCCGGCCAGTGATCGGCCGGAGGCGCGATGAAGCGCGGGCCAATAACGGCCAAGGGGCTCTCGTGGACACTAGCGCTTCGCCGGGGAAAAGGAGCAAGGGAGGCCAGCCGAACCTACGATTGTTCTCCACCAATGCGGGGAGGTTATTTAAGTCGTTTGCTTCTCTGAGTCCAAGTATTCCGTCACCACAGAGGTCAGGAAAAAGAACCGCGTTTGCTGTTCAGGCCTCCGTGGCAGAAACTGGAATGCTCTGGTCTTAATTCTTGCGATGGCGGTCTCTGCCACGTTAACGCAAGCTCGCGCCCCTTGTATATCGCTCTTCACGCAGGATTTTCCCTCTTCGTCCGTCTTGCAAGCGGCCAGAGAGTTGCAGAACGGAGCTGCCGAACGGTCCGGCGGTCGTTTAGTTAGTGGTGTGGTGTTACCAGCCATCACTTCGGCCATTATAAACGTTATTAATTCCTGCAACTGAGCCTGCAGGCGCTCAAAAAACTCTTCACGGTCTGGCATTGAGCAGTCCTTAACCTTTCCTCAAGTGATATTCAAGGCCAATACGAGGAGGGGAAGAGAGGTCTGAAGCCTGTCCCACACTCTTTACATTTTCCACCAACCCAGCCGAGATCTTTAGGAACCCGTCAAACCCCAATGGTCGTGGACTCGCGCTGTTTACCTGGCGAAGCGCGATCGCCAACGCGAGAACACTTGAGCGCGGCACATTAAGCCGTGGGAAAAATTTTCTGAAGCGCGCCTTGCAGTTCCGTGACGGACCATGGCTTGCCCAGAACAATATCCACATTCGAGACAGTGCCGCCTGTTCCCTTAATGGCTTCAGCGTAAGCCGTAACCAAAATGATCGGCGTCGAGGGCGAGCGTTTTTTAATCTCTTCGGCCAGCTCCAAACCGTCCATGTTGGCCATTCTGAAGTCTGTGATCACCAAGTCATAAGTGCCGCCCTCGAACATTGCGAGCGCCTGCTTCCCGTCTTCGGCAATCTGCACAGAATGACCATCGACAACCAGGACCATGCGGAGGGTGTGTGCCACCAATTGCTCATCCTCTGCAACCAAAATGCGTTTTGGTGATAGTCGTTGACTTAGCCCGGGCGTCGCCATGACACAAACTGGGTGCTGTATCGTGTGATACTCCCTAGGCTACGCGGTTGCAAGAATTAGTTCCAGACTGTCAAGAAACGTCTGTTTTGAGACTCCTGTGATCGCCGCTGTGCTGAGGTTCCATGCGTTTGCAGACGCGGCACCGGCCTTGCTTCAGGCTGCTTCGGAACTGGCGCGGAGTCGGTGTTGCGCCGGGACCCCGGTCTGGGGCCCGCACAGGGTCCCGGGCCGGTTATTTTTCCGAGTGGCCCGGGATAGTTTGCTTACCGAGCAAAAGGTCCAGCCACAATACCAGCCGATCCGCTACGGATTCTCATTAGCTGCGGCTTGAGTCAGTCGTTATCGGCACCGGTCAGTTCGTCGATCCATCTTTTAGCTCTATCGGTCTGGATGTAGTTGAAGTAACCCCGGTTCCCTCACGCCGTTCCATTCGCGGGGGGCCCGGCCTTTCTGATTATTGAGCTCGGACTCGATAGAACCCGGTAGCCGAAGCAGTCCAATTCAAGTCACGGAAATAAGACGTGCTTGCTGTAAGAGTGTTGGTTGCAACGGGCCGCCAAACAGGCTTGTTCAGAGCATTGCACGCCTCGATCACCACCGTCCTACCACTGGCCCACATGATGTTGAAAGCCATTTGATTCGTGCTGCCGCCGGAACCTACGGCCTGCATCTGTGGCAACCACAACGCGGTCGGAAGGCCTCCAAACGTGTTGCTCCAGCCGGTTGCTCCGGGCAGGTAATAGACGATACCTTTGGGGTCCGATTGAAATACAGTTGAATCAGGATGGAACGTTGCATTGGTATCCCGAAAAGCCAGGATTGGAGCATTGCCCCTGAAATAAAAAGACACACGCTCCGGCGAGGGTGGTAAACCGCCGCCGTTGCCGCCGTTGCCCTCATTGGCGAATGCGAAATTAAAAAGATTGGTAATGCCCGAGCCGATGGTAACGCTTGCCAGATATTGACAGCCAAAAAACGCATCAGCGTCAATCGCGACTACACTGTCCGGGATAACGATATTTGTGATGAAGTTATTAAGGCCAGCAAACGCGTTGGGTCCGATTGCAGTGACGGGCATACCCCCAATTGTGTCAGGAATTGTGACGTTGGTTGCAGGGTAACCGTCCGGCGGAGCCGTGTGCCACCGGGGCGTGACGGCGGATTTATTGGGTGAGCGGACCGCAGGAACGAGTGGCGGCAGGATCAACCGCTCGCAGTGGGCGACGGGTTCTTT
>Ga0210409_10004777_pt1 | contig 14472 bp, 16 predicted proteins | sample IncBWH17MmetaG_FD_161649 | JGI IMG/M metagenome (GOLD analysis project Ga0210409, IMG submission 161649) | Forest soil microbial communities from Barre Woods Harvard Forest LTER site, Petersham, Massachusetts, United States - Inc-BW-H-17-M | ecosystem: Environmental > Terrestrial > Soil >... | reverse complement strand
CCCGCCCTTGCGTGCTTGTTTCACGTGATGACGGGCGCGGCGGCGCTTGTTGGCGTGGAGCTTCAGATGGCACGGACGGCAGAGCCAGATCACGTACAGCGGCCGCGCGTAGTCGGGATGGTGGCGTTCGGTCCTGGACTCGCCGCGGTGTCGGCACGGCCTCTGGCGCAGTAGCGGATGGCGCTTGCGCAGTTGCCTCTGGTAAAGATTCTCGCAGGCTCGGCAATACGCCCGGCGGATGCGCTCCTTCAGCTTGCCGCATCGGCAGCAGGTGGGCTTCCTCCCGCCCATCACCGCACCGCCTCGAGCTCGCGCAGGTAGGCGCGCCAGTGCGGGATCAGCTCGGGCGGCACCTTGCAGTTGGCGCCGCCGGGCGGATCGCCGTCGTACGGCCAGGGCTGGCCGGGCCGGTAGCCGGTGAGCCGGATCTTCCACAGTCCGTCCGGGCCGCCCATGCGGACCGAGGGAAGGTGCGCCGGCGCTGCAGCGTTGCCCGGTCGGCGCGTGGCCACCGGCGGATCGAGCGTGGCCTTCATGACCCAGTTGCGCCAGAGATGGCCCCAATCGTGCGCCAGGCGGTTGTTGCCGATGGCGTGGTTGCGGAAGCGCTCGGTCTCGGCCTCCAGGAGCGCCGGCCCGAGGTCGGGCCGCGCCTTGGCCGCCCAAGCGAGATCGGCGTCACGCGCCTGCCAGCCCTCGGGGATCGGCTTGGCAAGTCCGTTGCCCCGCGCACGGGCCGCCGATGCGATCGTCTCGGGAACCTTGGTCGGCGCCTCGTGCGCGCGCGCGTCTCGCTCTCTCTCTTTCTTTGTCTCTGTCTCTTTCTCTCTCTCTGGGAGTGCGGGTTGCTTGCCGGCCGCTAGCGGCTCGCTGGCATCGGGCTCCTCGATCAGGAAACCGGCGCCAATCAACGGCCCGAGGGCGGCGTCGACCTTGTCGCTGGTCATGTGGAGGCGGAACGCGATGGTCTCCAGCCTGTAGGGGATGGCGCCGTCGGCGGTCTCGCTGGCGAGCAGCCAGAGCATCGGCCCGAGCGCCCGGCTGGCCTCGGGCAGGCAATGCCAGGCGAAGTCGTCGAGCAGGCCGCGGTGCAGCTTGATCCAGGGCGGCCGGCGGGTGCGGTAGTGCTGGAACTCGGCCCAGTTCTTGATGCGCAGCCGGGTCATGGCGCCACCCGCCGGCCCTCGGCGCCCGCCGTGGCATCGCCGTGGCAACGTGCGACTGTCCACAGGGCCGGTTGCCTTGTGAAGGGACGCTTGGCTACCGTTCCCCCGGGGATTGGGAGGATGGGAAAATGTACAAAGTCTGGTATTGGACGATGGTCGATCGCGACAGCGAAGGCCGCTTCATCGCGAGCATTCCCGACCTTGTGGATGTCGCGGCCTACGGCGTGAGCGAAAAGGACGCCTTGGCAAACGTCACCCAGCTGGCCGAGGAACATGTGCGGGCGCTCGTCGAGAGCGGTCAATCGGCGCCCCGCGCCAGTCGTGCCGCTGAAATGCCGAGCGCCACCCGAGCCAAGGAATTCGGCCGGGCCCTGATCCCGGTCGATATCGGGCGGGCAGCGGTCAGGCCAGGTGCTGCGCACAGCGCTCACCATTGAGCCGTCGCGAGGCCGACTTGTGTCGGCGTGAGGCCAGGCGCTGCGGGCGACCGCAGATCCGCCGCAATACGCGCGAGAGTAGTGGGCATGAAAGCCCCTCCCCTCGCCCCTCCTGTTGCTTTGGCCGTTGCCTTGGTCCTCGCCGCTGCCTTCGCGTCCGACGCCGCCGCCCAGCCGCGCAAGCCGCCGACGCCCGAGGCCAAGGAGGCGAAGCCCGCCGAGTGCGCCGCCCTGGGCGAGCTGCCCAAGGCATGGGACGGCCAGGCCTTCGCCATCGACGGCCAGACGCTGGGCGGCACCGGGCTCAAGGTGCATCTCCGCATCTGGGGCATCCAGGCGCCCGAATTGCGCGACACCACCCGGGTCGAGAACGTGCCGGGCATGCGGGCGCGGGCCTTTCTCGCCGATCTGCTGGCCAAGGCCGACCACAAGGTGAAATGCCGGCCGGCGCGCTTCGATCGCGAGTGCCGCATCGTCGCGCAATGCAGCGTCGGCGACGGCGGCGACCTCGGCGGCTCGATGATCGCCGGCGGCATGGCCTATGGCTTCGAGCTCGACGAGGCGTTGCCCTGGGAATCGCGCGCCGGCCAGCGCTACGCTGATGCCGAGTTCGAGGCGCGCAAGGCCCGCCGCGGCCTGTGGCCGGCGTGGCTCGGCGACCAGTAGGCGGCCGCCTTCCGGAACAGGGGCGGGAATAAAGGCGGGCCGACGGCGCGGAGGGGACGGCGCCGTCGGCCCTATCCTGCGGCGACGCACTGCCGCACACGGGGCGGCAGACAGGGAGGGGGCGTCGAAGCCGCAGGAATGACGAAGCAGAAAAGCGGGAGCGCGCCGAGCCATCTAGCCGGCCCCCGTCACGAGCGCGCGCACCAGGCGATCGAGCGTCTCGGTCGAGAGGGCGCGGCACTCGCTGCCCAGCACGCGCTCGACGATGGCCGCGCGGGTCGGCGGGTCGTCGGCCGCCTCAAGACGCAGCGCCTCGACGGAGCCGAAGGCCACGTAACCGGCGCGGCTCGAACGGCCCGCCCGATCGCAACAAGCCTGCAGCGGCGGCAGGAACTGTCCCGCCTGCATGAAGGAGCGGCAGGCCGACACGATGGCGGCACGCGTGCGCGCCTTGCGACCCTCGCCACGCGCCGGAGCGTCGGGCCGCGGGAAGCATTCGACGATGATGCCGCTCATGCCGGCGCCTCGCGCTCCGCCCCGGCGGGGGCTGGCGCGCCGAACAGGTCGGGCCGCAGCTCCGCGCGCGTGACCCGGCCGGCAGTGCGGGCTTCGATCTGCAGCGCCCGGCGGTAGGGCACCTGGACCCACTGGCTGATCGCCGAGGGGGTAATGCCTAAAAGCCTGGCGAGGTCGGCGTTCCTGCCGCCGGCAGCCTGGCGGGCCTTTGTAAGTCCGGGATCTTCCATGACCCGAACATAAGTGACACTTAAGGAATATGCAAGAGAAACTTTGAAGAAAGTTAGTGACATTGCCAGCGCTGTTTAGTAGAACTTAACAATGGCCATCGGCAAACGAATCGAGAGCGCGATGAAACGAGCCGGCAAGAAGCCGGTCGACATCGCCAAGCGCCTCAAGATCACCGAATCGGCGGTGTCGCAGTGGTTCGCCAAGGACACTGGGCCGAAATCCGTGCGGCTGTCGGAGCTGGCGTCGTTCCTGGGCACCACGGTCGACGACCTGATCAGCGACAGCGAGGCGACACTCTTCGCCTCGTCGTCTGCCGCGGCGCCGCCGATGGCGCTCAGCGCCGGCCGGCCGGACCTCGCGGTCTATGCCTCGGCGGCGGGCGGGCCGGAGGGCGCCTGGGTGCTGTCGGGCGACGCCATCGCCTGGATCCATCGCGACCAGCGGCTGGTCGGGGTGCGCGACGCCTTCGCCTGCTACGTGGTGGGCGAATCGATGTTCCCGGCCTACGAGCACGGCAACCTGTTGCTGGTGAACCCGGCGGTGCCGCCCAATGCCGGCGACGACTGCCTCTTGATCCAGGAAGCGTCCGACGGCGCGCGCTATGCGCTGATCAAGCGCCTGGTCCGCTTCAACTCGACGTCGTGGACGGTCAAGCAGTGGAACCCCGACAAGACCTTCAGCCTGCCGCGCAAGGAATGGCAGCGCGCGCTGCTGGTGATCGGCAAGTACAACAGGGGGTGAGGCGATTCCCGCGGCGATTTCCGTCGTCTCGATCAGACCGCCCCTCGAATACCTCGGGATAACTCCACGCGGAGCGGAGAGATGACGGGAAAAGTTGCTTAAGTAATTATTGACTAGTGCTTAAGTTATGCTAAGGTTGCTTCATGCAGCCTGGCGCCCGCCCTCCCCATTTCGGCTTCCATGAAGCCCCCGACAGCGTCCATGCCGCGATCCGCCGCGAGCGCCGTCCGCTGCCGCCGCACGAGCTCGACGGCGGCAACTACCGGCGTTGGGCCGCCGCGGTGTGCGGGGCCGAGGCCAAGTATGCGGCCGACGACTTCTGGGCCTCTGTCTACCGCCTCGGGCTGGCCGGCCTGTTCGACCGCGACGACGGCTTCGGCGGCCACGAGGCGCCCTTCCGCTTCGCGCACGAGACCCACGCCTTCGCCGCCCTGAGCTGGCTCTCCCATCTGCAGGCGCATGAGAGCGACCGGCGCGGGCCGTGGGCCGCCGTGCGCTGGAACACCTGGGACGACGGCCAGCGCCGCGAATGGTTCGCGCGCCGGCGCTATCTGTGGTCGGGCTTCGTGCGCCAGGTCGAACGCTATCGCGCGGCGCGCCGACGACTGGCCGCCGCTTCTCTGTCCTTGGCCGAAATCGCCGAACTGGTGACCAGGGTGACGGCGCCGTCGAGCAGCGGCTTGGCGATGCCGAAGGACCTCGCCACCACCGCCGAGCCGTTGTGCCGGTCCATGGCCGCGCAGTCGGTGAAGCGTTCGTAGGTCGTGAAGACGCAGGGATCTTCCAGGGGCATATACCGATCGCTTGGAATCATGTCATTGCTGGGGGCGCGCCACTGCGCGCGGAGTTTACTCCGCGCGACCGATCAAGATCATGAGCGGGCGGGACGCCGAAGGCGCATGTGAATGCGCCGAGTCCGGAAGACCGGTCAGACGGCGTCCGGATAGATCTCATTCTCCACTTCGACCGCCTCATCGCGCCCGGCGGTCCGTCCGAGGAGATCAACGCGGACGCGTTGAGCCCGCACCTTCAGGCGAACGAGGGCCGCCCGGGCGGCGCGCTGCCGACCGCAAAACCGATCGCGCGATCGTACTCGGCCTCCGGGATACCGTAGAAACCATTGGCCGCCTGCAGCAGGCCGTCGCGGTCGAGGATGCGAACATGGCTGCGCGTCGAGCGGATCAGGCCTCTGCCTTCGAGCTCGTGCAGGGCGACGGTGACGCCCTGGCGGCGCACACCCAGCAGCAGTGCCAGGAATTCGTGGGTGATGAGGAGATCGTCCTGGGGCACGCGGTCATGCCACATCAGCAACCAGCGGGCGAGCCGTTCGTCGAGCCGGCCGCGGCCGTTGGCGAGCGCGGTCTGGCTGCCCTGCACCATGAAGACGTTGACATAGCGCAACAGCGTGGCGGTGAGGCTGCGGCTCGCCGCCATCATCTCGCGCAGCAGCGCGGTCGAGATGCGCATCGCCGATCCGGCGGACTGCACCATCGTCTCGTTGGCCGAACGGTCGTCGCCCAGCACGATGCCGAGCCCGGTCATGCCTTCATAGCCCACCATGCCGACCTCGATGCGATGATCGGGCTCGGTCGCGCCGACCACTGAGACCAGGCCGCTTTCGACAAAATAGACGTGGGAGATCGGATCGCGTGGCGTTTCCAGGATCTGGCGCGCATCGAGCCCGGCCACTTCGAGGCAGGGCGCCAGCAGGTCGCGGTCGGCGTGCGAGAGCACCGCCAGGAGGCGGTTGCGCGAACCGTTGTTCGGGGAATTCACAGCTCTCCTCCACCTCGTGGGGCAAGAGCACATGAACTCCTAGCCACCAATCGCGAGCTCGCTCCGAGACTCGGCAGGCGGTTCCACGACGGTGCCTGACAAGACAACCATTAGCAACGAGCATCGCAGTCGTGGTGATATGTCCGTTTCCGGACAATCGACTATTTATCCTAGTGCCCGCCGGTTTTGAGGCCCCGCGGGCGCAACGGCGGAAGGCCGGACGCCATGGCGTCGACGGCGGCAGCGTCGAGCTCGAACGCGCGCTGGCTCGTCCAGCCAAGGTAGCGGCCGGTCGTGGCGGCTTGCACCGAATCGGCCAGCTTCCGGGCATCGAGCTCGTTCTCGAAGGCGAGATGCACCTCGGGCTGGCCGGTTTCGCGCACGATCGACGTCGCATAATCGCCGCCCGGCGCGAGCGTCTTGACCAGGCGCTCGAGCACCGATTTTGCGGTCTTGAGGTCGGGACTGCCGACCCGTTCGGCAGCCGCAATCGACGCGGCCACCAGATGGGCCCGCGGATGGTCGCTCCTGAAGACGTGCCACGGCACTTTGGACATGGGCGCTCATGTGAAAAGGCCCGCCGGTGGGGAGCGGGCGGGCCTGACAGCCGGCCTGGGGGAACCGTCCGGCGCGTTGCGACTGGGAAGGCACTCTCGATGAGAACGACGCGCGCTCGCGAAGGTTGCTCTTGTCCCGGCCCTTGTCGCGCGCCTAGGCGCGCTCAGCGCAGCTTGCTCGCGTCGTCGAGATGGGACCGCATGGTGAGCAGCAGGTCCTGGGCGAACTGCCGGATGCGTGCGTCGTCGCCGCCCGTGGCGTAGGCTCGGAAGAGGCCGGCGAGCTCGCGGAGTGCCTGGTACTGGGCCTCGACATAGGCCTTGTCGAAGGACGAGGCGCCGCGGGCCTTGAGGTCGTCGAGGATGGCCTGATGCGGAGCGTCGAGCTCTTCGGTTGGCGGCGGAAGCTTGGCCTGGGCGACGGCCTGCTTGAACCTGGCGCCGGCCGAGGTGTGTTCGTCGACCAGGCGGTGGGCAAAGATCTTGACCGCGGCGGACTTGGCACGCTCGAGCGCGAGCTTGCTGCTGTCGATCTCGAACCGGTTGCCCGCCGCGACCGACGCCAGGAAGCTCTCGGTCGACGGCGTCGCCATCGGCGGCGCCTGGTTGATCGACGGGTCGGTAGGCTGGCTGGCCGGGAGATCGGCGGCGAAGGCCACCCTGCCGACGCCCACCGTGCCGATGCCCATCGCCAACAACAGGCAAAGCACGCAGCGGATCATCGAAGCGCCGATCGCCAGGACAGGAAAGCGAGCTACACCATGCACGACCAGTAAAACGCGGGGCAGACCCTTGGAGTTGCGAGAGAAATGCCGGTCAATCGCCGGTCACCTGCAGGACGGCGCGCCGGCGCAGCCGCTGCGGTTGGGCGCGTAAGGCGCCGGGGCGCCCGGCAGTCTGCCCGCACCATACGCGTTGTAGAACGACGTGTTGCCGATATCCTGGCGCGTGACGCCGCTGTTATAAAAGGTCGTGTTGCCGATCGTCTGGCTGCTGAGGCCATTGTCGCAATAGGTCGAGTTGCCGATCCGCTGACAGTTGGTCTGCGCTTCGGCCTGCGACAGGAGCGGCAGCATGGCGGCGACGGCAAGGACGATGACCCTTTTCATGAAAAACCCTCCGGCGTGCCCGATACTAATGCGCGAGAAGGGACGATTTCCACAACCTCAAGTTACAAAACGACGGGGCCCGCCCCACCCACGGGCGAGGTCGTGGCCCTCATCGACGCGGCGGAACCGGCGCATACGAAGCGCGGTCCGTACAACAAGCGGCTCGGGCGTGAGGGCCGCATCTCAGGCCAAACCGTGTTTATGATGCTCGTCCTGCAGGCACACTTAGCGCATTGAGAATCGCTTGTGCAAACTGTCTGGCATCCTCCGCCACCATGAGAACAGTCGTTCGATAGATCGGTGGATGCGGAGATATTGCTTCCCCAAACGACAATCGCGCGAGCGTGCCCCCAAGAATCGTAAATTGAAAATGGTTTGCGAAGACTGCTGGCGTCTCCAGCGACTTTGAATCGATCGGTGTGGGCGCAACCGCCATCACTGCCTCCCCTCGAGGTTGAGTGCGCGATATTGAGCCAATTCGCCGCTTGGCCAAACCATCCATTTTCACTTCCACAACTTTCTCCTGGAGGCATGGATTTCAAACTGGGACAGTGCCTGACGAAGCCAGGGTTTCCCGCCTCTGCGCTTCTTGTTAAGAGTGCTTACGCTCATGTCCAACCGACGCGACCCGGGTCTGCGCGGCCCCCTCATCGGCATCTACGGCTTGCTCGGGTTGGGCAATCTGGCCGCCTGGGCGTGGGCGCTGCTGACGTTCCACGATCACCCGTTGCTGCTCGGCACGGCGCTGCTGGCCTACGGCTTCGGCCTGCGCCATGCCGTCGACGCCGACCACATCGCCGCAATCGACAATGTCACGCGCAAGTTGATGCAGGAGGGCAAACGGCCGCTTTACGTTGGCCTGTTCTTCGCGCTGGGCCATTCGACCGTGGTGGCCCTGGCGGTCGCGGGCGTGGCGGCGGCGGCCACCCTGCTGTCGGCGCATTTCGAGCCGTTCAAGTCTGTCGGCGGCGTGGTCGGCACGCTGGTCTCGGCGCTGTTCCTGTTCGCAATCGCGGCGGCCAACCTCGTCATCCTGCGCTCGGTCTGGCGGACCTTCGAGCGCGTGAAGAACGGCGGACGCTACGACGCCGAGGATTATGATCTCCTGCTCGCCGACCGCGGCCTGCTGGCGCGCCTGTTCCGCCCGCTGTTCGGGCTGATCACCCGGAGCTGGCACATGTTTCCGCTGGGCTTCCTGTTCGGGCTGGGCTTCGACACGGCGACGGAAGTGGCGCTGCTCGGCCTCTCGGCAACGCAGGCCGCACAGGGCGTGTCGACGTGGTCGATCCTGGCGTTCCCCGCCCTGTTCGCCGCCGGCATGGCGCTGATCGACACGACGGACGGCGTGCTGATGCTGGGCGCCTATCACTGGGCATTCGTGAAGCCGATCCGCAAGCTCTACTACAACCTCATGATCACCCTGGTGTCGGTCGTGGTCGCCGTCCTGATCGGCGGCATCGAGCTGCTCGGGCTGTTGGGCGAGCGGCTCAGCCTGTCGGGCTGGTTCTGGCGGGCGATCGGCGGCCTGAACGACAATCTGAACGCGCTGGGCTTCCTCATCATCGGCGTGTTCGTCGCCGCCTGGTTGGGCTCGGTCGCCTTCTATCGCTACAAGGGGCTCGACAACATCGAAGTCGCTGGCGTCGCGCCTGAGTCCGCAGGCTCTCCCTAGGGCACGCCCCAACCGCTCGTCTAGCCGCGCGGCGGCAGATCAACCTTGGCGTCGCGCAACTTTTTCTCGAGGACGGGGATGCCTGCGGCTGTGTTGCCGGACTTGCACTTGTCGATCGCGATGGTGCCGTCGATCGCACCCGGGGTCGGCGAGCGGCCGACCGAAATGTTGGAGATGTAGACTTCGTATTTCTGGGTCAGTGCCTTGCAGTAGTCGGCGTCGCTCATCTGCGCCGATGCGCCGACCGGTATCAGGACGGCCAGCAGCACCAGCCAATGGATGGATTTCATGACATTCCTTGTCGTCGGATCGAAGGGTGAAGCTTCTATGCGTCCTTCAGCTTCCGCTCGAAGAACGGGGATGGCGGCGGCCAATTGTAGAAGTCTCCGGCTGCGCCTGGCCAGCTTTCTCCAACGGCCTTCTACTCGATAGCTGAATTCAGCCACCAAGTCCTTGTGCTGCGCAGGCAACCAGATTCGCAGTCCTTCGTCATTGGCCCATTCGCACGTGGGGACGATCCCATAGTTCTGAGGCGGACAGGGCCAGTTGAACCTCCCCGTCATACGCCAGGCGGTGGGGCCGGCAGGCGGCTCGAACTGGATTCGCAGGGGCCGACGCACTGACGAAGCCAGCCCATCGCCAAGCGGGTCGGCTAACCTGACACGATTTGGCGCTTCGATTGGTGCACGCTTGGCCATCATTGTCTGTGCTGGTCGGAGGGGAACAAGAGCCTTGTCGTTGCTGCAGGGTACGTACCGAGCTACCGGCAAGAGCGTGGCAAATTCGCATAGCTCCGACGCCGACGCCTACCTATCGGAATAGATAGCTAGCCCTCAGAGGCCCATGAAACGCACCCTGCAACGCTGTCTCAGCGTGTAGGCCATGACCGACAAACCACACACCATGCGGGAGCGCCTTGCCATGGCGCTGATCCAGGCGCCAGCCAACAAAGAAAGAGAGAAAGCCTACTGGCTCGGCTTGGCTGATGCCGTCCTCGAGGAGCTGAAACACCCGAGCCCAGAAATGCTCAAGGTCGGGGCCATGTTGATCGAAAACGCCGGAGCCAAGCCCGGTACTGGCGAAACCCACTGCAGGGTTGTGTTTGAGCAGATGATCCGGTCAGCTCTGACAGAGAAATAGGGGCAGCCAGCAGCCGGTCATTGGCAAGGATTGTCCCGAATCTGAGATGCGGGATAATCCAGCAGTCTTCCGGATCGCGGGCGTCCCGCCCGCATCTTCATCTTTGCTGGGAGCGGGCGGGACGCCGCAGGCGCCTGTGAATGCGCCGAGTCCGGCATGACACCCTAGAGCTTCAGCAGCCAGGCCTCGACGCCGCCCTTGCCCTTGACCTCGATGGTGCCGCGCGGCTCGAACACGAATTTGTCCTTCAACGTCTCGTAGACCGCGCGCGTCACCTGGATGGTATCGGGCATGCCGCCCGATTCCATGCGGCTCGCCAGGTTCACCGTGTCGCCCCATAGGTCGTAGATGTACTTGCTCTTGCCGATCACGCCCGCCACCACCGGCCCGCTGTTGATGCCGACCCGCAGCTTCATCTCGACATGGTGCTCCATCGCGTGCTCGCGCGTGATGTGGACCATGCGGATCGCCATGCGCACCATGCGCGCCGCGTGATCGGGCACCGGTACCGGCATGCCGCACACCGCCATGTAGGCATCGCCCACCGTCTTGATCTTCTCGATGCCAAGCTCCTGGGCGGCATCGTCGAAGCGGCTGAACAGGCCGTTCAGCAGGCTGACGACGTTGGCCGGCGGCATGTCCGACGACATGGCGGTGAAGCCCACCAGGTCGGCGAAGGCCACCGTCACCTCGGCGAAGCCGTCGGCGATGCCGTGCTCGCCGCCGCGCAGGCGGTTGGCGATCGGCGCCGGCAGGACGTTCAGCAGCAGCGCCTCGTTCTCGCGATTCTTGCTCTCGATGACGACGTTCTTGTCACGCAGCTCCTCGACCATGCCGTTGAACGCCGTGCACAACGCGCCGATCTCGTCGCGCGTGCGCACCGGCACCTTGGCGCCGTAGTCGCCCGAGGCAAAACGCGTCACGCCGGCGGTAAGCTCGCGCAGCGGGCCCAGCAGCGAGCGCGACAGCCAGGCGCCGGTCACGATCACGACCAGAAGTGCCAGGCCGCCGACAATCATCAGGTCGCGCTGCAGTTTGTAGATCGGCGCGAACGCCTCCGAGGTGTCGACCTTTGCGACCAGCACCCACTTGAGGCCAGGAATCGTGAGCGGTCCCCAAGAGGCGAGGATCGGGATATGGCGATAGCCGAGGATTTCGCCGGTCCCCTCGATGCCGGCGAACGCCGCCTCGGTGGCGGTTGTCGCGATGCGCTGATGCAGCACCGGCGTGCCGTAGCGACGGATGGCATCGATATCTTCGTCCGACTCGCCGACGCCCTTCAGCTCGGCGAAGTAGACGTCGCGGCTTTCATAGAATGCCCGCAGGCCAGATCGCGCGAAATGGTCGGGTCCGACGAGGTAGGCCTCACCGGTGGCGCCGAACCCGTCCTGGCGCCAGCGTCGATCGCCGGTCACGACATTGTCGATCTCCTCGATCGACAATTGCGCGATCAGCACGCCGATGACGACGCCCTGGTCGATCACCGGCGCCGTCATGAAGGCGATGGGGGCGCCGCCCGAGGGTGCGTAGGGGGCGAAGTCCTCCAGGCACACGGCCGACCTGTCCGGAGTGGCGCCACAGCGGGCGACGGCGGCGGCGAGGTTGGACTGCCGGTATGAACCGCTCCGCAGGGAGGCGCCCAGATCCACTTCCTTGTCGACGCCATAGACGATGCGGCCGGACCTGGGATCGGCCAGCATGAAGTCGAAGAAGCCGAAGCTCGCGGCGGCGGCCCGCAGAAGCGGGTGGTAGATGGCGTGCTGCCGGCTATAGGCGCTGCCGTCGCCGGCGTCGTCGAGGAGCTTGCGCCGATCGGCCGGATACGGATTGGCAACAATGTAGTGGTCCTGGAGATAGTAGGCGGCGGGTCCAATCGGCAGGTAGTCGTTGACGTTCGGCTCCTTGCCGAGAACACGGCGCATGTCGGGCATGAATTGCGAATCGTACCAATCGCCGACCAGCCGGCGGACGTCGAACGGGACGTCGGACTGCTCGAGTTCGTCGAAGCCGGCGTTGAATCCTCGCGCGGCATCGATCGCCATTTTCGAGACGGCGAGCTGGCTCAACTCGTTGCGGATGGTCCGGAAGTAGGTTTCGACCTGGCGCGCCTTGCTCTTGCGGTTGGCCGTGAGCTGGTTGTAGATCGACTCCTGCAGCGCATCGCGCGCCCGCATGTAGCCCAGCACGCCGGTGACCAGCACGGCGACCGCGCCCAACAGGATCAGGATGGCGAACAGCTTGGCCGCCAGCCCGAAGCGCGTCGGACGATCGGTGCTCGGGGCCGCAGAAGTCATAAGGCCTTATTGTAGCAGAGCCTGCGTTCGCTCGCGCACGATTCTGAGGACGCTGTCCCGCGTCGTTGTCTTGTGTTTGTCTTCCCAACGGGCGACAAAAGCCGGCAGGCCAAGCTCACCCGCCGCCTTGTGAAGCTTGCGGGTCATCTGCCCGACGATCCGCTCGGCCCGCTCGACGGGCAGGTCGATGGTGCGCGCAAGCGTGAGAAAGTCGCGCAATTTGAGCTTGTCGTCCTTGCCGTTCATCTTGAACGCCATCCGATCGCCGGCGAGGCGCGCGAAGACCCGTGTCGTCACCGGATCGTAGAGCGGCGCCATATTGACCTTTCTGAAGGTCCGCCCGCCCGGCCCGGCGATCTTGAGCAGGGCCAGGTTTTTCAGATGCATGTCGCCGTCGGCGATCAGCCAGGCGAACAATGCGCGTGCGAAGAGAACTTCGGTGTCCCGCGCCGGTTCAGTGGACAGCGGACGTAGTGCGCGTGCCATGCGTTCGATCGTGCCGTCATACTTGGCCGACGGCGGCAATTCGAGCACGGAGCAAAAATCCTCCAGCGCTATCATGCGGCGATCCTGTGCGCTGTGGCGGATATCGAAGCGCTCGACCACCAGCGCCGGCGGCAGGTCTTCCGGCATGTCGATCATGGCAAAGGAGGGCACGTCGAAGCCGGCCCTGCGACCGAGCGCCAGGCAAAGCCCTTCGACGATCGGCAGAGCGACGAAATCCGCGGTCCCTGCCGGCTTCAGGATATGCGTGAAGGGCCGGCCATCGGCCGCGACCAGCGTACCGTCGCGCGTGAGGCACATCGGCGCCTTGATCTGTACGCCCGACAGGCGCGGCATTTGGCGACTGGCATAGAGTCTCGCAAGGTTTCGTTCGAACTCGTGCTCGATCGTTTCGCGCGCCGGACCGCCGTAGGAGCCTGTAAAGCGGCCGCGCCTGGTGAAGTCACCAAGAGCGGCCTGCAGTACATCGGCCGGCAACTGGCGCAGCTCGGCTTCGTCAGGGGCAATGGTGATGTTCGACAGGTAACGCCTGCCTTCGCGTAGCGTTTCGCGTTCGTCGCGCTCATGCAGGATTTCCGCCAGCCAACCTTCCGGCAGCAACGATTCGATGAAGGGCGGCAGTCGGCCGGGCGTCCTTGCACGGATTAGCGGCGGACCCGACCAGTCAGTCTGCGGCCGCCAGCGCCATTCGAAACCGTCGTGCATGAGGTGGCCGACCGGCTTGCGGTGCCAGGCGACGATGAGATCGAGCGCCGACTTGTTGACTGCGGTTTCATGCACCGGCGGCCCTGCCAGCAGATACTGCTCGGCAGCGGCGGCCTCATGAAACCATCTGTTCTCGCGAGCAAATGCATGCAGGGCGTCCGCCGCCTTTTCGGGAGAGCCGTATTCCTCGACCAGGCGCTTGGCCATCTCGCGGCGTGCCGTCCTGTCGATGGCGGCGGCGTGCTCGCTGCGGCGGCGGAAGGCTTCGAGGAAGCGCTGGCGGGGCGACGAGGCGCGGACCTGCATTTCGCCCATGTCGTCGCCGACCACGGCGTTGACGAGCGAAGGTTGATCGGGCGCCTCGTTCTGCACGATCTCGAGGCTGCGCAGGCGGGTGCGTTGGTTGCGCGCGCCGCTGATGTAAAGCTTGCCGTCCCGCGTCGGTCCCAGCAACTGGGCGCTGATCGAGGAAAGGAAGGCCCTGGGATAGAGATAGCGCGCGATCCGCACCGCGTGGTCCAGCACCGTTGCGTCGACGTCGCCGGGATCGGCGTAGACGCCGCGTACGAGCGGCACGAGCTCGCCTGCCTGGGCTCGCTGGTGGGCGCGCCGCGCATCGAGCGTCTCTCCGACGAGTTGAAGGCCCATGCATTATCCCGCATCTCAGATGCGGGATAGTCCTCGCTCGGTGGGGCTCTGGCAAGGATTATCCCGAATCTGAGATGCGGGATCATGGTCTTCCGGACCGCGGGCCTCCAGGCCCGCCCGCGCATGTGAATGCGCTGACATGATCATGAGCGGGCCTGGAGGCCCGCGGTCCGGCATGACACCCTAGAGCTTCAGCAGCCAGGCCTCGACGCCGCCCTTGCCCTTGACCTCGATGGTGCCGCGCGGCTCGAACACGAATTCGTCCTTCAACGTCTCGTAGACCGCGCGCGTCACCTGGATGGTGTCGGGC
>Ga0210409_10004775_pt1 | contig 14475 bp, 19 predicted proteins | sample IncBWH17MmetaG_FD_161649 | JGI IMG/M metagenome (GOLD analysis project Ga0210409, IMG submission 161649) | Forest soil microbial communities from Barre Woods Harvard Forest LTER site, Petersham, Massachusetts, United States - Inc-BW-H-17-M | ecosystem: Environmental > Terrestrial > Soil >... | reverse complement strand
CGGCTCCTTTATCGACGTGAGGATAAATCGGCCGCAATATCCGAATCAGGTACTTTTCGAGGTGTCCGGCAACGAGCCCTACGCTCCGTTTGTCGCCGCCCCAATCAGCCTTTCAGACGGAGCTTGGCACCAAATTGCCGTGGAACGCCAGGCGACCACCTTGAAGTGCTTTGTCGACTGCATCGAAGCTTCAGAAACCAATACGGCGGTAATCGACGACGTGCAAAACAGTGCACCTTTGCAAATTGGGATTTCCGCATGCACCGGCGTTGATGGCACACCCGCATTTATCGGTGAAGTCGACGAAACGCGAATCTACAACCGGGCTCTGTCCCCGGCTGAGATTCAACGACTGTACTATCGGAACGTACTGCCCAGGTTGGAGTTGGCGAGCGGGACCGGTCCCACGCTGACGACGAACGGCTTAAGCCTGCTCCTCCATGGAGCAATTGGAGCGGGATATGTCATTCAAGCCTCGAGCGATTTTAATAACTGGCAGGCGGTTCAGTCATTCGTCAGCACGAACGGAGCCACTTTTTTCATCGATCCGGCAGCGACAAATCACAGCGTGCGTGTCTATCGAGCTGTGACGCATTGAGGCCTCCTGCACTGCCCAGGAACCAGTATCACCAACGCGGCCGCGTATCCGTTAGGCAGGGTGGTCCAGGACAGTGGATCTCCCAACCGAGCGGTTGCGCGGCCCCCAAAGGTCCAGACACCCGATTGCGCCCTTGACAAGTTATGGGCTTACGTTTCGCGAACAGTCTTTTTGACTTCAACCGTGAGGGATTTGGAAGGATGCCGCTGTCACTATGCCTCAATGCCAGACTTTCGGGTACGGAAATGAAAAGCGTCACTGTTCCTGCGCAAATCGTCTTGTTCTTTGAGCTTAATGGCGACTGGAACGTGAGCGGTGGCCTGAACCGGTGCTCAAACGGCAAGGACATCGCAGAGCCGTTGGGTTGGTATTCGCTGATGGCCATTCGGAGATCGCAATGTAGACTCGATTACAAACCGTGCGCTTGGACCCCTGACACCTGTCCGCCATTACCGGCTTGGCGGAACGCCAAAATGAGCTTTCCACGAAGCACAATAAGCGCCTCTAAGCGGGACGGAACAATCTCGACGCCAAGGAGCGTACCTCGCCGCTCCCGAGGGTTGTGATCATTCTTCGACCGCATACTCAAAGAGCCACGTTGTGCATCGACGCAGTCGCGCCCGACAGGGTGCAGCAATTCAATTTCCTGCGTTCTCTTTTTGGCTAATTCTTTCGAATTCGCCCACTAAATAGGCCGAAATAACCGCAATGACCAAGGTCCTCAAGTCCGACGTGGCGCATTTGCGCACAATCTTGGCGATTTCGGCCGCTGTCTCCTCGAGACCAGGAGGCAAGCCCGGTCTTGAGTTTGATTTCTTACCCGCCTTCAGGGACCTCTTCAGTTTTGGATACATGATCTCGCACATCAAAGCCCGAGCAAGATGCTCGAGACCTTTCCTCGCATCCAAGAGGTCGATTTCAACTTCGTAGCCAGTCGAAAGTGTCAGGGTTACCTTGTTTTCGGGACTGCTCGGCTTCTTTTTCATTCCAGGTCTGATGTGAGTTGTTGTGCCTTTTTGGAGCAGAGAATGACCTGATGATAAAACGTGTCAAGAATCGGCCTGGTGGGTCCCTGCCGAAGCGGCGAACTTACATCAAAAGCTCGCACAAGACCAGGAACTCAGGATCATCTCGCCAGCATTGTTTCGCATAGGAGCTTTGCCGTGACCGCGGCATGACTGTCTATGCCGCGTCCGGTCGTCTCGGTTTCCGAACCCTTCCTCCGCCATCCTTTTTAAGGACCGGGTGTTGCTCAAGCCATGGCAAAGAGAAAATCCACCCACACCCAAAGGGAATTCATTACTGCATTGCGAGAAGTGCGCGTGAAACTCCACGAGATTAACCAGAAGCTCGACCACCTGATCAAATCCTACCGCAAGTTCTACTTCACCACTGACTTTTCCGATTCATCAAATCACGGGTTCAAGGGCTGACCTTTTCAGGTCGGCTTTAAAGTCCCGGTGCTCGGTGTTTTCACAGTGAGCGCCATTCACGGACAACGAACTCATTGACTGCAATTTGAGCCTGAAAACGGCTCGGCCAGCGTGAGCTGCGCGCTTGAAAGATTTCCCCGAGGGCGAACCTAGCTGGGCCTGGCGTGGTGCCGGGCATCTGCGGTGTGCCTCTGGGAGGAATAAAGGAAAGGAAAAGCAACATGAACATATGCGTGATTGGCGGCCGGATGATCCGAAACGCCACAGTTAAAGGCACGGACCGAAAAATTCTGCGCTTCTGCGTGGAGACCCGGGACGGACATGAAGAAGGTGACAACAAGGAGAGAGTCAACCAGGTGCCCTGTGTCCTGTTCAGCCCGACACCCGAACTGGAGCAAACGCTCAGCAGCCAGGGTGAAGGTCTGCACGTGGAGTTCCAGGGTCGCATCGCCTCCTGGGGCGACAATAACGGCAAGTCTGGAGCGGAAGTAGTGGTGTTCAACCGCAGCCTGACGTTCGCCAAGAACTGATCAAACTCATCAACAACAACCAAAAGAGGAGGGCTTTGCCGCTCCTCTTTCTTTTTTCTGGAGAAACAAAGTATGAATGAAACCAAGAATGGCCGGTTCATCGGCTTTGGCCGATTGAAACAAGCTGTGTCAATGGAACAAGTGCTGACCCGTTATGGATTGCTGGAGCGGCTGCGGCGCAACGGTGAAAACCTGACCGGTGTATGCCCACTGCACCAGGGTCATAACCCGACGCAGTTCAACGTTAGCCTCACGAAAAACTGCTGGATCTGCTTCGGCGACTGCCACGCCGGAGGCAGCATCATCGACTTCGTCAGCCGCATGGAAAGTGTCAGCATCCGTGAAGCAGCGCTGCTTCTGCAGGACTGGTTCAACCTCGGGGCTGCCAACGGAAGAGAAAACGCCGGTCCGAAAATCATTCCTCACCCTTCATTGGAAGGAAGAACACTTCCGGCGAAGAGAAGCGCCAATCCGCCTCTGCAGTTTTCCCTCGGGGTGTTGGATGGGGCGCATCCGTATTTAAAGGAACGCGGACTGTTGCCCGAGACCATTAGCACCTTCGGCGTCGGTTGCTGTGCTCATGGTTCCTTGCGCGGCTGGATTGCAATTCCGATCCATGACGGAAAAGGCCGACTGATTGCCTACGCCGGACGTTGGCCGGGAGTGCCGCCAGATCGCCGGCCCAAATACCGTCTGCCACGCGGCTTCGGCAAATCCCTGGAATTGTTCAACCAACACCGGGCGAAGTCGGCAGAGGGAGGCGAGCCGTTGGTGGTAGTTGAAGGGTTCTTTGGCTGTATGCGCGTCTGGCAGGCAGGACATCGGCGTGTCGTGTCACTGATGGGCAGCATCCTGTCCAGAACCCAAGAAGACGGTATCGTCGAACTGGCCGGTCAAGCCGGGCACGTCCTTCTGGTGTTCGATGGCGATGCAGCGGGCCGGAAAGGCCAGGCCGAGGCAAAAGAGCGTCTGAGTAAGCAGGTGTTGGTTAGCGAGATTCGACTGCACGACGGCCAGCAACCGGACTCTCTGGAAACAGGCAAGCTGCTGGAGCTTATCCAGCCACAACCAAGCGAGGGGGAAGCAGCATGAAACAACCACAGGAATACAAGGTGGTTTCGTTACGGGAATGTCCCACGCCCGAGTCGATGCTGCTTTGCGACACCCCGCAACAGGCTGCTGATTATTGGCGTCTTCATGTGGCCAGCAACCCGTACTACAGCCCTGATTGCGAGTGTTTCGTAGTGCTCATGCTTAATACTCGGCGTCGGGTTAAGGGCCATCAACTGCTAACCATTGGCACGTTGGATAGCATTTTGGTTACACCTTTACTTGTCTTCAGGGCGGCCGTCGTCAGCTCCATCTCAGCAATTATTCTAATGCATAATCACCCATCAGGAGATCCCTCGCCTAGCCAAGCCGACATCAAGGTCACCCGTGACCTGATCCGGGCTGGGCAATTATTGAAGATCGATGTGCTGGACCATGTGATCATGTGCGTGGACCGGCATCTGTCTTTGCGCGAGGCGGGCTACTTCTCTTAGCCCTTTCCCACAAGCTGCTCCGGCATTTCGTCGCTGGAGCAGCCCCTTTTGGCTGGCGAGTCCCCTTCGGCACTTCGCTTGGGCCGTCGCGAAAACACTCCAGTAATGACCGTTTCATTTCCGGAGCATGACCAAGTAAACCAGAACCATCAACCAAAGGAGATCTAATATGCCGACACAGACCGTGTGGATTGACCCTGAGCTCTTTCTCGAACACCAGGGTGTCAAAGTTTTTTACACTTACAAGGACGATGACGTGAACCAAGGCCAGAGGTGCTATTGGCTCACGGTCAACCCGGAGTGCGGGGTGACGGCCAGAGTCTGCGAGGACGAGCCCTGTCGCCACGTGTTCGACGTGCGGGAGCTGTCCACCTGGAGAGCGCCAGAGCATCCGCCGAATTGCAACGGCGCGAACAACACGCCTCAAAATCACGCCCCCCGGGAACGCTATTGGAACCAGGAAGCACAGGCAATAAAGGCAGCCGTCATCGCCTCCATTGACCGGGGAGAACTGTCGACCCGGGGTTGGCAGCCGGACGGTCCCGGCCAGGGGAGCTGACTTCAGCCTCTTCCTCGCTCCCGCCACTTAAACCAACGCAAACGACGCGGCATCGTGCCCCGGCTGGGCAGTGGTGCCGCGTTTGTCTTTCAAACCTAGAAACCAAACAACACAAAGAAAGGAAAGAAGTGAGTAACGACAACAAACAGCAGCTATTGGATGCCCTCACTCGTGAGGGTGTGTTAATCAACGTGTCAGTCCGCTACTGGCGTGCTACCAAGAAACTCAACGCCGAGGACCTCGGCCTGGACCGCGACAATGTGACCGAGCGCCTGATTAGCCTTGGCCACAAGAAGCTCCTGCCTCGGGAAGCCCTGGAACGGCTGGCCCTGGTGGAAAGCCGAACCCACAGCCTGGTTGAGGCGAGCACCTTCCCTTTCCTCAACGGCTTGGGGCATTATTTACCCAACAGCAAGCTGGAGGAAGTCACGCGGAAGTTAAAGGAACTGGAGACCGAGTTCGATCAGGCCCGGCAAGCGTTTCTGAACCAGTACGGTGAGCTTCGCCTGCAGGCTTCGGCCGAGTGGTATGAAGCGGCCAAGCGATTGGTGCCAGACCCTGACCGGTTGGTGGCCACGATTGAGGCTTCGTTTCCAAACCCGGCGCAGATGCAGCGAGCCTTCGGCTTCGACGTGCACTTGTTTCAACTCCGGGCGCCGGAGGGTCTGGACTTGGCCTTGGTTAGCCAGGGAGCGCAGGAGCAAATCATTGCGGCACGGCAGCAAGCGGCGACGGAGGCGGCAGCACAGATCCATCGCGGGGCGGAGAGCTTCGTGGCGGATTGCGTAGCTTCGTTGCGGCAACAGACGGCCGCCTTGTGCGAAGAGATGCTGGAAAGCATTCGAACCGGCAAGACCGGCGTGCACCAAAAGACCCTCAACCGGCTCGTTCGCTTCATTGACGAGTTCAAGCAGTTGAACTTCGTCGGCGACCGCGAAATGGAGGGCCAACTGGACCGCGTGCGCCAGGAGTTCCTGCTCCGCTCGGCCGAGGATTACCGGGATGACGCCGTGGCCAAAGCGCGGTTGCAGCAGGGCTTGGAATCCCTGGCGCAGACGGCGCGGGACATGGCGCAAGCCGACAGTCGCGAACTGGTCGAGCGGTTCGGGCAGATGGGCCATCGCCGGCTGCACTTGGCGGCCTGAAGGGAGGAGCCATGAACAGTCTGCTCAATCGCAAGCAGGTCAAGCTGTATGCGCTCGAACGGGCTCGACATCGGGCGCACAAGTTCACCCGGGTGGGCGGCGACTTCTACGTGAAGTGCGAAGCCCAGCTCAGGGAGTTCATCCAAAACTACATTCATCGTTTGCCGTCCAAGGGCAAAACGATCCTCTAAACACCAGCCGGCTCAGTTCGTCCGGGCTGGGCTGGTCTCTCTTAGCTCTCAACCATTCACTCTCAACAAAATCTATGAGTCACTTCACAACTATAAAAACGCAGATCAAAGATATCGACGCGCTTCGCGAGGCGTGCACCGAGCTGAATCTGGAGCTTCTGCCAAATGCGGAAGCTCGCGGCTACGGCACCATTCATCAACGCGGTGACTTTGTCATCCGGCTCAAGGGCCCTTACGATGTGGCCCTCAACCGGCAAACCGACGGCAACTATGGCCTGAGCACCGATTGGTGGGATGGCCATGTCGAAAAGGAGTTGGGCAGTAATTACGGTCGGCTGCTCCAGCTCTATGCCGTTCACAAAACCGCCCGGGAAGCGCGCAAGCGCGGCTTGAGCGTGCAGCGCACGCTGCGCGCAGACGGTTCGGTCAAACTAACCATAGGAGGCCTATGAAAGTCATTGAAATAATCATCAATTCCTCCGGTCAGCTGACCATCAACGCCGCGGGGTTCAGTGGCACTGATTGTGAGAAGGCCACCGCCTTTCTGGAACAGGCGCTGGGACAAATCGCCGCCAAGCAACGCAAGCCCGAGTGGCACCAGCGCAATCACCGAACGAATCAACAAAAGGTTGGGACATGAAAACACACCGCAAACAGACACTGCCCGAAATCCTGAACCGGGGCAGCCTGATGACTTACCAGGACAACGAACGGGAGCGCTGCTTTGGTTATCTGTTTGAATTTCCGGGGCACGGTATCTTCGAGCCGACCTTCGGAAAACTAGACGTATCCCCCGAGGAAGCCAAAACCCACAACCAGTTGCTAAGCCAGGCTGAGATTGACGGCCTGGACCGGAACTGCGCCGTGGGACTGGGCGGCCTGTTCTACACCAAGAAAGCACAGAACCGAATTATCGTGGTGACCTGGCTCGGCCAGGAAGTCAGCCAGGAGGTTCAGGTCCGAGACCGCATGCTGACGTTCACGCGCAAAGACATGTCCTTCCGGGGACGATTGCGCCAGGACGAAGACTGCTTCGGGTTCAAACGCGTCCACTAAGGCGAAATCGGCCATGAAGGGCATTCGTTTCTACCTGGAGTTCAGAGGCAAATCGAAGCGCAAGCCCGTCGGCACCGTTGTCGCCGCGCTGGTGATTAATGGCGGCTACTGGAGCGACGGCAAAGTCTACTACGAGGCCTTCGCGGCCTTGTTCGACTGGCCCAATGCGCCGCTGGCTGGCACGGGCGTGGCGCTCGATTACTTGCGCGGGCGAAACCCAGGCTCGCACGATCCACCCGGCACTGTTTGCACGGTTGGATCCACGCGAACAGGGAACATGAGTCCTCATGATCCAAAAACCGCCCGCATCCATTACAGCGACGACCGGGTTTCGAAATTCACAAACGATATATAACCACAAAACGAGAAAGGAAAGACGACTATGGGATTGACCATTCATTATTCATTGAAAGCGTCGGGCACTGATGCCCGGGCACAAGAGTTGATACACACACTGCGCCAGACAGCTCTGGCCCTGCCGTTTAAGGAACTGGGCTCCGTGGTGGACCTGCCTGGCGAGCAGTGTGATTTTAACAAGCGTTCGTCGGACGACGCACTGCGCTGGCTCTTGGTCCAGGCCACCGAGAGCGTGGAGTACAAGCCAGATGGACGAAACCTGAACCGGCGCTATCGCACCTGGTATAATGTTTTGCCTTGCCGGTTGATTGCCTTTGACACCTGGCCGGGAGAAGGGTGCGAGGCCGCCAACTTCGGGCTCTGCCAATATCCTGCCGTAGTTCAGACCAACCAGGGTCCGCTGCGGACAGGCTTGTCGGGTTGGCGTTGGAGTTCCTTTTGCAAGACGCAATACGCCAGCAACCCCAGATGCGGCGGCGTGCCCAACTTTGTGCGCTGCCATCTGACCATCATCGCGTTGCTCGACCGGGCCAAGGAGCTTGGCTGCCTGGAGAAAGTCAGTGACGAAGGCGGGTTTTGGGAGAACCGCGACTTGCCGACCCTGGTACGGGAAATCGGCTCGTGGAATGAGCTGCTGGCTGGGTTTGGCGGAGTGCTTAAAGACCTCGTTGAGGATAGCCCGCTGGGAGTTGAGTCCGCCATTACACAGTACCCGAACTTCGAGCAACTGGAGGCCGCTGGAGCGGGCAAGTTGCCGGCTGGGATTGCAGAACTCGCGAGGCTCATTGGCCGGGTGGGCGGGAAAGAGCGGCAAATGGAAGGGGCACGGTGCGAGCCCTCGCCGTCCAGAACTCGGGGGTGAGAGTATGGCTGAGGTAATCATCACCATCGCACCGGACGGCACAGTCCGGTGTCTCTGGACGGAGGCTCTTCCCTTGCACGAACTAGGCTGGCTGGAGATTCAACGCGCCTGTTCAATCGAGTTCGATAACAAGGCTCAGGCCTGGCGGGTTTTCGATCCGGAAGGCTATTGCCTATATTGTTCGCCCTCCCGGGAAACCTGCCTGGCTTGGGAACAAAAACACATGAATTGGGTGCTGGATAACTCCTAACCCGGGACGCACATCAACAACAGGCCCGTCCGGTGTTCTGCCGAGCGGGCTTTCTCCATTCAACAGCCACGGCCTGCTCTGATTCCTCGGAGCGGGCCTTTTTCATCAACAAACCAAGATCAAAACCGAGAAACGAAACACAATTATGCGAAACCAAATTACCAATTATATCCGCGCCGGTTATCCCGGCGTTTATCTGCTCTCGTGCGAGGAAACCCGCATTGAGTCAGAACTCAAAGTGATCGCTCAGAGTTTGGATTACAGGCTCTTTGCCTGGTCCGTATCGGAGGGCTTGGTCGATACCTCCGATGGGCACACCAGAACTGCCCAGGACCCGATCGAAATGATGGCAGCGGTCGACGAACTGCCGGAAACCAGCATTGTGCTGCTCAAGGATTTCCACCAGTTCATTGAGGATGGCAATCCGGTGCTGGTCCGCAAAGTCAAAGAGAGCTTGCGAGTCGGTAAAACCAAAGGTAAGTCGCTGGTCATTGTGGGCTGCCGGCTGGCATTGCCTCAAGAACTCGAACGTGAATTTGTCGTGGTGCAGTTCGCACTGCCGGACAAGCTGCAATTGGGGGTGGTGTTGGACAACATTGCCGGGTCAGCCAAGCTCTCAAAGCCTGAGAATGACGAGCGGGAACAACTCCTGGATGCAGCTTGCGGGCTGACTTCCATCGAGGCGGAGAACGCGTTTGCGTTGTCCGTGATCGAGGGCGGCAAGTTTTGCTCGACCATCGTCGCTCGGGAGAAAGCCAGCGAGGTCAAGAAAGGCGGTCTGTTGGAGATCTGCCCGCTGGTAGCTTCATTGGATAACATCGGCGGCTTGGATGTTTTAAAGGGCTGGCTGTTGCAGCGTCGTAGTGCTTTTGGCACCGAAGCCAAAGCGTATGGTTTACCCAGTCCCAAGGGCCTGCTCATCGTCGGCATTCCGGGCACCGGCAAGTCATTGACGGCCAAGGCCACGGCGACCGTGTTCAATCGGCCGCTCTTGAAATTGGATGCCGGACGATTGTTTGCCGGTCTGGTTGGCCAATCCGAGAACAACCTGCGGACAGTTATCAACACCGTGGAGGCCATTGCGCCCTGCGTGCTCTGGGTTGACGAAATGGAGAAGGGCTTTTCGGGCACCAAAGGCTCAGGCGCCTCGGATGGCGGCACCGCCTCCCGCGTCTTTGGCACGTTCCTGTCCTGGTTGCAAGATCGGACCGCGCCGGTATTCGTCGTGGCGACGGCCAATGATGTGACTCAGTTGCCACCGGAACTCCTGCGCAAAGGCCGCTTCGATGAGCTCTTCTTCGTTGAACTACCAAATCAGCAGGAACGGGAAGCCATCTGGCATATTCAAATCGCCAAGTTTGGCCGGCAACCGGAAAAGTTCGACGTTATTCAACTGGCGCGAGCCACCGACGGGCTGACCGGCTCGGAGATCGAGCAGTTGTTCATCGATGCCTTGCACGAAGCGTTCAGCCGGCGCACGGAGCCAACCGACCTCTCCATCGCCATGTTGCTCAACGATCTGGTGCCACTCAGCAAGCTCATGAGCGAACAGATTGACGGATTGCGCCGTTGGGCCAAGGGAAGAGCTCGCTTGGCTACACAACAGTCAGCGCAGACGCAATCGCGGAAAATCGCCACTTAGTCAAACGGGGGGCCTGCTCCAAAGGCGGGCTCTCTCGTTCCTATAGTGAAAGAGCCGCCCGCCCAATAGACAAATTTAGGGCTGCCAGTTGCACGACGGGTGAATAAATTGCTCTCGAAAATACAGGTTCCCTTGCGTCTTATATAGCGGACGGCCAAATAAAAATGGACCTCGAAGAGATCTACCATTTGCTCAAAGATCGCCACGGGCCTCGCTCGGATCCGCCAACATGGTGGCCTGTCTTTTATGGACACAGCAAGCCTCCAGAGTTTGAGCGGGTTATTACCAATATCCTGGTCCAAAGCAGTACCTGGAAAGCAGTGCCCGCGGCAGTCGAGGCATTGCATCATCTAAACCTGCTCACAGCCCGGCGTCTCGCCGATGCACCCGTTGAGGAAATCGCAATAGCCATTAAACCAACAGGCCTTCACCTGCAAAAGGCACGCCGTCTAAAAGCAATTTGTAATCGGACTATCGAGCAGTTTGGCGGGGAGGAGAAGTTTTGTAACGAAACAACTCGGTCGGAGCTTCTCCTTATGGAAGGAATCGGCGAAGAGACAGCCGATCGGATTCTACTCTATTCCTGTGGTCGCCTCGCGTGGCCCGTGGACACCTCGTATGGTCCAGAAATTCACAGTTGGCCGTGTGGCACGGCGGTCGGGGATGCCGCCAGCCGAGGCTCGAAGGAGCAAAACCTTTTGGGTAGGATGGATCTGTGAACGGTCTGCAACTCTTGCTTATCTGCCTGGCCGGTTGGCTCAATCGCAACCAGCAACTCGTCATCGAATACCTCCAGGAAGAGGCGAAGGTCCTCAGGGAACAGTTGGACAAAAAGCCGCGATTCACCGATAACCAGCGCCGCAGACTGGCCGCCAAAGCGCAGAAGCTCGGGCGCGATCGACTGCGACGCTTTGTCTCGATTGTCAGCCCAAAGACGCTCCTGGAGTGGCATCGTCGCCTGATCGCTCGCAAGTACGACGGCAGTTCCGGCCGTTCGCCTGGTCGGCCATGCACGCCCGGTGAGATCCGAGAGCTAATCCTGAGAATGGCCAGGGAGAACAGGAGCTGGGGCTACACTCGCATCCAGGGGGCGCTCGAAAACCTGAGACATGAAGTGGGGCGCAGTACGATTGCCAAGGTGCTCAAGGAAGCTGGCCTGGACCCCGCACCGGAGCGGCAGACGCGGACGACTTGGAAGGAATTCCTGCGGAGCCACTTTGCTGTGCTCGCGGCGGCAGACTTCTTTTCGGTGGAGGTGTGGACCGCAGTGGGTTTGGTCCGCTACCACGTATTTTTTGTGATTCAGTTGGCCACGCGGGAGGTGCAGATCGCCGGGATCGTTGCTGAACCGCACGATAAGTGGATAAAGCAGGTGGCGCGCAACCTGACCGATGGGCTGGACGGGTTTCTAGCGAACTGTCGGTATTTGATCCATGACCGATCGAGCCTGTTCACACCTGAGTTTGGCATGATCCTGGCAAGTGTCGGGATTGAGACCCTCCGGCTGCCGGCGCGCTCGCCCAACTTGAATGCTTACGCGGAGAGGTACGTTCGCACAATCAAGGAGGGGTGTTTGGATCGGATGATCCTGATTGGCGAAGGATCATTGCGCCGGGCCATCGGAGAGTTCGTGGTTCATTATCACACCGAACGAAATCATCAATCGCTTGAGAACAAGATCATCCGGCCCGAGTTTGCGGCGTTTCCAAGTGCAGGTGAGGTTCACTGTCGAGAACGACTGGGCGGCATGCTCCGGTACCGCATAACTACGTGGCGGCGAATTTTCGGACAGTACGGGGTCTCCGGCGTTTTCGGAATAACGCCATTCGACCCGCCCAAAGCGCATTTGACCAAATTGATGCCCATTGGTGGGAGTTTTGGAAATGAGTAGAAACTGGGATCATCGCCGGAGTCGCCGCCGTTTGCTTCATCACGACGGGACCGCCGGGTTCGTTTTGCAAATTTCATTTTTCCGGGTTTCGGCTTCGGAGCGATTTGTGGGCGGCAACGAGCCGAGCGCAGTCCAACCCCGGAGGCCGAGCGCCTGGGCTTCATCGTAAGCGGCACGCGTAGCGCTGCGATTGATCAGATTAAACCCGGCCTCGCTCGCTTGGCGCAAAGCGCCCTTATGTTTCGGCGCTTGGTAGAGACCGAGAATGAACTCGCGTTCGCTCCAGACACACAACATGACGTCATGATCGGTGCGAATCGCTCTGGCTGAAGAAGCGAACGCGCTCGGGAGGAATGGCATGGCTGCGGTAGCCATGCCGGTACTGCACAGCTGCCTATTGCGGTCGGCAGCGCGCCGCACGGGTTTTCCCGGGTAAGTGCTATCGACCTGATGGAGGCACCCAGGTTAGCGAGCTTTCTCAGGCGTCCGGGTTGGCCGGCTGCTACAAGCGAGTTCGCGAAAACCATTGATTAAGCGCCGGCGGGCGGTCAGGCCGTAAATGAGATCCGCCGCGACGCTCAACCCGACCCACCAGAGAAGATACGCCTCGAAGTGCGCTGTTGGTTCGGAAGAAAAAGCGGCTCTTGTCAGAACGATGATGGCGAGCAGCAGGACTGAGGGCGCAATGAGGATGCGTGTGGCGGCGACAAGCGTCGCGTGGTTCGGGCTGTTGGTGATGAGGGCCGCATACATCGCCGTCCAGACCAGGGCGGTCACATCCAGGGCAAAGACAAAAAGGCCGCATAACCAGGCGGTGACAATGTCCCGCTGGTCGGCCGGCGAGTGTTGCGTGGCCACGAGCATGAACACGATCGCCACGGCGTACCCGAACATGGCCGGCCACAGGAACAGACGACGCAGCGCCAGCCATTGCCCCTGGAAGATCTCACGGGCAGTCAGCGGAGTTGAGAGCAGCAGTTCGAACGAGCCGGCGTGACGATCCTCGGCCAACTGGCGGCTGGCTTCGAGCGGCACCCACAGTTTCAGGGCGACATTGAACATGACGATGACGGCCAGATTGGTGCCGCTGTTGCTTTCCGTGAGCCAGAGGGTGCCGAATTGCCAGGTCGCCCACAGCCACCAGGCACCGATAAACGCCAGCACGCCCCACACTAGGAGCGGCTTGAAACGCGACCGGGCGGCCAGCCAGTAGAAGGGATTTCGGTTCAGCAGCCGCTTGCGGTAGCCGGCCGAAGCGGTGACCGCCCGGCGCTGGATGAAACCGGTGAGTCGGGCGTTTTGTCTCGGTTTGTCCTGCCAGCAATGCGGCACGATCCAGCTGGCCGCGCCCAGCAGCAACCAACTAAGTCCATGGATGATGCCAACCGACCACCAAAATGCCGGTCTCTGCAAATAATAAACCAAATGGCTGCACAGGTAGAGTGAGTAGAACGGGCAGGAAAGCAGAAGCTGCGGAAAAAACCGGTGTGCCGGCAGCCAAAGTCCGAGGACCGCAAAGCAAGCGGCCGGCAGGCCAACAATAAACACCATCAGCAGCAGGTTAAGACCCAGCGTCCAGCGCGATTGGCGGGTCAAGGACGACGCGAACATGCCTACCGCCAGGGAGAATAAAAACGTGTTGGCTAAAACGATTGCCACTCGCCAGAATTCGCCGCTCGTCACGCCTCCCAGGAGAAGCGTGAGGGCCAGGACCGGCAGGATGGCCAACAGGCTGTAAAAGCCCGAGAGCGACGTGGCGCTGAGCTTTCCCAACACCACATCGTGGCCTTTGAGATCCGTTAGAAAGAGCAACCCCAGCGTGCCTTCGCGTTTCTCATGGCTCAGGCAATCAGCCGTCAAGTGTCGTCCCGCGTACAAGCAAAAGAGCATCGCCAGCACGGCCAATCCGGAAAAGATATGCTTTCCCAGAAACTGCGGGGCCGCGTCGAGATTGGCCAGGTACAGAAAAACTCCGATCCCCGTTGCTCCCAGGGCGAGCGCGGCACGGATCCAATAGCAACTCGGGCGGCGCGCAGTTACCCGCAATTCCCGCGCAACGATCGGTGGAAACTTCATGTTTGCTTTAGACAACTCTGCGCGCCTTGGGTAACGCTGTCAAAATTGCACAGTTTTTAGCTACCCGGTGGATCGTCGGGTGCGGATCGGTCATGTGGCACTGGAGCGATCTCTGCTGTCGGGTGAGGTTATTCGGCCGCCGACCGCTCCAGCCACGCGGTGAGGAAACAAACAGGGCCGAACCGCGGCTCTAGGCTACAGCCCTTATTTCGTTGATGGAAGGGTCAGTCTGAGCCCAACATCCCGCCAGATATCGAGGCGGCCTTGAAGTCCCAGCGCACGCAAGTAATCCAGGTCCACCTCTTCGGCAATCGCTTGGAGTTGTGAACTCACGAGACCGT
>Ga0210409_10004773_pt1 | contig 14482 bp, 15 predicted proteins | sample IncBWH17MmetaG_FD_161649 | JGI IMG/M metagenome (GOLD analysis project Ga0210409, IMG submission 161649) | Forest soil microbial communities from Barre Woods Harvard Forest LTER site, Petersham, Massachusetts, United States - Inc-BW-H-17-M | ecosystem: Environmental > Terrestrial > Soil >... | reverse complement strand
ATCGACCAAAAATTGTTGTCATGAGAGCGAGTCTGGCGAAATCACTTTTTAATTGCAAGTGAAAATATGTTAGCTTGGGAGGATGGCGAGTGGCAAGCAAGGTTCAAAACGACGGTCGGGGTGTCCGCTGAATGCTTCGGTGGAGATGCTGGGGGACCGCTGGTCGCTGCTGATCATCCGGGACATGATGCTGCGGGGATTTCACAGCTATAAGGAGTTTCTGGAGTCTTACGAGGGAATCGCGACGAATATTTTGGCGGACCGCCTGCGGAGACTGGAAGCGTACGGAATTATCAGTACGGAGCGAGATTCGTCCGATGGGCGCAAGGTGGTCTACAAGCTGACAGCGAAAGGAATCGACCTGGCACCGGTGATGGCGGAAATGGTGCTGTGGGCCGCGGCGCACGAAGACACCGGCAACGAAGCGCTAGTGAAGGAACTACAGAAGGATAAGCAGGGGTTTATCGCCGCGGTGCTGCAGAGGTGGGCTGCTTCGGCTTTAGCGGCCGAAAAGGCTACGGTACCGAGCGATTAGATCGCCAATCTCGCCGCGTTCACTGGGACGTTCGTCTCGCAGTAGAAATTTGCCCGGACGGCGTCAGCCCATGTGACCGCGCTACTTTTATCGACCCCAAATTACGGACGAAAACTTTTTTGGTTTTTCTGACGGGTTAGTTCAAGGTCGTCGATTTCCTTTTTTTGACGGTCTGCTTCTCTTTGGGGTCCTTGCTGCTTGTCGAGTCTGGCGGCTTCGGCGAGGGCGAGTTCCGCTTCGGTGTTGAGGCGTTTGGAGACGATAAGAAGGTTAAAACCACCAGACAAACCAGAGCCGACAAGGTTCACGGAAGATTGTGAGTCTTCCCACGAAGCGATGGGCTCTTCCTGCGCGTCGTATTGCTCCTTTGTTGCGCCATCGGCGGCGGTCGTTACGGTCGCCGCTGGGCCGTATTTCAAGGAGAGAGACTTCACGAGGTCTTCGCGGGTGAGTCCTTCGGTGGATCCTCGGTCGTAAGTCACAGCGATCTTGTAGAGCGTGGAATTGCTGAAGGAAAACTGAATCTGCTCGACGGTATCGGCGCGGTACGGGACGCCGGAAAGGCTGGGGGGCCACCACTTCAGTTCCTGAATCAAGACGGGAGAGGCGTGAATGAGCTTTACATCCTCGGGCTTCTGATCCGTATGCTTCAGGACGGTCGCCAGACTGGATCCGAGGGAAAAGGCGCGGTACTTGGACAAGTCCTGGGCATGCAACGTTGGGACCGCAACGAAGAAAAGTGTAAGAAAAGCAAGCGAAACACGTGTTGATTTCATTTCCAGCTCCTGCACATCTTTATAAACGTTTATTTCGCGGTGGCGTATTGGGCCGCTGCGTGTTCCTCGCTACCGCCGGTCGCAAATTCTGGCGCAACAGCGGCCGGCATTTTCAGGACGAAGTCCTTGGTGAGAATAAGCGCGGAGCTTTCCTGAATGTGCCGCAGGTGGGCGACAATTCGGAGAAAAGGAATGCCGAGAAATCGCTTCGAGACGATGGTAGTGACTTCGACAGAGTTGAAGCTTCGCAATTCTTGCTTCGCGAGGATGCTCTTCACGGCCCGGCGGAGAGTTCGAAGACGGTCGGCGCCAAAAACGGTCGCGCGCGTCTCTTCGGCGTTGTAGAAGAAATTCCAATGCGCGGATTCGATGCCACGAGTGAGGCCCGAGCGATCAGGACTGGTAACGATGCGCCAGCCGGGGAAGAATGCGTTGCTGGCGATCGACAGGCCCGGTGGAAGCGTGGTGTCTTCCCGAATGAGTATGACTGTCTTGGTGTCAAACATTTTGGCTGTCCTTCCTTTCTAGCGGTGAGAATTGCCGTAATGGAGAGCCGAGTCTCATGATCCGGCTCTCCCGGGTGGGCCTAACGAGTCGGGGGTGTGAGTCCGGCGATCGGCTGAATAACTGGCTTGGTGATCTGTGTGCCGATCACTTCACCGGAGACGACCAATTCAACGCGGCGGTTCTGCTGGCGACCTTCGGCGGTTTCGTTGGACGCGATCGGTTGATTCTTGCCGAAGCCAGTTGCGCTTGTGGAGCCTTCCGGCACGCCCTGGTGAGTGAGATAGCTCCTCACGCCCTGTGCGCGTTGTTCGGAAAGGACCTGATTGAATTGTTCTGAGCCGACGCTATCGGTGTTGCCTTCGATAGCCAGCTTCAGCGACGGATAGGCGAGAACGATACCGGATATTTTGGCGAGCTTTTCGCGGGCGAGCGGCCGAAGCGTGAATTTTCCGCTGTCGAAGAGCACGTCGGACATGTTTACGACCAGTCCGCGCGCGGTGTCGTGAGTTACGAGGATCGCGTTGAATTGCTGGAGCAGTTTGGCGCGAAGCTCCTCGCGATCGAGTACGGCTTGCTGAAGCTGCCGATTCGATGACGCTGCGGCGTCTCGATTGCGGTCGGAGTCGGCTTGCGCAGCCATCTGTCCTTGCTCGGCGGCGGCGCGTGCTCTTTCCGCCTCAGCCTGGGCGCTAGCAGATTTCTGGGCTCCGGCCTGAGCGTCAGAAGTTGCACTTTCCGCGGCCATGCGGCGCTGCGATTCCTGATCGGCTCTGGTCCGGGCATCCTGCTCGCGGCCTTCAGCGTCGCGGCGCTTGGCGTCTGTCTGTTGGAGCTGCAGGTCCGAAGCGGCAGCAGAGGCTCGGTCGCGGTCGGATCGTGCCTGAGCGTCGAGGCTTCTGCGGTCGGCGTCATTGCGTTGGTCAACGGCGTCGCGCGTCGCGATTTCGGCCGCGCTTCGGCGTTGTGATTGGCGATCGGCGTTTGCGTTGGCATTTGCTTCACGGCCGGCGGAGGCGTCGCGTTCGGCTTCGCCGCGGGCGGTCTCGATGTTCTTCATGGCGATTTCGCGGGCGTCTTCGGCGGTTTGAACGGTCTGGCGAGACGTGGAGATGAGAGTTCGCTTGTCGGAGTGTTTTGTGGTTGCGAGCGAGTCTGCTTCGTTCATCTGGAGAACGGCTTTGTCGTAGCTAGACGTTGCGTACCTTTCGGCTCCAGCCGACTCCGCGATGCGCATGGCGTTCCGGGCTTCGAAGAATTCGAGCGGCAATTTCGCATTCAGAACTACGGGATCGAACTTATAACCGGTTGGGATATACCCGCCACGATCAATCAGTTCATATTTCGCATCAACGGCTTCGCTGGTGCCGATGGTATCGGAGCGAACTTCATTTTCGAGGACGACGAGGTTGCTGGGGCGGCGCACAGAGTAGTACGGCTCGGCGGTGACGATGAGAGCGAAGGCTTGGAGATCGGTGGTGGCTTCGATCTTGCTTCGGCGGTTGCCACCGACCAAGATCTCGCCAAGATTCACGGGCCGACCTTCAGGGGAAATAGCCCACAGAACATAGGTGAGATATTCGTTGCTGAAACTTGTGGGACGGCCGAGACCTTGCAATTCAAGAACGATTTTGGTGTCACCGCGCTTGCTCTGCACCGTGGCTGAACCCTGCGCCTGGGGCATAAGGTCGGTACCTTTGAAATTGATTTTCGTTGAGCCGCCATGGTGGCCATAGTTCACGGCGCGAGCGGTGCGGCTGACGACATTAGCGCGGAACGTCGGCGTGGGATTGTCAGGCGCAGCGGGCGGATTGGACTGAGCCGCGGCAACCGCAGAGGCACCGAGGGCCAGCAGAACTGCAAACGTAATTTTGGAACTTTTCAGCATAAGTCTCCTTCGACAAGCTCAGACAATTGATATTGGGCTTTCGCGATGGTGAATACTGTCCGTTAAGGGACGTTTGGCGGAAAAGATCGAGAATGCAATGTGGCGGTGCGGCTATCTGTTGGGTGACTTCCGTAGTGGTGCTGCTTGAGGGTAGCGACGAAGACGAGCGGCGGCTGACACAGGCTATGCGGGATTGAGATGCGGCAATGATTTGAAGATTTAAACCCTGCCGGGACGAAAGAGTCCCGGCAGGGCAGTTCGCTACATTATCATCTATTTCGAAGGGACCTAGTTCGAAGCGCGCTCCGATTCGTTGTGGGGCGCATTGTGTTGTAAAACGTTGACGAGATGACGGCCGGTACCAGGCACACCTACATGCTGGCCCCTTACGATGTCCCTCGCTTTGATCGAGTGGCCGTAAACATCCGCGCTGGCGTCGTCGTCAGGACGAATCGTGGAGCCTTCGAGGGAGATTCCCACAAAGACACCGCGAGAATGTGAATAGCTGAGAATTTCAGCACGCATCCACGCGTCGGTATCCGCGGAAGCATCACGTCCTTTGGGTCCGGCCGCGACGGAGGCATCGGCGCCCAACTTAACCTTGCTACTCAAGATGGAATCCATACCACGATTGTTCATGACCAGGAGGATCAAGTCGGTGGCTTCTCCGCCGATTTGGAAGCCGACGCTCGCGCCTTCCAGCGCGTACATTGCTGGAGCTCCCCAACGTCCACGGAAGTGCTCGCCGGTCCGGCAGACCATGACTCCACGGCCGTAGTCTCCGCCGATTCCAAAAGCGAGTTTCTTGACGGATGGAACCACGATGACGCATTCCGCCTTCTCCAAGAGTTCGTGGGGAATGTTGTCAGAAACGTTGAGCACTTCCTGCATGACAACGCCGCACTCTTCGAGACGTTTTTGCTCCTTGTTTAGCTTCGCTGCGTAAACCGCACCTGCTGCAAGCGTGAGACAGACTACGGTAGTAACCAGATGACGTTTCATCACTGACCTCCGTAGTCAGACTGCCCTGCTGAGGGAAACTTTATGAATTGTTGCTCGATAACTTTTTGCTTTGCGTGTCCCGAAACGACGTTGCGGAAGTGCTCTTAGCCGATCGTCCCGATCGTTCACATACGTCCAAGAAGCAGCAGGATGATTACCACTGCGAGTACGAGACCTAAACCTCCGGTCGGGGCGTAGCCCCACTTCCGGCTGTGAGACCACCGCGGCCAGGCGCCTAAGAGCGCCAGAATCAGGGTGACGACCAAGACAGTTCCGAGCACGTTTTCCTCCTATCGCGGTGAATCCGTCCGACCGCTTCAGGAAATGTGAAAGGTTTAAGGTTTTGCGTTCGACGTCGTGAGCTTTTCTCAACCAACGCGTATGCGAGAGAGTGAATGAACTAGCCCGAAGACATTGAGGAGCCAGAACACCACAACGATAACCACGAGGGCGTTCAGAATGGACTTAATGCTGCCGGCCATGGGGATGTAGCGATTTATGAGCCAGAGAAGGATACCGACGACGATTAGAACAGCTACAAGATTAATCAGGGGCATGATCGATTCGACTCTTTCTTCGCAGGCAGACAGGCGGCCTCACCCAAGGTTGACCTTGTTTCCGTGACCGGTCCGAGAGCCTAGTGCGACAAATGTGGAACGGAGAGGAGCCTGGAATTTCCGGGTGGCTCAGGCTGAAGCTTGGGGACTTGGATTATGGCTTCGGTCTTTGTGCTTCCCCCACGACACACATACTAGAAGGTGTAGAAGCTGATATCTGTCCAGTTGCAGACACATTTGTATTTAGCTTGAGCGAGCGGAAGTGGGTGCTAATATGATGATCAGAATCATGGCGAAACCAGCATTGGCGCGAAAACTTGGCACGACTAAGCCGGTTGCTTTTGATTCGCAGAGCTTTCTCGACTCCACCGGGGTAGCGCGGAAGGTTGTTGATTTTCGCAAAAAAGCGACCATCTTTGCGCAAGGTGATACCGCCAAGCACGTAATGTACATCCAGCAAGGCGGCGTGAGGCTGTCCGTGGTGAACTCCACTGGCAAAGAGGCGGTGGTGGCGGTCCTCAAACCAGGTGATTTTTTTGGCGAAGGATGCCTGGCGGGCCAACCCATTCGTATGGGTTCAGCAACAAGTACCGCGCCGACAACCGTGCTGGTGATTGATAAGGACGAGATGATTCGCGTGCTCCACGCCGAGCATGAGTTTTCCGACCGGTTCATCGCTCACATGCTTTCCAGGAACATCCGGGTTGAAGAGGATTTGATCGATCAGCTCTTCAACTCAACGGAAAAGCGACTGGCTCGCGCGCTGCTCCTGCTGGCGCGCTATGGCAAGAACGATGAGCTCCAACGAATACTTCCGAAGGTATCGCAGGAAACATTGGCGGAAATGATTGGTACAACGCGGTCCCGCGTGAATCTGTTTATGAACAAATTCAAGAAAATGGGCTTCGTCGACAACACCGACGGCCTCCAGATTAACAGCTCGCTGTTGAGCGTTGTCCTCCACGACTGAAGTGTTTCTCCCAGTCGCAGGTTGCAATACTCTTCCTCCTAGATAAACTTTAATTGAAGACCAGGGAGCGACCATGACGCGCTGGAAGTGGCTGGCTATGGTGGTGTGCGGATTGGCGATCACCGGAACCGGCTACGGGGTCTTGTTGATCCGCCGGGCTTCAGCGGCCGAAAAGGCTATGGTACCGAGCGATTAGATCGCCAATCTCACCGTCTTCGAAGTAATGTCAAAGTAGTGTCAAATGAATTGAAAGCTGCTTACTCGTTCTTCCCTAGGACATCAAACTTTCTCGACAGCTCGCGGTTTAGCGTTGTTCTTCACGACTAAAGAGTTTTGGCGATGGCAGGTTGCGATACTTTTCGTACGAGATAAAGTGCAACGGAAGATAAGGGAGCGACCATGAAGCGCTGGAAGTGGCTGGCTCTGGTGTTGTGCGCATTGGCGATTCTTGGAGCGGGCTACGGGGCCTTCGTGATCCGCCGAGGCTTCAGCGCGAGAGATGAGCCCTCCTTGCCTGAGCGAGTGGTCGCCCGAACGATTCGAAATTTATCGATCCCCGGCGCCTCCGCTCGCGAGACCAATCCTTGGAAGGCTAGCCCCGATAATTTGAAGGAAGGCCGCGAGACATTCATCGCGCGCTGTGCCACATGTCACGGCCATGATGGCCGAGGTCTAACTACCGTCGGGCAAAACGAGTATCCGAAGCCTCCAGACCTGCTTTCGCCGCAGACCCAGAGTCTTAGCGACGGCCAAATTCATTACATCATCGAAAATGGCGTGCGATTGACGGGAATGCCGGCCTGGGGCAATCCGCATGAAGAGCAGGGCGATGCGAGTTGGAAGCTAGTGCTTTTCATTCGCGACCTGCGGCACCCCACCGCGGCCGAAAAAACGGAGCAGCAACAGAGCAGCGCAACGGCCCACTACACGGGATCCGCGGCGTGCGAAAAGTGCCACACGGAAATTTACGCGCACTGGAAGAAGACCCCGATGGCAAATGTCGTTCGCGATCCCCGCGAACATCCCGAAGCCATCATTCCGGACCTGTCCACCAATCGGATCGCGAAATTCAGCAAGGAGCAAGTCGCTCTGGTGTATGGAAGCGTCTGGAAGCAGCGTTACTTCACGAAGGTTGGTGATGACTACTACCCACAGCCGGCACAATGGGACGTGGCTGCTAAAGTGTGGCGGCCGTATTTTGTCGCGAAAGGCACCGACTGGTGGGAGCCCTACTATCCTCCTGATAACTTCCAAAGACCAACGGGACCAACGTGCGATGGCTGCCACTCGGTTGCTTACGATATTCACACGAAGAAAGTCGTCGAGTGGAATGTTGGATGCGAGGTTTGTCATGGGCCAGGCAGCGAGCATGTCGCGCATCCTACACGCAACAATGTCTTGAGCCCGGCAAGGATGGATTACGTCAGCGCCAACGATGCCTGCATCCAGTGCCATTCGCAGGGCCGCCCGCTGACGATCCCGCTAGAGGGCAAGTATTACGATTGGCCCGTGGGCTACCGAGTTGGGCTCCGGTTACAAGATTTTTGGCAGCTCGAGGAGCACAAGCTGGGCGAGACGACCTTCACGCATTTTCCGGATGGGACTGCGCATAAGAACCGCATGCAGGGGAACGACTTCGTTCAGAGCGTTATGTACCGGCGCGGGATTACCTGCTTCAGTTGCCACGATGTTCATGGAACGGAAAACTATGCGCAGCTGCGGAAGCCCCCCGACAAGATATGTTTGGATTGTCATGGGCCAATGTCGGTCAACGGGCCCCGAACGGCGACGCTGGAGGAGCACACTCATCACAAGGCAGACTCGGCGGGAAGCCAATGCGTGGCCTGTCACATGCCAAAAATCGAGACGACCATTGCGGAGACCAAGGTTAGCGCGCACGCCTTCGGGTTCATTTACCCGGACATGACGGACAAATACAAGGTCCCCAACCCATGCACGTCGTGCCACAACGACAAGACCACGACTTGGGCGACGAAGGAGATGCGTCGCTGGCCTGAGCGGTCTCCGTGGCGTACGGAGGAAGCTGGCACTTGGTAGACTTGGTAGGCTCGCTCTTGCTATCCATCAGCTGTCAGTGTAAACTAAAGCTTATGGAATTCAGCCGCACGTACCAGAGGACCGCGCAGATCTGTTGTCCATGTCGCGCATACGTGTCCTCTGGCACCGGGAGGCTATTGAACTAGGAGTTTAGTTCTAGCTAGCAGTTCAGGAACCCACCGCCAGAGAAGCACTGGCCGGTGGGTTTTTTGTTTTTGCGCGAAGGAATCGGACAAAGGAATCGGAACAAGGGAATTGGGACAAGGGGACCGAACCAATGGCAGCTACGTCGCAAGATCTTCTCATCGGCACGGCACCAGATATTGGGTCGCGCGAAGCGTTCGCAGCGAAGGCCGAGCCAAAGCTGAGCCATCTCAGAGCTCTCGAGGCTGAGAGCCTCTATATCCTTCGGGAAGCCGCCGCGGAGTTTTCACATCCGGTGATGCTCTATTCCATCGGCAAAGATTCGTCCGTGATGCTGCGGCTGGCGCAGAAGGCTTTCTATCCCGGACCGATTCCCTTTCCCTTGCTGCATATCGACACGAGCTACAAATTTCCCGAGATGATCGAATTTCGGGACACGTATCCGAAACAGATCGGCGCGCAACTGATCGTGCATCAAAACCAGGAAGCATTGAAGGCGGGAGCGAATCCGTTTTCGCTGGGAACGCAGAAGTGCTGTGGTTTGCTGAAAACACAATCCCTGCTCGATGCGCTTGCCGAAGGCGGCTTTAACGCGGCGTTCGGGGGGGCGCGGCGAGACGAGGAGAAGTCGCGGGCAAAGGAGCGAATCTATTCGTTTCGCGACCTGCATGGGCAATGGGACCCGAAGAACCAGCGGCCGGAGCTATGGAATATTTTTAATTCACAAATCAACAAGGGCGAAAGCATTCGCATCTTTCCGCTCTCGAATTGGACGGAGTTGGATATCTGGATGTACATCCACACCGAAAACATCCCGATCGTGCCGCTTTATTTCGCCCGGGAGCGTGACACCGTTATTCGGAACGGTTCGATCGTACTTATTTATTCGCAGAACCAGCTGCAACCTGGAGAGAAGGCCCGGTCGATCATGTGCCGTATGAGGTCGCTAGGGTGCGTTCCGTGCACGGGTGCCATCCGCTCGGAGGCCGACACCGTTCCGAAAATCATCGGGGAGATGATTTCATTTCGGCGGTCGGAGCGCGAAAACCGGGCAATCGATCACGATGAAGAAGGGTCGATGGAGATCAAGAAGCGGGAGGGCTACTTCTGATGCCTTCCGCGAGCGGCTTGGAAATACAGGATGACTTCGCGCTGTTCCTCGAGCAGAACCTGAACAAGGAGCTGCTGCGATTCACGACCGCGGGTAGCGTGGATGACGGCAAGTCCACGCTGATCGGAAGACTGCTGCACGATTCCAAGACCGTTTACGAAGACCAGCTGGCATCGGTGAAGAAAAGCCGCATTAACCGCGCGAACGGGCCCATCGATTTTTCGCTGATTACGGATGGCTTGCGAGCGGAACGCGAGCAAGGCATCACGATCGACGTGGGCTATCGGTATTTCGCGACGGCCCGGCGGAAATTCATCATCGCCGACACCCCGGGTCACGAGCAATATACGCGCAATATGGCGACAGGAGCATCAACCGCAAACCTGGCTGTAATTTTGATTGACGGAACGAAAGGGTTGCTCCCACAAACGCTGCGGCACGCGTACATCACCTCCCTTTTGGGGATTTCCAGCGTTGTCGCAGCCGTCAATAAAATGGATTTACTGGAATACCGGGAAGAAAAGTTTCTTCGCCTCAGAGAGGACTTTCTCGCGCTTGCGAAACGCCTGGGCATCGCCGACGTGCAGTGCATTCCGATCAGTGCGCTGGCGGGAGACAACGTTGTGGATCCCAGCGAGCGGATGCCTTGGTACGCGGGCCCGACGCTGTTGGAGCACTTGGAAATAGTGCCGATAGCGCCGCCCGTTAAGACGCAAGGCGTGCGATTTCCGGTGCAGTACGTTATACGGCCGAATGCGACGTTCCGCGGATTCGCTGGGCAATTGGCTGGTGGACCGATACGCCAAGGGGATGTTGTGACTGCGCTCCCTTCCGGGCAGCAATCGCACGTCGAATCGATCGTTACCTACGACGGCCCGATCGTCGAAGCGTTCTCTCCGATGTCGGTCACATTGAAGCTCGAAGATGAAATTGATCTGAGCCGTGGGGACATGCTGGTGTCGCAGCACGACAGGCCGAACGTGTCGCAGAAGTTCGCGGCAATGCTGGTCTGGATGCACGCGCAGCCGTTGGAAATCGGGCGAAGCTATGTGCTCAAGCATTGCGGGCGAAAAGTGCGCGGTAGGGTTACGCGTGTTCGCCACCGCGTCAACATCGACACCCTGAACCCGGAAGCGGCCGAGCAGTTGAACATGAATGATATCGCGGCCGTGGAACTGGAAACCAACCAAGCACTGTTTTTCGATTCCTACGAACTCAATCGGATTACCGGAAGTTTGATCCTAATTGATCCTTTGACGAACGCGACCCTCGGCGCGGGCATGATTCGCGAAGATCTTTCGGAAGTCGGCGCGAGATTGCCGAGCCAAGAAACGCTTCATTCGGAGAGTGCGGTTACTCCTCTTGAACGGCATCGTCGGCACGGACATTCGGCCGCCATCATTTTGGTGAACGCTGGTACGGCGCTTGTACGAGGGTTAGAACGCGCGCTCTTCGATGATGGATTTGAGGTCATGCTCGTCGAAAGGAACGCTTCCACTAATTCGGCAACGGCTGGCTGGAGAATGCTGCATTCAGCGGGATTTGTAGTCGTTTATCAGAACTCGTCACTCGGCATTGAAGAGAGATTGGACTTGAGAGCCGCGGCCGGAGATTCCTTTTTCGATCTTGCCGGCCTGAGTCCGCTTCAGAGCGATGCAGAGATCATTGAACAAGTGCGAGCCCTGGCCGAGTCGCTGCGCATCCCACGGGGAACCGAAAATGCCGGGGAGGTCGTTTGAAAATGGGGACAACATTTACTGCCGAAAATCTCGAGACGCTCAGGCCAAACGAGATTTTGGATGCCTTGCTGGATGCGCATGTCGGAAAGTCCGCGTGTCTGACGTGCAGCTTCCAAGCGGAGGACATGATTGCCCTGCACATGCTGCGGGAACGCATTCCGTCGGTGCCGGTTTTGTTTCTCGATACGGGCTATCACTTCGCTCAGACCTATGAATACCGCGACCGGATGGCCAAAGAGTGGTCTCTTAACCTGGTGAACGTGGTTCCGCGAAAAACCGTGGAACAGCAGGAATCGGAATTTGGGATTTTATACCGAAGCGATCCTGCGCAGTGCTGCCAGCTCCGCAAGGTGGTCCCGCTGTTTGAGTCGCTGGAACCGTACGAATTGTGGTTCACAGGATTGCGGCGCGAGCAGTCGCCTACGCGGAAGAACCTCAAGAAACTGGAAGAGCACCGCTTGCCGAGCGGAAAAACACTTTTGAAAGTGAGCTTGCTCGCGGATTGGAATTGGGGACAGGTCTGGGAGTACACCGCGAAAAACCGCATCAGCTATTTGCCGCAGTATGACCAAGGCTATCTGAGCATCGGTTGCGAACCGTGCACGGCAATTCCAGAAGATCCCGCGAACCCGCGATCGGGCCGCTGGGGCGGAACGAAACTAGAGTGCGGAATCCACACCGCTTCCGAGAAGAGGAACCCATGAACTATTTACTGGGATTCCTCATCGCTCTTGCGGTGGGATTGACGGGGATCGGCGGCGGAAGTTTTACGGTCCCATCTTTGATACTGATTGCCGGTTTAACAGCCGGAGAAGCGGTAGGAACAGCCTTCTTGTTTGCCGGAGCCCTGCGCTTGATCGCCGCCCCCTTCTATTTGGCTGGCAAGCACATTCATTCGCGGTATCTCTGGCTTCTGTTACAAGGTGCGGTTCCCGGCCTCCTCGCAGGGATCTGGTTGCTGCGTTTGGTAAATCGCGGCGCGGGAAGCCCTTTCGTCATTGTCATTTTAGGTGTTCTCTTGGCGGCATCGTCGAGCGTCTCGTTTTTCCGTCGCGCACAGAATCCGAGTTTCGCTGGAAAAAACCATCACTGGCTTCCCTGGCTCGCGTTGCCGATCGGAGTTGAATCCGGTTTTTCGTCGGCGGGCGCTGGGGCGCTTGGAACTGTGCTTTTGCTCAACTATTCGGAAATGACGCCGGCACAAGTTGTCGGCACGGACTTGCTATTTGGATTGGTCTTGGCGGTTATTGGTAGCGCCTTCCACTGGAGCTTCGGCTCGGTCAGTGTCCCGATACTCTTTCAACTTTTGCTGGGCGGCATTCCTGGTGTGGTCCTGGGATGCCTGCTCGCGCGGAAAGTTCCTGCGAACCGGCTGAAGACAGCGGTTGCGATGGTGGCGATTTTTGCGGGGTTGCAATTGGTGTGGAGCGGGGGTCGGGCGCTTGCCGTGAGACACCCAACGAACACTGCGAGAATTGCAGCGCAAACAGGAATCGGCCATGCGCGCTAGTAAACTCGATGTCGCGAAACAGGCCCTTCGCATGGTGTCGCCAACGCGTACCACGGCACCGCTCGTCGCAGTCCTCCCAATCGCTTCTTTCTGTACTCCCTGTTGTTGACCCGCTCTAGTTTTCCGCGCCGTCATCGGGCACGCCGTTTCTGTTGCCCTTCAAACATTTCACGAACGACGCACGAGGCCGAAGCCACAATTGGGCCCCAGCAAGGCCAATCTATTCCGGAGAAAAAAGATGCGCTCTAGAGATGTTCTTAGACTTCGTGCAAGACGGGTTTTTTCGTTTGGAGTTTTGGCGTTCGGAATGTGGGCAGGCTTCGCGATTTTCGCATTCGCGCAAGAAGAGGCTTCGCTACAAGGCACCGTCAGCGACTCGTCCGGAGCGGCCATCGCCGGCGTCGCAATCCAGGTCAAGAACCACGAGACCGGAGCCGAACGAAACGTGGTGACCGATGATGCTGGGCGCTACAACGTACCATCGCTTGCTGTGGGCCACTATGAGGTGCGAGCGGAAAAGCCAGGCTTTCGCGGCGAAGAGAAGACCGGGATCTCTCTCGTACTCGGGCAGCGGGAAAGCGTGGACTTCGTGCTGCAAGTCGGCGATGTGAGGCAGACCGTGAAAGTGGAAGCAACGCCCGCGGTCATTGAGGTCACGACCGAAGATGATTCTGGCCTGGTCGGCGAACTGCAGATCAAAGCACTGCCGTTGAACGGGCGAAGTTACGATCAGCTGATCACTCTCAATCCTGGGATCGTGAACTACACTTCGCAGCGCGCGGGAGGCATCGGAACTTCCAACTCCGTGGTGGGAAATATGTTCGCCGTTTCCGGCCACCGGCCACAGGAGAATCTTTTTCTATTAAATGGAGTTGAGTTCACGAGCGCGTCGGAGATCAACGTCACACCGGGAGGGGTCAGCGGGCAACTTCTCGGCGTCGATGCTGTGCGCGAGTTTTCCGTCATCAAAGACACGTATGGAGCGGAGTACGGCAAGCGTCCCGGAGCCCAGGTCAACATCGTGACGGCATCGGGGTCGAATGAACTGCATGGGACGGTTTACGAGTTTTTGCGAAATGACGCGCTGGATGCTCGGAATTTCTTTGACCACGGCAATATTCCAAATTTTCAGCGAAATGAGTTTGGCGGCTCGCTTGGGGGCCCGCTCAGGAGGGATAAGACCTTCTTTTTCGCAAATTATGAGGGCTTTCGGCAGGATCTGGGGCTTAGCGATCTGACCCTTGTGCCGGATGCCCCGTCGAGGTCCAAGGCAGCGGCGAGTGTCCGGCCACTGCTCGCGTTGTGGCCCGTGGCGAATGGCCCGGAGCTTTTGACCTCGACCGGGGCGCCGAGTGGAATTGCCGAGGCATTCAGCAATCCACCGCAGAGTATTCGCGAGGACTTTGGAACCGCTAAACTCGACCAGCTCTTCACGGACAAGGATTCCTTAGCGCTGGTATACACGGCAGATGACAGCGAAGCTCATTCGCCCACCAGCAATCCGATCAGCTTGGTCAATGTTTTTCTGCGGGAACAAGTGGCCAGCCTGAGCGAAACTCATATTTTTTCGCCTAGCCTGCTCAATAAGGCGACTTTTGGTTTTTCTCGAGGGGCATTTTATTTCAACAGTGGCACAACCGTAGATTTGCCTGGATGGATCCACAATGGTCAGCCTGTTGGCGCGGTCG
>Ga0210409_10004772_pt1 | contig 14482 bp, 9 predicted proteins | sample IncBWH17MmetaG_FD_161649 | JGI IMG/M metagenome (GOLD analysis project Ga0210409, IMG submission 161649) | Forest soil microbial communities from Barre Woods Harvard Forest LTER site, Petersham, Massachusetts, United States - Inc-BW-H-17-M | ecosystem: Environmental > Terrestrial > Soil >... | reverse complement strand
CGGGCGGAGGCGCCCTTGCACCAATGCTGATTCCACATGTCGCAGATCACTACTGCTGTTGCGGAGGCTTCCCAGGACACGGGATTGGTCACTTGCTGCCATGGCCCGCCAGCAGGTTGGATCAAACGACGCGCACTGAGCGTGAGGGTTTCGCCGGCGCCCAGAGCGGGCGGCAACCCGATCAGACCGGCCAGGCACGCCAAGTAGAATACTCGAGCAACATTCAAATCAGGCACGAGGGTTGAAAGCATAAACGTCAGGTGAGTTGAATTGCGGTGACTCTAAATGTTGGGGCCAGGTTGAGTCAACCCTCGATAGGGATGGTAGGGGTGGCGCGCTGCGTCCTCCGCGCAGCGTCCAGCGGCGCAACCTTGTGTGATCCGCAGGCCTCCTGCGTTCGTTCCGCCCGCTGAACGCGGGCGGGGACATCGCAGCGCGATGTCCCTACTGTTCTGGTGCAGCCGCCGGACGCCGCAGAGCAGATCTGGGTAGCCAATCGGCCAAAGTTAGGTTACATAATGGTATGCGCGAACGGCACGCGATTCATGTCGTCCTGCGGGATGGCTACGGCCGATACCTTGCCGGCCAGAAAAGCACGTGGTCTTTCACCGAAGACTTCGCCGGAGCACGAGTCTTCGATTTTGTGACCGATCGTATTGCTGAGCAGGTCGAAGTGCTTAGGCGAAATCACGGGTTGGAACTGAGCATTATCGCAGTCGATCCTCTCGACCGCTACGAAATCTGCGACATCTGCGGTCATCACGCGATGGCTTACAGCACTTTTTTCGACGGACGACAATATTTCTGCCCCGACTGCCGTCCGCGCGAGACGCAGGAAGGGGCGGAATCCCGTCAATAGTCGGGCGGCGCGCGGACTTTCGGCCTTGGTCGTAGCGCAGACCGCTGGTCTGCTGTATCGCCGACTTGTAGTCGGCAGCGTGCATAGCGTTGGAATGTGGGAACTTGCCCTGCGGCCAGCAGGCTGAAAGCCTGCGATACGGCAGACTGGAAGTCTGCGCTACCGGCATTACGATCCCAGGCTTGACGATGGGAGGTTCATTCCGAATTCTGTCAGCTTGTTCGTACTTTATGAAGCGAAAGATACTGATCATTTTGTCCAATCGTTGGAACCGAAGTCAAAAGTCGCGATTCTTGGAACTGGATTGCGACCAGGAAGGAAACATTCTCAAGGAGCATCCTTTGCGCAGCCAACCACGTGAACCGCGTTACCACGAAGTGTGGGAAAATGACGAAGGCCGCTCGGAATTCGCCTCATGCCACCGGTTTAAGCGAAAGTACGGCCACAAGTTGCAGAAACCGAAGTGAAATGACGGGCGGCCGCCTATCGAGCTAAAGCCTGTTGAGAACGAGGACGTTCCTAGCTCATTCTTCGGCGTCACATCAGCGACTAATCTTATATATGATTAACTCTGATGCAGTTTGTGATTGAATTCAGATAGGCTGTTTGATAAATAACCGGAAAGAAAGGGGCGCAATCCTTTGCGCCATTACCGGACATGAAAGCTAAATCCAGTCGCAGATTCTTCCTGAAACGGTCCGCAGCGGTGACACTTTCGGCGCCGATAATCATGAGCATGGAGGAATATGCTTTGGCAGAGCAAGCCAAGGCAGCCGCCCCGCCCCAAACCCCCGCGCCTTCCCGCGGCACGATGGCCATGGGCGCGATTGGAAATATCAAAATCAGCCGCCTGATTTGCGGCGGGAATTTGATCAGCGGTTTTGCCCACAGCCGCGACTTAATCTACGTCTCGCCGCTGCTGACGCATTATTTCACCGACGAGAAGATCCTTCAGACCTGGGCTTTGTGCGAAGAGCACGGAGTCAACACGATGATCCTTTTCCCCGCCGACAAACGGGCGGCGGGTCTTTACGAGAAGTACCGTTCCTCGGGCGGGCGGATTCAATACTTGGCCCAGATTAGTCCCGGCAAGGACGATCTGAAAACTCCCGTCAAGCAGGCGAAAGATTCAGGGGCCGTCGGAGCATTTTTGTTGGGCAACCTGAGTGACGCGTGGACCCGCGAGGGCGATGTAAACCGCATCGGGGAGCTGCTGGCTAATATCAAAGAGCAGGGATTAATTTCAGGTGTGGCCGGCCACGAACTGCGCACGGTTGCGGCGGTGGAAAAAGCCGGATTGGCACCCGACTTTTACATGAAGACGCTGCACCAGGAGAATTACTGGTCCAAACGCCAACCCGAACAACGGAAAGAGGTCATCGATAATTACTCCATCGACAACTACTGGTGCCTGGATCCGAAAGAGACAATCGCCTACATGTCCGAACTTCGCCGCCCCTGGATTGCCTACAAGGTTCTGGCGGCCGGCGCGATCCAACCTAAATCAGGACTAAAACACGCTTTCGAAAGTGGGGCGGACTTTGCCGCCGTGGGGATGTTTGATTTTCAGATCGCCGAGAACGCAGCCATGACCAACGAGGTAGTGGCCGCCGCTCAAAGTCGCGAGCGGGAGTGGTTTACCTGAGTCCTTCCCGGTGGGGCGAGGCTCCTGCCGAGCCCTGATCTTCAGCGAAAAGCAACGAATTTAAGAAGTTAGGGCTCGGCAGGAGCCTCGCCCCACCAGCAGAAAACTAGCGGTTGATCACTTTGAGCACGTTGCCTCCGGGCCCGATTAGGCGGATTTGCAGAGGCATCTGGCCTACAGCGTGGGTCGAACAGCTTAGACAGGGGTCGTAGCAGCGGATACCGTGCTCAATCCGATTGAGCAGCGGCTCAGGAATGTTCGCGTCCCTGATGTAATGGCGAGCGATCTGGGCGACGGTCTGATTCATCGCAAGGTTGTTCTGGCCGGTGGCAACGATGAGATTGACCTTAGTGAGGAGGCCGCCGCGGTCCACGGTGTAGTCGTGGAAGAGTGTGCCACGAGGCGCCTCGCTGACGCCGATTCCGCGCGGGCTATTGATCCCCGCGTCGGCGCGCAGGTCTTCACTGAGTAGGTCCGGGTCGTCCAAGCTCATTTCGACTCGTTCAATGGAGGCGACAATTTCAATGAGCCTGGCGTAATGGTACAGGAAAGACGAGCTAACGGCGCGCCGCCCGAGTTTCTTGAAATTCTTGAGCTCGGCATCGGCTTTTGGAGTACCCATTTGTTCGGCCACGTTAAGCCGTGCCAATGGGCCCACCCGGTACATCCCGTCCGGCAATCCCAGAGGCGAGTAGTAAGGGGACTTTAGATACGACGATTTCTGGACTGCTTCGCCAATGAACTCGTAATATTTTTGAGGGTCGAGTTGGTCGGCAATAACGCTGCCGCTGCTATCCACAAAACGGAGTTTTCCTCCGTGATGTTCCCAAGTGCCTTCGGCATCCACGAGACCCATGAACAGGGACGGGAAATTGCCGAAGATTTGGATCTCGCGTTTGTGAGATTCGAGGACTTTTTTGAACAGGCCCAAAGCAATGTTGGCGGTGGCAAACGCTTCCGGCAACCAGGCGCGAATGCGATCCCGGCCGTCGGGGGTCAGAGGGCTGCGCACGCCGCCCGGCACAGCCCAGGCAGGATGAATCTTTTTGCCGCCCAGAATCTCGATGATTTCCTGGCCGAACTGGCGGAGCCGAATTCCCGCCCGTGCCAGTTCGGTGTTGGAGGCGATGAGGCCAAAGACGTTCCGCTGGGCCGGCGGTGTCTCCCAGCCCAGGAGGAGATCAGGCGCGCTGAGGTGGAAGAAGCTCAAGGCATGGCTTTGAATGAACTGGCCCAGGTTCATCAGGCGCCGCAGCTTTTCAGCCGCGGGCGGAATAGCCACCGCCATGATGGCGTCCCCCGCTTTGGCCGAGGCTAACAAGTGGCTGACCGGGCAGATGCCGCAAATTCGCGGCGTAATCCCAGGCATCTCCGAAAAGGGGCGTCCTTCGCAAAACTTTTCGAAACCACGGAACTCGACGACGTGAAACTCGGCGTCCGAGACGTTGCCGGAATCATCCAGGTAAATGCTGATTTTTGCGTGGCCCTCGATGCGGGTCACCGGGTCGATGAGGATGCGTTTTGCCATGGGTTGCGAACGGGCTTTGAGCCATCAGCCAAACTTGAGCATGGCTCCTTCCAGTTTGGGTTCCAGGCCGCTCACTGCGGAACTCATGAAAGCCTTGATCCGATCCACCGGTGGCGGGCAGCCGGGGATGTAATAATCTACATGGACGACCTCGTGGACCGGCATGACGCGCTCGAGCAACGGCGGCACAATCTCCGGATCTTTGGGCAGAGCCGCGTTGGCCTGGGCGCCCTCCAGGTAGGCGCGTTGCAGCACGCTCTCGCTGTTGCGCAGTCCCAGTTGGTTGCGGATGGCGGGGACGTTGGCCGTAATGGCGCAATCACCAAACGAGACCAGGATTTTGGTCCGGGAGCGGATGCGTCGAATCATTTCGAGATTGTCCTCGTTGCACACCGCGCCCTCGACGAGGCAGAGGTCCACATGCTCAGGGTATTCCTTGGTGTCAATGATCGGGCTATAGACCAGTTCGATTCGGGGGGCGAGTTCGATCAGGAACTCGTCCAAATCCAGAAACGACATGTGGCAGCCCGAACAGCCGCCCAACCAGACTGTCGCAAGCTTCAAGCGATCCATTGTTTTTTCTCCCGAGCGGTTACGATGAACTCCAGTTTGCCGCGGTCGCGCTGCATTTCCGAGGCGGTCGCGCCCTTATAGAAGAGCGCGCCTGTGGGGCAGGACATCACGCACTTGCCGCATTTGGTGCAGGTATCGGACGTTCCCCACGGCTGGTTCAGGTCGACGATGATGCGGGCCTTGCTGCCGCGACCGGAAACGTTTTTAGTGCCGGCCCCTTCGATGTGCCAGCACACCCGAACGCACCGGGTGCAGAGCACGCACCGGTTATGGTCCATGCCAAAAAGCGCGTGCGAGGTGTCTACCTCCCATTTCGGGAAGCAGTATTCGTAGCGGACGTGGTCGACGCCCTGGCTGTAGGCGAGCGTTTGCAGTTCGCAATGTCCGTTGGCCACGCAGACCGAGCACACATGATTGCGTTCGGCCAGCAATAGCTCGAGAATCATGCGCCTATACCGGACCAACCGTTCGCTGTCGGTCCGGATCTCCATCCCTTCGGCGACTTTTGTCGTGCAGGCCGGCAACAACTTGGCAATGCCCGCCACTTCCACCAGGCACAAGCGGCAGGCGCCCACGTCGTAAACGCCTTCCAAATGGCAGAGAGTTGGAATGCCGATGCCCGCGTCGGTGGCAGCCTCCAGGATGGTGGCGCTTTCGTCGGCACTGATGGGCTTGCCATCAATCGTTAAGGTCTTTGCGGCCATAGACGTGACAGGTTAAAACGTTAAAACGTGAACCGTTAAAACGTGAAAATATTTTCGCAAGCTGTTCATTTGCAAATGCTTGCCTGATGCGTGAGCAGTCGGCCGCCGGGAAGTTGGCCGTTGCCGTTTGCGTGTGGACCAAATGTGTCAACGATTAACAGCTCGGTGTATTCCTGTCGAAAGAATCGCAAGGTGCTCAGTACCGGATTGGGCGCCGTCTGGCCGAGCCCGCAGAGGCTGGTATTCTTGACCAGGTAACAAAGTTCCTCCAGCTTTTGCAGGTCGCGAGCAGTGGCTTTGCGCTCGAGGATTCTGTTCAAGAGTTGGTGCATCTGGACGGTCCCGGTTCGGCACGGAACGCATTTGCCGCACGATTCGTCCATGCAGAATTCCATGAAGAAGCGGGCCACATCGACCATTCTGGTGGTGTCGTCCATGACAATCATTCCGCCGGAGCCCATAATCGAGCCGAGCTTGGTCAAGGAATCGTAGTCGACGGGTGTGTCGAGCGCCTCAGCGGGAATGCAACCCCCGGAGGGGCCGCCGGTCTGGACTGCTTTGATCTTTCCCCCCTCCGGAGCGCCACCGCCCATTTCTTCCACAATGGTTCGCAAGGCAGTGCCCATGGGCACTTCAATTAAACCGGTATTGGTGATCTTGCCCGCCAGGGCGAACACTTTGGTTCCTTTGCTTTTTTCGGTTCCGATCCCGGCAAACCAGGCGGCGCCTTTGCGGACAATCGCGGGAACGTTGGCGAACGTCTCCACGTTATTGATGAGCGTCGGAGAATTATATAACCCGCTTTCAGCGGGAAACGGCGGCCGTGGACGAGGGGTTCCGCGTTTACCCTCAATCGAGGACATCAGTGCCGTTTCCTCGCCGCATACGAACGCTCCAGCGCCGATACGCAGGTCGACATTGAAGTTGAAGGGAGATTCGAAAATACCGCTGCCCAGCAACCCATGCTGCTTGGCCTGCTTAATGGCGATCTGCAGGCGAGCGATGGCGAGGGGGTATTCGGCCCTTACGTAGATAAAGCCCTGGTTGGCGCCCACGGCGTAAGCGGCGATGGCCATGCCTTCGAGCACGCTGTGCGGATCGCTCTCCAGCACACTCCGATCCATGAACGCGCCCGGGTCTCCCTCGTCGGCGTTGCAGATCACGTATTTCTGCTGGCTGGGGGTCTTGGCCACCGTGGCCCATTTGAGACCCGTCGGGTACCCGGCTCCGCCGCGTCCCCGCAGGCCGCTCTTGATAATCGTGTCGATGAGATCTTTGGGGGTCAGTTCCCGAAGCACATCGTGCAGGGCGCTGTAACCCTCCGCGGCGATGTAGGACTCAATCCGTTCCGGGTCCACGTAGCCGCTGTTGGCCAGGACAATGGAGAGTTGCTTGCTGAAAAACGGGTGCTGAGGATCGCCGCGCTGCACATCGGTTTTGCCTCCCATTAGAGTGGAAACAAGTGAGGGGGCGTCTTCCGGGGCTACTCTCTGATACAGCGGCCCGGCGCCTTCGGCTTCGAGGGCGACCGTCGCCCCTTCTTTGGCTGAATCAATCTGGACCAGGGGGCCCTGGCAGCACAACTTCATGCAACCGACTCCCCGCACTTCCACGGTTTCGTCAAGCCCCGCTTGCTTCACGGCGCTCTCCAGAGCCTCCTTAACTCCCTTTGAATTGGAGGACATGCAACCGGCAGCCAGGCAACAGCGAATCGTATAGGGCTTGCGGGAGGCGTATTCCTTCGCGGCTATCGCGGTGAGATCATCACTGACCATGCCCCAGCCATCCTTTCAAGTGAGTCAGAGCCGTGGCGGGAGTTTGGCGTGGAGTAACCGTGCTGTCGTAAACGACCGCGGGGGCGATACCGCACGCGCCAATGCACCGCGCCGTGAGCAGGGACAGTTCGTTGTCGGGGGTGGTTTCTCCGGCTTTGATCCCGGTCCGTTCCTCGACCGCCGCCAGGAGCTTATCCGCGCCCTTCACATAGCAAGCAGTGCCCAGGCACACCACGCAGGTGTGCCGGCCTTTGGGTTTGAGCGTGAAGAAATGATAAAATGTCGCCACACCATACACGCGACTGGCGGGCAACTTGAGCTTGCACGCAACGAACAACAGCAAGTCGTCTTCCAGGTAGCCGAATAACTCCTGGGCTTTATGCAGCACCTCGATCAGCGCATCCTGCTTGAACTGGTGCTTCTTCATGTGCGCCTCGAGGATCTTGAAACGCTTGTCGCCGCTGGCGTGTTCAAGAATATTTGGCAGGCGATCCTGTTTTGCCTTAAAAAGCGTCCCGATCATAGCATCGCGGGGACAGACCGGTAATGCCCGATCATCTTTAATCCCACGTCGAAACTAGCCGCACGATGGAAAATGGCTGCCCGGGAATTGGTATTTGGTAATCTTTTTTTGACACGTTAAAACTAATTGATGAACTAATATAAAGTTCTGGGAAGGATAACCTCCTAACCTCTCCCAAGCCGGATATTGCCTGCTCAGGTGCTCTCATTAACACCGCGGCTTTAGCCCGGTGCGTGGACGGGCTTTCGAGCGGGCAACTGTTTCAACAGTTTACCTCCCGGGGGGAAAAGCCGTTGAAAACGGCTCGCTTGTTCCGCCTCGTTTTTCACCGGGCTAAAGCCGCGGTGTTAATGAGACTCGGAGATCGGGTTTGAAATAGGTCAACGATGTCTGAGGCTGGATAAATAACCCCAGGCCATGCCGGTGACCAAGCCCACCGCGTGCGCCGTGTTGGCGACCGGGCCCAGCAGATCGGTGTAGCAGAGGACGAACCAGATGAGCATCATGTTGACCGTGGAGGGATGTAGAAACAAACCGCAGCCGGGATCGAATTTGCCGCGGATCCAGATATACCCCAGCAATCCGTAGACGACGCCGGACATGCCCCCGAAAATGGGGCCGCTGACATAGTACTGTCCGAAATCAGAAAGGCCCGCAAGCACCAGGACTAATAAAGCCAATTGCAGCGTTCCTTGTCGGCCTTCAATCATGCTGCCGAGATCCCGCAGCCAGAGCATGTTGAACAGGATGTGCCAGAAACTCAGGTGGATGAAAACGGGCGTGAACAGGCGCCAGATCTGGCCGTGGCGCACCTCCGGCAGCAATGAGTCTAAGCTGCGATGGCCGGAGAATTGTTCCGAGATGAACAGGGCATGGATGGCGGGGAGGTCTTTGGCGAAACGCGACCAGGCGAAGACAACCACACACAAAACAATGAGAGCGAACGTCAAGGGTCCAAATCCGTAAGCCGCCAGCGGCCGAAACAAGTCGCGACGGCCGCGCAGCTTTTTGCGATAGGCTTCCTCGGTCTTCTCTTCTTGCACGCGCAATTGAGCGGCGTTCCTGGATTCCGTGTGGTAGCGCGGATCGCCGGGGCTCAGGCGAAAACTGGCGAGCAGTTTTGAAGCGGGGTCAAGCTTGTCCTCGTCGCGAACCCAGATAGCCCAGCCCTCGTCTTTGTGGAATTCCAGCTGGTTGTCAATGCCTTGTACGTACAGGAAATCGGCGAAAGTACGGGCGTGTAATTCGTTTTCCAAATGGCCGATTAAGCGCATGTGCCGCAAGGATAGGATTTCCTGACCCCGATGGCTATGCCGCAGTTGGGTCGCGCCGTTTTGCGCGTGTCTCGTTTTGGTTCAGTCACCGCGCCGCGAGTTGAATCGCCAACAGCTCGCAGCCCCCTTTTATCTTGTTTTGGGATTCAAATACGCGGTCAACCTTGGACTTTCTCAGCTTCCGCGCCAAATTTTTCCGGGAGTGCCTGATTGGCATATCATTTGCAGCCGAATGAAGCGACAGTGGGAAGGCTGAGGGGTATCGCAGGCACAGAGTTCCTTTAACGAACTCACATTCTTAGCATCGATTGAGCGCATCGTTGAGTAGAGATAATGCACGCCGTGATTTTTCAGCAAGCGATTGCCCAGCCGGGATTTCCTGCTTGCAATAAAGATTCACGCGGGCATAGTCGTGGCTTGACTCAAAAGTGGGTATCGGGTCAGGGATTCCCGTTCGTTTAGCCATGATTCAGCGGTCAAGCGATTTGACGAGCATTTTACAGTGGAAATGAAAAATTTCAGGCGCGCCCGAGCTTGTGTAATCACCTTTTGGCGCTCTTTGACCTTCACCGCCTACGGCGCCCTGTTGAGTTGCGGTCTGGCTGCTCAGCCAAGCGCGCCAACGACAACACCCAAATTGGACCTGGAGTGGCACACTCGCGAACAGATCCGCCTGTTGAACGACGAGAAACTGTCGCGAACCCCGGCTCAGAGAAAAATCGATTCTCAGTTGCTGTATTCCGCTCGGAAAAAGCGCCTGGGCACAGTGGTTCCGGGGTTGAACGCGTTTCAGCCGGCGTTGTCATTGGAGCGTGACGGGCGGGTGCTCGTGGACGTGCGAGCCCTTGTGACACCGGGGCTAATGAACGCGATCCGGTCTAATGGGGGGATGATCCTGAACAGTCTGCCGCGGTACTCAACGCTGCGCGCGTTGGTTCCGGTGGAAGCTGTCGAGACACTGGCGCAGCGGCCCGAGGTTCGCTTTATCCGCCCCGCTGCCAGGGCAGTTACGAATGCTCAAACTCTTACGGAGGGAGGAGATATCGCTCACCGAGCGGACGAAGCGCGGAACACGTTCTTCACGGACGGCACGAATGTGAGCATCGGGGTTTTGTCGGACAGTATCGACGGTCTAACCGATGCGCAGGCCGGGGGAGCTTTGGGGGACGTCACGATTCTGCCCGGCCAGGCGGGTTCGGGATCGGGTGAAGGCACCGCAATTTTGGAGATCGTGCACGCCCTCGCGCCCGGCGCGGCGCTGTATTTTGCCACCGCCTTGACCAGCGAAGCCAGTTTTGCTCAGAACATCCGCGATCTCTACGCGGCGGGTTGTCGTATCATTATCGACGACGTAACCTATTTCGACGAATCCCCCTTCCAGGACGGCTTGATAGCCCAGGCAGTGAACGACGTTTCGGCCGGGGGCGCCCTGTACTTTTCCTCCGCCGGCAATAGCGGCGGTGTGGATCGCGGAACGTCAGGAACCTGGGAAGGCGATTTCAAGGATGGAGGACCAGCGGGCCCGGCCTTCAATAAAGGCGGGGGGCAGGACGTGCGGTTCCACGATTTCGGTGCCGGAGTCATTTATGATACCATGTTGGCCGGAGTTGGTTTCGAGCGATTAGACCTGACTTGGAGCGATCCATTAGGCCACTCTACCAATGACTATGATGTCTATGTGCTGGATTCCTCCGGAAACGTCGTTCGTAGTTCCACCAACACACAGGACGGCACCGATGATCCATACGAATCGGTCAGCATAGTCAATATTGGAGAGCGAATCGTCATCGTCAAATTCTCCGGCGAAGCCCGTTTTCTCCATCTCAGTACGGGTCGTGGCCACTTAACGATTTCCACAGCCGGGGCGACCACCGGTCACAATGCCTCCGGCGCCACCAACGCGTTCTGCATTGCCGCAACCCGGGTGGGGACTCCGCCTGTGCCATTTGTTGGCGGAGCGGCCAATCCGGTGGAAAACTTCAGTTCAGATGGACCGCGCCATATCTTCTACAACCCGGATGGCACCGCCATTACGCCGGGCGACTTGTCGTCTACCGGCGGACGGACTCTCCAAAAGCCCGACTTGACCGCTGCCGACGGAGTTAACACTACGGTTCCTGGCTTTGCGCCGTTCAGCGGGACCTCGGCCTCCTCACCTCACGCGGCGGCCATCGCCGCTTTGCTTTGGTCGCATAATCCGTTTTTAACACCCGCCGACATTCGATTGCTGCTGACCACCAATGCGTTACCAGTTGGTCAAGCGGGCTTTGACAGGAACTCGGGAGCCGGCATTGTCATGGCCTATCCTGCGCTGTTCCACGCGCCACAAGCCCTCCTTCACAGCTATACGCTCCAGGATGCAAACCAGAACGGCCGGCTCGATCCAAACGAATGCGCCAATTTGGTGGTGACCTTGCAAAACCCAGGCAGCCAAACGATCGGCGGCGTGACGGCCGTGTTATCGAGTTCCACACCCCACGTTTTTGTCGATCCTGTTCCGCATGTTTTCCCGGATTTGCAGCCTGGCCAAAGCGTCACTTCGAGTGTCCCTTTCAAAGTGAGCACAGATCCGGGGTTCGTTTGCGGTTCAAACGCGGTCTTTCGCCTCGAGGTGGTATCCACCAACCTGGGAAACTTTGCCCAACCGTTTGAATTGAGCTCCCTCCTGGCGGGCCTGGGCAATACAAACACTTACGTTTCCACTAACGCGCCCGCACCTATTCCGGACGTGGGAGAGACAAACTCGACAATCCAGGTCTCCGGCATTCCCCTGCCAATCGCCAAAGTGCAAGTCGGCCTTTACATCACCCATACGTACGATCAAGACCTGCGGATCTCATTGATTTCGCCCGATGCCACCGAAGTCGTGCTCAGCGTGAATAACGGGTCAGGCGGCGCCAACTATGGCGCGGGATGCGGAACCCCGACTTATTTTTCGGATGACGCCACCAACAGCATTGACGCGGCGGTTGCGCCGTTTCTGGGAACCTTTAGTCCGGACCAGCCACTGTCAGCTTTTCAAGGCAAGAGCGGAGCCGCCGTGAACGGGACCTGGACACTGCGGGTCATTGACCAGGCGCTAGGAGACGTGGGCACCATTCAGTGCTGGTCGCTCCAATTGACGCCCATTGGCTGCTTCGATGGAGGAGGCCAATGCCTTAGTCCTCCGGAATTCTCACGGGATCTTTCCGATCAGCTGGCCACGAACGGGGCCACTGTTGATTTCACAGTCGTGGCCGGCGGCACGGCTCCGATGGCCTACCAGTGGTACCTCAACGGGGTGACTGCTCTTGACCAGCAAACGAATGCCACCTTGGAATTGACCAATGTTGGCCCGGCACAAGTTGGCACGTATCAGGTCGTGGTGACCAACCTTTACGGCAGCATCACCAGTGCGCCGGCCAACCTGGTCCTGGTACTGCCCGCGAGCATCCCTTCCAGCCCCGCGGACCAGTTCGTCACGAACGGCAATAAGGTCACCTGGACGATCCAAGCTCAAGGCACGCCCCCTGTTTCCTATCAATGGTTTTTCAACCTGACCAATATTCTGGCCAACGCAACCAACAGCACGTTGGTCCTGACGAATGTCACACTGGCCCAAGCCGGCTTCTACGAAGTCGTCGTGACCAATGCCTACGGCAGCGTTACCAGTTCCCCGGCAAGATTAGTGGTTTATGTGCCTCCCACAATTGTTTGCAGCCCCGATACAAATGCCGTGCTGGGCTTTCCGTGGGCCTTCAGTCCGCCGGCTTTCAGCGATACGAATCTGGTGCTCACGCTGATGGGAACCACGACCAACGTCCTGTGTGGCGAGAGCTTCAGTGCGACTCGTCAATGGCTCGTAAGCGACACGAACGGATACAAGGTAAATTGCAGCCAAACCATACAGGTGCTCGCCACTAATCCGCCGATAATGAGTTGTGCGCCGGACAAATCAGTGGTCCTGGGTGACAACTGGAGTTTCGATGTGCCTGTGGGGCGGGATGCCGCTGCCTTGGAAGCGCTGGTTTACGATAACTGGACGAATAATCTCAACCAAAGCCTGGACCCCGGTTTGGTGGAGGTCGGCAACCAAATCACGCTCACGAATGCAGAGCGGTATCCGAGTCGCCTGGCCATAGAATACTGGGGAACCAACGTCAGCAAGCAGAGTTTTGATGGCGCAGTGAATGCCCGTGTGCGCTTTTACCTGAACGATGGGCCGGCGTTATCGACGGGTGAAGCGACCCCGGGAACCGTTTTATACGACAGCGGGCCCATCAGCGTTAGCGCGACCAATCGGGGTGAGGTGTTGATCAAGGAATTTGACCTCAGCGCGGCGGTTCCACTCATGGGCGCACTGCCGACGAACTTCACCTGGACGATTGCCTTCAATGGGCTGGGCAGCAACGATGCCGCGGGCTTGAGTTTTTATGGGCCGCCGGTCCTGGGCCAGGCCGCTCCAGGGTATTGGGCACTCGAGACCAATGGCTGGGGACTCAAGGGCCAGGCCGGGCAGAGTTTTGGGGGACAATTGTTGGCGCTAAGCGGCGGCGTGAACCTCAGCGTCGTGAGGACGCTAACCAATAACCTGTGTGCCCAGAGCTTTAGCGCGACGCGCACCTGGCAAGCCTTGGACGCTTGCGGCAATTCAAATAGCTGCAGTCAGACGGTGACGGTGCAGGACCACTCGGTGCCGGTGGTGGTGAGCCCACCGCAGAATCTGGCAGCCCTGGTGGGCCAGAAGGTGACCCTGTCGGTAGACATCTCGAGTTGCCCGCCGGTGTTTTACCAATGGTACTTCAACCAGACCAATGCGCTGAACAATGCCACCAACGCACAATTGGTTTTGCCTGACGTCGCTTTTGGCCAGGCTGGTGCCTATCAGGTAGTCATCACCAACGCTTACGGCAGCATTACCAGCGCTCCCGCTAACTTGACTGTGACGCCGCCGCCCGTCCTGTCAAGCAGTCCCACCGATCAGGTCGCCACGAACGGGGACACGGTGCAAATGAGCGTGGTCGCTCAAGGCAACGGCGCACTTTCATATCAGTGGTACTTTGAAGGCACCAACCCGGTTCCACACGGAACCAGTTCCACGCTAACTTTGTCCAACGTGGTTCCCGCGCAAGCCGGAGCCTATACGGTGGCCGTTTCTGACGCTTTCGGAAGCGTCACCAGCGCCCCGGCGCAACTGCAGGTCCTGGTGCTACCCGTCATCGTCTCTATTCAGAGCGCCTTCGCGATCCCTGGCTTCGGTACGGTCGAGTCCAAACTCAGGGTCTCCGGCCTGACGTTGCCTGTGGGCAGAGTCATTGTCGGATTCTATATTACTCAGCCCAACGACAACGACCTGACGATTACGCTGGTCGCCCCGGACGGCACACCGGTCGTCCTGAGCGCCAATAACCCCGGTCAGGCGGGTCAGGACTATGGTGCCAGCTGTGACAACATGACTGTTTTTTCTGACACGGCCACGAACAGCATTGTCCTCGCCAGCGCGCCGTTTGTGGGAGTCTACCGGCCGCAGCAACCCCTCGCGGCCTTCATCGGCAAGAGCGGTTCTCATGTAAACGGTGTTTGGACGTTGCAGGTCCAGGACCGGGCTCCGTCCGACGCCGG
>Ga0210409_10004771_pt1 | contig 14483 bp, 16 predicted proteins | sample IncBWH17MmetaG_FD_161649 | JGI IMG/M metagenome (GOLD analysis project Ga0210409, IMG submission 161649) | Forest soil microbial communities from Barre Woods Harvard Forest LTER site, Petersham, Massachusetts, United States - Inc-BW-H-17-M | ecosystem: Environmental > Terrestrial > Soil >... | reverse complement strand
CTCTTGAGTCGACCCCATGGCAACGCGCCCGAGATGGAAAGCCGCCTCACTCGTACCTAGAGCATCAAGTCTAGAAACACAAGTCCGATGAGCCATTGGCTCGCCCAGTAGAGGAATTCGACCCTCACAGTGGCCTCCCAGACGGCAAGCGGCCCTTGCGTGGCGGTGTTCGAGGGTTGGCTCTGCTGCCCGCATGACTGGGATCGAGGATGGGCTGGTAGACGTTTCAACCCTACTGGAGCGCCGCTTCCAATTTCAACTCCAGTGAGAAAAGCTAAACCGGAGCCGATGACTGCAGCAAGAGCTGAAGCCAGACCCAACACGGCCCAATCGTTTTCAAACATTGAACCTACTGGCTCCGAACCTTCAGCATGGGTCGATACCAGTCTTGCTCTAGCTGATGCCTCCGCTCATAGATGGCCCGTAAGCGGGCCCTCGTGTTGTCAAATTCCGATGAGTTGACAATATACTCTGGCCTGGGGGGCAACATCGTCCGAATATTCTTTTGGATTGCGCTGCAGCGGCTCCTGGTAGAAGGATGAGTCGAGACGAGCCGCGATATAGGCCCTGGTTTTCTATGCTCGAGCGATTCAAGTCTCTCGAAGAACTCTACGAACGCAGTTGGATCGTAGCCCGTCTTGTAGAGATATTGCAGGCCCAGGAAGTCGGCTTCCGATTCAAACATGCGAGAGAATTTCGCAAGTCCGATCGGAGCGGCGAGATGTGCCGCTTCCCGTCCGGCGTAGCCCACTTGACCACCCACAAAGATCAGAATAAGGCTGGAGTATTCCATAATGGTGGCACGTGTCGCCTGGCGTGTAGCATGCCGGGCGGCAACATGCGCGATCTCGTGGGCCATGGCCGCGGCTAACTCGGCCTCAGTCTCCGCTGTCAGGATCAAACCGGCATTCACGAACAAGAATCCACCGGGAAGCGCCCAAGCGTTTACTTCTTCACTGTCGACCACCTTGATAGTCAAAGGCAACCCTACGTCTGAATTGCGAGCAAGGTTTTGGCCCAGCCGGTTCACGTATTCCCCAATCGGGGCATCGTAGAGGATCTTGGCTTGCAGTTCCACTTCTTTTGCTAGTTCCCTGCCAAGTGCCGCTTCTTTCTCGATCGAATAGAAATTGATTCCCCTTCCGACGTCGCGATTACCGATCTCTTCGAGATCTTTCTTTTTGTTTTTCGCAAGACTCAGATGTGGAAACAGCAAAGGCAGGAACAGAATGAACCCCACCATGCGCAACCAGCACCTCGCAGACCTCGATTGCTTCTTATATCCTGGTTTCAAGCCTACACTGAATCTTCTTTTCGACTCTCGGATTCATTAAATTTCTTTAGAGTCGGCAACTCGCGAAAGATTCCCTATAAAAACAGCCAACAAGCTCTCAGCCACTGCCGTCGGCGCCCCTTGAACGTTAGCGATGAAAAAATGCGGCGGGTCGTCGCTAGATGAATCGTGAGGATGGACGCGGCCAGATTCTGTCGTTATATCGAAACAGAGAGTCGAGGTTGGCCGTTAGAAATTCTAGGGAGGTACCGAAGTCAAACCCAAGAAAGCATCTCTTATACACGTTGTGGCTCGTTTTGCACGGACCTATTCACAGCCCCTGCAAGGAGCCAGGCGAGCAGCGGGAGAGTCGCGCTTCTCTACTGCCGCGAAGAATTGGAGGCTTTGCTGAGGAAGTGCCGACTTGTAACGAAACTGGGTGGCACCGGAGGTCCTTATTTTCTTCGATGGCTCTGGTCTCATTTGCGATTCCTGCCTTGCACGCCCAGGTCTTGAGTCCTATCCCCGGATTTCTCCAGGATATTGCCGGACAATTCCCGCTGCCTGGTGAGTTCATCCTTGAGTAGCAGATCCAGGTCGGAACGCAGGGTGATTCCAGCAACGGTAAGCCGGTCACTCTGCATGCCGACGTCCGCCCCGCCTCTCCGGCTGCGCCAGGGCACGAAGCCAGGCGCGATAACGAATACGAGCGTTGTGGCACGGCAAATGTTTTCTGCGCGGTAGAGCCCAAAGCAGGCCGGCACTTTACCTTCCCCACACCGGACCGTTCGGCGCGCTCCTAGGGGACGAATCCGTTTATTTGGGCAAACTGCCCGTCAAAGTGGTCCATTCAAGCCTGGTATGTTTGTATTGCCCGTTAGCTATGCGTTGTGCGGTTTGCTGAAGGAAGTGCTTGTCTTCTTCGTTATAAAGGTGCCAGTCGCCCCTGGCGCTGTCCATGTGCAGGCGCCAGAATTTAAGCGTCGGGATGCAAGGCCCAGATATTGCAGCCGGCCTGTTATTAGCTACGCATGCACGGCCAAGCGCTTCGGGCGCAATCCACGTTACAGTGTCACTATGGCAATCGGAAAGCGATGCATCTTGCGACGCCAACGGCAGAGCCGACGCTGTCAATAGTACGAGTCCTCTCATCTGTACCACCCGCTTACTTTAAGCATTTGTCGCGTGCCCGTACAATTACGCCAGTTCCGGCTGCCCGCGATCATATACAACGGATTCTCCCTCTTGTTCATGGATTCATGAAAAGTTGGCTGCCTCGTAAAAGCACGCGGCTCACTTCGGTCTGCAGGCGACGCTCCGTTCCCAGCGTCACGTGAGGGTCTCGTCATCCAGTCGTTCGGGTCTCTCTTGGTTCGTAACCCCGTACCGATCGCAAGCTGGGCGACTTCCGGCAGGCAACCGGCAGCAGATCTTAGGCTACTGCTCGGAAACTTTCAGTCGCCGCCCGTGGCCTGCGAATAGTTCTTGGGCCTGAGAACAGTATTACTCCTCAGAGAATTCGAATCTCGCCAATCCTCAGAGGCGGGGTGTATGCCCTTCGTTGGATAAGTTCGTTGAGGTGGCGCGCACTGACCGAATCTCGCAGCTCAGAACGGACCAGTTCGTAGGGCCTTTCTCTAGCAACCGATTACGCGGCCGCAAGTTCCCGTCGAAGTTTCTCTCGGATTAGACGCCGCGTTCGTTCCACGAAGGCGAGTTTGTCCGCAAGGCAGCTTTCCAGCAGGACGCCAACGGCATAATGGCCTGTTACATCGGCTGCCGCGATCAGAGCCACGTATTCACCTATGCGGAGGTGGATCAGGCGGTTGGCCTTGGCGAGAATGAAGAGGTGCTTTGCCTCCGGCGATTGGATCTCTGCGAGTTCCTTGCGAAAGTCTTCAACAAAGACGTCGTGAAGTCGTCCACTGACTTTCACCGGCTTCTCGTTAATTCGCTTAAAGCACTCATCCAGCGTGTCCAGGATCTTATTTGACACGAAAACTCGTGCTTCCAGAGCTTCTTTTATGTCAGGATCCTGGGCGACCTGGCCCAGCTCCTGAAAGATTTTCGTCGTGCGCTCAGCTCCTTGCCGCAAATCGCTAAGCAGCAGGACAAAGACTTCTTTTGGGTTCTTGATCGGCATGAATGTTTTCTCCTCTATTTTTTATCGGCTTAGTTCTTGCGAGTCACGTTGCTACCGCCCGAACTAGGCAATCCCGCTCCTAGACGTCAATCTTGGCGTGCAGACTCTTTTTTTTGGGGGGAGGTCTCCAGCCTGCGGACTTGTGGGTGGCATCATCCGGAACACGCAACTCGGCCGCACACCTTTGGACAGCCCGGCAGCAGTCGGGTGGCTGACAATCAACTGTGGATGGACGCCTTTGCATTCTAGCCGAGGCTGGCTTGCATCCGGCAAGCAAGCTACACGACGCCTGTCGAACAAAACTGGCCCACCGCACGGAGTGAACCTCCGCCATGAAACTTCTTGGCGATGCCCGGTTCGCTGGGATCGAAACTGTCTGGCGGTCTATCGGATTCTCCGCCACACCTCCCGTATGACACTTACCCTCCCCGGCATGAAGAAATTTGAGCGACGGCTACAGGCACCGCCAAGGAACCGCCCCTTCTTCGCAGTGGCTTCGTGAGTAGGACTCATTCGCTTCAGGTCGGTCTTTACTCTGTCGATTTTTCCGGCGCACCTGTTCTTGGCCTTGCGAGTAGTTCAAAGTGACAGCAAGTATGAAGAAGGTCCACGCCTACGTCCGCAGGAGCCTTCACCGCCATTGGAGAGGATTAAAACGCTCCTCGTGGATTATTGACCAATTTCATTCCGTGGATATCAAGTGTGTCTTCTTCAGTTCATCGAGTTCCTGTTCGATCACAGCGCAGGCAATCTGACCGAATGACATACAACTCGCATCGTGGCCGAGGCAGATTCTAAGGCTGTCCAGATCATCGGCTGTGAGCGTTCTATTTTTACCGAAATCGTAACAGGCCAGGACCTTGAGTGCCAGTCTGATACGAGCGTTGGAACTTCCATACATCCGTTTGCTAACTAATGATGAATGCGCGTCCAAAGCGACGCAACCAGGGGTTTAACCAGGGCAGAAGACGTGTATATCGAGCCTCAACCACTTCTAAACCTGAGGCCCTGAAAGCGCACTTAACCCCAACAAGTCGCCCGCTTATGATATTCGCATCGTCAGGGGGTTAGGAAAGAGAGCCGAGTGTGGTCACTGGCCGCATTCTAAGAGAGAACGACAAAAATGTTCAGGCGCACGAGATTGGTGTGTGTCAGCAGCATTCCTATCCTCATAATAGACATCGCACCGGCGGGGGTGCGCGACGAACACTACGCGTTGAGAATTGATTTGCCCAATGACACTCGCGTTACCGTCGTCTCTGTTAATTCGGGCCAAACCAATTCCATGATCCCCGGCGGCGCCATACTGATCGATCTGCATGTATCGTTGTCGTTGCGAAACTCGTCCCACCGGCACATCCGCGGCGTCAGCCGGATTGTCGTCGCCTAAGAGGTGGCGCCCGGCAGAAAGGGATCGGTCCTGCCGCCGAACCTCAACATCGCTGAGGGAGACGTCCCGCTTCGGATCGATCCACGGCTGATTCGGTCCTGTAGATGCCGCCCATTCTATGCTCGTGCAGGTAAAGTTGGACGGCGTGCTGTTTTTGACAATCTGCAGTTTTTCGGACCCAGTAAATTGAGCTTGCGACGATCAATGACCATCCGGGGACTTGATGCGCGACTTGACCGCGAACGTTTCAAGAGCCTGCTGACTCACGCATATATCAAGGGACTCCAGAAAGAGATCCTTGCGTCGCTAAACCACCACCTTAAACGATCGCACGCCGGGCCGGCAAATGGTCCGCGGGTGCGCCACCAATTATGAACCTGGGAATAACCCACTGCGAGGCGCAGTGCTGGCCGCATCGGCATTCGCCCATTTTCGACCCGGCCGTTCGCGCTTGGCCTTGCCCGCTGGCGGCATTCTGGCGATCGGCTCTCATGGGACCAAGCGAGTATCCGCATGACAGCCAACGCTAGTCCGGAGCCGTTTAGAATATCTTCCTGAGCATCGTCGAAGATATATTCGCGATAGGGCTCGCAGCTCTCGCAACATTCCATCCAATCGTGATTCTCGTGATCATCCTCGTCTTCATCCTGTTGTTGGTCTGGATAGGGCCGAAGGTCTTCCGAGCGATTCGCAGCATGCTGGGGCAGGTGGGGGCGATATTGGACGGTGCTCGCGCCCCAACGTAATCGCACAAGCACCGAAATAACGCGAACAGTAGACTGGTGCGAGGGGCGCGCACTCGAGTTTTAGCCGGGGTACTTTCCCGTAATGTAGCTTTGCATCTGGTGGATTGTGTCCGCCTGAGCGGAGATGATCCATTTCACAAGATCCCCGATGGACACGATGCCCACTACCCTCTCACCTTCGACCACCGGCAGGTGACGCACACCGTTAGCAGTCATGATCCTCATGCAATTGTCCACGGTTTCCTGCGGAGTCGCATAAATCACGGGACTCGTCATGATTTCCTTGACCTGCGTGTCCTTGGAAGATTTCCCTTTGAGAACGACCTTACGCGCGTAATCACGTTCCGACATGATGCCGACCAGCTTTGTGCCCTCGATCACCGGCAGCGCTCCGACCTGCTTTTCGGACATGATCGCTATCGCGTCATAAACAAATACGCAAGGTCGCACTGACCAGACGTTACCGCCCTTGTAATTCAGAACCGAGCGAATCGGATCACGCAGCTCCATCGGCCAACCAATTCTCCCGAAGGGTCTATACCACGGATGAAACCACCACCCGTCCTCGCTTTAAGCCCAAGTCAGTCACGCGGTTGACCAATGCCCTTTCGGAGAATCAGATCGCAGCGATTTCGTTGCACTCATGTTCTACCACTTCTTCCGCGTCCCTCAAACGTTCAGCAACAGGTCAGCGATGGGCGGCAGAGGTTCGGTGAGATTGGTCCTTGGCAACGAACTCGCTGAGAACCATTCAAACCACCGTCTCCCCACCGACAGGTGGTGGCGGCCTTGGAGAGGATTTAGTGAATCCGGCAGCAGCCACACACCCGTTGCCGGCCTGCCTGCGCTTAGCGACAAATCGATTTTCGCCTAATTGTCACGGGCATAGGCCGTCCGGCTGTACTTCGCCTTTCGCGTCAGCGACCCGCAGCCCCTTTTGCCGCAATGCTTCCAGAGACGTGCCCGCATCTCAACTCTGGCACGCATGAGTCGCGATTTTGCCGCCGGAACCGAGAGCCCCAGTCGCGCCGCGACTTCTGGCATCGGCAGTTCGTCAACATCGTAGAGCAGCATCACATTGCGAAGCAAAGGCGGTATTCGTGCGATCTCTCTTCGCAGGAGGCTGTCGAGCTGTTGGTCCCCTAACTCGTCTTCCGGATCCATCATCTGCGCAACCAGTTCGATTCGAATCTTTGACTCGCTGGCTTCGTCCAGATCGAGGAATCGCAACTGGCGCTCCTCGCGAATCCGCATGAGGCACTGATTCTCCACGATGCGGCTGAGCCATGCCGAGAATGTTCCCTCGCCCCTAAATTGATCTAGCCGCTGGAACGCTTTCCAGCAGGCGTTTTGGACTTCGTCTTCAGCATCGCTGCGGTTGCGAATCATCCACCGCGCCCGTCTCAGGCATGCATTGTAGTTTTGCCGAAAGAGTTCTCCAAAGGCGTGGGTGTCACCCAGCCTGGCTAACTCGACAAGTTCCTCCTCGTGTGAACGTGCCTCCTCCTTGATTGAACCTGCTGCGGCCCTCTCGGTTGCTGTGATCGCTTCCAAATCGACTGTAGCCTCGCGCGCTGCGGAAAGCTCGCGGTTCGCGATGTCCATGACTCCCGGTTCGTAGTGTTGAATCGATTGCTCCACCAATGTCGGCATCATGCGAGGGTAGAACGCATGATGAAGGCCAATACGCCAAAGAAAACTAGTGTTTTTTAAATCAGGGGGTTACAGAGGCCATTGGACGAACTGGAGAAGCGCTTTGAACGTTTTCGTGCGGACGCTCCGTTGAGAAGCGCACGTTTTGGTGCGATTCGGGCGACTCGATTCTGGCTTGGCCTTTGGGGCTGATCTTGCGCCCTACGAAGATGTGATTTTAACTCCATGGGAAACTTGGAATTTCCTTCGTAGAGCGCGACCTGAAGAGTACGCATGACTTCCAAAAGCCGGTAAGGCTTCAATATGAACCCTTGTGGGCTGTCCTGCGCCTGTTGCCGTAATATTAACTTGTTCGCCATCGCAGGTGCCGGTGAGTATAACTGCGCTAAACAGATCCACCGCGGCGCGGCCATCCCCGACGGCGAGCACGGAAGATCAGGTCCGGCAACCTGGTTTCGACAAAGTGCCAGCGCTACTTCCCCGCAGTCGGTCGGGCACACCTGATAGCCCGCACCTGAAAGGATGCCATCCCGTGCCAACCTGCCAGTCGGCAGGGAACATCTTTCCCCGCAAGCCGCTGCAGCGCTGGAGAAATCGCCTCGGGGGCAGCTCGCCTCAGCCGTCGACCCAGCTCTTCGGACAGCCTACGTCAGCCAGTGGGACTTCTCGATCCAGCATCTGGGGAAACTGGTTCTGGCGAGTTGTTTTACCTTGGCTCGACGCGGCCATCGTCTGTTCTCAGTGCCGCCCGCGCGCAGTTCTGTTTGCAGCCTCGCCGCACTGGGCCAGGCTACGACCTATGGCTTGGATAGATGGCAGCGGCAACGCGTCTTAGGAAGGGGGGACCGTTCTCAATGGTGCCGGCATCAACAGTCTGGACCTTGGCATGGAGAAGTCCTTCCCAATCGCGCCAGAGTTGAACCCGATTGCTGCCGCGTGCCGAGACGTTCAACACCTGGAACCATGCGCAATTCCTGCGGCCTAATGCGGGGGCCGGAGCCACTTTCGGCCGAATCTCATCGACGCGCCGCCTTGCTTGATTCAATTCGTCCTTAAGTTGCTGTGCCAGGTGGTCACAGAATTAGGTGTGAGCGTATGGCTTGTGAACCGGCGAGCGAGGCTAGCCCGCGCCGTACTTGTGGGCTTTCAAACCCTTCGTTTGAATATCATATTTCTCCAGCCGGTACGCGAGCGTCCTGCGGCTCATATTGAGAAAATGGGCGGCACGCGTCTGGTTACCGCCGAACTTCTCCAGAGCTCGCACGATCAGATCCTTCTCGATCGCATCCAGGTTTACGCCCCCCTCCGGCAGAGCAACCTGGGGCACCAGGCCTGAAGGAGGCTCACCCTGCAGAAAATCCGGTAAATCGTTGCGCGTGATTTCATGGCCTCCGCTGAGCAATACCATTCGCTCGATGGTATTTTCTAATTGGCGCACGTTGCCAGGCCAGGAGTAATTCGAGAAAATAGGGAGCAGATCCGACTCGAGCGTCAGCTCGTTTCGGTTGTGCTTGCGTTTGGCTTTTTCAAGAAAGTGCCACACCAAATCCGGAATGTCGGATTGGCGCTCGCGCAAAGACGGCAATTCAATCGGGACCACCAGTAACCGGTAATAAAGATCTTCCCGAAAGACCCCGGCTTTCACCATGGCCTCGAGATTCCTGTGCGTCGCCGCGATGATCCGAACGTCGACCTTGGTGGGAATCCGTGCGCCGATCTTTTCGATCTCGCGTTCCTGGATCAATCGTAAGACTCGTACCTGCAGCTCCAATGGCATCTCGCCGATCTCGTCGAGAAGCATGGTGCCGCCGTCGGCAATCTCAGCCTTGCCTTTTTTGTGAGTCAGAGCGCCCGTGAACGCCCCTTTCATGTAACCGAAGAGCTCCGATTCCAGCAATTCTCTCGGTATTGCGGCGCAATTAATAGTAACGAACGACCGAGCCATGCGGGCACTCTGGAAATGGATAGCCTTGGCTACCAATTCCTTCCCCGTGCCTGTTTCGCCGCGAATCAGCACCGTGGCATCGGTGGGGGCGACTCGGGCCGCAACGTCGAGCGCGCGCATTAGCGCGCCGGACGAGCCGATGATGTTCTCGAAACCGTATTTCTGGTCTAAACAACTACGGAGAACATGAACCTCTTCGATCAGCCTGTGGTGGTCCAGGGCACGGCTCACCAACGCCTTCAGATCATATGGTTCAATCGGCTTGGTTATGTAATCGTAGGCACCATACCTCATAGCCTCTACCGCGCTCTGGATGGTTCCGTATGCCGTCATCACAATCACCGCACTACCCACGTACTCGGAGCGAATTCTTTTCAGTAGTTCGATACCGGAGATGCCCGGCAAATTCAGATCAGTGATGATGAGGTCTTGGGGGAACCTCTGCAGGACGTCCATTGCGCGCTCGACGTTGGGCGCGGATGCAGCCTCATAGCCCAACTTTTTGAGCTGCAACTGCATGACATTTCGTAGCGTTTCGTCATCCTCTACGATCAATATTTTCTCTGCGGCCATCCGGCATCACCGATCCCGTGTAATGGTAGCACCTTCTGCCATCATAACCTGGGATCGGAACTCGACCAGTCTCACGCCAGAAACACCCGATAAATCTGAAGCCATGGCCGTGAATCCTCTGCGGCGAATTTAAAAGCTCAGACCCCGAGAACCTCCCCGTGAGAGGTAACGGTGAGACGTCAGAGTGGGATCAGGCCCAGCCCTGTAACGTCCCTTCATCATCAGCATCCTTCCGTTGTGCAACTCCAGCGCGGCTGGCTTCCGACGCTCCGTGCATACTTTGCATGCCACGATGACCTCGTGCATTGGTTGACTCAGATTTCCTTCTGCCGGCCGGGCGGAACCTGTGTCCAGCTACTGACGTCGAAGCTGTGCGAGCCACTCTTCAACCCTCTGGCGGTCTGTATCTTCTTCGGGTGTCGAGCGCAGGTATTCCTCCAGTTGCTTCGCCGCTTCGTCGCGGCGGCCGGTCTGCTCGAGGATATCCGCAGCCACGAGGTGGGCCTTGGGAACGTCGGCGGATGCTCGCTGCAGGTTTTCCAGCGCTTCGGCGTCATTGCCGTGCTGGGCGATAAGGCTAACCGCCAGTACGTAACGGATCTTCAGTAGACCGGAGTCCAGACTCAACGCGCGTCGCGCCACTCGTTCGGCCTCTGGATATTGATGCATCTTGCAAAGAGTCACGCTGAGGTTGGCCACCGCCAAGCTGTGATCGGGCACCAGATCGATCGCTTTCTGAAATTGCTCCGCCGCCTGCTCCAATTGGCCGAGAGCAGCGTGAGCCGAGCCCAAATTGTTGTACCCATCCGCCAGTTCCGGATCGATGCTGACAGCCTTCTGGAAATGGTCCAGCGCGCTCTCGTGATCACCCTTCTTCGAGGCCGTCACGCCTTTGTCGAACTCCTTGCGCGCCTCGGGAGGAACCTTGTGCGCGAGTTGCCGAATAGAGACCGTTCCACCACCGTTGGTATCGGCGTTTGGGCGCCCGGGTATGTTGATGGACAGACTCGGTTCCCGCCCCCCGATCAGAAGGGTCTGGTGATAGATGATCGATCCGTCGGTACCTATCATTCGCAGCTCGTATCCGCCTGGCGAGACCGAAGGAAACTCGAACGATCCATCCGGTCCCACATAGGCGCTTTCAGAAACGGTGTGACCGTTTTGCACCAGTTCCACCATCAAGGTACCCGCGAATGTGGTTTCCGAGGAGACCTGGCCACGAACAGGAAACCCTCTTTGGGTGCGGTCGCGCCTTAAATCAGTCGACGCATTTTCGGAAAGCTGAGCAAAAGCCGTCACAGCAACCAACACAATCATTGCCGTTAACGAAATTCCTGTCTTCATTTTCAATCGTCTCCATGACATCCCGGCTCTCGGTCAGAAGTTCATCAGCGATTTTTCGACGCGAGAACCAATGTTTGGGTAGATGATCCGGGAACAGTGCGGGCGTATTTCTTTGGGTAGTGGCTTGACAGCAGGAAGCCCGTGTAGCGGCTCTGGACCAGGCACTCAGCGCTTGCTTACGTGCGGGGCCGCCTTCCAAGTCGAACGGTTTGGACTGGTTTATACAGGAGTTCGAAGTGTGCGGCCGCTGCTAGCACTCCATGCCTGTTGCACTCTACGCCTCGGCATCCCAGTGGCGAAGTCACATTTAGAAGTCATATTCATTGGTTCTGACCACGCCAGTCTTCGCTGCCACCGTGTAAGAGAAAAAATGAATCCTAGTCCTTTGCGGAGAATCGTCGCAATAAAGTCGAGAACTAATGAAGAATCACGCACAGAACATCGGCTTAGTAAGTATGCGCGAACACCGAGGAGAACAATAGTGCCGACAACAAAGCCCCAAGCTCCCCCGTCAAATGCTCGGGCGCATGACTCTAATTCGAGAAAACCAATGAATCATATCCAGCCGCTCAAATATGGCATTCTATCGATTAGCTCCGCACCCGAGGACCATAATACCCTGCGTGACATTCTGAATGACTCCCCCTGGCAGATCGTAAGATCTCGTACCTGCAAGGAGGCCATTGCGCGATTATGCCGGCAGCACATACCCGTCGTGATCTGTGATTCCGATCTTCCGGATGGCACATGGCGAGACGTACTGACTCGAATCAACACACTCACACATCGGCCAGTCCTTATCGTGACTTCAAGACTCGCCGATGATTATCTCTGGGCAGAAGTGCTCAATCTCGGCGGTTATAACGTCCTCGCTAAACCATTCCGGGAATCAGAAGTGAAACACGTGGTCGCCAGCCTCCGGATGCAAGGCCACCGTCAGGCGCGTCAAACGGCCGGAGCAGGTGCTGCGTAACCGCGACACCGCATTGCTGCAATCGGCCTGCGCCTCGCGCGTATTTCAGAGATACACTTAGAATGTAACACTAAGTCCGCTTAGATCCGGTGGAGTTGTTTTGCTATCGGCACTCTTCGTCTGGGACACCGCTAGCTGGCCAAGATTGCGTTTCGTTCTCGACATCACCCAAAAGACGTCCGAAGAAGAAATCGCGTAGTCTTGTTCAGCCGCATGTAGCCATCCGGCCAGGAGAAGCGCGCCGAAAATGCTTCTTACGAATCAACAGGTGCTTAGATCTTCCAACCGAGCCGAGGCCTTACACCCGGCGCGGATGCTGGCGCTGTGCAGAAGAGTTCTCGGACCACTCCTCTCGGGGCTTCCTGACGGAGAAAACCGGCACGTAATGGCCCTTAGGCAGATCAATGACTAAGGGGTCGTCGGCGCCTTCGTGCGCGTAGTACTCCTTGAGCTTTAGCCTCAGGCGCCAGGCCTGGCTGCGCACGATGGCATCAGCCTTCGGGTCGTAATCCGTCGTGCACCCGAAAACAGAAACGCCGATAGTGGTCTCTTTTAGGTGCTCGCCGTTCAGTGATGCCTCAACAACAAAATTGAGGAACTCGACCAGTCTTTCCGAACTGCCAATCGTCCGGCTTTTCCGAAGTCGGTCGAGCGCGCTCCGAATATCTGAGGGCGCAGGCCCTGCACTTACAGCTCCCGTCTCTGGTGCTGCAGGCGTCGAACGTTGCGCGGGGCTTGACAGATTCCTTGCCACGCTGACTTGGATGCGTACTAGAATCAGGGGCTCCAATATCTTTGCTGCCCTGCTGAATGCACGGGGGTTAAACCGTCGCTGTGGAGCGTTTTTCTGATGCCCGCCGGACCCGCTGCGCATCCGCAATTTAATGGCTCGTATTGGTACACATTTGATCCGAGTTTGCATCTATGCCTTGAGCCTCGTGCTGTTCAACGCCGCATTGCCAGCCGGTGAGACTGTACATTCAGGTTATCCAGATGTCGTTGACGGGAGCATTCGGTCCACAATTCAGGATCTGGAGGCCTTTATAGTGCTGACCGGGGCGCCCGAGATATTTCCGCCGCCCTGCAGGCCGTCGCATCCGACACGCAGATCCAAACAACCGACCTGCGCCTAGTGCCCGGAGAAACGACGTTCCTTCTGGCAGACCGACTTGTGGTACCTGCGATTCATTAAGCCCGGCAAGGGCGAGATTCGCGAATCAAAGCAAGGCTAATTTCGAGTTCAGCACCGGGGGTGGCGTCCGTTATTACGTCCAAAGATAATTGGGGAATCCGGCCGGAGGTGAGGGTGTTTCATCAGCCGCCGGACTTTTACCCGCATCTCTGTGGGGGTTTTCTACGACATTGATGCTGGCTGGCCGTTTCGCATCCATAGGGACAGCACATCCTCCCGCAATGGGCGACTTCTGCGATAGTCATAGAACCTGGACAGTCGGACCCGCTTCTGGGACCCGGCTTACAAAAATTTAATAAATCCATTCAGGCAAAATCGGGATCAAGTGTCGGCGAAATCCACATTACCGCGACGAGGATTTGACGAAATGAAACTGCCAGAACGTTCCAACGCCGAAGCGGCGACTGTCCTGGTTGTCGACGATGACCGCCAGTTACGAAAATTCTGCGAAAAGTGTCTGACCCGAAATGGGTTCAGAGTACTCCAAAGTGACGACGGATTGGAGGGGCGGTTGATCGCCTTAAGTCACGGCAAGCCCATCGACATCCTGATCACTGATGTAGAACTGCCCAGGATCCGTGGAACCGAGTTGGGCCAGGTTTTCAAGTTACTCTGGCCCCGCACAAGAGTGTTGTACGTATCCGGATTGTCCGACGAATCCATTCATTCGGAATGCGAGCCCAATGGGGTCCTCTTGCCAAAGCCGTTTGCCCCTGAGGCATTGGTCAAAAGTGTGGGAAGAATGCTCTCCTCCCGTTGAGTTCTGAGGTCTGACGGTCGCGCGGCCAGGATCATCATTCAACGGATGGTGTACGCGGCACAAGGTAAGCGCCCTTGGGCGTCAAGAGCAGAAATTGTACCTCACCTCGCCCGCCAATCGGTCCGACTGGCCTCCCGTTCAATGAAACCTCCAGCCCACCCGCATTCCCGATGAGGACGGTCATTTTGCTGGACGCGCCGAATTCTTTGCTTTGCTGCCCTTCCAGGGTCCCGCGATAGGCCTGGGTTCCGTCAGACATGATGGAGAGCCAGACCGGCTCGGTTGCGGTGAAGGCCACGTGTATCTCTTGCGCGTCACTATCTTGGACCGGCCTGGGCTCGGAAGGCTGCGCCTCCATGGGCAGCGCGAGTATTGTTCTCCTGTCCGAAACCACCTGTGAGCGCAACTTTGTTTTTGGTGGGTCATCTCGCGCGGACGGGGAAACATCTGCCTTCGAGACCGGCCGAGGGCCCACGGCCCGAATGACGGTT
>Ga0210409_10004770_pt1 | contig 14485 bp, 10 predicted proteins | sample IncBWH17MmetaG_FD_161649 | JGI IMG/M metagenome (GOLD analysis project Ga0210409, IMG submission 161649) | Forest soil microbial communities from Barre Woods Harvard Forest LTER site, Petersham, Massachusetts, United States - Inc-BW-H-17-M | ecosystem: Environmental > Terrestrial > Soil >... | reverse complement strand
GTTCGCGTCTGTGCCGCTGCTAATCAATGGAAACGGGATGACGCCGACAACTTCCTCGGTGACGAGCGGGCCCGCGGAATCTCGCGCGATTCCCGGCGCATCCTGAATGATTTTGACGCTGTCCAGGCTGACGCCGCCCATCATCTCGGAGGTCGAGCCGGCGCGCATCACCAGCGCGTTTCCGGGCGACCCGGAGGCCACCAAGGTCGCGCGGAAGCCCCGTGCAAGAGAAAGCATGGCCACAAAGACGCCGACAGTTCCCGCGATTCCAATCACGGCGACGATCGCAGATGTCCAGCGAGCTTTGACGCTGCGAACATTGTAAGTCAGTGGAATGGCCATGGTCAGACCCTCCGGAAAGCTTCAACGACACGCATGCGCATGGCTCCCAAACCCGGGAGAATTCCGCTGGCGATTCCAACCACGAGAGCAGCGACGAGTCCGAGAATGAGAATCGAGGGATCCAGCAGCAACTGGGGAAGCATGCCATTCAGCGCCTTGGCGAGAGCCGGAATGGCCAGAAGCGCAAGTCCAAGCCCGAGAAGGCCGCCGGCCAGCGCAATCACTAAAGCTTCCGCAAGAATGAAAATGAGAACCCTCGGCCCCGAAAATCCGATGGCTTTCATAACGGCAAGTTCCGCGGTGCGCTCGCGCACGGAAATAGCCATGGTATTCCCCGTCACCAGCAGCAGCGTGAAAAAAACGACCGATCCGATGGACTGAATCAAGAACTGGATGTTGCCGAATTGCTTTACCCATCCGGCGGCGAAAGCGGATTCCGTTTCTGTTTTCGTCTCGCTCGGCGAGTTGGCGAATTTATCGTCAATGGCTTTGGCGACGCGCACGGCGTCATCGGGATTGTTGACCCGCAGAACGTACCAGCCAATCTGTCCTTTGATAGCTTCCGGAATTCGCTCCTCAAAATAATCCCATTGCAGCCAGAATTGGGTTTCATCGTCCTCAGGACGCTGTCCGTGATAAATACCGTCCAGGTTGAACTCCCAGGAGTTGCCTCCGTACAAAGTGGTCTTGATCGGTATCCGGTCGCCGACCTTCCAGTGAAAGCGCTCCGCCGTGCGAGCCCCCGCGATGGCGCCCTGGCGGTCCTTCAGGAAAGCGTTCCACTGATCGTCGGGAACAAGGAGCTCTGGAAAAACCTGGCGCTGACTTTCCGGATCGATCACGAATTGCGGAAAGAAGTTTTTTTCGTCCTGGTAGACGCCGCCGAACCAGTTATTGTGCGTGATGGATTTGACCCCGGGAATCTGCAGGATCTGGTCGCGATATTTGAGCGGAATCAGATTGATGATCGAGACGCGATCGATCACAACCAGGCGGTCGGCGCCGGCAACGTCCGCGCCCCGGTTGAATGCGTTCTGCACGACGGCCAGAAAAGCGAAAAGGAAAAGCGCGACGGCAAACGAGCCGACCGTAAGGATCAGGCGTATTTTCTTTCGCAGTAGATTGGCGAAAATCAACGCACTGAATTTCATGACGCGCCTCCGGCCGCCACGCCCTGCCCTTCCTTGGAACCTTCGACCAGAACACCTTTCTCAAGGTGCAGCGTGATGTGGGATCGCGCCGCAACAACGGGATCGTGCGTCACCATCAGTACGGTCTTGCCGTATTTCCCTACTAGTTCTTCGATCAGCGCCATCACTTCGTCCGCGCTCTTGCGGTCCAGGTCTCCGGTAGGCTCGTCGCATAGCAGGAAGGTCGGATCGGAAACGAATGCCCGGGCGATAGTAACGCGTTGCTCCTGGCCGCCGGAAAGCTGCCGAGGATAATGGTGCATGCGGTCGGTGAGTCCTACGACGGCAAGGGCAGTTTCCACGTGCTTGCGACGGTCGGCCTTGGAGAGATTCGTCAACAGAAGCGGCAGCTCCACATTCTGGAACGCGGTCAGCACCGGGATTAAGTTGTACATTTGGAAGATGAACCCGACGTGGCGCGCCCGCCATTGCGTCAGCTTGCTCCCGGACATGTGCGTGATTTCGTCGCCGTCAACGGTAATGCTACCTGCCGAAGGGACGTCGAGGCCGCCAAGCAGATTCAGTAACGTGGTTTTTCCCGAACCGCTCGGGCCCATGAAGGCGACAAAGTCGCCCTTGTCCACATCAAGATTCAAGCCCTGGAGAACCTGAATGGATTCCCCTCCGCGACTGTACGTCTTATTCAAACCGCGCACGCGGATCAGGCTTTGTGAATTCCCGCTACCATCCACACGGACCATGTGGCTACTCTCCTATGCGCCTATTGGCCAATTTCGACTTTTTCACCGTCCCGTAAGTTCTCGGGACCCTTGACGACAATCGAATCACCCGGGGCGAGGCCCGCCAGCACGGCGACCTCCGTGCCTCGATCCGTCCCGACCCTGACCGCGCGGCGCTCGATCGCGCCATCTTTGATTAGATACACAAAAGAGGCATTGGAATCAGATCGCACCGCGCTTTTTGTAATGTATGCACCCGCTTCGGGGGCTTTCTCCGCGCCTTTTTTCGTGGCCGCAGGCTTGGGCTCCTCGAGAAACGCGACTTTCACTCCCATGTCAGGAAGAATCTTGCCGTCCAGCTTCAAAAAAGAAATACGCACTTTGACCGTGGCCTTCTGTCGATCGGCCGTAGGAATGACGGTGCGAACTTTGGCCTCGTAGGGCGCGTCCGGGAAAGCGTCGAGCGTGGCTTTCACCGCCTGCCCTTCCTTGACTCTGGCGATGTAGGATTCGTTGACGTCGACCTCGATTTCGTTGGAGTTCATATCCACGATCGTGGCTATGCCTGTGCGCGTAAATCCGCCGCCGGCGGAATTCGGAGACACCATTTCCCCGACTTGCGCGTCCTTGGAAACCACAATCCCCGCGAATGGCGCCCGGATGATGCAATTATCAACGGCTTGCTGCGCCTCGGCGATGCGCGATTCCGAGGCAGCCACTTGCTGCTTGGCGAGGACGATTTTGGCTCGCAGGCTGTCGGCTGCCGTGGCGGCGTTGTCGAGAGCCTCTTGCGTCCCGATGCCGGCATCATGCAACTGCTGCGCGCGCCTCAATTCAATTTCCGCATTACGAAGCTGCACTTCAAAATCCACGATGGCGGCCTGCGCGGAATTGCGGTCCGCCTTGGTGGAATCGAGCGCCCGTTTGTAGTCGGAGTCGTCCAAGGTTGCAAGAAGCTGGCCCTCTTTGACACGCGTGCCTTCGTCGAAAAAAACAGCCGTGACTCGCCCCGTGATCTTAGCGGCGATGGTCGCGCGCCGCCGAGGCGTCACGTAGCCGCTGGCATTCAGCGCTGTCTGCGGCCCGCCGGAATCGGGCTTGGCAACCGTGGCCACCTGCACGACCGGCTTCTGATTGCGCAGAGCAAATGCGGCTGCGACGATCACACCGAAAAGGACAACCGGAATGGAAGCGTAGAGGACTCTCTTGCGCGCGGCAGACTTGCCGCGCTGGTCCTCGCGGATCCGCAGAGAGCCCAAATCAGGTTTTGGAGAATCTAGCGGACTCGCCATATGGGCTGCGACTCCTCCAGCAAATGAGAGCGACAGATTTAATTTATGGCCGGCGGTGCTTGAACACAACCCATTGCGAATAGCCTCTTCAGGGCATTATTCTATCGCGGCCTTAGCCCATTCGGCGATACCGATCAGAGGGGCTCGGTGGAGGAGGCCGTGTGAATACGAACTGAGCTCATAGGCCACGCCTCGATGTGGACATCCAGTTGCCAGATAGTAGAAAGATCCCGGCAAAGGCTGCGAAACTGCCCCATTCCGGCGAGTGAGAATCGTTCCGCGGCTTATCCCCATTTGGTTGTACACTAGAAACGTCCCCGCCGAGGAGGAATCATGCGGAACTACTCTTTACCATTCGCGGCGGCGTTTGCTTTGCTCATCGCCGTTTCTTCCCAAGCTGCCGAGAAGCCCCGCCCCGCGCAAGGCGATCAAAAACAGGCCAAGAAAGTCTGGACCAACGAGGATATGGATCAGCTCCGCGCCCGCGGCCTGATTTCCATCGTCGGCCAGGAACCTGCAGCGCCAGCAGCCCAAGCGCCTGCGCCGGCAGCAGAAGCTGCGTTTCCAGTTTATGAGTCCAGGCTTGACGACCCCGAATGGTATGCCGAAAATGCGGCCAACCTTCAGGCTGAGCTGGACAAGCGCGTCGCCGCCCTGACCCAGCAACAAACAGCGATCGCTCAGGCAGTCGACCAGCGAGCTACCAACCCGGGCCTCTCCCTGACTAAGGATGGCCCCGGAATGACTCCGGCAGAGGGCCTTGCGAACCTTCAAGCGCAGGTGCAGGAAGTCCAGGACCAGCTCGATGAACTGAGCGACCTCGCCCGGCAGCACGATATTCCCCCAGGTGTATTGCGCAGCTGAACTGTGGGAAGGGCTTCCGAAGGGCCGATGTGTCAGAGGTGTTTCCCTGGCATCGAAACCAGTAAGTCGCTAAGCCATTTTCGAAACCAGCCGCCCTCTGGTCGCGCTACCCTGGTCCCGATTGCTTCGAAGGAGTTTTCGTACTTGCCGGGGGACTGGCTCCCGCCTCGACGGCCGGGCTTCCCGGCAAGCTCTTTCCGCCATTTCCCCCGAGGTAACGCATCGCGGTGGCAGCAAGGCCATCGAGGGCGCCTCCTCCGTTCGATCCGCTGGCGACGAGGATGTCCGGAACAAATTTCATGCTTCCATCGGCCAGCGCCGTGATGACGTTGACGAGAGCGGTCGCGTTTGAACCGAGTGCGCGCACTTGCGCCTCGTACCCGCGCGCTCTGGCCAACCCGACTGCCTCCACCTCGGCGCCCTTGGCCGTGCCGGTCTGGCGGATAAACTCCGCTTCGCCGCGCGCTTCTTCCGTTCGCGCGTTCGCATCGTTCGTCTTGATGTCCACGCCCACTTTTGATTTGGCCAGGTCCGCTTGCATTTCCGCCGTGCCCTTGGCGTTTTCCATGGAGATGCGTTCTTCCTGCGAGGCGCGCTGCTTGCGATAGGTTTCAATCTCCTGATTGGCGATTTCGCGCTGGGTCAGAACTTTGACCAGGTCCTGGGGCAGCACGACGTCCTGGATGTAAACGCCGCGCGTCTCCACACGGTACTGGTCCAACTGTTCCTTGATGTGCTTGAATGCCTCCTCTTGGACTTGCTGGCGCGTTTCGATGAAGCGAATGGCGGGCATGCTCTGCAACTTGTCGCGGAAATGATTGCCCACGGCGGCCTGCAAAACTTCGTTCACCAGATTCATCATGGTCCCGACCATGGAAATCACGCGCGGCGCGTTGGTATCCGGCACGTGGATTTGCACTTGCAGATCGATGGCGAATACGAAGCCTTCATTGCTCTTGGCGACGATCTGCTTCAATTGCGCGTCGAGATTGTGCGCCGCCGATACCTCATCGGCCCAATTCAACGTCAGAATGGAAGTCGGAACAATTTCCGCCTGGTAGCAGCGCGGGTTGAGCGGATATTTTCCGGTGCGCAGCGCCTCCTCCCAGATGCCGCGATGCCCCGGACGAACCAGCGTTCCGAATTTGAAATCCGATCCGGAAGTATCGTGCGTCGGCAAACCGACATAGGCTTTGACCACGGCGACCTGGCCTTGTTGCACCACCAGCATCCAGACCAACTCGACCGTGACCAAAAACGGATTCAACGCATAGGCGCCGTAAAGAAGAGGGTCGTGCTGCAGGCCGATGCGCCCACCGCTGTCCAAGAACGCTTGAAAATCCTGATAATTATTGTGCAGATTGTTCTTGTTTCCGAGCAACACTTCGATGATGTCACCGTCGGTCGCGTTTGCGGCTTCCATTTTATCGAGATCCGCGAATCCACCCAGGCGGCTGGCGATGTCGCCGGAGGGAAGCGGGTCGCCTTCAAACACCGTCACGATGCCCACCATATCGAGCAGCGCTCCGTCTTTCCCGGTCGCCTTCGGCTCGATGCGCACCAGATTGAGTTGCTCCGGACGCAAACCGAACGCCTCTGGCGTCAGAGTTTCGTTCTTGCCGGCCCGCAATCGAAGTTCAGGCGACACAGGCAACCCATAGGCCTTGCTCTTGGTAATCACCAGAAAACCGACCGGATGAACGGGAGCCAGCGTGCCCGGGGGAAATACCGGACGCTGAACGCCCTTCTGCCCTCCGTTCGCAACAAAGGATCGCAGGTCCGAAAAGTTTGCGAATGCATTCTTGTAAACGGCTGATTTCGCTCCGATCGGTAGGGGTGAACCCACCTGGGCGATGACCACTCCGATTTCACCGGCGGGAACCTGCACCCACGGATACATCTGGACTTCGTAAAGCAGCCACGGCTTCCAGCGGCGTCCCGCCATCAGGAGATCGGCCTGGTAACCGGCTTCCCCGTGAAAGGCGATTGGGTTGTCATCCTTCAGTTTTCGCAGCCCGAAGCGCTTCATGACCAGGCCCACTTCGGTCGGCCCAACCACGCGGACCGACATCCAAAAGTAAAAAGCGATCAGCAAGATGGACGCAGAAAGAAAAGGGTGCTCCAGGATGAGTAACATGGTGGTAACTCCTCTCGGGGTTGACTGCGATGCTGCGACAGCCCCGAGGCCTTGTCAAGCGAATCGCAGAAAGGCCCCGGTCAGCGCGATAGCGCTTTACCGTCTGGATGATCGTGGAAGCGACCAGCACGAAGGATATGCTCGCTCTACCAAGATTTTAGTTGTGATTGTCCTAGATATTTGCAAGCGGGGCCAGGTTTCAGTAGTGACTCAACACGGACCGCTGGGCTTTGGAGCCGTGCCAGATTCTTGGGAAGGCAAGCTCTGCGGGGTTGGCAACGTATACGGCGTTGTTCCGGCCAGAGTCGCTACACATTGCTGGATCTGCGGAATTCCTGCGGGCGTGGATGACACATTTGTCGCCTGATCCGGCGCTGCAAAGTTAAATGCGCTGGTGAGATCCCCCACCGCAGCACGGCGCCACGCGCTCAGATTCGGCACTTCAGCGCCAAATCGCGTCTCCAGAAATCGCAGTACCGATGTGTGATCGAAGAGATCCGACGAAACAAAACCGCCACGACTGAATGGCGAGAGGATGAGCATCGGTACACGAAAACCCAGACCAATGGGACCACTGCCGGCCACGGTTGGGTCAGTCACGGCAGGTACGATGTATTCACCCGGAGTTCCGGCAGGCGCAGTCGGCGGTGCAACGTGGTCAAAGAATCCACCATTTTCATCATACGTGACGAAAAAGGCCGTCTTTGCCCATTGCGCGGGATTGGCAGTCAAGGCGTTCAGCATCGCGAACAAGGTGCTTTCACCAAAAAGGGAAGGGGCCGGGGGATGGTCGGAGTCAACTATGGACGCTATCACCCAAGAGACCTGCGGCAGGTTTCCGAACGCGGCATCCGCCAAAAAATCAGTGGGAAACTGCGGCCCAAACGCATTTTGATAGAGCGACGACGCGGGATCCTGAAAATTCTTGAAGTACGACAGAATATTGTCCGACAAAATGCCGTTAAGAACGACGGCATCAGGCGGCGAATATACCTTCCAGGAAATACCGCGAGCCTGAAGCTGTTCTGGCATCGTTGTGTATGTCAAGTGCCCATAGAATGAAGGACGATTTACGCCGAGGGTTTGAAGTAAGGGTCCGCCATTCTTTCCTTCGGGGTCAATCGAAGCCGCCATGGTGTAAAGGCGGTTTGGGTCCGTGGGGCCCATAACTGAACAGAAATAATTGTCGCAGATCGTGAATGCATCCGCGACGGCATAGTAGTAGGGAATGTCCGCGCGATTGTAGTAGCCCATGGTCAGAACAGCGTCGTTGGAATCGATCGGCAGGCGAGAGTTCACAAATCCGTCCATTGCGCCGTTGTTCCAGCTCCGATGCTGCGGCACCCAGGCATGAGTGATGTCATGCGTGCACGCCGCATTCGTCGTGGCAGTGTCCAGATGGAATGGCTGTAATACGCCGATCGGCGGGTTGCTCGTGTTTGCCGAATCCGGTTGCTGGAACGCCAGACTTTGGTCCGCGAATCCGCGCACGCCGCGATAGCTCCCAAAATAGTGATCGAAGGACCGATTTTCCTGAATGAAAATCACGACGTGTTCGATGTCCGTCAACTTGCTGCCGCAACCAGAAGGACCGGGAGAAGGATTGGAATGAAAGCCGACAGCGCCGCAACCATGTAAGAGCTGCGCCCCCAACTCTGTGGCGGCTGCGGCTCCGCCGAGTTTCAACAGTTCGCGGCGCGAAATATTACGAAGAGACATTAAGACCTTTTCTGGACTCAGGTAGGGGGGACCACAGTATACCTTGAATCGCAGGCAGGCGCTTAAGTGCCTCTTGTCAGACCTTACCTGGCTTTAGTTCTGATCCGAATGGAAATCAGAATTGCCGAAATGATCGCCGGCCATGTTGTAGTTGTTTCTGCGATCGCTGAAGCGACTGCTGCCGTTCCAAGCAGACGGGTAATATGGAGAAGGGCCGCAATAACCGCTCCATCCCCAGCCGGATCCCTGGAAACTCGCGACCGCATTGCAGGCGGGCCACACCGGGGCCGGAGCGATTCCGAAACCTATGCCAAACCCTCCTGGGCTGTAACCAGAATCAACTCCAGCGGAGTCACCCTGGCCGTACCCGTTCGAGCTGAATCCGGAAGTCAACCAGCGCGCAGCCAATGAAATTGCGTTACCTGCGAGGAGGCCCCCTTCGAGTAAGCCTCCTCCTCCCAAAACCGATGTCCCCAAATGCAGCAAGCCATTAAATAACAGGTTGGGGAACAGCGATACACCCGATCCAAGAAACGAATTTGAGAAGCCCGATCCGCCGAAGCCAGAGTTTTCGAAACCGGAACTGGCGAAATCCCCGCTCCCAAACCGGCTGGAGCCACCGAAATTCGTCATCGAGCGGCCGCCCGAAAAAGATGAGTACGACGAAAACCGCGACGTTGCCGGCGTATTTGAAAAACGATTCGAGTTGAATCTCCCGCGAAAGGCGCGCATGTCCGATGAATTCGCGCGACTCGCCGCGGAAAAGGAATATCCTGAAACATCCCTGCCAAAAGATCCATTCCTTGAATTTCCAAACGAATGCCATTGCCCGCCATCTCGTATGTCGTTCATATAACCGCGAGACATCTCCGGCCTGCCGCCACCATTCATGTTGCCGAAGGAATGCCATCCGGCGTACGGAGCGTTCATCGAGGCGCGTGTGAATCCAGGCGCCGACCGAAAGCCCGAGTTACCATACGACTGCCTTTGTCCGTCAGCTCGTCCACTGTTCCCATAGCTCCGGGACATCTCCGCCCTGCCGACACCATTCGTATTGCCGAAGGAATGCCATCCGCTGCCCATGGCGTTCCCTGAAGTGCGTCCCAAACCAGGCGTCGACCGGAAGGCCGAGTTTCCAAATGACTGCAACCCGCCCATGGCGCTGCGGGAACTTCGCGCCCCCGGCTGTGAACCCCCGGAGTAACTGAAATTTCGAGAGTTTACCGATGAGCTGAAGTTTCCCCTTCCGAATGCGGAACCGCGCTCGAAATTGCCCGACTTGGAAGAAGAAAACCCTCCAGGCCTGGCGTTTGAACCACGACTCATTCGTCCGAAGTCCACGCGCCCCCCGCCCAGCCGAGCGGACGACATTCCCTTCCCGCCGCGTGAACCGCCGTAAGATTGTCCGCCCCCGCGGAAACTGGAGTGGCCTCCTGAGTGGAAGCTTCCGCCTCCGTGAGATTTCCCTCCACGTGAGCCTCCGCCTCCATGTGAGACTCCACCGTTGTGAGACCCCGAACCGCGCTTGGCAGACGCGGACTCCGGCACAAAAGCAAAGACCAGCGCTACCAGAAAGGTCATTAAGATTTTCAAAATGGCAGGTCTTATCATTTCAGCCTCCTCCACTCGGCGTCAACGCACCGGCTCCGCGCGATACAGCTTCACCGTGTTAAAAATAGTGGAAACAATCAGCATGAGTGACATCCCCGCAATGGCGATGATCCCTCCCACATCGAAGATTCGGTAAGGCGAACCGAAGATTCGCGCCTCCGGATGAAACCATAGCGCCACATTTCCGAGCGCCAGCAAGATCCGGATTTCCGTGGGGCCAAATTTCGCGAACGAAAGTTGAAATGTTCCCACCGTGTAGGTCGCCAGATAAACTTCGACCGAGAGCATCAGGAAGGCGATGAACATTCCCAGCGCGATCCTCCAGTCGACCATGCCCGAGATCGCCAGGCCCCCCATCAAAAAGAATCCGCCGAACGTGTCGATCATGTGATCGACGTAGAAACCGTACCGGGGCCGCTGGCGGTTGCGAAGTCGCGCGAGTGTGCCGTCCAGACTGTCGCCGAACCAATTCAGCGCCAGAAAAAACGTGGCGAGAAGCAGGCCCGCGGGGTGGGTTCGCGCGAGCGCGTAGCTGGCGCCCGCGAAAAACATGGCCACGAAACCGAGGAGCGTCAAGTGATCGGAGTTCACCCGCTCCGGCAGCCTCAAGGCCAGCCACGCGAGGGCCTTGCGCTCGGCCTCCGCCGTGAAGCTCTGCTGAAGCCGGGGCGCATTCTTGAACCGAACGCGTTTCGGAGTCTTCCGAACCGGGATTCCCAGCGCAGCGAGCGGCGTCGCGGCGATTTGCGTTCCTTCTTCTGTCATGATCGGCCTCCTGTGGCGACCGGCAAGCGCGTTCTATTGCGAAGCATGCAAACCTCCGCGCAGAACTTCGGAACGCGTGGACTCGAGCGTGAATTCGAGCGACTCTTTTGGAACGCTCTGGACAAAGGGCCCGACCAGCCAATTCAGCCCTGTGGGAATATCCCGCGTCAGGGAAACCGCTTCGCACTGAACGTACACGCCGCTGCCCGAATCGAAATAACGCCAGTACGAATTGAGCCGCCACAGATATCCGCCGTCTTTTCCCGGCGGCAATTCATGTTCGTCCGGTTCACCCGCGTCTTCGACCTGAGCAATTCGCGTGCTGTAGGAGTTGCTGTAAGCGTGAGTGGCGTCAATAAAATGGCGGTGCACCGCGTAATCGGTGTCGAGGATGATGGTGATCACCTTCTTTTTCCTCAAACGGTAGTGGACTTTGAAATCGTCGCCACTTTGCTCCACCTTCTTCGATTGCGTGACTTCCGGCTTGTAATATTCGAAGTGGCGGTCGTAATCCTCAACCACCGCGAGCACTTGAGCGAGCGATGCACCGGGGATGAAAACCGTCCCCACCCAGTGGTGTATGAGAGCGCCAGGCGTGGAGGATTGGCCCGAAGGATCCGGGGTCTGCAACCTCGCCGAAATCACTTCGCCTCGCTGCAACCGGGCATAGGCTTCGCTGCGGCGCGGTTCCGCCAGTGCATCGGCCCACAGAAACACGCCGCCCGGGGCTAATTCGCCCTGCATGCGCATTTCGGTGAGGCGCACGGACTGATCGAATCCTTGAGCGGCTTCCGGCCTGAGTTCCGCGGCGCCAGCCGGAGGGGGCGCGACCGCCAGGCAAATCACCACGGCCCATTGCAGGCGGAATAGAAATCGGTTTCGAATGGTTGCCTCCCTATGCAGCGCGAGATTGCCCGAAGAGCTCATGCGCTTGCAATACACGATAGCTCAATTGCACTCGAATCCCGATCATTCCGTAAGTGCAATAAAGATTTAGTCTTATCTCTATAGATCATCTAAAATGAGGTCGCATGCGATGGGTGAGCACGTGGCAGTTCCTGAACCAACCAATCCAAAATCGATTTTCCGCTTCGGCTTGTACGAGCTGGACGGTAGCACGGGCGAATTGCGCAAAGAGGGCAAGGCGCGCCCGCGCGTCCAGGGGCAGCCGCTCGAAGTTCTCTTGCACCTGCTCGCCCGTCCCGGCGAAGTGGTGACCCGGGAAGAATTGCGCCTGCAGCTTTGGCCGGCCGACACATTTGTCGACTACGACCACAGCCTCAACACCGCGGTAAACAAGCTGCGCGACGCTCTCAGCGATTCGGCTGAAAATCCGCGCTTCATTCAAACGATTCCGCGCCGCGGCTACCGTTTTGTCGCCCCCGTGGAAGTCGTCGCGGATGGAGCGCCGGATCTCGCGGAATCCAAACCGAAGATCGGACCTGGCGCGGAAACTCCGGCAGCCGTTCCCAGCGAGAGCCGCAACTTCGGGCTCAGCGATGCGGGAGATCTTCCCGAAGCGCCGCGCCGCGTTGTGCAAGTGCTTTTTTCGCTCATTCAAGTCATGTATCTCTCCTTTTACGTCATCTCGCTGGCATTGCTACAGTGGGTGGAACCGGTGCTCTCCGAGGGGGTTCAGCATACGAAGTGGCTCCTCGCGCTTCTGATCGTGACCGCGCTGGTCGGAATTCCCGTCCGTTTGTATCTGTTTTCCGCCGCCATTCTTGGATACCGCGGTTTGCCTGTGAAATTCCTTCGTTTATTCCCCTTTGTCCTTCCGCTCGATGAACTTTGGGCGCTGGCGCCGTTTCTGCTGGTGGATGAAATCGGTATTGGCCTGGCTCTTGCCGCGACGGCGGCGCTGGTCTACCTGCCCTTTTCGCAGCGCAGCCTGATGCTGATGCGTAGCGGCAATCCCAGGCGAGTTGAAAATATCTGAGGGGCCTCTTATTCCGAGGAATCGCAGGATTTGGCCTCGCGATTTCTTTGCGGTAAGCTTCGCTTCGACAGCCTGCCGGGGCGGCGGGCAATCAAAATACGAAAGTCAGGTGCAGCGATGCGACGCACGGTGATGATGGGGGCGCTCCTTGTCCTCCTGTTTGGAATCGTCTCCACGGGCGCGGAGAACGAGCCGCTCCAGGGTTTCACTCGCACCAGCTCCGCGGCCGAGCGCGATTGGGAAGCGAAATTTCGCGCCCTTCCGAGTCCCGACAATCAGCGCGAATACATGCGCCGGCTAAGCGCCCGCCCGCACAATGTCGGTTCGGCATACGACAAGGAAAATGCGGAGTGGATTCTCTCGAAATTCAAAGAATGGGGCTGGGACGCCAAGATCGAAACGTTCACTGTTTTGTTCCCCACGCCCAAGGAACGCGTGCTCGAGATGGTCGCGCCCACGCACTTCACGGCAAAATTGCAGGAGCCGCCGCTCCCCGTGGATCCCACCAGCAGCCAGCAGAGCGAGCAGTTGCCCAGTTACAACGTGTACTCCATTGATGGAGACGTGACGGCGCCGCTGGTCTTCGTCAACTACGGCTTGCCAAAGGACTACGAGGAACTGGACCGGATGGGAGTCTCCGTAAAGGGCGCCATCGTCATCGCCAAGTACGGCAACTCCTGGCGCGGGATCAAGCCCAAGGTCGCCGCGGAGCACGGCGCGATTGGCTGCCTGATCTATTCCGATCCTGCCGACGATGGCTATGCCGTGGACAATGTTTTCCCGCAAGGTCCCATGCGCCCTGCCGACGGGGTGCAGCGCGGCAGCGTCATGGATTTTCCGTCTTCCAGCCCGGGCGACCCCTTAACTCCGGGCGTGGGCGCCACTCCCGAGGCCAAGCGTCTGGCCATCAAGGATGCGCCGAGTCTCACCAAGATTCCCGACTTGCCCATTTCCTACGGCGACGCGCAGCCGTTGCTTGCCGCTCTGGAGGGCCCGCTGGCACCGAGGGAATGGCGCGGCGGCCTGCCGATCACTTATCACGTGGGCCCCGGCAAAACGAAAGTTCATCTCAAGGTGAATTTTAATTGGGACATGAAGGAAATCTACGACGTGATCGCGCGCATTCCGGGAGCGCAATTTCCGGACGAATGGGTGATTCGCGGCAATCACCACGATGCGTGGGTGAACGGCGCGCAAGATCCGACGTCCGGGCAGGTGGCCCTGCTGGAAGAGGCGCGCGCGCTCGGAGAACTCGTGAAGCAGGGCTGGCGGCCCAAGCGCACCATCATTTACTGCGCCTGGGATGGCGAGGAGCCCATGCTGCTCGGCTCGACCGAGTGGGTCGAGACGCACGATAAGGAACTCGCGCAACATGCCGTCGCTTACATCAACAGCGACGCCACCGGGCGCGGATATCTCCAAGTGGAAGGTTCCCATACCCTCGAGCACCTAGTGAACGACATCGCCCACGACATTCAGGATCCGGAAACAAAACTTGCCGTTTGGAATCGCGCCAAATTGCGCCGGATCGAGCAAGCCAGGACGGAGGACGATCGCAAGGAATTGCGGCAGCGCGCCGATCTGCGGATTGAAGCGCTGGGCTCAGGTTCCGACTACACCGCGTTCCTCGATCACATCGGCGTCGCTTCCATGGATCTGAGATATGGGGGAGAGGGCGATGCGGGGATTTACCATTCCGCTTACGATGATTTCTACTGGTACACGCACTTTTCCGACACGGACTTTGTCTACGGCCGCGCGCTTTCGCAAACCGGCGGCACGGCCGTTCTGCGCCTTGCGAATGCCGATCTGCTTCCCTTTGAATTCACGGACCTCGCCGACACCATTCACCTCTATCAGAAGCAGCTGAAAAAGCTGGCGGACGACAAGAGGGGAGAAATCATCGAGCGAAACAAGGAAATCGAGGAAGGCCTGTTCACCGCCAC
>Ga0210409_10004769_pt1 | contig 14486 bp, 11 predicted proteins | sample IncBWH17MmetaG_FD_161649 | JGI IMG/M metagenome (GOLD analysis project Ga0210409, IMG submission 161649) | Forest soil microbial communities from Barre Woods Harvard Forest LTER site, Petersham, Massachusetts, United States - Inc-BW-H-17-M | ecosystem: Environmental > Terrestrial > Soil >... | reverse complement strand
GGACGCACTCGAGGGGCGCTCGGAAGACCGCACGGCCGGACTTGATGCTTTCATGGAAATTTACGGAGAATGCGGCTCAACACCCATTCAGATCTTGCCAACTTGCCATTCTCAGCAAGACGCGGGCCGTCTCGGCCGCGCGGAAATGTTCGAGACTCGGCGTTCGGTTGGGATGAAAAGCCGGGTGGACGCGGCCTTTTGTCTGCTCCTCTCGGCCGACGGTCGGCCAGAGGGTCAGAGATGCCAGGTGAGTCGCCCTATGAGGACAACCAGACGGTCATCCTGTTGGGCTACTCAGTTACTTCGTAAATGATCGTGTTCGTTGGCTGGTCGCGATAGATCAGGTGAAAAGCCTGTGGCAGCTTTTCGGGATCGCCCAAGGATTTCAATCCCTTCCACCCTGATGCCTCGGCATCGCTGTAAACGATGTAGCGTGCGTGAGTCGAGCGCGCGTAGGCAAGATACTCCTCTGCGCTCTCCGCCTGCGGAGAATCGCTTGCGAGTCCAGCCAGGTAGGCCAAATGCGGTCGGCGTGCCACAACAAAGTCGTGAGGCGACGCCCGATTCTTGAGTACCTGCGCGATGTGGACGAGATAGATGGGGTCGGCGGCAAGACTCTCTCTCGTCAAGCGATACGAATGAGCGGTCTGTGCGGCGACGAGAACAGCAAAGATCAGCCCGTTCAGTGGAATTCGGCCGTTCGCCACGCGACCAAGCATTCTCTCGACATCCGAGTTGAAGAGGAAGTAGGCCACTGCGAGAAACACCACGGGGAATATGAACAGATAGTACCGGAGAGTGAATCCTACCAACGCCGCGACCAGGTAGCCCAGACAGAGAGGAACGAAGAATGCCGATTGCCGGGGTGAGAGTCGCCGAATCAGCAGCAGGGCACCTGCCCCGACCAGCAGATAACCCGGGAAGGCCAGCACTGTGAGGGTAAGCGTGGCCCAATTCGACAACACACCATATGCGAAGCGACGCGCGAAGAGCTGTGGGTTGAACCGGACGACATCGCTCAGCGAGCGGAACTGGAGCCCCATTTTTGCGTTGTTCCTCCCGTCGCTGTCGTCGGCTGGGCTGTAAGCGTGTGCGGCCACTGCCCCGTAAGACACGGCGGCGGCTGGGCCGGCCGGCGAGCCGTATTTCAGCTTTTGGTATTCGAGCCACGGGAGGAGAATGACGCTCGCGCCGATCAGGAACATGGCGAGGCCAGCAATCGCTCGCCGGAACAGCTTCTCTCGCCAGTTGAGGAGCAGGATCGAAACTCCGATCCCCGGCACGAGAAACATCGACGTCGACCTGATGACATATGCGGTACCGGCCAAGATGCCCGCAGCGAATAAGTGGGACGGCGCGTGTTCGGACCGACGAAGGAAGAACCAGAGCGCAAGAATGACGCTCAGTGTCCCAACTGTGTCGCTGGCCGCGAGATAGGAGAACGGGATCAACGCAATCAGTAGAAGAATCACGGTGGCCAGGGCAATCCTGGCGTCATACAGCTGCTCGAGCAGCAAATACATCAGCCACCCGATCAAGCCTGTGGCAAGGCCGCTCAATACCTTACCGGCCGTAAACGCATCGCCAGTGAAGAATGTCGCCGCCGCCAGGACAAAACCGTAGCCGGGTGCGTTGTGCGGCGGGTAGTAGAGAGCGCGACCCGACACGATGTTGGTCGCCTCGACTCCGTAGGAGCTGTAGAAGTCTGTTTCGACTCCGAAGCCGCCCACCGTGTGAAGCCTGGCGAGACCCAGTGCCATGACCACGGCCACAAAGCAGACTCCCGCAGCGGCAGTCGATACTGTTCGGTCTGGGTCGGTCCGGCGGTTGGCTAGCAAGTGTGACTGCTTCACTTCGTCAATCTTGTTGTGAGCCGCCGGGTCTTTCGCCATGCGCGCTGGACCAATGCTCTCGGGGCGGAACAGTCCGCTTTCCGAATCGGGGGCTCAGAGTACCAGTAAGCGAGAATGCCGTTTCGAACCGTCGCATGGAACATCGGTTCACGATCGTCTCGGAGCTCGCGGCTGTGCAAGGCCGCGTACCGTGCCAATCGCCGATTCACGGCGTCGAGATCGACGCTCAAGGCCGCACGCGGAATTGGGCTTGGGATTGAGTGTTGGGCGAAGCGAAAAGGCTGAACCGCCGCCAGGCGCAGCCGCTCGCCAGGCTTGCCGTCGACCAGCTCGAACTGGACGACGAGCGATTCCTGATTGGCAGGGAGTTGGTCGTGACGGGCGACCATCGGCACACCGTCCGGCGAGACTGTCCGGGAGAACACCGGCCCGAAGAGAAAATTGCCCAGTCCGTGAAACACCCAGCGTCCACGGTAACACTCGTAGCTCTGTATGACGTGTCCGTGGCAGCCCACCACGGCATCCGCCCCGAACTGGACGGCGAGCCGCCCGAGCCGCACCTGGTCGGGGACCGCATGATGAGCCTGCTCACAGCCCCAATGGAAATAGACGAGAGTCGCGTCTGCCTGAGAACGAGCCGCCGCAATCTGGTCGCGCAACAGCTTGACGCTCAGTGTTGGAACACCGGCGGTTGTGTGCGTGGCGTAATTCTCTCCGTTGGTCGTTGGGCAGCACTGCGCGACGACGGCTACTGTCGCACCATCCCGCTTCACGATGAGCGGACGGGCGGCAGATTCCAGATTCGGCCCGTACCCGACCGGAGCGATTCGTTCGAGCGCCAGAGCCTCGAGCGTCTGGTCGACACCGGCCTCACCGAAATCGCTGATGTGATTGTTGGAGAGAACGGCGACATCGAGACCACGGAGCAATCGAACCGCCTCTGGAGCCGCTCGCAGGTTCGCCCACTTGAAAGGCCGGGGTTCCCCCCTGTTCGAAAGAGCGTTCTCGAGATTGGCGACCAGCACGTCCGTCGGCTTCCGTTGGGGGAGTAGTCGGTCCCACACGGTGTCGGCGAGCGTGGGCAATGTCTGCTCCGGCTCCCCTGCCAAGCAGACGTCGCCAACGACCCACAGATTCATGCGGCTTGTGGAGACGTGAGGCTTCGATACAGCTCCAAATACCGCTTGACCTGGACCGCCAGCGTGAATTCGCTCAACACAAGCTGCCGACACTTGTCTGACATCTCGGCATGGCGGGCGGAATCTTCAAAGTAGCCGATGATGGCTCGGCGCAAGGCTCCTGAGTCTCCGTGCTTGACCAGTTCTCCCGTCACGCCGGGGCGAACGATGTCGGAAAAACCGCCAACTCCCTCGAACCCGATGACGGGAGTGCCGCAGGCCATCGCTTCCAACGGCGCTTTCGCGAACATCTCTTGAAGTGATGGGAATACGAATAGGTCAGCTGCGCTGTAGACGAGCGACAACAGCCGCGCGTTTTCGAGATATCCAAATTGGATATGGGGAATCTGTCCCTGGGTCTGCAGTTTTCCTTTGCCGACCGTGAGCAGGAGAAACTTGTCAATCTGGTCCAGCCCGGTGAGCGCTTCCTCCAGGAACCCGAAGCCCTTTCGACGGTTGATGACCGCCTCGGCGCCAAACAGTACGATTCGGGCGTCGCACGGCAAGCCCAGCGCCTGCCTGGCCGCGGCCCTCCCTCTTGGCGCGAAGGCATCTGGATCCACACCATTGGGGATGACCGTCACCGGAAACCGTTCAAATAGAGAGCTTCGCTTGAGATCTTCGGCCGCCCCTCGATTCAGCGCGACAATATGAAGCATGCGGGGATCAATGGCCGCCAGCGCCGCGTGTTTTCGACGCCAGACTTCTCCTGATAGATCGCCTGGGTCTGGCGATCCGAGTTGCGGGCAGGCGCCGCACCCAACGGCATATTTGCCACAGCCGTCGTCAAAATGGCACCCGCCAGTGAATGGAGCCATGTCGGCCAGCCGCCACACGACTGGAGTGTTCGACGGTCTGGTGAGAAAGAAGTCCTGATAGTCGACGAACCCGCTGATCCAGTGCAGGTTGATGATGTCGCACTGCGGCAATTGATCGAGAATCATGCCGCGATGAGCAGTTCGGTCGTCGTCGAACCGTTCGTAGCCAGCCGGCCGTGAGGATCGGTAGTGTGAAAAGCTGCGCGCGATTTGCTCGTACCGGAGACGCCGCCGGAGCCGGCTGATGGCACTCGTCGGAGGCACGAAGGCTCTGACCGTCCGATCCTCGCTCTCTCGGTTCATGACGAACATGACCGAGTCCTGCCCGAGCCGCCGAAGACCTGTGTGAATGCCGTATGCGGCGAGAGCCGCGCCACCACCGATGTCGCTGGTCGCGATGTGGAGAATACGCATCTTACCTACTTAGGCCTTACTCAGGCCGATGGTCTCAGACCACCGAGCATGGCGCGGAGAACCTGGCGGTAGTAGCTTGGAATGAATGGCATCGCGAATGCCGCCCTCAGCCACCGGATCCCTGACAACTGCTCACGATACATGGTGTTCAATCGACCGGCGTACGTTTCCCAAGTCATCTTGATCAAGAGATCCTTCGACTCGGCCCACTGCCGTGGCTGGGTCTTCGAAAACTCGCGAACGCATGGGTCCGTTTCCAGGAACCGCAGAAACTTTCTCGTGTCGTCGGCCAGATTCAGGCAGCTCATGGAGCGTCCCGCGCTCTCACTGTACTTGCGCTTTCGAAAAGTCGAGCCCTGGCTGAAGGCAATCAGTCGACCCAAGCTGAGTTTGACCAACAGCCCGTCGTCAGAATGGGTCCCATATGTGAATTCAGGCATTCCTCCAAGATCCCGAATGTTCTGCGTTCTGCCAAGAAAGGTCACCCAGGTACCGAATCTGTACCGATACGTGCACCATGCGCGAATGAACTCGTCCCCGGTCATCAGAGGCGGCACGTCCGCAGAGGATGTGTGCAGGATGTGACCGGAGAAATCAACGATCTCCTCATGGCCGAAGGCCGCTGAGATGCGCGGATCCGAATCGAGAATGCCCACCAGATCGGAAATGTAGTTAGGGCTGATCTCATCGTCGTCGCACAGCATCACGAAATATTGTCCTGACGCCTCGCGCGGAAGTTGATTGAAGTGCGCGACCATTGGTACCGTGACCGGATTGCTGCGAAATCGAAACGGCCGGGAGTAATTCTCCCGTACGATTTCGGGCACTCGCGACCCGTTCACGCCGTTGTCGGACACGAGCAATTCCACATGGGGATAGTCCTGCCGGTCCACACACCGCAGAACGTTGGGGAGCAGATCAAAGCGTCGGTAGACGGGGATGGCAACGGTCACGAGCTTCATACTGTTGTCCCGGCGTGGACTTGCGTCCACCGGAGGTTGTCGTCGAGCCGAGAGGATGCCAGCAGCTCTTTGAGCCGCGGCAGCCGCTGCATCCGGGGCCCGGTCAGCTGGTCGAGCGTCAGACCGTGCCGCTCGAATTGACCGAGCATCTGCAGCGCGCCGCGTTCGACCGTCCATTTGGTCTGGAATCCGAGACGAGTCGCGAGCTTGTCGCAATTCACGCGATAATTTCTGAGGTCCGGGCCGGCCTTACCGGAAAGGGTCACGCGACTTCCCGGCACGACGTCCTGGACGATACGTGCGACATCGCGGATTCGATAGTTTTCGGCAGTGCTGCCGACATTGAACGCCTCGCCGTGAACGGCGTCGCGCGGCGCCTCGAGCGCGGTCAGGAAGGCTCGACAAATATCCTCGACGTGGACCAGCGGTCGCCATTGGCTGCCATCGGTTTGCAACAGCACCTCGTGAGTCGCAACGGCATAACCCACCAGGTTGTTCACGACGACATCGCTACGCAGGCGAGGTGAAAATCCATAGGCCGTGGCGTTGCGAAGAAATGTCGGCGAAAAATTGTCGTCGGCGAGCGTGAGAATGTCACGCTCCGACCATATCTTCGACTCGCCGTACGGCGTCACCGGGTTGAACGCGGCGTGCTCGTCGAGCATCGCGTCGCCCGCGGACGCTCCGTACAGGCTGCAAGAGGACGCAAACAGGAAACGAGGGACCGCCGCGTCTTTCGCCAATCTGGCAAGCCGGCGACTTCCCTCATGATTGATGTCATACGTGATCGACGGCCGAAGATCGCCGACCGGGTCATTCGATAACGCCGCCAGATGCATGACGGCATCGAATCCCATCAGGTCTTCGACGCCCACGTCACGGACATCCCGGTGAACGGCAGCCGGCCGAGCGTAGTCGGGACCATAGGTACACTCGTCGTAGAAGAAGGTGTCCAATCCCACCACATCGTGACCGGCACCAACGAGTGTCGGCACCAACACGCTTCCGATATAACCGTTATGGCCGCTTACGAGCACGCGCATCCAATACTCCTCTGATTCTCGCCAGTCTTCACTCGCGGTGGGCGTTGGCCGGCGTCACAACCCGACAACCGCCTTCCGGCAAAAAAAGCCCTCGGCATACCCATCGCCGGCCCCGCACTCGACGCCCCGCAATCGCATCAACGATAAAAACGTGTCTTCTGTGAACCAGTGCCGGTTGCGCTGGGTTTGAAATGATTCGATGATGTGGCCGACCTTGCGGCGGCAGGTCGCTCGATCGAGGTGCACGAAGAAATTCGGCGAACCGAGATCGCCATCGTACTTCGGAATCTCGTATTCCAGAATCAAATGATCACGGAACGTATTCCAGGTCAGGTCCGAGATCAGTCGATGGTCCTGGTGTCGGTCGTCGCGAAAGTGCGTGAATATGAGATCGGGAGAGAAGCGAAGCTTCAGCGCTTCGAAGAATTCCTTGACGGCCGGCCCGAGGTAGGGAAAGAACCCGTCACGAAAGGTCTTGATCTCGATGTCCGGCTCAGCTCCTGCCAGGAATCTTGCCGCACTCTTCCGAGCTTCATCGGCTCGCTGGTCTGTCGCGCTGAACACAATCCAGTGAGCGATCACGTCCCGGCGGCCGGCAATCAGCTTCAGGAGTGTTCCGCCGCAGCCGATTTCCAAATCATCGGAGTGAGATCCCAAGCAGAGAATTCTCAACGGGGAAACCTGATTCAAACCTATGTTCAACATGTCGGTCGCGGCACTCGGGGCTGAGAATCAGAGGTTACAGGGGGCGTCGGTCTGCCCCGTCCCAGGCGATGGACACAGCATCGGCCGCCAACCCGCTCGAGCTCGCGGTCTTCCAGACCTCCCAGGGAGCCGAGCCGCGGGAGAACATGTCTTCCAACACCTGCCTGTCCTTGAAGGTATCCATCGGCAGCCAGAAGCCGTCGTGGCGGTACCCGCCGAGCAGTCCTTCAGCCGCCAGCCTCCGGAAGGGTTCCTCGACCAGCTCTTCACCGTCACGCATGTAGTCGAAGATGGCCTTCTTGAAGATGAAATAACCGCCGTTGATATATAACCCCGAGCGAGAGATGTGCTGAATGCTGGTCACTCTGTGCTCGTCCGCCAGCGACACGACGTGAAAGCTCTGTGGCGGTTGAACGCAGAGAAACGCCGCGACTTTACCGCTCTGTTTGAAGTGTTCCAGCATCGACGGCAGGGGATAGTCGGTCAGGCCGTCCGAGTAGTTGGCCAGGAACAACTCTTCTCCGTGCAGGTATCGTTCCACGGCCTTCAGCCGCTGTCCGATGTTGGCGTTCAGGCCCGTCTCGGCAAACGTGATGGTCCAGTCTTGAATGTCCGCGCCCAGCAACTGGAGGCTCTTGCCTCCTTCTGACATGACGAAGTCGTTCGAAATGGCTTCGTTGTAGCGGAGGAAGTACTCCTTGATCACCTCGGACTTGTAGCCCAGGCAAAGAACGAAGTCCTTCTGGCCGTAGTGGGCGTAGTATTTCATGACGTGCCAGATGAGCGGGCGATGCCCGATCGAGACGATCGGCTTGGGGAGGGCTTCAGCATGATCCCGCAGCCGCAGGCCCATCCCGCCACAGAACAGCACGACTTTCAAGATGCAGTCTCCTTTCTGATCAGATGTGACACGTTTGATGGCGCCGCCGAACACCTGCTGTCACGGACAAACCTGAACTTCCGGAATGGGGACGACGAACTGGGCACCCCAGTCACGCGCATACGAGAGCTGTGCCATGATTTCGTCCCTCAGGTTCCAGGGAAGAATCAAGATGTAGTCTGGCCTCGTTTCTTGAAGGTGTTCGGGCGGAAAGATGGGTATATGAGTACCTGCAAGAAATTTGTCGTGCTTGTAGGGATTGAGGTCGACCGTGTAGTCGAGAAAGTCTGATCTGATCCCGCAATAGTTCAGCAGAGTATTGCCTTTGCCCGGCGCGCCGTAACCGGCTATCGACTTGTTGGCTCGCTTGATGCCGATCAAGAAGTCCAGGAGCTTGCGCTTGGTCTCCTTGACTCGCTCCTCGAACACGCCATACGTCTCGAGGCGATCCAGTCCGGCTCTCTGTTCACGGGACAGCAGCTCCTGGACGGCAGGCTCAATCGAGCGTGACGTATCCTCGGTATGTCGCGCGTAGATCCGCAATGAGCCGCCGTGGGTCGGGATCTCTTCGACATCGAACAGCGTCAAACCGTGCGCCTTGAAAATCTGCTCCACGGTCATGAACGAAAAGTACGAGAAATGTTCATGATAAATCGTGTCGAACTGGTTGCCCTCCATCAAGCGCTGGAGATGAGGGAACTCCATCGTGATCACGCCGCGTGGCTTGAGGGCGATCTTCATGCCGGCGACGAAATCGTTCACCTGCGGGACCTGCGCGAGCACATTGTTGCCGATCAGAAGGTCAGCCTGCCGGCCTTCCTCGACCAACTCTCGCGCGGTGTCTGTACCGAAGAAGCAGACGCGGGTTGGAACGTTCTTCGCCTCGGCGGCCTTCGCGACGTTTGCCGCCGGCTCGATTCCGAGAACCGGGATCCCGGCGCTGACGAAATGTTGGAGCAGGTATCCGTCATTGCTGGCAAGTTCAACAGCGAGGCTGCTCGCACCAAGACCGAAGCGCCCGGCGACGCGCTCGGTGTACACGCGTGCATGTTCGACCCAACTGCGCGAGTATGAAGAAAAATAGGCGTACTCCCCAAAGATCGCCTCGGGACTCACGAATTCGGGCAGTTGGACGAGAAAGCACCGCTCACAGACCGTGACTCGCAAGGGGTAAAACGCTTCCATCCCGTTCAATTGCCCGGCCGTGATCAGGCTCTCGCAGAGCGGCGACATTCCGAGATCGACGAAGACGTGGTCGGCCGCGCCGCCGCAGAAGCGGCAGATCGTCCCGCGCGTCGGCGTGTGTTCCAACACGCCGGTCGTCAGATGCTCGCTGTCGGATACGTTGTCTCTCGACGTCACTGTGCCTCTCCTCCGGTCGGTTCGTGAAAGCCCTTTGAAACAGTTGCGGTGGCGTTCGCCGGTCTCGCGAGGAGGCCGTGCTCGATCAAAGCCTCGGCTGACTGGCGGATCGACTCAAAAGACAGCGAGGACCGTTCGGCAACGTCCAAGAGACTATGGGTCCCATCGCTGAGGTTGAGCACCCAGAGCAGCGCGAGCTCGCGAGCGCGTCCCTCCGCGGCTCCGCCCATGGATCCATATAAGCCGCGCCTGCCGAGCTGTGGCTCACACATCGGATTCTGGCTCATGTAGGTCACGTTGTGCTCGAGCACGTCCAGAATCGACCGGCACGCGAGATATGAGTCTTCGAGTAATTCCGGCCGGACGAACGCCAGGTTGTCGGCGGATGTGTGATACTCGGGGTATTCGCCATAAGGCGTCCGAGACAGACAGCCGACGGCCAAATTGATTCCCGGCGAACAGTACTGACGCTCGTCATATCCGTACGGGATGAAGCTCCGCACGTCGCCAGCCGGGTCCCAATGCTTCAAGACATTCGCGGCTGCGCGATCGATCTCGGCGCCTCCTCGGCGACTGCGCTTGTACACGAGTCCGCCTGGCCCACCCAACCCCGAGAGGACGAGCCCGTGGCGAATCCGCTGCAGGGCATCGAGGTTCCTTGCGAGCCACGTGATGGATCCGATCGTCCCGGGTATGAACAGGAACCGATAGGACAGGCGCCGCGTCCTCAGCGTCGACAGCCACTCTGCCAGGAAGACCGCGACGGCGATTCCAGACAAGTTGTCATTGCACAAGGATGGATGACAGACATGACATGAGCACAGCACCTCGTCCGGAGTTTCACCCGGCACGAAGAGCTCTCCATATGTCAGATGTCCGTCCTCGAGTCGCGAGTCGATGCACACGTCGTAGACCGGCTCGGTCAATGCCGCATACTGTTCGGCGCTGACGCAGAATCCCCAGGCCTCCTTGTAGTACGACGTCTTGTACGGAATCCATCGCGGGTGTTCCGGCAACGTGTGCAGATGTTGACGAAGCTCGGATAGAGAGAGCCTCTCGTTCACTGGCACGCTGTAACTGACGACGTGCAGATTGGAGCGTTGAAAATCGACGACGCGTTCGCCGTGCACTGTTTTGATCCACGCATCCGCGATGTTCCATTCTCGGGGAACGATCCAATCGAACACCGGAGTTCCCGAGGGCACCTCATGGATCGTCAGCGGGAGGCGCATCTGAATCCTGCGAAGCGTGTCACGCACACCGTCGCCGGTGATGCTGCGGCAGATCGGATACAACTCGGCGACCAAGTCGTGCAGCTCTTGGGCGACGTTCGTCGTCATGATGCTGGCGGGCGGTGCGACGGTCATGGGGGACGAACGTCTCACGCCCGGACTTCGGACGCCTTGCCGATGAAATCCGGATACGTGCGGTCGCGCTCCGAGATGACGCGCACGGGTCCTGGCCACTCGATCGCAAATGCCGGGTCGTTCCACCGCAGCCCGCGGGCAGCGTCCGGCGCGTAAAATTCGGACATCTGATAGAAGACTTCCGTGTCGTCCGCAAGCGTCAGGAACCCGTGAGCAAACCGCTCCGGCACGTACAACATTCGCGAAGGTCGCCCGGGCGTGGCCGTCAATTCGATAGCCTGCCACTGGCGATATGTTCGAGACTCAGGGCGCAGATCGATGACGACATCATAGAGAGCACCCCGGCTGCAGCGGATGAGCTTCGCCTCTCCGTGGGGAGCTTCTTGATAGTGCATGCCTCGTAGCGTGCCGTGAACCCGATTGTAGGAAATGTTGCACTGGACGAATCGCGCATCGAGGCCGTGCTCGGTAAACTCGCGCCAACAATAGCTCCGTGCGAAAAACCCCCGGTCGTCTTCACGACCATCGAGATCGATTTCGAACACACCCGGCAGGCGCGCTTCTCTGAAGATCATTGGTGAAGGGACAGCTTCGCCCTCTCAGTCACACCCGACCGAATGTCGGCGTGACCGATCTACGGAGCATGAGGCGGAACTGCGGACCCTGGCCGACCAACGCAAGACCCTTTCCAACAGCCCGATCGCGTCCTGTTGTTCGATCGAATGCAAGAAACGCCTGCGTATCTTTGTGTTACGGCCAATGGTGAGGCGCCGGGAGGGGGACGGAACGGCTGCAAATTCCAGAAAAAATCAGACTTTCGTCATCGGAAGTTTCGGAGAAGACCGTCTTCTCCGATCGATGACGCTCAACCGTTACGGGATGTGTCAGGCGTCAACTGAACTGACGGGTTTTCAGCGCTCGGTCGTGGCGTACCAGCGGTCGCTATCGGGAGGCGCCGCACCAAGCCCCGAAACGCCTTGATGAACGGCAGGGCGTAGCAGCCCCACAGCGTCCTATATTCGCGGTGCTCTTCACGCCGGAGGCCCATTCGAAACTCCTCCTTCGTCAGTGGCACATATAACGTGCCCGCCATCCAGTCCCAGACCGACAACACCAGACCAAAATTCTTGTCGAGGTGACGGGTCTCGCAGCTGTGGTGGATTTGATGCTGCGCCGGACTGCTCAAGACGTGGCTGAGGCGATTGCCATACGAGAGCCAGATATGGGAATGACGGAAATTTGCCGTGAAATGGTACAGGAACGTCGTAACACTCGTGCCGAGAATCATGAAGACATCAGGCGGGCGCTGGTACCAATAAACCATCGCACCATTGAGCACACTACAAACGGCACCGGTCGTCAGGTATTGAACCAGATTATCGACAGGATGATTGCGGTATCCCGTGATCGGCGTCAGCACCTCCGCCGCGTGATGTACCTTATGAAACTCCCACAGAAACTCGACTCTGTGGGACAAATAATGAAAGATGAAGTAACCGAGGTCCGCGAAGAACAACAACAAGACCATATAGGTCAATCGCACCGCCCAGCCAGGTCCCGCGTCGTGGGCGTGTACCGATGGCCCCAATACGGTTGTCGACGCTTGGGCTACGCGCGATGAGAAGTGGAACGTCGTGACCGCGGCAATCACCGTCCCCACCAACGGTCGGAACAACGGATCGATGAAGGGGGAGGCGAAGAAGTACTTGTAGTCCGTGATCGACGAGACGTGAGTGTAGACGCTTTTGGGGAACACGAATCGGAGATAGCCCCATAGTGAAAAGTGACGCCGGTCTGGAAGGCTCCAGGCATAAATCTGCACGGCTATCACGAGCGCTATCAGGACGTACACCCAATACAAGCGGTTGTCTGCATTCCTGGGAATCTGGCCGCTGAGGCCCTGGTATATATACTTGGCAGCAGAACAGACGGGGCCGACCCGCCCGCACACTTCCTCGGTCATGCGTTGTGCCGAGGTCAGGACGGTGACATCGGTCGGAGAACTTTTGACTTCTGTCGCGACTTGGCTCTGGTCGACTGGCGCCGCCAGCACTTCTTGAGGCACGACAAGACGACAGAGAATCGATATTGACACTGATAGCAAGAGGATCAAGAGAACATTCTGTGCAAAGCGGTGCTTTTGTCTTCTCGTCATGGGCTCTTCCTGATCTGCGAAGCGGACAGCGCGACTCGCACGAAGTGTGCCTTTCATTATGCGCGCTCCACGCTTGGCTGGTCTGCTGATCGCCGTGCAAACGGAGTGGAGCGGCTCACGATCGGCCGCTAGGGAAACACCAACAGCGTATCTCGACATCAGCTTCTCGACTGACCAGGGTACGAGCAGGGCCAGGGCGTCCACATCGCCCCCTGCGCCGATGCGCACATCGCGAGGGACGAGTAATGGAAGCTCGATTGCCACACCGAGGTTCTTGGCGAACTTCTCTATCCGCTTGTTTGCCGTGTAATGGCGCAGGCATACGACTCGTAGTCGCTCCAGGCGCCGTCTGGCGGCCCCGCCCAACACCGTCGAACGCTCCCCGCAATAGCCCATGAAGTCGTGATACGCGGCCGTCGTCATCCACGTTTCGAGCCCGCCGGCGCTCAGGACCACCCCGGCCGCCTTCTTCGTCGTGCCAAACTCGGACCGTGCGATGCCCGCCTCTTCGACCAACCGTCGTGGGACCGGTCGATCGTAGCCGTTCTTCAGGCTCCAGGGTTCCATCTCCGGAGAGTTCGAGACACGATGAATCGAGGGGTGACTGGTACCGCCCACGAACGGGACGGGAAGGTGAATCCATCCCACACGCAGTCTGAACTCGCCTAGGTTGTGTCCGCTGGGATCACCTCGAACGATGTCGCGGCTTGGCGTTTCACAGTTTCGATCCCAAACCTTGTCGCCATGAAAGCCGGTGAACAGCACGTGCCTTTCCAGATACGGGGCCCAGGCGGACTCGAGAGCGCCCCAGCCGAGGAATTCGATCTCAGGGAGGTTGTTTTCGTGAAGGTACGCCAGCCGGTCGAACACGTGTGTTCGCATACCGAGCGTCGACCCAATCCTGGCTCCAGAATCCTCGACGGATTCCTGATCTCCGCGCGCGTGGCTGAACGTCAGCGCTTCCGTGCAACCCACGCTCTTTGCGAGGACGGCTGCCGCAGGAGAGTCGTAGCCGCTCGAGATTGTCGTGATGGGCAGATACGTGATTCGGCGACGCGAGTCGTTGGCATTCGAATGAATGGCCGCGATCTCGTCCAACAAGAAAGACTTGTAATCAGCGTAATTCGCGAACTCGCGAACGGGAATCTTGGGTTGCTCGACGATTCGCAACCCGGAATCAATCAGCAGGTTGCAATGATAGTAAAGGCGGACGTCATGACGACAGGTGCGAAGCCATCGAGCGTATCGGCGCACACCCAACGTAATCGACGAGAGAATCACCGAATACTCGAGCGCGTCTCGGCGGACCGTATCGCCGGTACTGGCCAAGAGGAAAGAAAGGGAGTTTGAAATTCCCAGCGTTCCATTGCTTTTGACAACGAAGATTCGCTCCAGTGTGTGGCTGGGTGTGGCGACCAAGAGCCGACCCCCGACGATCCGGCCACCGGACCCCATCGAATGCTTCGTGTCGAAGTCCCGTTTGCCGAACTCGCCGCTCCAGGCGCCCTCGAAGAAGTAGTCGTCGCCGGTCTCGACCCAGGGTCCGTGGCACACCTCGACTTCACCCGTTCCGCGGGTCATCTTGGCGCACCAGGCGAGTCTGGGCAGCGTCTCGACCGGCCGGAACGTCAGTCGCATGTTCCCCGGCAAGGAGAACCCCCGGCTTCGGCTATCCGAAGCGACGACCTCGTTGCTCGTTCGTCGTCCCTTCTCATAGGGCCGGTCGGAAGATCACGTTCGGCGAGTTTG
>Ga0210409_10004768_pt1 | contig 14491 bp, 14 predicted proteins | sample IncBWH17MmetaG_FD_161649 | JGI IMG/M metagenome (GOLD analysis project Ga0210409, IMG submission 161649) | Forest soil microbial communities from Barre Woods Harvard Forest LTER site, Petersham, Massachusetts, United States - Inc-BW-H-17-M | ecosystem: Environmental > Terrestrial > Soil >... | reverse complement strand
ACCCACGGTTCACAGAGGGCTGGGTCAATCTCGGTCTGGTCGAGATGAACCGCGGAAACTTCGAGCGCGCCCGCCGCGATTTCGTGAAGGCGCGAGACTTGAATCCGGACTTGCCAGCTCCCCACCACGCCCTCGGTTTGCTCGATGAAAGAGAGGGTCGCGGTTCCGACGCCGAGAGGCACTACCGCGCGGCGCTCAAAGTCGACCCGGGGTTCGCGCCCGCGCGCATCAACCTGTCGCGTTTGCTTTTTGCCCGCAATGCTCTGGACGAGGCCAGGGAGCAATTCCTGCGGGCGACGGAGGTGGCGCCCGAGTTTGTCGAGGGTTGGTCGGGGCTTTGCGAAACGCTACTACGCCTGCAACGCGTCTCCGAAGCAAGGCATGTGCTAGCCCGGGCTGGCGAGCGCTTCGGCCCCCAGCCGGTGCTCGAGCTACTCGAAGCGAGGTTTTTGCTCCGGCAAGGAGCCTACGCGGAGGCCGCGCAGAGGCTCGAGCCGTTGACGCGACTTCCCGACCGTCAGCAGTCTTCCGCCGCCCTGTCGTGGCTGGCGATCGCACGGCTCGGGGAAGGAGACGCGAGGAGCGCCAGCGATGCCGCCGCGCGCGCTCTCTCGATCGACCGAGACGACGGAGTGGCCCGCTACGCCCTTCGGATGACGGCGAGCCAATTCCAGCGAAGATGAGAAAAAGGAGATTCCAAGATGGACACACGCATTGGCAATACAGCACATCCGGACATCGTAATGATTGAAAGCACGAGTCGCCCGACACCGACACCGACACGGGTGAGCTTCAGCCAAGTCCTCGCACAAGGCGTGAGCAATATCGTACAAGGCGCCGAACTCGCGGCCAGCAAGCTTCCCGGTTCGCCCATCACCGCCGCCGCCGTTCGAGGCGGGATGACCACGATGTCCGCGCAGGTTCCCGTGGGTGGAGCCGTCGTGAACGCAACCCCCGAAGGGCCGACGGGCATCGGGAGTTTGGGGATGGGAATCGGCGGTGTCGGAGGCGTCGGCGTCAGCGGCGTCGGCGTCGGCGTCGCGACCGGCGGCGCCGATACCGGGGGCTCCATCGATGCGACGCTCCAGCAATCGGCGCAGATGAATCTCTATTATTTGCAGATTCAGCAGCAGGTCGACGCCCAAAATCGAACGTTCACCACATTGTCGAACGTGCTCAAAACGGAGCACGACAGTGCCAAAAGCGCGATCAGCAACATTCACTCCTGAGGCGCCCATGCGAGTCTCGGCAAGCGACTCTGTGGCGCGTGCCATGGGGCCGAGCGACTACCCAACTGCCCCCAGCGTAGGATCGGCCCCGACGGCCGGTTCGCACTCGCCTTCGCACTTCGCCGAGATCCTTCGTGGCCTCGGACGCGAAATCGACCGCGGTGAAGCGTCGATCCGCTCCGCTGTCCACTCGATGGGCGCCGGCGCGGATCTCGGGCCTGTCGGGCTCATCGCCCTTCAAGTCGGCGTCTACCGGTACAGCGAGGCCATCGACCTTGTATCGCGCGTGGTCGACCGAGCGACGAGCGCGGTAAAGACCGTCGTGCAAGGCAGCGGCCAGTGAACGCAGTGACGAAGCTGCCAGTGGTTGGTGCGCCGTTCGTTTTCGCGGCACGTGCACAATCCGCAGTTGCAACGAGGCCGGCGGCGCGGATTTCGTTCGGCAGCCTTCTGCTACGCCGACCCGTGGATCCGCCGAGTTCGCGCCCGAAGCAGCAACACGAACCGGCAACGTTGCGCGTAGCGCTGCCGGGACCCGCGCGGCAGACGGTCGCAGACGACGACATCGACCCGCTTCATCGCCATCGGGCAGCACTCGGCGCGCCCGAAACATGCGGCACTCCGTTTCCCTCCCCGCCCGCCTCGACTCTCGCGAGCCCCCCTGTCCCGGCGGCGGCGCCTGCGCCGGCTGCCGCATCGCTCGAGGAGTTGCTCCCCGCTCTGGTGCGTCGTATCGCATGGGCCGGTGACCGTCGCCGAGGCTCGGTGCGACTGGAGCTCGGCGCCGGTGAGCTCGCAGGTGCAACGCTGCTCGTGCACGCGGATGGCGGCCGCGTGCAAGTCGAAATGAGCACGCCCGCCGGTGTCGATACGGCTGCATGGCGACGCCGCATCACACGGCGACTGGCTGCGCGCGGTATCCCGACCGATTCCGTGGAGGTCACATGAAAAGAGCGATCGCCTTGCGATACGATGATGCCGATATCGCGCCCGTCGTCGTCTCGAGCGGAGAGGCGGACGTCGCGGCCTTCATCGAGCGAGCGGCGGCCAGGTACGTCGTTCCCATCGTGCGCGACTTACCTCTGGCGGATGCGCTCGCGGAGCTGCAGGTCGGCGACCCAATCCCCGAAGCGCTCTACGAGGCGGTGGCGGCCATTCTACGCGAGCTCTCTGAGAGAGCCGATGGTTAGCGCCCGTTGGATCACGAGCGTCACGAGCGCGTCGCTCGCAGTGGCGCTCCTAGCGGGCGCCAGGCTCGCAAGCGCAGATGACACGCCGACTTTTGCCGACCGGACCGACGAAGACATTCGTGAAGCCGATCGGACCTGGGGAATCCTACTCAACCCGCTTGCTGCAGCGATGGGTGTCTACGGCGGCGAGGTGGATTTCGCCCTCGGTCGATTTGCAGCGCTGGCGGGCGAAGGAGATCTGTACTGGCGCGGCAACACCACAGGGTTGGCTGTGGGCGCGGGCTTGCTCGTCTATCCGCTCGGAAGCGCCTTCCACCAATTCTACTTCGAGCCTCGCCTCGTTTACGCCCGCCCGCTGAGCGAGCCAATCGCCGACCTCAACTGGGCGACCGATGTGGTGGGCCTCGGCGTGACCGCGGGCTGGCAGTGGACCTGGGATTACGGGTTTTCGCTCCGAGTCGGCGGCGGCGCGATGAACTACTTCGGGGGTGCGGGCCGCGGCGGCTCGACACGCGGCCTAGCGCTCGGGCACCAGCCGGTCTTGGACGGGTCTCTCGGGTGGACATTCTGACCGGTGCGAGCATTTCGCCGAGGTCTACTACAATCGCGAGAGTGCCACGCGAGCGAGCGCTCACGCTGATCATTGCGTACAAGCTCATCAAGGGTGGGCTGTGGTTCGTGTTCGCGGCGGTCATCGCAGTCTCGACGCAACTGGGACTGGAGAGCCACCTGCTCGGATTCGCCGATCAGCTCAGGCATCACTCGCAAGCGTGGAGCCTGGAGCTGGCCCAACTCATTGTGCGCGTGGCGACTCGGCGCGGGCTTTGGACCGTCACACTGGCGCTCGTGGCGGACGGCGCTGTCACCCTCGTCGAAGGGTGGGCGCTTCTGCGCGGCCGCTGGTGGGGACCTTGGCTCGTTGTCGTTGCGACCGGCTCTCTCTTGCCGTTCGAGTTCGTCGCCCTGGCGCGCCGCCCGCACGTGTCTCGTGCTGCGCTGGTCGTCGTCAATGCTGCCATCGTTGCCTACCTCGCCCGAAAGGCGCTGCGCGAGCGTCGCGAGCGAGACCGGGCGACCTCGCGTTCGGGTACAATGGACTTATGAAGGAGGGGAATCGGCGCCGGCTGGCTGCAATGACAGTGGCGCTGTCGCCTGCGCTCGTCGCACTCGCCGCGCGCGTCGCGGTTGCGGATCCCCCCAAGGCGCCGCCGCCGACCTCGGCAAGGCCGCACCCCGTCGCACGGCCTGCACCTCGCAAGGCACCCCCGCCGCCCGCCGAAACGGGTGCGCCCGCGCCCACCGCGGGGCCGACCGCCGAGGCCACCGCATTGTCAGGGGCTCCGGATGCTGGCATTTCGAGCGATGCCGGCCTCGTGGAGGCGAAAACGCTGGACGGTGGCACGCACGTCTTCAAGTTCAGCGAGCTCGAGATAGAGGGGCATCTGAAGAGCCCTCAGCTCGTGTACTTCCTGCGCCGCGTCCGCGCCGAGTTCGCCGCAGGCGACCTCGGGCACCGGAGCTTTCTTCGGGAAATGTCGGAGACGAGAAAGGAGCCGAGCTTCTGATGACCGCGACCGCGCCTGCTGCCGCACCGATGCTTCGCGTCGCCGCCGCTTGGGGCACGACGATTGTGGGCGTGCGACTCCTCGATCCCGGGCGCGATTGTATCCTGGGCGAGGGGGCAGACGCTCTGTCCGCGCTGCCCGAGGGCCTCGGCGCGTCCCCTATGCCCCTTCGTGCCGTCGGCGGAGGCTGGGAGCTCGACGCGCGCGGCGCAATCAACGGCAAGCTCATGCTTCGCGGGCGCGAGGAGAGCGTGTCCGGTCTCGCCCATGCAGGCGCACCCATCCCGGTCGTGCCGGGCGACCACGGGCTGATTCAATATGGTCTGTTCTCGATATTCTTTCAGTACACGAAGCCGGCGGAACCGATGCGGGGGCGCACGCGGCTCGACGTGCTCGGCGCGCTAGCGCTCTTCTCGAGCCTGGTATTTCACCTCGGCATCATCGGCCTGCTCATCGTCAACTGGACTCCGCCCGATTACCACCTCCCGCCCGAGCTGGTGCCGGATCTCGCCAGCCAGTTCCACCTGAGTCGGGCGCTCCCCGAATGGCAGTCTGCGCCGGCGGCGGGACGCGAGGACAAGGCCGGTGGAAAGGATGCGAAGACCGCCGCCAAAGACAACAAGAAGGGCGGGGGCCCCAAGGTCGCCGGCAACGAAGGAAAGGCGGGACTCAATGGAAAGGAGATGCATAACGAGCTCCCCGGCGACATTAAGCCGACAACCTACGGCGGACTGAGCGAGGCATTGGCGGACACGGGAACCGACATCCGGAAGACCCTGAGCGAGATACGGACGGTTGCCGACGCGCTGGGAGGGCTCAATTCGAGCAACGTGGTCCTCGGCAGCGGTCCCGGAACCGGTCTTCGCGGCTCGGGCGCGGGGGGCGGCGGCGTGGGTGCGGGCGTGATGTTCGGCTCGGGCACGATGAGCACCGGGTGGGGCCCGGGAACGGGCGGCGGCTTTGGGACAGGCTCCGGCACCGGCGCGGGCCAAGGCGGCGGCGGAGGAGGCGGAGGGGGCAATGGACCGGGGACGGGCGCAGGGGGAGGTCCGGCCGAGCACGCGATTCAGGGCATCGCCGGCGGAGGAGCCACGCACGGTGGACTCAGTGCGGAGCAGATTCGGCGGGTCGTCGTCGCGCATACGGGTGCGCTGAGGGCTTGCTACGAAATCGAGGCGCAAAAGGACCCCACGCTCCGTGGTGGGCTCAGCGTCGCCTGGACGATCGACCCCGCGGGCGGGGTGACGAGCGCCAACGTCGCAGGCTCGACGATCCACAACGCGCGAGTCGAGGGGTGCGTTCTGCGACAGGTGCGAACGTGGCACTTCCCCACGAGCGACGGAGTGTCGCAGGCGACATACCCATTTACCTTCGGAATCGGGCGCTAAAGAGCTGGCGTCCGGGCTCGCTCGCGTTGCATCATCCGCCGCGATACGTGCGCAGGACGACGAGGCGACACAAGGCGACATTCGTGGGACTTGGCGCCATGGGCCTGCGGCATGCGCGCGTGTTTGCCGCGCTCGGTCATCGATTCGAGGTGGCCGGCGTCTACGACGTGCGGACTGACACCCGAATTCCCGACTATGCGCCTCGTCTTCGCAGTGAGGAGGAAGCCATTGCCCGCGCGGACGTTGTCGTCGTCGCCACTCCGACCGAGGCGCACGCCGGCGCGGTCTCGCGCGCTCTCTCGGCCGGCCGACACGTGCTCGTCGAAAAGCCCCTCTGCGCGACGGGGGCCGAAGCCAGGGCTCTGGCGGCTATGTCCGCTCCCGGGGGCGCTCGCTTGTTCGTGGGCCACTCGGAGCGCTTCAACCCGGTCATTCGCGTCCTCGCTCGATTGACCCGCGACGACCAGGTTCTCGGCATCGATCTGTTGCGAGAGGGACCATCTCGCTGGTCCCAATGCGGGGTCCTCGTGAATCTCGGAGTTCACGACTTCGATCTCGCCGCCTACCTGGGAGAGCCGCCGCTCACGCTTCAGGCCTCGCTCGGCAGCGAAGGCGGAAACCGCGCTCGGGTGCTTTTCACGATGACCGGCGGCTCGGTGGGTCATCTTTGCGTGGACGGCTCCGCCGTGACCAGGCGTCGGTCCATTGCCCTTGCCACGCCGCAATGGCTCTTCGAAGGGGACCTGCTCGCCCACCGCCTCGTGAGGACCCCGAGGAAATCCGGTACGCCCGCCGAGGTGGCCCTTCCGCTCGAAGAACCGCTCGCGGCGCAGGCAACCGCACTCGCAGACGCCCTCGATGGCGCATCGCCGCGTGAGATCGCCTCCGGCGAAGACGGCGCCGCCGCCATCGAGCTGGCCGAGGCGGCGGGCTTGTCCGCTTCGATGGACGTTACTGCGGCGTCAGCGTCACCGAGCTCGCTACCGTGGAGTTCGTGTTCGCCGTGAACCTCACGTAGTACGTGCCGCCGGTGGTGTTCGGCAAACTCCACATGTCGTTGATGTTCGACTGCTGCGTGCCGCTGCTTCCGGTGACGCGCGACTTGCTCGGATCATAGAGGTCGATCGAATAGGACTGCGGAAGCTGCGACGTCGAGTTGTTCGTGAAGGAGACGCCGACTTTGGTGGCGTTGGCGGGGACGGCGAGCGTGAAGTAATCGAGGTCGGTCCCCATGTTCGTGTCGTGTCCCGCGAAGATGTAGACATTGAATGCGGCGCCGACCGGGGCCGCTTTGGCCTGCGGGAAGTCGTCGTTGCGCTCGTAGGTGTCCGGAACGGGCGCGAAAGACGTGGTCAGCGAATACATGCCATCGCCGTTCGACGTGAGCCTCAAGTAATACTTGGAGCCCGCAGTGAGCTCGTAACTCGAGACGAAGGGCGACGTGGTCGTCGTCGCGGTGTTTCCATCGAACCGGGTCTGCGTGCTGTCGTAGACGTCGAGGGTGGCACTGTACGCGGTTCCCTTGTTGACGGTGACGGTGAGGACCCCGTCGTCGTTGCCGGCGGGGATGGTGATGACGAGGTAATCAGTGTCGTCGGTTCCGCTAAATGTGCCGTTGATCGTGTCGCCGACGTTGATGGTGTTCGCATGCGCGAAGTCGTCATTGGGCTCCGTGGCATTGTAGGTGCTTCCGCCCTCCGACGAGCCCGTGTCTGCGGTGGCGTCGGACTGCGAGCCGGTGTCCGCCCCGCCGTCGGCGGAAGCGCCGGAGGACGATCCCGTGCCCGACGACCCGCCTGAAGACGAGGCCGTGCCCGACGACGATCCCGTGCCCGACGAGCTACCGGAAGACGACGCCTTACCCGAGGACCCGCCCGAGGATGAAGCGGTGCCCGACGAACTGCCGGACGACGAGGCGGTGCCCGACGAGCTGCCGGAAGACGAGCTCGCTTCGGGCGATCCGCCTTCCGGCGAACCCCCGTCTCCGTTATTCGAGGTCGTTACCGTACAGGCACCCGTGAAGAGAAACGCGCACACAACGGTCTGAACAGAAAGGCAACGGTTCATGGAAAGTCTCCTGAGTCCTCCGAGAAGGGCAGTGGCCGCAGTGCGCGGATGTGAATGTCCGTCCGCGCGAAGCTGTCAGCCGTGTTGAAGTAGAGTTGAGACGAATGACCAGCGGAAGTGATTCACTCGAGGACTCTTTGCTTCGGGCCATCGCTCGCGCACCCGAGGTGGAGCCGCCCGTCGCCAGGCCGTCTGGAGAAGTGGTGGCGGGTCGCTTCACCATCGAGCGACTGGCGCGCTCCGGGGGGATGGGCACGGTCTACCGCGCACTCGACCGCGTCTCGGGCGCTCCCGTGGCGCTCAAGTTCGTGACCCACCAGAAGCAGGACGCGGACCGGTTTGCGCGCGAGGCGCGCGTGCTCGCCGAGCTGCTTCACCCGGCGATCGTCCGCTACGTGGCCCACGGCATCACCGCGCATGGCCAGGCGTTTTTGGCGATGGAATGGCTCGAGGGCGAAGACCTTCGGGAGCGACTGGCGCGCGACGGCCTCACCGTGACCGAGAGCATCGCCTTGGCGCGGCGCGTGGCGGAGGGTCTGGCGGCTGCTCACGCGCGCGGCATCGTCCACCGCGACGTCAAGCCGAGCAACGTCCTGCTGCTCGACGGCGATCCCGCGCGTACGAAGCTTCTCGACTTCGGCATCGTGCGCCTGCAAGCTCCCTCCCTTGCTCCGACCCCGCGCCCCATGACGGGCTCAGGCATCGTATTGGGGACCGTCGGATACATGTCGCCGGAGCAGGCCATGGGGGATCGGGCGCTCGATGCGCGCACCGACGTGTTTGCCCTCGGTTGCGTGCTGTTCGAATGCTTGACGGGAAGGCCGGCTTTCTCTGGAGCGCACGCGGTAGCTGTCCTTGCCAAGGTGCTGCGCGAGGAGGCGCCGCGGCTGCGCGAGGTCCGACCCGAGCTTCCGCCGGCGCTCGATGAGCTAGTGGCTCGGATGCTCTCCAAGAACCAGGCCGCGCGCCCCTCCGACGGGGCCAGCTTCCTCCACGAACTCAACGCCCTCGGCGCACCAGACGGCGGTGCACCGACGGTCTACCACCGCGGGTCGCGGAGCCTGTTCGGCGGCGAACAACGGCTCGTAAGCGTGGTGCTTGCGATCGTCCCCGATGGCGTGGATCGGGCGAAGCAGATCATCCGGCGTCACGGGGGAGACCCCGTGCGGCTTGCGAACGGCGCGCTCCTCGTGTCCGTGGAGGGCGGCGGGAACACGACCGAGCAAGTGGTCACCGCCGCCTCGTGGGCAATGGAGCTGCATCAAGCCATTCCGTCGGCTCGCGTCGCGGTGGCCACGGGAAGAGCGCAGACGACCGACGATGGCGCGTCGGGGCCCGTTATCGATCACGCGGCGTCGCTTCTTACCCTGTCGATGTCGGCGAGCATCCGGATCGACGAAGTCTCGGCGGGGCTTTTGGGCGAGCGGTTCGAAGTGAGAGAGGAAAGTACGGGGAAGGTCCTGGTCGCGCGCAGGAGGGAGCCGGAAGCGCCGCGCACGCTGCTCGGAAAGCCGACGCCTTGTGTAGGAAGGGACAAGGAGCTCGGATTGCTCGATGCCACGCTGCGCGAGTGCATCGAAGAGTCGGTGGCGCGGGCGGTGCTGGTGACCGGTCCCCCCGGCCAGGGCAAATCGCGTCTGCGCTACGAGTTCATAACCCGTGCGCGCGCGCGAGGAGATGTCGTGATTCTGACCGCCCGGGCGGACCCCGTGGGCGCCGGCTCTGCATTCGTGCTGGCGCGGCAGCTCGTTCGTCAGGCGGCGGGCCTGCAGGAAGGCGGCGCCGAAGCCGATCGGTTCACCAAGCTTCGGGACTACGTGACGCGCAGCTGCCAGCGGAGCGGGCTGGACGCAGCCCGCATCTCCGACTTTCTCGGCGAGCTCGTGAACGCCCCATCGACGGAGCGCGGCTGCCCCGAGCTTCGGGCGGCGCGCAACGATCCGCAGATCATGGCGGTCTGGCTTCGGCGATCGTTCGGCGACTGGCTCGCGGCCGAATGCACAGCCCGCCCGTTGCTCCTCGTGCTCGAGGACCTTCACTGGGGAGACGTGCCGAGCATCACCTATTTGGTGGATGGGCTGCGGGCGCTCTCCGCGAGGCCGTTGATGCTCCTTGCACTCGGGAGGCCGGAGGTGCACGGCACGTTCCCGAGCTTGCGGACCGTGCCGCAAATTCAAGAAGTGGCGCTCGGTCGGCTCACTCCCCGCGCAGCCGAGCGCCTGGTGCGTGCTGCGTTGGGCGAGGCGACCCCGGGAGAAGCCGTGGCCCGGGTCGTCGATCGCGCCGACGGCAACGCCTTTTATCTGGAGGAGTTGGTCCGGTGTCTGGCTGAGGGCGGAGGGGACACGCTTCCCGAGACGGTGCTTGCGCTCGCTCAGTCTCGCCTCGAGCGGCTCGAGCCGGAAGCACGCCGCGTGGTCAGAGCGGCAAGCGTTTTCGGTGAGGTGTTCTGGAACGGCGCGATTGCGGCCCTGCTCGGGGAGTCGGTCGCCGAGAGCGAGCTGGTCTGGCTGACCACGCTTTGCGAGCGTGAAGTGCTTTGCGCCGTGGCCGAGAGCCGATTTCCGGGCGAGAGCGCCTACAGGTTCCGTCACGGGCTTCTGCGCGAAGCGGCCTACGCCATGCTGACCGACATCGACCGGAGCACGGGGCATCGCTTGGCAGGGGAGTGGCTGGAAGCCGCCGGCGAGACGGACGCACTCGCGATGGCGGATCACTTCGACAGAGGCGGGGAATTGCAGCGCGCCGCTCCGTGGCTTGCGCGAGCTTCCGAGAGCGCCTTCGACGGAGGCAATGTCGAATCCGCCAGCGCGCTGGCCGATCGCGGTCTCGCGTGCGAACCGGATGCCGCCGCGCGAGCCTTGCTGCTTCGCATGCGGGGCTTGGTGGCCTACGTTCGCGGCGACTGGCGCAGGGTCGTCGAGTCGGGGCGCGACGCGCTGGGCCTCGTGCCCAAGGGGAGCACGGAGTGGTTCACCTTCATATCGTTCCTTCTCGACGGAGCGGTGTTCGTGCGCAATCGGGAACTCCGAGCCACGGCGATTCAGGAGATCCTGAGCGTCTCCGCCCAACCGGAGCCATCGGGGCCCTACGGCTTCGCGGTCCACTGCCTGTGTTTTGGGCTCGGAGCCTTCGGGCATGCCGATTTGGCGCGTCCGTTCTTGGAGCGCGCAACAACATCGGAGAACTCGGCACCGGAGCCCGATCCGATGTTCGTGGCCTGGGTTCGGCTTGGACGGGCTTGGCTGCACCTTTACGCCGAGGAGCTGGGAAGCGCGCTTGCAAGCGCTGGCGAAGCTCGCGCCCTCGCCGATAGAACTGGTGCCTCGAGTGGGCAGGCACAAGCACGCCTCGTGCGAGTCCTGACGCTCGCGCAAACGGGAGACTGCGAGCGCACCGAGGTCGAGGTGAATGACCTGGTTACTTTCAGCGAGGCTCTGGGTTTCAAATTCTACTGTGACTGGGGGAAGTACGCCTTGGCTCTCGCAAAGCTGAACGCGAACCAGGGGTCGGACGCCGTGGTGTTGCTTCGCGAGCTCGTCACGCGCTCTGAGCCGGACAGCAGTTTGGTGGGCTCGGCCTGGGGGCTGCTCGCACGCGCATTGGTTGAGGCCGGCGATGTCGAGTCGGGCTCGCGTGAGGCGGAACGAATGGCTCTCGAGTTTCCAGGGCGTGCGTGCTCAGCCTCTGCTCTCGTTGCGGCGCGCCGACACGACCCGGCCAAGGCGCTTGCCTTGGCGCAGCGCGGGCTCGAAGGGTTTCGTGAGCCGCACGTCGTCTCGATCCTTCGCTTGCTGCGCGCTGAGGCGTTGCACGCGCTCGGTAGAATGAGCGACGCTTGCGCAGCCATTCGGGAAGCCCGTGATCGAATCGTGCGCAACGCTGCCGCGCTCGACGCCGAGCCGTCGTTACGCGAGTCCTACTTGACGGCCATCGTGGCCCACACGCGCACCTTCGAGCTGGCGACCGATTGGCTGGGGGGAGACTAGGGCTTACTGTTGCTCGCGTGGACGATGCCAGCCAAAACCGCCCCCAAAGGCCGGAAAAGGACGTTCGCGCGCTTTGCGAGCGCGGAGACCACGCTGGCGCCGCGACGCTCGCACTTCGCGCGTACGGGCCCGAGCTGTTTGGCTTCCTCGTCGCCATGCACCGAAGCGAGGCTGAAGCCGGCGAGTCCTTTTCCGAGCTGGCCGAGGTGCTTTGGCGCAAGCTTCCTGCCTTCGCGTGGCAGAGCACGTTGCGCACTTGGGCCTACGCAATCGCGCGAAACGTACTGCGCACACATCGGCGCGCCGCCCGCCGGCGGGCTCGCAGGATCGGCAGCGCGTCCAGCTCGGTAATCGAGGCGATCGCCGCGCGCGTGCGCACGGAGACGCAAGCCTACCTTCGCACCGAAAAGCGGACCCGCCTTCAGGCTCTGCGGGACAGCCTGGAGGAAGAAGACCGGATGCTCCTCGTGCTGCGCGTTGATCGGCGGCTCGACTGGAACGAGCTTGCACGCGTGCTCGGCGAGGCCGGGCATGACGCTTGCGTCGACCCCGTGTCGCTCGCTCGCGAGTCGGCACGCTTGCGCAAACGTTTCCAGCTCGTGAAAAACAAGCTCCGCGAGCTCGCGAGACGTGAAGGGCTGCTCGACTGAGCTCGACCAAACCGCGCTGACAAAAACGCTGACAAACTGATGAGTGCCCGCCAGAAAAACTTGGCGCGCTTCGCATGCGCCTGGTACCTCGAAGAGATATGCCCCCCCAGGAGCCTCCGGAGCGCTTTCGGCCGATGCTGCGGGGGGGCGGCCCACGGTTCTCGCGTGAGGCCGCGCAGCGGCCCATCCTCGTGTTCGAGAACATTTACAAGTCGTATCGGCAGGGGGCGCCCGTGCTGCGCGGCATGAGCATGCTCATCGAGCGCGGCGAGTTCGTCTTCATCACGGGGCCCAGCGGCTCGGGCAAATCCACGCTCCTTCGCCTTCTCTATCGCGCCGAAACGGTGGACGACGGGCGCATTCTCTTTCTCGGGCGGGACGTGGCGAAACTTCGCGACGACGCCATCCCCTTTCTGCGTCGCAACATCGGGGTGGTCTTTCAGGACTTCAAGCTCGTCCCCACGTGGACCGTCTACGAGAACGTGTCCGTCGCGCTCGAAGTGCTCGGACTGCCGCACCGGCTCATCCGCGCGCGTGTCGGGGAGGCTCTGCAGCGGGTGGGTCTGGCCGGCCGCGGCCAGGACCGGGCGGGGATCCTCTCTGGCGGGGAACAGCAGCGCGTTGCCATCGCGCGGGCGATTGTGGGCGAGCCAGCGCTCATCCTCGCCGATGAGCCGACAGGAAACCTCGACCCGCAGCTCGCCTTGGACATTCTCGGGCTGTTCGATGAAGTCCACGCCGCTGGCACGACGGTGCTCTTCGCTACGCACGACCGCACGCTGCTCGAGGTGCGTCCGCGACGGGTCGTCGTGCTCGGTGAAGGTAAGGCGCTCGACGTGCGCGAGGGGATGTTGCAAGAAGAGTACGATTACCCGGTGACGCACTGACATCAGGAGAAGCGCATGTTGTCCGACAGCACCGCTAGGAGAGCCAGGCGAGGGATGATGCGCGAATGGCGCCTGCACCTGCTGAGTGTTTGCTCACTCACGGTGACCTTCGTGTGCCTCGGCGCCGCACTTCTCGTCGTCACCAACCTGCGCGTGGTCGAGCAGCGATGGGCGCACGCGGGGAGGGCGTCGGTCTATATGAAGGAGGGCGCGTCGCAGGACGACATCGATGCGCTGCGCAACGCGCTTCTACGAATACCTGCGGTAAGCGCCGTACGTTTCCTGTCCAGCGGCGACGCTCGCATGGAGTTCGGACAGCACGAGATCCAAGGCAAGAGCGAACTTGCGGCGCTTCCGGTGGAGGCGTTCCCCGCGTCGCTCGAGGTCGAAGTCGCGCCGGAGATGCCGGATTCCGAGCTGGCCGACATGGTCGGCAAGTTGAAGCAGCTCCCCGCGGTCGACGACGTCGAGACATACCAGTCGTGGACCGAGCGACTCGCGCGCCTGGTCCGCGGCGGCGTTGCTGCGTCAGCTCTGCTCGCGGTGGTGGTCTTCATGGCGGTGCTCGCGGTGATTGCTTCGACCATGCGACTCGCGCTTCAGAGGCGGCGAACCGAGGTCGAAGTGCTCAAGCTCGTGGGCGCGACCGACGGGTTCGTCAAGAAGCCCTTCGTTCTCGAAGGCAGCGTGCAGGGGGCGCTGGGCGCTGTGGGGGCGATTGGTCTCCTGGCGATCCTCTTTCTCCTGGTGCGTGGCAAACTCGACCTGGAGCTTGCCGCCCTCATCGGCGTCGAGCCGACGTTCCTGCCGTGGTATGTGGCGGCCGGTATGGTGGCCTTGGGGGCCTTGCTCGGCGCCATGGCGGCGCTCGCGAGCTTACGCAAGCTGGTAGCGATATGACCCGGCGGGCCGTGGCCTTGTTCGTGCTCGCGATGGCCCAAGTCGTCGTCGGCAGCGGTCGGGCGGCTGTCCCCGCGGCTGACGATCCACAGGCGGCGCTGCCGTCGGATCCCGTGCTGGCCATTGCGGCAATCGACCGGAACATCGCCGGTCTCAGCGTGCAGGAACAGGCGGACAGGAAGGAGCTGGCGGGCGTCGGCGAACAGCTCGCATCGAGACACGCGCGCGTTCTTGCGCGTGGCAGGGCATTCTACCGGATGACGCGGGCGGGCCTGTTGCCTGTAGGCGGCGGGTTCGGCGCCCTCGTCACCTATGCGATCCACGTGGAGCGCGCTCGACGCATGCTCGCGTCGGAGATCGACGCCGAGACGCGCCTTCGAGGACGAGGTGCGGATTTGGCCCGTGACCTCGAACGCCTGGCGCGCGATCGCGTTACGTTCGGTAGTCAGCGGGCAGCGATGGACGCCGCCCGCGTAGCAGCGCAGGACGAACATCGCCGCCAGCTGGCCTTCGCTAGGGCCTTCCAGACGTCTACCGGCCCAGGAGCTGCCGGTGCCGCAGGAGGAGGATACATGGCAGTGTATGGCGGCACCGAGTTGCCGCCCGACACCCCGGCCGGCGGCTTC
>Ga0210409_10004767_pt1 | contig 14492 bp, 13 predicted proteins | sample IncBWH17MmetaG_FD_161649 | JGI IMG/M metagenome (GOLD analysis project Ga0210409, IMG submission 161649) | Forest soil microbial communities from Barre Woods Harvard Forest LTER site, Petersham, Massachusetts, United States - Inc-BW-H-17-M | ecosystem: Environmental > Terrestrial > Soil >... | reverse complement strand
AAAGCGCGAGCGCGAAACTCTCCGCGCTCAAGTTGGTGTCCTTCAGGATCATGGGCGAGAGCACCGCCAGGGTCTGCCGGTCGATGTAGCTGAGCAGCGTGCACAGCATCATCACGCCGGGGGCGATCCACATGCGCCAGCCTATGCGGTAGGTGGCAGGCATATTAGGACTGGCTCCGTGGAGCACGCACTCGGGCGTGGCACGTCGAGAGTCGTCTGGACGCAGGGCGGACGTTGCGCGAGTTCGCCGCGCGTCGGCATGAGTGCCGACGTGGCACGCACGAGTGCGTGCTCCACGGTGCGCGAGAGTGCGTCCTCCACGGCACGCAATGCGTGCTCAACAGGGTGGGCATTAGTCCAGCCTCACGATCCAGCGCGCGAGTTCTGGCCGAGCTGGGGGATAGCGTTCGAGTACCAGAGGATCGTGCCCTGGGATCACGTGTTCGGGCGAGCTCGCCAACTCATAAGCGCGCCGAAAACCTTCGAGCGTTTCGGCGACGCTGTACGTGATCGGATACGGCCGGCCTTGTTCCATGTTCGCGTAGTAGTGCGATGCGTCCGAGGCGAGCACTACCCACCCCCGCCGCGTGTTCACCCGCACCATCTGCAGGCCCATCGAGTGTCCGCCGACGTGGTGCACGCTCAGGCCCGGAGCGATCTCCGCGTCGCCATCGTGAAACACCACGCGCCCGGCGTAGACGCGGCGGACCATCTCGACCACGTCCTCCTCCTCGAACGGAATCCGCATGTGGGCGTGGCACATGTGGCGGCCGGTGGCGAAGAACATCTCGCGGTCCTGGATGTGATAGCGCGCGGCCGGGAACATCTTGTGGTTGCCGCAGTGGTCGTAGTGCAGATGGCTGAGGATCACGTCCTCGACCGTTGCCGCGTCGATACCGATCGCCCGCAACCCTTCATCCGGCGGACGCAGCGGCTCGCGTCCCCGCTTGCGCGCCATGGCTTCATCGAAGCCGGTGTCGATCACATAGACGCGCGAGCCGGACCGCACGGCCCATACGAAATAGTCCATGGGCATGGGACCGTCGTGCGGATCGCCCCCGATAAAGTTCTCGCGCGCCGTGCGTTCATGGTGCGCGTAGCGGATCGCGTAGGCTTCCCAGTGGTCCATCTGCGGTCAGTTCTTCCGCGAGGTCCAGCTCATGTAGGGCGCGTAGGCGGCGCCCGGTGGCGCGATCTCAAACTTGCCGCGCAGAACGCCCTTGTCGCTCTTCTCGATCCAGTAGGAGAGACGGTACTTGGGTCCCGGCTGCGTACCGTCCGATTCGAATGTCACGGCATTGGCGGACGGGAACGCCACGTTGTAGCGGATGACGTGGCCCTCGGCGTCGAAGTAGATGGCGCGCGGCGTGTCGTTCGGAGCATCCAGGTAGACGATCATCAGGTCGTCGTGCTTCTCGCCGGTATTGTACGCGGCGTGGTTGTGGCGCACGATAATCTTACGGTCCAGCTGTGGCTCGAAGGAGAACGCGCCTTGCCCGGAGCCTAGGGGAGTCTCCTTCTCTCCGGCGATTCCGACCCAGTTGCCTAGAAGGAAATCGAGCTTGCTCCATGTGGTGGCTTGCGCCGAAACCGGTAGCGTGGTCCATATCAGCGCGCAACCGATCAGGCTGGTGAATCGCATGGTGCTGGCTTCTCCGGGTTCTCCGGCGTGGACGCCGGAGCTACTTTTTCTCCGGTAGCGCGAAGACGTAGATCGAGTTGTGGCCGCGCACGGGCTTCAAATCGGCCTGCGTCATCAGGCCCGCGGCGAGAAGGCCGTCGCCGGTGGTCACCGCTACGTACTGCCGCCCATTTACCGCGTAGGTGATAGTGCTTACCGCGACCATGCCGCCCAGGATCGATTGCCACAGCTCCTTGCCGGTGTCGGCATCGAAGGCGCGGAAGCGGCGGTTCAGGTCGCCGTGGAAAATCAGGTCGCCCGCGGTGGCCAGCACGGCCCCGTTGGTGGGCGCGCGGCCCACGTTGAACCGGAGGACCTCGCCCGTCGACATGTTGATCTTGGCGATGGCGTTCAGATGCTCCAGGTCCACGCCCGGGCGGGTTTTACCGGCGCGCTTTTCGCGGTTGTCGCCGTTGGCCGAGGTCATATCGAGGCAACTATCGATGTAAGGGACGTACAGCGAATTGGTCTTGGGCGAGTATGCCGTGGGCCAGAAGCTGCGCGTGTTGTAGAAGCAGATCAGGTGATTCTCGCCGGGCTTCTTGAACACCAGGTCCCAATTGATCTCGGTCTTGCCGGTTTTGACGTCGATGTTGGAGATCAGGAAATTGGGCACGTCATAGGGAAACGGAGTGGCCCACAGGAACTGGCCGTTGCCTCGGTCGAGCACGAACACACCGCCGCCTTCGCCCACCATCACCGCAACGTCGTGATCCTGCCCCTTAGTGTCAGGGTTGATCCACTTGACGAACTTCGGATCGGGATTGACGCTCGTCCGGAACAGCGTGCGCTCATGGGTGTAGTCTTCGTCCCAATCGTCGCCGGGTAGATGCTGGTAATACCAGGCGAGCTTGCCGGTGTTGGGATCGAGCGCCAGCGTGGAGTTGCTATACAAATCCGACGGCGCGGTGCGCGAGATGGCTTCCGGATTTCCGCCGTGCCGAGCTGCGCGCGTGTTAGGCGTGGGATTGGCGACGCCCCAATAGAGAATCTTGCGCGTGATGTCGTAGGTGCCGGGCAGGCCCCAGGTGGATGTGGTGCGGGTGGCTTCGGGAGCGCCGCCCCAAGACTTGCCGCCGGGATCGTCGTCACCCGCGGCGGTGTAGAACTTCCAGATTTCCTTGCCGGTGAGCGCGTCGTGCGCGGCGATGTAGCAGTTAGCTCTGAGATTGCCCCCGCAGCTCCCGCCGGAAATGAACTTGCCGTCGATCGCGATGGGCCCCGAGGTGTGGCTGCGCGCATCGGCCTTGGTCTCCCAGCGCCGCTCGCCGGTGCGGGCGTCCAGGCCGACCACGAAACTATCGGGCGCGGTGTAGCCGATCACGTCGCCATAAATCGCGATGGTCTTGGTGCGCGCGCTGGCGGCGATGTTGGCGGCGACGGGGCGCTTGTATTCCCACAGCAGGTCGCCGGTGGTCGCGTCGAGCGCCAACACGGTCGCGCCGGGGCCGGCTATGTACATCACACCGTTGTGGACGATCGGAATGGTCTCGACAGCGCCCGCAACCATGCCGCGCGACCACGCCAGGCCGAGCTGGTTCACGTTCTGTTTGTTGATCTGGGTGAGCGGGCTGTAGCGCTGCGCGTCGAAGGTGCGGCTGTACATCAGCCAGTCATTGGGGTTGGGATTTTCGAGTTCCTTCTGGGTGACGGGCTGGAAGTTCTTGACTTGGGCGGAGGACAGACTGGCAGTGGAGATGAGCAGGAGGGCGGACAAGGCTCGGTACATCATGTGGCGTAGCATATCACGATCTACCGGAACCTCCGGAGTTACGAGCCGCGGATAACGAAGCGGGCGTGCCGCGCGGACCATAGAAAGTACTTGTCATTATAAAGTACTTCGCATATAGTGAATACATGGTCAAACGTCTTTTTGCGATCGTGTTCATCTTCGGGTGCACTTCTCTGGGTTGGATGATCCTGGGGGCCACGATTTGGAACCGGACCAACTCAGCGGGAGCGCGAACACGGGGCAGCGTTCAGTCGATTTGGGGGACCGCGCAAACGCAAATGGCTCCCCGAGCCGAGTTCACCGTGGCAGTGCCGTACCAGGAAGCCATCGAGGAAAAAGGGGTCAAACGAATTGTCGAAAAGACTCGAGATCAGGTCTATACGCTGCGGCCGGCGTCCAGCGACGTCGCCGCCGGCGTCAATCTCGCGCATCGCCAAAAAGGGTTGTTGTGGTACTCCACGTACGAAGTGATCTTCCGCGGTGACTACGAGTTCACCAATCGCGACGCGGTTATGCGCAAGCTCACGGTGACTCTGCCGTTTCCGGCGTCCAAGGCGATGTACGACGATTTGCAATTCCTGGTGAGCGGCGAGCCGGCGAACGTCGCGACCGGAGAAGCCGGCGCTTCGGTCGACACCGGCGTGGATGCGCACCAGACAGTGAAGGTTCACGTGGCGTACAAGTCGCAGGGCCTGGATTCATGGCGTTACGGCTTCGGCCCGGACGTAAACCAGGTCGCCAATTTTCACTTGCGCCTGACGACGAACTTCAAAGACATCGACTTTCCCGACAACTCGCTCGCACCCAGCGAGAAGCGCGAATTCGGCGACGGGTGGATTCTTGACTGGAACTACAAAAACCTGCTTTCGGGATATCAGATCGCGCTGATCATGCCCGACAAACTCCAACCTGGACCCTTGGCCGCGGAGATCAGCTGTTTCGCGCCTGTGTCGCTGTTCTTCTTTTTCTTCGTGCTGTTCCTGATCACCACGCTGCGCTCGCTGGAGTTGCATCCGATGAACTACTTCTTCCTCGCCGGAGCGTTTTTCGCTTTCCACCTGCTCTTGGCCTACCTGGTGGATCACGTGGATATCCGCCTGGCATTCGCCGTGGCCAGCGCCGTTTCGGTGTTCTTAGTGGTGACGTACCTGCGGGTTGTGATCGGGGCGCAGTTCGCCATTCGAGAAGCGGCCCTGGCGCAATTCTTGTACCTGGTGCTGTTCTCCTTCGCTTTCTTCTTCAAAGGATTCACCGGTCTGGCGGTGACCATCGGCTCCATCGTCACGCTGTTCGTCGCGATGCAGATGACGGGCGGAATTCGGTGGTCGGATCGGTTCGGGGTTCCAGATGGCGGTGCGATGCCTCCGCCGTTACCGGGCGCTAGCCGATGAAAAGGCTGGGTCCACTTTGGGGAACCTTCGGGATGCCAGTTGCGTAGAATGGTCTGTGGAGGCTGGTTATGTTCTGCACGCGCTGCGGAATCGAGCTTTCTGAGACGTCCCGTTATTGTTCCAGTTGCGGCGCGGCCACGCCGAATGCCTCGTCTTTCGCGGGGTTCACCAGGCCCGCTAACGCGACGCCCTTCAGCCGTCCCGAGGAGGGGAAGAAGATTGCGGGAGTGTGCGCCGGCGTGGCGCGTTACTTCGGCTTGGATGTGTCGCTGGTGCGCGTGCTGTGGGTGATCTTCTGCTTTTGGCCGCCCTGCGCGGGCGTCTTGGCTTACATCGTGTGCTGGATTGTGATGCCGCGCGATCCGGGGCCGGTGATGGTGGGCGGACAAGCGTCGCCTGCGGGGGGCGCGGGGCCGGTTTAGAGCTCGCCAAGCGTCGGCACGAGTGCCGACGTGGCACGCATGAGTGCGTGCTCCACGGGCACGGAGTGTGAGTTCAAACAGGCACGAGTGTCAGATCAAACAGGCGACAGTCTGAGACTCAAACAAGCAACAGCGTGACCTCAAACAAGCAACAGCGTGACGTCAAACAAGCAACGAGGGTGAGTTCAAACAAGCTAAGAGTGTTGGCTCAAACAGGCAACGAGTGTGATCTCAAATAAGCCAGGAGTGTGAGCTCACACAAGCCAGTTAGCCGACGGAGAGGGGCTGCATTGGTAACGGGCCGGTGCTGTCGCCTAGCTTGTCCAGGTGCACGCCGCTGCTGTCTAGCATCGCTAGGAGCAGGTTCGTCATCGGCGTATCCATCTTATAAGCTACGTGCTGGCCGGTCTTGAATTTGCCACCGGCCTTGCCCGCCAGGATCAGGGGCAGGTCTTCGTGCCGATGCAGGTTGCCGTTGCCCATGCCGCCGCCGTACAGGATCAGGCTGTGATCGAGCAGCGAGCCGTCGCCGTCGGGCGTGTTCTTCATCTTTTCGATGAGGTAGGAGAACAGCTCGACGTGATAGGTATCGATGCGGGCCTTCTTGGCGACTAATTCCGGATCGTCGCGGTGATGCGAGACGGAGTGGTGCGGCTCCGGCACGCCGATGCTAGGGTAGGGCCGCAGGCTCAGCTCGCGCGCCAGGATGAAGGTGAACACACGGGTGATATCGGCCTGGAAGGCCAGGATCTGGAGATCGAACATCAGCTTGGTGTGTTCGGCCAGCGTGTTGGGAATGTCGATGGGGCGTTCGGGCAGGTCGAGGCTCTCGGCGCCATCGGATTCCGCGCTCTGGATGCGCTTTTCGATTTCGCGCACGGAGTCGAGATATTCGCCTAGCTTGGAGCGGTCCTTCTTGCCCAGGCTGGCGGCCAGGGACGCGGCTTCTTCGGCGACCGAATCCAGGATGCTGCCGGTGGTCTTGGCGCGGGCGACGCGCTGGGCGTTCGATCCGCCGTCGCCGAAAAGGCGTTCAAACACGATGCGTGGATGATTTTCCGGCATGTTGGGCGTGGTTTCGCTGCGCCAGGAAATGGTGTTGACGTAAAAGCAGTCGCCGGAATCGCAGGAACCTTGGGAGGGCGTGTCGACGGTCAGCTCGAGGGAAGGCAGGGGTGTGCTTTGTCCGAGCGTGCGGGCGGCCCACTGGTCGGCGGTGACTGCCAGCTGCGTGGGAACGCCGGGACGGGTGCGGTCGTAGGCGTGCACGCCGGTGAGCCAGGCGGCGGAGGCGCGGGTGTGATCGCCGCTGCCGTCGCCCTTGGTATTGGCTTCTAGCTGCGAGAGGCCGCTGAGCACGTTGACCTGGTCCTGCAGTTTAGAGAGGGGCTGGAGGATCGGCGGGAGGTCGAAGTTGTAGCCCGTCTTCGTGGGGATGAACTGTTTCTGGATGATGCCGTTGGAGACGTAGACCCATCCCAGTCGGGGCGGCTGCTTGGTGGCGGCGCGCATGGCGGGGACCATGGAATCTAGTAAGGGTAGTGCTACGGTGGTGCCGAGGCCGCGGAGGAGCGTGCGGCGCGAAAGGGATTTCTTGGTCAGATACGTCATCGTTCTCTCCTATTGACCTCGCCCGGCAGCAGCCGAAGCCGACGGCTTATCATCCTCAGGCATTCTCATCTGGAACGGAACACTCTTCACTACGCCTAACACCAACGTCGTAAACCGGTACTTGTCGGACGCGCTGGCACGGACAATCGGACGCAGGGCCGGCGCATCGTAATACTGCACGTTTCTTCCTACCGCATACATTAGCAGTTTTTCGGCTACGGCGGCGGCGAAGCGGTCGGGGTCCTTGAGCAGGGCTTGCTTCAGGCCGATCATGCCGTCGAACTTGGTGCCGTCCGGCAGCGCGGCCACGACGTTCAGGGGCTGGCCGCCATCATTGGTGCGCCACCGGCCGACGGCGTCGAAATTCTCCATGGCGAAACCGATGGGGTCCATGCGGGCGTGACAGCTCGCGCAGGCGGGATTGGCGCGGTGCTGCTCCATGGCCTGGCGCATGGTGAGCTGCTCGCCGGCGGTGGCTCCTTCGGTTTTCAGAGACGGAACGTTCGGAGGAGGGGGCGGCGGCGGCGATGCAAGGAGATTCTCCAGCACGTACTTGCCGCGCAGAACCGGCGACGTGCGGGTGGAATAGGACGTCAGGGTGAGGATGCTGCCCTGGCCCAGCAATCCGCCGCGAGGGCTGTCGGCGGGAAACTCGTAACGCCGGAAATCGGAGCCGTGGATGTTGGGAATGCCGTAGTGCCTGGCCAGCCGCTCGTTGACGAAGCTGTACTTGGCCGAGAGGAGCTCCAGGACGCTGCGATCTTCGCGCATGATGCTGTCCAGGAACAGCTCGGTTTCACGCTCCAGAGCGGCGCGGAGGGTCTCGTCGAAATCGCGGAACAGGTACAAGTCGGGGTCCTTGATCTTGATGTCGCGGAGGTACAACCACTGCTCGGCGAAGTTGGTGATCATGGCCTCGGAGCGCGGGTCGGACATCATGCGGCGGACTTGCTGTTCGAGAACCGCGGGGTCTTTCAGCTTTCCGTTGATGGCGAGGTCGAGGAGTTCGTCGTCGGGGATGCTGGACCACAGGAAGAACGACAGGCGCTGGGCGAGGTCGAGATCGCTGACGCGGTAGGGCGTGCCCGCGACGGCGTTGGTGGGATCCCGCTCGATGCGATAGAGGAATTGGGGGCTGACTAGGAGCCGCTCCAGGGCGCGCTCGATGCCGACGTCGAAGCTGCCGGCGCTGTTGGGTTCAGCTTGCGCGCGTCCGGCCTGATAGAAGGGCATCAGGCGGTTGATATCGTCATCGGTAGAGGGGCGGCGGTACGCGCGGCGCGTCAGGGTCGAGAGAATTTGCTTGGCGCAGGGCGCTTCTGCGGCGGCGTTGGCGGGAGTGCACACGAAGATGCGTTGGCGGCTCGGGGTGGTGCCGGGGCCAGTCGGTTTGTAAGGGCCGCTGATGATGACCGAGGAGATCGCGGCCATGGTGCCTCGGCTTCTTAGGCGCGGGGCGACCGTGGCTTCATCCAGGGCTTCGGTGCGTTGGACGAACGTCACGCCGACCAATCGCGGGCCGGCTTTCACTGCGATGCGATACTCATCGGGCTGCTGCGCGCCGCGGCGTCCGCCACCGCCGCCGACCGAGATCAATTGTTTGCGCTCGCCATCGATGCTGATCTCGAGCTGGTGCGCTTCGCGGCCGGCGCTGGCCATCTCGAGCTTGAAGACGTACTCGCCGTCCAGGGGGAAATAGCTGTTGATGGCGATTCCGCCGCGCGTTCCTTCTGGCAGGTCCTCGACTCGCTGGTCCTGAGTGGATTGCACCGGGATGCGGTGGATGTTGACCAGGGGCGGCATGCCCATGTCGCCAACAGCCAGGCGCGCGATCTTCTTGGAGGCGTCCAGGTAACGCTCCATGATGGCGGGCGAGAGGTACAGCAGGTCGGCGATGTTGTCGAAGCCGCTGGCGGCGTTGTCGGCCGGCAGCAGCACGGTGAAATCGAGTTCCTTGGGGAGATTGTCGACGGCCAGCAGGTCGCGGATGGAGTTCTGATACTCGGTGCGGGTGAGGCGGCGGACGTGCGGGGTGTCGCCAGGGTAGGGCTTCGCGGAGGCGCTGGAGTCGAGCGAGGTTTCCAGGGCCGCGACGGCTGCCTTGTAGGTGGCCGCGTCGGGGCGGGGCATGCCGGGAGGCGGCATCGACTGCACCTTCAACTGGCGGATGACCTTTTCCCAAATCTCGGCGTGCGCGCTGGGGTTGGCGGCTTCGGCGGGGTTGAGCACCAGGCCGGCGGTTTTAAGGGCTTCGCTGTGGCAGGTTAGGCAATATCTCTGAATCGCAGCGCTGGTTTGGGTCTGGGCGTTCTGCTGGGGAGCCGGCGCCTGGGTATGTCCGGTGGGGGCGAAAATGAGTGCGATTGCGAGCAGAGATACCGATATCAGCCACTTATTCATAAGGGATGGCGTCGAGCAATTAAGCCGTAGTTATTATATACTGTGCGCTGGAGGAGACGCTATGGCTTTTCGACCGCCCGACAGGCTGAATCGCAGGTCGTTTGGCGTGGCAGTTCTGTCGCTGCTGGGCTCGGCATTTATGAGCGCCGCCACGGCGAGCACGCCGCTGATCGACGCCGTGAAGCGCACGGATGCTGCCGCTGTCAAAGCGCTCCTAGCCAAAAAGGTTGACGTCAACGCCACGGATGCGGATGGCTCGACGGCGCTGCACTGGGCCGCGCAGGTGAATCAAGGGACGATTGCGGGGATGCTGATCGACGCGGGAGCCAAAGTCAACGCGAGCACTCGTTACAACATGACTCCGCTGGCGCTGGCCGCCAAGAGCGGTAGCGCAGTGATTGTCGAACGCCTGCTTAAAGCGGGCGTGGATCCGAATAGCACGTCCGGCGAGGGTGAGACGGCGCTGATGACGGCGTCGCTCAACGGGGATTACGAAACCGTCAAAACGCTATTGGTTCACGAAGCGAAGGTCAACACCGTGGAGCCGTTCCGCGGGCAGACCGCGCTGATGTGGGCGGCGGGCGAAGGCAACGCTAAGACAGCAGAATTGCTGGTTGAATTTGGCGGCAGTGTGAAAGCCAAGTCTAAGACGGGGTTTACGGCGTTTCTGTTTGCGGTAAGGAATCATCGCACGGCGGCCGCGAAAGTGCTGCTGGAGCATGGCGCCAACGTGGGCGATACGGCTCCCGATGGGACCACGGCGCTGTCGATGGCGATTGTGAACGGATATTACGATCTGGCATCGATGCTGCTGGATTACAAGGCTGATCCGAATGCTCCCGATCCGAACGGCTCGCCTTTGTCATCCCTAGGCTGGATGCGGAAGCCGGGTACGCCGTGGGAAGCCGCGGCGCTGGGCGAAGATCCGCTGGGGCCGCCGCGGCAGACCGGAGATGTGACCAGCCTGCAACTGGCCGAGAAGCTTCTGGATCACGGGGCCGATCCGAATGCGCGGATCAAGTGGAAAGAGATGCACATGACCGTCGGTCTGGGCACCACTCGCAATCCACCGAACATTCCGCTGGGGCGGCACTACTTGAGCTTTATTGGAGCTACGCCGTTTTACGTCGCGGCGCGGAATGGCGATGCTCCGTATATGCGGTTGCTGGTGAAGCACGGGGCTGATCCGATGATTCCCACGGCGGTCGGCGTGACTCCGCTGATGGCGGCGGCGGGACTGGATTATTACGAAGGCGAGACACCGGGTCCGTTCAACGGCGTGTCGGAAGCGGAGCGCCTGGAAGCCGTGAAGCTGTGCCTGGAGCTGGGCAACGACATCAACGCCCGCACGCATCTGGGCGACTATCCGATGATCGGCAGCACCGAGTACACGCTGCTGGATTATCCGGAGAACATGAACGATCTGCTGGACCTGGGCGTGGGCGATCCGCGCTGGGACGGCATGACGCCGCTGTTCGGCGCGATCATTTCGAACCAGCCTTCGATCGTGCAGTACCTGGTGGATCAAGGCGCGCAGCTCGATGCCCGGAACCGGCTGGGGTGGACGCCGCTGATGATTACTCGCGGGTTGTTCATGGCGAATTCGAAGAAGTTGTTCCCGGCGGCCGAGCAGATCCTGACGAAGGCGATGCTCGCCAAGGGAATGGCGGTGCCGGAGGCTAAGAGCGCGGTGGGCGGGCAGCCTGTAGGCAAGTAGGAGCTATCATGTCCGAAAAATCTTCTCGTCGCGATTTGTTGCAGCAGACCGCTTTGGTGGCCGGAGCGGCTGCGCTGGTGACTAAGAAAGCTCAGGCGCAGGGCTCCGCCGGAGCAGCGAGCAGCGAGCCGGCTTGGAAGCATTTGTTCCCGGCTGGATTCCGCAACGAGCGCATCAAGACCACGGGCGCCGAGATAAACACGGTTATCGGCGGATCGGGTCCGCCGGTGCTGATGTTTCACGGCGCGCCGCAGTCGTTGATCACGTGGCGGCTGATCGCGCCGGATCTGGCCAAGGATTTCACGCTGGTGATGTGCGACCTGCGCGGCTACGGAGATTCGAGCAAGTCGCCGGACACCGACGACCATCGCAATTACTCCAAGCGTCCGATGGCGCTGGACGGCGTCGAGGTGATGAAGCACCTGGGCTACGACCGCTTTAACATGGTGGGTCACGACCGCGGCGGACGCGTGGGGTTACGGATGGCGTGGGACCATCCGGACAAAGTGCAGAAGCTGGTAGTGATGGACATCGTGCCCGCGAATTATCTGTACAGCCACGTGACCATTGAGTTCGTGCGCGCGTATTTCCACTGGTTCAATTATCTGCGAGCTGCGCCGGGTCCGGAGGACGAGCTGTTCAAGACCAACCAGGCGCAACTGGCGCGTTCGACCAACGACGTGCAGCGCGAATATCTGCGCACGTCGGCGACCATGGAAAACATCCATGCGATGTGCGAGGACTACCGCGCGTCGGCATCGATCGATTTGAAGCTCGACAACGATGAAATGAAGGCCGGCAAGAAAGTTCAGTGTCCGCTGTTGACGCTGTGGGCCGCGACGGGCGCGATGGGCACGCAGTACGACGTGCTCGGGATCTGGAAAGAATACGGCGTCAACGTCACGGGCAAGGGCTTGCCGGGGAACCACTCGCTGCAGGAGAGCGCTCCTAAGGAGACGCTGGCGGAGATCCAGAAGTTTTTGAAGGCGTAGCTTTGTGAAGTCACCCGCCTTACACTGAAAGCGGGCGATGAAGACCTACACCTTCAAAGTTGTCGTGGAGCCGGACGAGGATCGCTGGCGAGCATACTGCCCATCACTTCGGAAATACGGCGCGGCCACCTGGGGCCGCACGCAGGAAGAAGCCTACCGACACATCCAAGAGGTAGTGGCGATGATCGTCGATGAGCTTCGGGAAGACGGCATCGCGCTTCCTGAAGGCCCCAGGGAGGACGTCGAAGTCTTCTCCGATCGGATAGCCGTCACAGTCTAAGAGTGGCGGTTGAATATCATAACCTCCGCAATGTGACCGCTCGGGAGATCGTAAGCGCCCTGCTGCGCGACGGGTTCCTTCTTCGGCGGCAACGTGGAAGTCATCAGCGGTATCAGCATCCGGACGGGCGGCGCGTGACTGTGACGTTCCATGGATCTTCTGACACCTTTCCCATCGGGACGCTGCGAGAGATGATCGACGAGCAGGCCCACTGGAAGGAAGAAGACCTCAGGCGACTAAGACTGATCCGCTGACGGTTGCATATCGGAATCACCTCTCACGTTGGGGGCTCGACGCTCTGCGCGCGCATTTCTTCCAACTCTTCCAGCGTGCGGGGCCAATCCTCGCGTAACAGCCGGCTCAACGCGCGATCCGCTAGTAGTTTTCCGCCGGTCTGGCAGCGCGGACAATAATTCGTCTCATTCGAAGCGTAGCGGATGCGCTGGACCTTTGTGCCGCAGCTTGGGCAGGGTTGTCCGTAGCGTCCGTGAACGGCCATCTCCTTGCGGAATGCGGTGACGCCTTCGGGGAATTTGCCCGCAGCTTCGGCGCGCAGCCTTGAAATCCATTCTTCGAGCGTCTCGCGGATGGCTCGATATAGCCCCTCGATTTCTTCCGCGCTCAGGCGGGTGGTCCAGGTGATTGGCGACAGGCCCGCTCGATGCAGGATCTCGTCGGAGTAGGCGTTGCCGATTCCGCTGAACAGGTGGGGATCGGTGAGGGCGCGCTTGAGCGTGTGGTTGGTGCGGGTGAGAGCTCGCGTGAATTCGGGAAGGGGCGCGGTCAGCACGTCGATTCCTCCGGGGTCGAGTGTGTCCAATGCGGCTTCGCCCTTCATGACATGCAGCGAAGCGCGCTTTTGCGATCCCGCTTCGGTCAGCGTTAAGCAGCCGGAATCGAAACCGAACGCGGCCAGCGTGCGGCGGCCGTCGGGAATCTTGTAACGCGGACTCCAGTGCAGGCGTCCGGCAATCATGAGGTGCAGCACCAGCCATACGTCGTTTTCAAAACCGATAGCGATTCGCTTGCCGATCCTCCGCAGGCGAACGGTGCGGTGTCCGACCGCCGAGGACAGCGGCGGGTCTACGGTGCGCAGCAGAAACGGGCCGCGGGCATCGGCGCGATCGAGGATGTGTCCCAAGATGCGCTCTTCAAGCGCCTCGATGTACACGGTGATGTCGGGGAGTTCCGGCATGAGAATATAGAAAGACTATGGTACCCGCGGAAGCCTTGATGCATCTTCGTTATTCCGGTTGGGCCTCGCGCAAGCTGGTGGACGCGGCGCGCGCGCTGCCATCCGAGGACCTCCACAAGCCCTTGGGCGTTTCGCATAACAGCATCGCCCAGACGCTCGGCCACATTTATCTGGCGGATCGCTGGGCGGAAAAGGCCTGGGAACTAGCGGAAGCCGGCTGGCCTGAAATCCAAAAGAAGTGGGAGGACTGGGCGGCGTCGCAAGATGATGCGGGCCTCGCTCGCGTCGTCACGTACAAAGGGATGGACGGGAAGACGTTCGAAAATCAGGCGTCGCACCTGGTAATGCACGTGGTGAATCATGCCACGCTGCATCGCGGACAGGTGATGGCCATGCTGCGGCAAGTGGGCGTGAAGCCGCCCGCCACCGACCTGCTCTTCTACTATCGGGAGCCGAAGTAGCAATGCGAACGCCGATCCTCGCTGTACTGCTCGCCGCTCCATTGGTTTTTGCTCAGGAAGCTCCGGTGCGGCTTCGACTGGATGCTTCCGATGTGTCGCGCCGCTTGCTGCACGCGCAGATCGAGATGCCGGTGAAGCCCGGGCCGCTGACGCTCCAGTATCCGCAATGGATTCCGGGAGAGCATGGGCCGACCGGCCCGGTCAACGACCTGGTGAATTTGAAGATCACGGCTAACGGGCAGACGATCGCCTGGAATCGCGATGCCGTGGACATGTTCGGGTTCCACATCACTGTGCCCGCTGGAGTCTCGTCGATTAACCTTACGTTCGATTTCATTCTGCAGCCGGATGGCGCGGGATTCAGTTCGGGGGCGTCGGCGGATTCGGAACTGGCCGTGCTGAGCTGGAATCAAGTGCTGTTGTATCCCAAGGGCGCTTCGCCCGACCAGGCGAACTATCAGGCCACGTTGCGAGTGCCGGCGAACTGGCGGTTTGGGACCGCGCTGCCGGTGGCGCGCGAGTCGGGGACGGAGGTCGAGTTTAAGCCCGTGTCGTTGACGACGCTAATCGACTCACCGGTCTCGATGGGGGCGCATTACCGGACCATTGA
>Ga0210409_10004766_pt1 | contig 14492 bp, 11 predicted proteins | sample IncBWH17MmetaG_FD_161649 | JGI IMG/M metagenome (GOLD analysis project Ga0210409, IMG submission 161649) | Forest soil microbial communities from Barre Woods Harvard Forest LTER site, Petersham, Massachusetts, United States - Inc-BW-H-17-M | ecosystem: Environmental > Terrestrial > Soil >... | reverse complement strand
CTCCCGAAACCAGGAGCAAGACCCATTGAACGCCTGACAAAATGGCGACAGGTGCCAGCAATTCCCCAAGCACAATCTGCCAGCCGCGCATCGGGTACATCTTGAGGACGTCGGCGAGCGGCAGATCGTGCCGCAAATCCTGGCGCAACACTTGAGGTCCGATGAACAAAGACCAGACCACCAGTAAAGCCGCGGCCATGCCTAGGGCCGACACCAGGTTTGAATCGCTCGAACGCTGAGCCAGAAAACCGGCAACGATCACCCCAGTGGCCGCCAGGACAATCCAGAGGCGGGGAGTAAAGGCTTGCCCGGCGCTAATCAGATTCTTCCAGAGCAACGCGACTGCGGGAGGCCCGGTGCCCCGAAGCACAAACGGAGCCCGCCTGCCTTTGGTGCCGGCGTGAGTTGCCTGGAAATTACCGCTGCGGATCGCCGCAATCTTTAAAGCGATTTTTCTGGACGCTTCAACTGACGCCTCTTCAAAGGCGACATCCGCACGAGCAACCCACCAATAATGAACGGCCGCCAAAGCCAGGGCGGGCGCTAAGGCCAGAAGAAACGCATGGGCATTCGGCGCGAGATACGGCCTGACCATCAGCCGAAACGGGTAGAGCAACCAGGGCAAGGGTCCGGAGGTCAACAGGACCTCGATCTTGTCCTGCACGTCTTTGAGGTCCTGGATCTGTGAAAGATCAAAATCGGGTAGACTCCGTTTAGCCCAGAGGATCACTCCCAAGCCGGCGGCGAGTATCAAACCGAAAATCACTAATCGCCGGAGCCAGGTACTGATCCCCCGGTCCATTAGCATCGTTCGGGCGAAGGACGAACCCAGCAGATGCAGGTTCAGCGTGGAGAGGATAAGCCACCAACCGGCCGCATGAATCCAAAACCTTCCGCCGAAGCGGTTCGTCACTAACATCAGGATGAACGTGGTGAAGAGAATCGCAGCCTGCGAACGCAATAGTTTAAAGTGAATCAAACCGCGACGCGTAATGGGGGCTGGAAACAGGAATGCTACCTCCGCTTCCGAGAAAGCCAGGGCCGCCCTTTCGTGCGGCAGGACCCAGCCCAGGAGCAGCACCGCCAGGAACAACACCGCCGCCCCAAGGGCCTCGTACAACGCCAGGCTTTCGGGCGAAGCGCCCAAATTCAGCCTCGCCTGACGTCCGGGCAGAACGAACAAATACCTGAAAAAATAAAAATAGAAGTAAAGCGCTCCGACAATTGCGCCCACCAGGTACTTCGGTTGCCGCAGCCGCTTAAAGCGCATCAGCAGGCGGTTCTTTATCGAGTAGAACTGCAGGTAAAGCAGAGCCAGAACCATGGCGTGTTTCAGCGCTCCCCTTCCCCGGTGGCCTTGAAGAAGACCGCTTCGAGATCGGCTTCACCCGCCTGGTCGGAGAATCGGCGGGAGATTTCCTGGAGCGTGCCGGCGCCGATTTTACGGCCGTTCTTCAGAATCAAAAGATGGGAACAAATTTCCTGGACCAGGTGGAGGAGATGGGAACTAATGATGATCGCCGACCCGCCGCGCGCGCGCCTGAGAATGGAATCCTTCATGCGGCGGATTCCAAGGGGATCCAGGCCAGTCAAGGGTTCATCGAAATAAATGACTTTGGGATCGTGCAGCAGCCCGCAGGCAATCACCAATTTCTGTTTCATCCCGCGGGAGAGCTGGTTGGGCAGGCAGTTGCGCTTGTCGGCCAATTCCAACTCCTCCAACAACCTGGTCGCTACCGGCAGATGGTCCGCTACCTGGTAAATGCGAGCGGTAAAGGCCAAATGTTGGTCGACCGTCAGGTACTCAAAGAGGCGGGGTTCATCAGTAAACCACGCCAAGGTTCTCTTTGCCGCGATCGGGTCCCGTGCCAGGTCATGGCCACAGATGCGAATGCACCCGCGCGTGGCCGGGATAATACCGGCCAGGCACCGCAGGGTGGTCGTCTTACCGGCCCCGTTCGGGCCGACCAGGCCCATGACTTCCCCTGGCTGCACCGCAAACGACAATCCGTCGACAGCGACGAAATCGCCATAAAGCTTCGTGAGTGAATCAACCTCGATCATGGTCGGGGAGTCCACCGCTGTCGGCCACCGTCACCATTGTCATTGGAAAAGGTTAGCAACCGCAACGTGGCCAGTAAAGAAATCCGCACGGAACGTTCATCAGAGGGGCTGAAAGCCCCAAATGTAATAGCCCGGGCTGGAGCGAGCAGAGCGAGCGCAGGCCCGGGTAACCGGTTCCTTGACGAATTCCTCAGTACAACAAAAAGGCCGGGTTTTCACCCGGCCTTTCTGACACACTCTACAAAGAGAACACTAAATCTTTTGTTTCGATGCGGCGCCGCAGACACGCGCCTCGTCAGCCACACACGGCCTGACTACTGCGCTTTTGCATCGCTAACACGCCATCACCTTACCAGATCCGCCGTCCCCAGCTAGTCACCAGTTCTGGGGACACGGCCTTGGGCAGTGTCCTAACTCCAAATTAGGTTGAAATGAGGATATTACGCGGTCCTTTTTTTCATCCCGCCTTAAGCCCACTTCATCCCAAACAAGGTCCGAGAACTGCTTTGGGAGGGCATGCTCAGCGATGGGTCGCTGGCTTTCTGTCCTAAAAAGGCGCGTTCTTTTGAACGCGCCTTTCCTTTTGGGGCACCCCCGATCCAAATTAGGACACTACCGGGACACTCGCCGCAGGGAGCCCTGGCACAGCACCTGGGCAAGGCGAGTGACAAAGCTCGCAACTAGGGTACGCGCCAGGCTGGTGGGGCGAGGCTCCCGCCGAGCCCTAACTAAATCCGTTTCTTTCATGAACCGTAAAACGCACTCGTTGATTTCCAACCTCTTATGCGTTTCAGGTTCATGGTCCCAATGCATGCGAAAAATCGAAAGGAGGCTTTCCATGAACAGGCCGCCCGGTTGAATAAATGATCAGGGCTCGGCCGAAGCCTCGCCCCACCAGACGACGGCGTCGGCTACTTTGTCACCACACCTTCTGCGGTTGACAGATGCTGGCGAAGTTCGGACTTTCGGCGGGCCGATGCGACTGAAGGCTTTGATCATTCCGGATAAGTTTAAGGGCACCCTAACGGCCAAGGCGGCGGCCGAGGCCATTGCCCGCGGTTGGCGACGGGGACGTCCGGGAGACAAGCTGGAATTATTGCCGATGAGTGATGGCGGCGACGGTTTCGGCGAGGTCTTGAGCGCTTTGCTCGGCGCGGTTACCCAAAAGGTAAACACGCGCGATGCGGCGCATCGGCCTTGCACCGCCCGCTGGTGGTGGCAACCCAGAAGCAAGACGGCGCTCATCGAAACCGCCGGCATCGTCGGTTTGGCGATGTTGCCTACAGGACGTTTTCATCCATTCGAATTGGATACTTTCGGCCTCGGAAATGTGGTGCGCGCTGCCCTCGCAAAGCGACCACGAAGGCTTCTCGTCGGGCTTGGTGGCAGCGCCACCAACGACGGCGGGTTTGGCATGGCACGGGCCCTGGGTTGGGAATTCGTGAACGCATCCGGTGAGATAATCGAGCGGTGGACGAATCTGGCCGCGGCCACTGAGTTACACCCGCCTGCGAACCTGCCGCGTTTGCCGGAAGTCGTCGTCGCTGTGGATGTGCAAAACCAGCTCCTGGGTCCGCGTGGGGCGAGCCGTGTTTATGGACCACAAAAAGGGCTTAGGCCCCGTGATTTCCCGGCAGCCGAGCGTTGCCTCCGCCGTTTGGCTTTGCTTATCCGGCGGACTAGTGGCCTTGACCTGGCGGGGGTGCCCGGCGCTGGAGCCGCCGGTGGTCTGGGTTTTGGGTTTTCCGCTTTTCTGAAGGGCCAGCTGGAAGCAGGGTTTGAACTGTTTGCGCGCGAGGTGGAACTCGACAAGCGCCTGGGCAAGGCCGACGTTGTGGTTACCGGAGAAGGCGCCATGGATGGTTCGACTTTTATGGGCAAGGGAGCGGGACAAGTTGCGAGGCGATGTCGCGCTTTGGGGATCCCTTGCTTCGGCGTGGCGGGGATTGTTCGCCAAACCGGCTTTTCCAAGCACGGTTTCACTGAAATCCACGCCTTGACCGAGTTGACAACATTGCGGCGGGCCAAGGCAGAGCCGGCTCTGTGGCTGGAACGCCTGGCAAAACAAACGGCCGGCTGCTGGCGCCCGCCGAAAAGCACAAATCGCGAAATCCGACCAGATCCGATCACCTCTTCTTGAACTCCCTGAAAAGGGGCGTACCGTCTGGCCCATGAACCTGGAAGATCATTTAGGAGACATTGTTCGCAAGGCCCGGAGCATGTCGAGAGTTGCGCCAGACGTTGCGGCTCGCGCTGCCGGCCTGACACCCGAACAGTTAGAAGCTTTGGAGGAATCCGGCCACGCGGATAAAAACGCAAATTGGATCGCGCTGGGGAAAGCCATTGGACTTGATGGCGCCAAGCTGGAGGGAATCGCCAAAGGTTGGCTGCCCGCTGCCGCGGAGCTCAGCGCCTGGCGCGAGCTGCGCTGCATTTCCACGGAGGGGGGCGGAATGGCCGTGAATTCGTATTTGATCTGGGACGAGGTTTCGCGCGAAGCGGCCCTGTTCGATACCGGTTGGCAGGCCGATCAAGCCGAGCAAATGATTGCGGAAAATCAGATCCAGCTTCGGCACATTTTTCTTACACACTCTCACGAGGATCACATCGCCGCGCTGGGAGATCTCCATAAAGCCTTTCCCAAGGCGCACCTGCATTCCAGCGCCAGGAGCGCGCCTTTGAACCAACGCAACCGGTCCAACGATTTTATTCATCTCGGCAGCCTGCGAATCACCAACCGGGACACACCCGGACACGCCGAAGATGGAACCACGTATATTATCGGCACCTGGCCGGAAGACGCTCCGCACGTAGCCATCGTTGGAGATGCCATCTTCGCTGGATCAATCGGCCGGGGAAACCAATCCTGGGACCTGGCTCGGCAGAAAGTGCGAGAGCAAATCCTGACTTTGCCCCCAGAGACCCTCATTTGCCCCGGACACGGGCCTTTGACGACCGTTGCCCAGGAAAAAGCGCACAATCCTTTTTTCTGAATCCAACAGATTCCAAATTGTCAGTTGACCCATTTTCCCGCAGTTGTTAGCTTCCGCACCCCGCAATTAAGCGGGGTTTATGCGACACACCATCTCGGTCCTGGTAGAAAACAAATTCGGCGTGCTGACGCGCGTCGCCGGATTGTTCAGCGGCCGCGGGTACAACATCGACAGTTTGAACGTTGCGCCGACGCAAGACCCCACGGCCTCCCGCATGACGATTGTCACGCGTGGAGATGACGCCACGCTCGAACAGATTGTCAAACAGCTCAATAAGCTGGCGGATATCCTCAAAGTGATTGATTTTCGCGACGGCGAATATGTCGACCGCGAGTTGGTCCTGGTGAAAGTCGCGGTCGATTCCAAGACCCGGGCCGAGGTGATGCAAATCACCGATATCTTCCGCGCCAAGATTGTCGATGTGCAGCCTAAAAGCCTGACCATTGAAGTGACGGGCAACGAAAGCAAAGTGCAAAAATTTTTGGACCTGATGAAAAGCTTTGGCGTGCTCGACCTGACCCGCACGGGCAAGGTCGCCTTGCCTCGCAAGTGAATTCCCTAGGGAGAAGATGATCGTTTTTCGGCGACCGTTGAACTCCGACCAATTCGGCCCAGGCTAGAGCTGAGCCTCAACACAGAAACGAACAAAATATGGCAACGATTAATTTTGGCGGCACAAAAGAACAAGTCGTCACACGCAAGGAATTCACCATGGCCAAGGCGCGCCAGGCGCTCAAGAATGAGACGCTGGCGATCATCGGCTATGGCGTGCAAGGGCCGGCTCAGGCGCTCAATCTTCGTGACAACGGTTTCAATGTAATCGTCGGCCAGCGCACCAAGGACCGCGCCATCAGCGATGGCTGGGTTCCCGGCAAAACGCTGTTCAACATCGACGAAGCCGTTCGCCGCGGCACCATCGTCCAGCTCCTGGTCTCCGATGCCGCTCAACGGCAAATCTGGCCGGTAGTTAAGGCCAACTTACAGCCCGGAGCTGCGCTGTGTTTTTCCCACGGCTTTTCGATTGCTTACCGCAAGCAAACCGGGGTCGTCCCCCCAAAGAATGTCGACGTAATCCTGGTAGCGCCCAAGGGATCAGGAACGTCCGTGCGCCGTAATTTTTTGACCGGCGCGGGGATCAACTCCAGCTTCGCCGTCGGCCAGGATGCGACCGGCCGGGCCCGGGAACGCTGCCTGGCAGTCGGGATTGGGATCGGCTCGGGTTATTTGTTTCCGACCACCTTTGAACGCGAGGTCTTCAGCGATCTGACCGGCGAGCGGGGTGTGCTCATGGGCGCATTGGCCGGCGTCATGGAAGCGCAGTACGACGTGCTTCGCGCTCACGGTCATTCGCCCAGCGAGGCCTTCAACGAAACCGTTGAGGAACTGACCCAGAGTCTGATCCGTTTGGTAGACGAGAATGGCATGGATTGGATGTACGCCAACTGCTCCGCCACCGCGCAACGCGGTGCCTTGGATTGGAGACCGCGCTTCAAGAAAGCCGTTTTGCCGGTGTTCCGCGAACTGTATCAACGCGTCAAGACCGGCAAGGAATGCGCCCGGGTCCTCTCCGCCTGTGGCAAAGCCAATTACCAGGCGCAACTGACCAAGGAACTCAACGCGATCGGCAATTCCGAGATGTGGCGGGCCGGCAAAGCCGTGCGTGCCCTTCGGCCCAAGGAACCCGCGCGGGCCATCGCCAAAGGCACCAAAGGCGTCGCCGGGCGGTCGCGGAACTAAGACTAGGTACTTTTCCTTTTGGTGGTTTTCAGGGATGTTTGCAGGGTGGGCCAACCGGCGCGCTGAAAAATGGGCCAGGCGATTGCAACCTTCTTATCGCTGTTTTTGCTGAGCGCGGTCTTTGTGGTGATTCCCTGGGGGCTGACCGTGCGCCTGACGGCCGAAGAAAAGCGCGATCGAATCGAGCACTGGCTGGTGGTCTGGTCGTTAAAAGGCCTGGCAGTTCCTGCGGCGCTATGGATGATCATTAATCTGGGCCTCTCCTACGAGTTGCAGCCATTCATGCCGGCAGTGCAGGCGGCCAAAAACCACGGGGGCAACTGGGCTCCGGAATATTTGAGAGTCATCGGCGCAGGTTTATACATTATCAGTTCGTACTGGAGCGCCATAACCCTGAGCTGGTTGTTGGCCAGCGCCGGGCGAAATGTGGAGGGGCAGGCGCGCAAGGACCTTAAGGACGTGTATCTTGCGTGTGTTCTGGGACTGGCAATCCCCGTTGGGCTGATTGTTCTGTTTGGCGGGTTGTTCACCGCCGGCCTGGCGGTGACTTTGCTGCTGGCGCCGATGGCCCGCGGCGCGCAACACCTGGTGCAACCGCCGAAAATGCCGCCCATGTATGCGCGCGCCGTCGCGCGCATGAAATTCGGCAAGTACTCCGAGGCTGAATGGGAAATCATCAAGGAATTGGAGAATTGGGAAGACGATTTCGAAGGCTGGATGATGCTGGCGGAGTTATACGCCAACCATTTCAATAATCTGCGTGAGGCTGAGCAGACAATCCTGGAGCTTTGTGCCCAGGAAAAAACCTCGGTGTCGCAGTTCGCGGTCGCGCTGCACCGGCTGGCTGAGTGGCACCTGAAACTTGCGAAGGATCCTGACGCCGCACGGCGCGCGCTCATGAGGATTATAGAGCGGCTGCCGGGCACGCACCTGGCTCACATGGCGCAATTGCGCATCAACCAGTTGCCCGCTTCGGCGGCTGAGATGCGGGAGCAGCAGAATTCCCAGCCGATACCCTTGCCGGCCCTGGGTGATCGGTTGGATGAACCAGCGGAAACAACCACGGCTTTGGACATCGACAAGGCCGCCAAAAGAGCCAACGCTTACGTCGAACAACTTAAACAAAACCCAAACAACGTTTTCGCACGGGACAAGCTGGCGCGGCTCCTGACGGAACGCTTGAACAAACCCCAGCTAGGCATCGAGCAAATCGAACTGCTGCTGGGGATGCCGGAGCGCTCCGTGGCCGAGCGGGCCGAATGGCTGGGGCTCATTGCCAGCTGGCAGATTAAGTACTGCGCCGACGAGGAAGCTGGTCGAAAATCACTTGTACGTGTAGTGCGGGAATTCCCTGGCACGCCGCAAGCCTTGGCCGCGCGGCGGCGCCTGGAGTTGCTCGACCGGCAGCTCAGACAAGGCCGGCGGTGAGCAAACAGAACGTCTCCGGCATGCCTTCAAAAACCGCGCAGAAACCAAGGTCCTTTCTCGCTCTCGATGAAGCCACCTTCCGGCTGGGGGATCGGCTGGTGTTCGAGAAGACCAACTGGAGATTTAACCGTGGCGAACAGTGGGCCATCGTCGGCGCGAATGGTTCGGGCAAATCGCTCCTGGCCGACGGGTTGCGCGGCCGGCTCCCGCTGGTTCAGGGCGAGTTGCGGTATTACTTTCGTCCGCCTGAAAATCTCAGCCATGAAGAGGCGATCGGCCACGTGGCATTCGAAGACCGGAAATCCGAACTTCATGGAGCGGTTGTGCAATCCCGGTGGAGCAGCTTCGAAGAGGAAGCCGCTCTCAGCGTTCGGGATTTTCTTTCATATGACCGGGTGATGGACGTCAACCCGTTCGAGATCGACTCCCGGCACGGACCTGCACGCCGGCTTTTTGAAAAACGCCTGCGCCGCGCGATCGGGTTGTTCCAAATTGGGAATTTCCTGACGCACAGCTTGCTTTCCCTATCGAATGGCGAGCGACAACGGGTCCAACTCGCCCGTGCCCTGGCGCAACCTTTGCGCCTGCTCATCCTGGACGAGCCGTACGTCGGGTTGGATCGCGCTACCCGGGAGTACTTCCATCGCGTGCTCGAGCATCTGCTAAAGACGAACCTGCGGGTTCTGCTGATAACGACACGAGTGGAGGATCTGCCGCGACACATCACCCATTTGCTTTGTGTGGAGGACTGCCGCGTGGTGGCCGCAGGGTCGCGGTCGGCACTAGAATTTGCGGGGAGCCGTGAGCCAGGGGTCCGCGGGCGCGTCGCAAAACCTGCGCGGGGCGTCGACCCACGCCTGCCGATTAGAAATCGGCGATACAGCAGACTGAAAGTCTGCGCTACAAGTCAAAAGGCGGCCGAAAGGGCCAACCTTGTAGAGATTCATAACGTCACGGTGCGGTACGGGAACACGGTCGTGTTGGAACGAGTCAATTGGACCGTTCGCGAAGGTGAAAGCTGGGCGCTGCTCGGCCCGAACGGGTCGGGAAAAACGACGCTGTTGAGTCTTATCCAGGGCGACCATCCGCAAGCTTACGTGAACGAGGTGATGGTTTTCGGACGCCGCCGCGGCACCGGCGAATCGGTCTGGGAGCTCAAGAAGCATATTGGCTGGGTCTCGCCCGAGTTGCAGTTGCACTTCGACGACACGGTTTCCGTTTTCGAGGTCGTGGTTTCGGGCTTTCAAGACACGATCGGGGTTTTTCAAGCGCCAAGCAGGCGTCAGGCAGCAGCGGCGCGGAGCTGGCTGCGGCATTTCGATTTGTTGGAATGGGCCCAGCTTCCGCTGTTTTCCTTGTCCGCGGGTTTGCAGCGCATGACTCTGCTGGCCCGCGCGTTGGTCAAGAAACCGCGGCTGCTGATCCTGGATGAGCCTTGTCAGGGTCTGGATCGGGAGCATCGAGAGCTGATTATTCGAAATGTGGATGAGCAGATTCGAGGTGGAGCGGTTACCGCCATATTTGTGACGCATCGCCCGGAAGAGATCCCAACCTCGATAAAAAAAGTGCTCCGACTGCCCAGGAAATGGTAAACGCAGGCGAGTCGGTCCTAGCAACGGAGGTTAAAGATATTTAACCACGGATGAACACAGGTAAACACGGATTTAGGAATCGCTTCGGAAGTCTCACCGTTTGGGTGAGCGCCTTTACTGATACAAGTCCTTCCTTATCTGTGTTCATCCGTGTCCATCCGTGGTCTAATGCCGTTTCAGATTGATTGACCGTGGCCCTCAAGGATGGAGGTGAGATTCCTGACTTTCCCTGTCGTCAGCATTGCGTATGGCGCCAAGTTTTGGCAAAAAGATGGGCCAATTGTCTGGATTTGAATTATGAAGAAAGAAACGAATAAAACGACCGAAGTGCAGTTGTTGGATTTGCTGAAGAAAGTCTTGCCCAAAGCAACGCATGACGCGCAGCTGGCCGGGAAGATTTATCAGGCGGTCGAGCTCGAGCTCAAAGCAAAGGCAAAGACGACAGCGTTTGAGAAGTTTTGCGCCAAGGTCGAACTGCCAGACCTCGAACCCAAAAGCATTGAAGAGGTGAAGGCCCAGTTGGGCAGCTCATTCGCCGAGGCGGACTTGACTCTCAAACCGAATCGCAAAGAGCAAAGCCTGGCGGTTGAAGTGGCTCTGTCAGACGGTACTCAGCTCAACGGGGAAATCAAGGTGAACCCAAACGCGGGCAAAGAGCTCAGCGACGAACAGGAAATCACGCTCAAATTCGTGCCTTTCCCGGTCTGCTTGCCGGGTGACAAAGAATTGGTCTGGCTGCTGGCTAAGCGCGAAAATATGTCGCCCGAAGAGGCCGGCATGGCTATTTCCAAGCTGGAAGAGGATTTTTGGGCGTCCAAGGCGGGACAAAAGATGCTGCGCGACCGGGTGGAGCGGAGCTTTCCGGAATTCATCGCCCGGGTGCCTGGCGGGATGCTTGGGGAAGTCGGTTTGAAGCGACACTATAAAACGCCCGAGCCGGTGAAACTGTTGCGCGGGGGAAAGAAGAAATAGGGTTGCAGTCCCTGGGCTCGTTTACCCTTAAAACAGAATTAGACCACGGATGGACACTGATGAACACTGATAGGGAAGAACTTGCATCAGCAAAGGCGCTCACCCAAACGGTGAGCGCTCTGAAGCGATTCCAAATCCGTGTTTATCTGTGTTCATCCGTGGTAAATTGTCTTTAGCCGCCGTTTTAGATTCATTTCACGCCTGCTGTGGCCGCAGCTTGGGGATCGACTTGCCGCAGGGCTTCTTGGGCGGCCCGGATAACCTGCGGGTCTGCACTGCCCAAATCGAGCAGCCCTGCCCAAGCACGCTTGGCCGTAGGGGCGCCGATGCTTTGCAGTGCTTCGATGTTCGCAAGCCGAATCGCCGGGTCAGAGTTTTGGAGTCCCTCAACCAGCTGTCTGACGGCTTGTTCCTGGGTATTTAGGGTGTAGCCCCAGCCGAGATGCAACAGTGGCTTGCCGTTGATCGGGCTTTTTTGCCAACTAAAGGCCCAGCCGAGGTAACCCAATCGGCTCTCCTTGATTTCAACGATTGTTATCGCGGCTTGGATTCTAACCGCTTGATTTGTATTCCGGCAGATGCGCTCCAAAGTGGGAATGGCCGTTGGCCCGATAAAGAACAGTGCCTGCGCTGTTTGCTCCAGGTTATCGTTCTTCTCCATCAAAGTTTGCAAGCCTGGCAGGATGGGGTTCGCCTCCGGGCCCAATGTCTTCAGTGCCATCATTGCCGGCGCCACGAAACGGTCTTCGCCGTAAAAGGGCAAATTGAGCCAGCGATGTCTGGAATACCAACGAGCGAGTTGCAGCCCGATAGAGGAATCCCGGTGCGCCAAGACCGAAAGCAAATGAGGCAAAGCATTGGTCCCCATTGCATGGATGGCCTCGTCGATGGGGGCGAAGGTGGCAGTGTTCTGAGCTCGGTTATATTCTTGAAGCCAGTAGCTTAGACTCTCTCCGCAGTAAGCTGGCTCGCGCTCGCGTGTCACGATTCTGATCGATAAGGCTATAATTGCGACCAGCAGAACCGTCAGCGCGATTTTGGCACGCTTGGTCATTGGAGCAAGGTGACCCACCAGCGGCGTGGAGGCAATGATGTACCGAACAACGGCGGTTAAAATCCCTCCGAAGCCAGACGGCGCAGGCCTGCTTGCAATTGGGTGCTGGCAGAACGAGCCAAAAACCAATCGTAAAGAAGACACACGACCGTCCAAAGAGAAAGAATCGCCGCGAAGCCGGTCGGTCTGGGGTTGGTGCTCGACACGACAGCGAGGATTAGCCCCATGCCAATCCATGGCAAAAGCATTGTAGAACTGAAGGCGCCTAACGCGGCTCTCACGTGGCCGGGCGCGCGCAGACCGTGTAATAGGCCCAAGCAGCGCAAAGCAGAAAAGTCGGCCGCAGCCAAAACCATTCCCCCCAGAAAGAACGTGCTAAACATTAGAGTGGCTTCCGGGTCCATGTGCAAAGTCTCAGGACAGAGCAGCACGCACATTTCCAACAATAGGTTCAACCCAATCAGGAGGACCATTGGCTTTCGAGCTAACGTTCGGAGCGCGCGTTTATGCCCTTCCAAAATGCCGTTATTGGGAAGGGTTGTGACCAGCAGAAGTTCCAGGGCGCCGCTCTGGCGGTCGACGTTTATTTGCCGGGTCGCTTCCACAGCAAAGCGCAGCTTGGTTAACAGGTGGATCGCGAAGGCCGTAAAAAAAGCCGTAATGAACCCTGCCTGCCAATGGCTTGTGGCCACGGAGGCTACCAGCATCACCGCAAAAGAGAGGACCAGCGCATGTGTCAATAGTCCCAGCGAACCAGCTTCCCGCGCGGTTCTCATTAGAGTCCATTCATAGGGATTACGTTCCAGAACACCCGGTTCGGGAAGACGTATCGGATGCGTTTGGGCTGAGGGGTTCCTTTGGTTGCCCATGGCCGCAAATACCCGCGCCAGGATTGAGCCCGACACCACGACGAGAGCCGAGCTCAAAGCCAAGGAAGCAACCACCGCCCCCCAAAATAAAAACGGGCCTCCGGATCGGCCGTACCGGGATTCGAATCCTGCGAAGACGGTGAAGACCGGCGAGAATTGTGGCAAGCCGCGCATCGGTGCGGAGGACGCCAGAAAGGTTTGGCGCACCATCAGATGGACCATGGGCACTCCCGCGATTAACACAAGGGCGCTGAGGGTGTTCAACATCGATTTGCGGGATTCCGTCGCAAGGACCGAAACGAGCACGCCGACCGATGCCCCCAGGAGCAGCGCCAGGACCAGGGCCAGGAAAATGCGGCTGACTTCAGCCCAAGTGACACCGCCGACGAGCAGCGGCAGGAAAAAAACGGGGAAAAGTGCGCCTAAACCATAAAACATCTGCAGCCCATGACAGACCATTTTACCCAGTACGATATCCATCCCGGTTAATGGCGTGAGAAAGAGCAAGCCAAGCGTGCCGTCGCGTTTTTCTGAACTCACGCAGTCAGCGGTGAGGAACCCGCCCGCGAACAGGCAAAATACGAGACTCAGATAGCTCAAGAGCACCAGCATGATCTGGCCTTTCGGCACGGGCGCCAAGGGCGGCAGAACCAACACGACCAGACAGGCTGCCGAACCCGTGATCGCGAACATCAAACGCAACACAAACGTCCATCTCCGTCGAGACGCTGAACGCATTTCCATCTCAATGACCGGCAGGCAATTCATTCTGGGTTTAACATTCCAGCGTTGAGTTTCAAGTGTTGAACGTTCAGTAAAGTTTATCCGGCAGGGTCACAAAAGAATAAGTTGCCGCACCGTCGGCTCGCGCAAATTGGAAACCCCGAGTCCAATTAATCTCAAAGGCCGGCAGACCAGTTTTTCACGCCCCAGGAGGAAACATCCCAGGCGATAAAACTCTCCCGGTTCGGTTAATGGGTCCTCGACGGAAACCTGTCGGGTGAGCGTCGTAAAGTCACCATACCGGACCTTGATCTGGACCGTGTGGGCGGCCAGACGATAGTCCTTGAGGCGTTCGGCGAGGTCGGCCGCCATAGTTCGCAAACAGGAGCGCAGGACTTTGCGATCTTCGGTATCGCGCAGGAACGTTTCCTCGGCGCTGATACTCTTTACCTCTTCTGCTGTCGAAAGTGGCCGATTGTCTTCACCGAATGCGAACTGGCGGAGTTTAGAGGCGAAAGACCCGACCAGGGGACGCAGATCGCCTTTAAAATCCTGCAGGTCGCCTACCGATTGGATGCCCGCTCGGTGGAGCACCTGCTCGGTAACTTTGCCGACGCCGAAAAGCGCCCGGATCGGCAAAGGCCTAAGGAATTGGATCTTGTCCTTTTCAAGGACCACCATCAACCCATCGGGTTTGGCCTGGTCGCTTCCAATCTTTGCCAGCAGCTTATTCGAGCCAATTCCCACCGTGGCGGTTAATCGCCGTTCCGATTGAATCCGTTGTTTAAGAAACCGGCCAAGAGGAAGGCCCCTGGCCAGCGCCGCATCCGGCTCGTCTGCCGTACAAGCCCCGGAAAAATCGATGTACGCCTCATCGATGGAGGTCTGCTCAACCACTCCGCCGGCCTGGGCGACCAACCCCATGACTAATCGGGATTCTTCTCGATAAACGTCCATGCGCGGACGGACAAAAACCGCGTCCGGACAGAGGCGTCCGGCGGTGACGCTGGGCATAGCCGAGCGCACCCCGAATTTACGCGCCTCGTACGAGCAGGCGGCC
>Ga0210409_10004765_pt1 | contig 14493 bp, 10 predicted proteins | sample IncBWH17MmetaG_FD_161649 | JGI IMG/M metagenome (GOLD analysis project Ga0210409, IMG submission 161649) | Forest soil microbial communities from Barre Woods Harvard Forest LTER site, Petersham, Massachusetts, United States - Inc-BW-H-17-M | ecosystem: Environmental > Terrestrial > Soil >... | reverse complement strand
TCGGTTTCGCCGGGGAAGCCGACGATGAAGGAAGTGCGCAGGGCCACGCCGGGAATCGTCGCGCGGATGCGGGCGAGCAATTGCAGGAAGGCGTCGCCATTCGATCCGCGCTTCATGCGCGCGAGGACATTGCGGCTGGCGTGCTGCAGCGGCATGTCCATGTAGTTGGCGATGCGCGGGTGCGCGGCGATGGTGTCGAGCAGGCGCTGGGTGACACGATTCGGATAGCAGTAGAGGGAGCGGACCCAGTGCAGGCCCTCGACGGCCGCGAGGCGCTCGAGCAGCAGCGCGAGGCCGTCGCGCAGGCCGAGGTCCTCGCCGTAGGACGTCGTGTCCTGTCCGATGAGCGTGACTTCGCGAACGCCGGACGCGGCGAGGTTTTCCGCTTCGCGCACCACGGATTCAAATCGCCGGCTGCGGAATTTTCCGCGCAACTGGGGAATGATGCAGAACGTGCAGGGATGGTCGCAGCCTTCGGCGATCTTGATGTACGCGGCGTGTTTCGGGGTTGAGAGAATGCGCGGCGTGAGGTCGTGATACAGATATGCCGGAAGCGCCGCCGCGCTCGCGGCGCCCGCTCGCAATTCGCCCTCGACGGCAGCCAAGATATTTTCGAGTTCGCCGGTACCAACCAGCGCATCGACCTCGGGAATTTGCTTGAGAATCTGCTCGCGGTAGCGCTCCACCAGGCATCCGGCCACGATCAATTTTTTGGCAACGCCGAATTTCTTGTATTCGGCCATTTCGAGGATCGTGTCGATCGATTCTTTTTGCGCCGGGGCGATGAAACTGCAAGTGTTGACGACCAGGACGTCGGCTTCTTCCGCGCGGGGCGTGAATTCGTAGCCGTTGCGCGCGAGCACGCCCATCATCACCTCGCTGTCCACGAGGTTTTTCGGGCATCCCAGGCTGATGATTCCTGCTTTTGGCATAAGATTTCGCCGCGCAGTGGCGGGACGGTCCGACCATTCTAGCATGGCGGGCAGAGTGGCGCGGGCTTCAGCCTGCGGGGGTTAGTGCTGGCAAGAACCAAAACCGGCAAGGTGAAGAAACTTTATGGCAACTCGACTTCAGACAGGCCAGCGGCTAAAGAGGCCGCGGAAAAACTCAAAGCGCTGTCATTCTGAGCGAAGTGAAGAATCTCTCCTTGTTTCTTTTCTTACACTTAAATCGAGGAGAGATTCTTCGCTTCGCTCAGAATGACAAAACAAGACATTTTTTCCGCAACCTGTAAAGCCGCATTTATGCTGCATGCTTTACGGCACGGCTGAAGCCGTGCCCTACAAAGATTCGGCAATTCCGACATTCGGAAGTTCCCGGGTTTGGCGGCCACCACGGGCTTTGCAGCGTGTATTACTTTTTGCGAAGGAAGGCGTGGATGCGGTCAATCAGCGAAGAAGCGCGCTGCGGGTCCGCGGGCTTGCCTCCGTAGCGGGCCGCCTGATAGATCGAAGTCAATTCGAGCACGGGCGCGGAGAGGTTTCCCTGCGGGAGAGTCGCGGCGAATTCCATGGGCGTCTGGTCGGCCGTTTTGAGAATTCCGCTGCGCCCGAGAACGCGCAACATTTCCAGGTATTGCAGCGTCGCCAGATGCGGCGTCATCTCACGAGCGGGCATTACTCGCGTGCGCCACATCACAGCGAGCCTCCGGCGGACTTCCGGGCGCAAAATGAGCACGGCAAGGACGAACACACCGAAAATCACGAAGATTCCCGTTCGACCGGATGCGGTGTGAGCCACCTGGAATTGCCAGCGTTCCAGGAGGCTAGTTGCACGGCGGCGAATGAGGGAGAACTCGGCTCGGATGCGCTCGGCCCAGTCACGCGAGAAGCGGCCCAGGTTTTGCGCCACGGTAATTTGGTGCAGAAAATCGTAGTTGATGACCCACTCGCTCCATTGCAGCTCGAACCAATCCCAGTAATGCAAGACCTGCGCGAACATTCCCGGCGGCTTTTCGTCGGTGGGCGGAGTGGGATCAAACGTCAGCCAGCCGAAGCCCGGAAAATAAACTTCCACCCAGCTATGCGCGTCGCTTTCGCGCACGACCAGATCGCCCGCCACGTCGTTGTACTCGCCGGTCTGGAATCCGTTGATGTAGCGCGCCGGGATGTCCAGCGTGCGCAGCATGATCGTCATGGCCGTGGCGAAATATTCGCAATGCCCGGCGCGCTTTTCAAAAAGGAAATAGGGAAGCGGGTCGGACTGCGGGGGCCGGCTGAGGTCCAGGGTGTAGCCATAACGGGAGCGCAGATAGGCCTCAATGGACCGCGCTTTATCAAAGGGAGTGGTGTCGCGCGCGGTGATTTGCCTGGCCAGTTCCGGGATGCGGGGATCGAGGGTGGGCAATTGCAGATAGGTTTCGCGAATCGAGTCCGGATAATCCAAGCCGGCCTCGCGAACGGCGGCGGGCGGCGGCATCGGCAAAAAAGAGTTCGCTTCGTACTCCATGCGGGCATAGCTGTGGTAGGGGTTGAATATGGAACCCGTGAAGTCCTGCAAAAGGTACATGCGCCGCTGGCCAAAGGGCGTTCTGCCCGGATCGTCGGTGAAATGCCCGCGCACGGTTTCCGCTTCGTTCGCGAAAAAAAGCGCCGCGCTGCCGATGGGCTCAAGAAGCACGGTGTAATGGACCGGCCTGCCGCTCCTTGGCGTGTGGGCGCCTGTGGGGTTCAGGCGAAACCAACTTCCGTCCGCAGGGGAAGTGAGGGTCGTCGGTTCATGCGGGTCGTTGTACCAGCGCTTGCCGTCAAACTTAGTTAGAACCACGCCGCGCCAGTGCACGCCGGGCGCCGCTGCGGGCCCGCCGTCGACCGTGACGCGCATGACCACCGTGCTGTTCTTCTTGATCTCGCCGATTTCGCCAAGTTCCACATCGTCGCTGAAGCCGGAAATCATTGTCGGCTGCATGTTGAGTCCGGACATGTAGCCGCCGCTGATGCGAGGCAGAATCAGAAAAATGACCCCTCCCACGACCAGCGATCCGAGCGCGATGCCGGCGGAGGTTACGCCCAGCGCGTTGTGCAACCGATTCGCGGCGCTCGTCCCGCTCTCCATGGGCCGCGTGACGGTTCCTTCCGCGCTCCGCCACATTTCCAGAGCCACGAAGGTCGAGACGGCGAGACCCAGAAAAATAAAGAAGAAGGCCAGAAAGACGGTGTCCACGGTGAGGATTGCGGCGGCCAGCATCGCGGTGAAGCCCATCATCGTCAGGAACAGATAATCCCGGGTGGTGGAGGCGCTGTAAAGCCGCACGACCGTGGCAAACAGCATCAAGTGAACTGTCGCAAGAAGGGCCGCGTAGAGGCCCGGATTCTGCGCGCCTGCCGCCAGCATGCGCGAAACGACCCAAAGATCGAACGGAAAGAAAATAAAATAGCCCACCGTCAGCCAGGTGCCGACGCGGTTGGAAATCTCGGGCCCTTTCCCGTGCCACCAGCGGTAGCCCTTGAAGAGCATGGCAGCGGGAAGCGCAAAGATGGTGACAATGTCCAGCTTCCCCGTGGAGACCAGGGTCAGAACGCCAGTCAGAAGCAGAAGATAGAGGGAGATCTCAAAATGGCGACGGATCGCGGAGAGATGCACCGGTAGCGGTTGAGCGGGAGTTTGGCCTGCGGGGTCCATGGCGCGAAGTACTAGTTTAACATCCCGCGGAGCGTACAGGGCTGTGTGAAGCGTATCGGGTAATGGCGCAGATGAATCGGGGTTTGGTAGCACAGCACCCCTGGCTGTGCGGGTTTTGTAAGTCACGCGTGAAGCCGACCGAGCCATTGGCGATCGCAAAAACCGCACAGGCAGGAGTGCCTGTGCTACTTGATCTGGTATGCGATCGCTGCGTCGGCGATTTTTTTCGTGGCGCTCGAGATGGGCAGGCGGCGAATCTGGGCAAGCGCAACGATGCGCGCTCCTGTGACGCGCGGCAAACTCGCAAGGCGCACGAGATATGGCTCCAGGCGGATATTGCGGAAGGTTACTGTGTGGCGGGCGGCAGTGAGCGGCGTAAGGTTGCTCTTCCCGGCCAGACCGAATTTTTCATGCAGGTGCCCGGCGAGGGCCGGGCTCAAATTTTTCCCTGTGGATTCAAGAGCGGGGAATTGCCACAGGCGCGAGAACAGCGCGCCGTCGCCGTCCGGTTGGCGCACGAGCAGGGTGTGGCCGCGCGGATCGAGCAGTACGGCCGCGGCGAGAGATACTTCCACTGTCGCGCGTTTCTTGCGCGCTGAAGGCAATTTTTCGGCGATGCCGAGCGCGCGGGCGCGGCACCATTTTTCGACCGGGCACTCCGCGCAACGGGGCGATTTCGGCGCGCACACGGTCGCGCCCAGTTCCATCATGGCCTGGTTCCAGTCGCCGGGAGCGTTACGATCGAGGAGCTCCTGCGCCGTGGCCTCGAATTTGCGCCACCTGGCAGGGGCGCGCAAATCGCCGCGCACGGCGCCGATCCGCGCGAGCACGCGCGCGACGTTTCCGTCCAGCACCGCGCGCGGCTCGTCATAGGCAATGCTCAATACCGCCGATGCGGTGTAGCGCCCGATGCCCGGCAGCGCCAGCGCGGCTTCGTACTCGCGCGGGAATTTGCCGGCATGCCGCGAGACGATTTCCTTTGCCGCGCGTTGCAGGTTCCTTGCGCGGCTGTAATAACCGAGGCCTGCCCAGTTCGCCAGCACGCGATCGATTTTTGCGCGCGCCAGCGCACGCACATTCGGAAAGGGCTCGAGGAATCGTTCGTAGTAAGGGACCACGGCCTTGACGCGCGTCTGTTGCAACATGATTTCAGACAGCCAGATACGGTACGCGTCCCGCGTGCGGCGCCAGGGGAGATCGCGTTTGCGCTGGGCGAACCAGGAGAGCATGCGCCGCCTGAAGGTTGGCAATTCCGCCGCGGGAATTTTCACCATACTCACTGGCGTGATTTTCGCACATCGGCGGGATGAATGGAAATTCCGGCAAGGAGCTTGGCGTGCGCGATTGGTTGTAGCGCCGGCGTCTCGCCGGCATTTTTGAAAATTGCGGAGATCAGAAGAAATGCCAGCGAGACGCCGGCGCAACGAAAAGGCCGCGCTTTTTTATCGAACCGATCGCTTTCGTTTTACCGGTGAGGATTGTCTCAAGAAGTGAGGCCTACAGCGACGAAACAAACAGGAAATACGCGGTGTTCCAAAGGTGCGAGGGAATCGTGCCGGGCGCGTGGCTGGTCAGGACAATCTTGAAAATTTCCGGCGAGTCGCCCAGCGTATCCAGAAAACTTTTGCCCGGCTGCGGCTTCAAGGGCGTAACGCTCGCCAGATAGCGCAAAATGTCGTACACGATTTCGCCGGCGCCCATGCGCGGCGTGGCGAAACCCGCGGAGCGAAACTCCACCACCGAATTGATTTCGTAAAAGTGCCAGGCCAGGGCGGCGCAAAGACTGACGGCGCGCTCGAACCGCTCCGCGGTCCCGGCATCCAATCCCTGCGACCCGATGTAGGGATCGAAGACCAGCATCACTCGCCGCTCGTCTTCCCGGGCGAATTCTTTCACCTGTAGGGCTCCGGTCCTGGCGGAAGCTTTCCAGTCGACGTGGCGCGCGCTGTCATTGAATTGATAGTCGCGGATGGCGTAGAGGTCGTTCCCGCGTCCCCTCTGGTAACTCTCCAGTTCGCCGCTCACCAGCGGAAGAACCTCATAAAATTCTTCCGTGGGCTGGATCCGGGGATACACAACCACTTCCATCGCGGAGTTCACCCGGCGCGTTTTTTGCAGGAAGCCAAACGGAAATTTCGTGCGCAATCCAAGAACGTCCTGGCGGTATATTCCGCGCCGGGGAAAAGTAAGCTCCACGTTTTGCCGCACCGTTTGCCGGTGGGGAATGTGAGCGAAATAAACCGGGCGATCCAGAATCTGCGGCACGGGACCGGAGGGCGCGTTTTCCTGGGCCTGAGGCGGGGCTTCGCTCACGAGCGATAGGGAAAAGGACGGCACGATCTGCTTCATATTTTCAAGTTCGGCGATGGCCAGAATGGTGCGCTGGGCGAAAATGTGCTCGGGCAGGTCGAGCCGCACTTCGACGCCGCTCAGCACCACGCGCGAAAGCAGCCCCGAAATCAGGATTCCTGCGAGCAGGCAGGCCAGAACCATGAACAACAAATTGTTTCCCGTGTTGAGGGCTGCCAGCGCGATCACCAAAATTCCGGCGATGTACACCATGCCCTCGCGCGTGACTTTGTAATCAATCTGGTAGCTGAGCCACCCCAGCGGCGTGCGGCGCGCCAGCGCCGGCACGACCGTCAACCCCACCCATGCGGCGAGGGCCAGCGCCGAAATCGCCGAGATTCCCGCGAGGACCAGATGCCCTTGTTCGACCGCGGCCCCGGAATACAGCGCCAGGAAAAGCGCCATCGCCAAAGCGCCCATGGCGATCCCAAAGCTGCGCCAACTGGGACGGTCCAGTGTCTCGCGCAATCGGTTCCACTGGGCCGCGCGCGTGACGCCCACCACTTTGCGTAAAAGCGGGGAGCCGACGCGGCGTTCGACAAATTCGGGATTCATCAGAGAGGGACTGGGGTGGATTCCATGATTTCGCGAAGAACCATTTCCGCCTGCGTCGATTTTTTCTGCGTCGCCGCATAGCGCGAGTTGACCACCACGCGGTGCGCGAACACCGGCAGGATGAGCCGTTTGAAATCGTCGGGCGTGCAGTAGTCGCGCGCTTCGAGAAATGCCCGCGCCTGCGCTGCGCGCTGCAGCATCAGCAATCCGCGAGGGCTCACGCCCAGCGTGAGCTGCTCGGAATGGCGCGTGCGTTCGACAATGTCCAGGGCATAATCCCGCAGGCTGTCGTCCACGCGCACTTTTTCGACGGCGCGTTGCATCACTTCGACTTCCTCCGCTTCCATCACGGGGGTGACTTCGGCCGCCGCGTTGCGCCCGCTGGCATGCTGCTGCATGATCTCGCGCTCGCTGTCGCGCGACGGATATCCCATACCGATGCGAAGCACAAAGCGGTCCAGCTGCGATTCCGGGAGGGGGTAGGTTCCGTGGTGTTCGACGGGGTTCTGCGTGGCCAGCACCATGAACGGCTGCGGTAGTTTGTAGGTGTGGTTGTCCACGGTCACCTGCGCTTCGTTCATGGCTTCGAGCAGCGCGGACTGCGTCTTGGGCGTGGTGCGGTTGATTTCATCGGCCAGGATGATGTTGGCGAAAATCGGGCCGGGCTTGAAGTCGAAGCGCTGCTCGATCTGATTGAACACGCTGGTGCCCACCACATCCGAAGGAAGCAGGTCGGAAGTGAACTGGATGCGCTGAAAGGAACAGTGGAAGGAATTGGCGAGGGCCTGCGCGAGGGTCGTCTTGCCCACGCCGGGGACGTCTTCGATCAGCAGGTGGCCTTTGGCCATCAGAGCCACAAGCGCAAGGCGGATGACTTCATCCTTGCCGCGAATAACATTCGCTATAGAAGCCTGCAACTGCGCAATCTGGTTGGACGCCGCCGTGGTCATTGGGTTGAAAATCCCTATCGCTTCTGCTACAAACGAACCTTGTCTGATGGGCGATTAGCTCAGTGGTTAGAGCGCTCGCTTCACACGCGAGAGGTCCAAGGTTCAAGTCCTTGATCGCCCACCACTGCCGCGCCCTACCATGTTGCCATCAATTCCTAGAATATCTTAGCGTTTGGCTGCCAAGCTGTGCTCAAAAAGTTTTTGAAGAGAATTTGGTAGCACAGGCACTCTTGCCTGTGCGGGTTATGCGGCGGTTGTTGGATCGGGTTCTCGTTCTTGCAGCCTTCCAATCCGCACAGCCACGCGTGGCTATGCTACTCTGAACACGGCGCGAGCAAAGGAACCCGAAGTGGGGACGACACTGCGATTTTTCCAGTATTTATCACTGGGCTGCTGGCTGGGCGGCATCATTTACTTCATTTTGTTCACGCAAGGCATTTTTTCGGTGATGCCGACCAAGGATTTGGCGGGGGCGGTGGTGGGGTATTCACTGGCCCGGCTGCATATTCTGGGAATCGCGGCCGGCTGCATCTACCTTATCGCGACGGCGGCGCAGGAAAGATCCGTCGCGGCCCTCGCGCGTCCCGCCGCGCTGCTTGTCTTCGTCATGATTCTTTGCACCGTGGCTTCGCAATACGGCGTCATCGCGCGCATGGATGCGCTGCGCGCGCAGATGGGCTCGGTGGATGCGACGCCGGCGGGGAATCCGCTGCGAGTTGCTTTCGATCGCCTGCACCAGTATTCCGTGTGGCTGGAAAGCGTGGTGCTTTTTTCCGGGCTTGCCGCGTTGTTTCTAACCGCACGGCGGAAGTTTTAGTAGGACGGGCTTCAGCCTGTCTGCTTTTTCGACCCAACTAAAAAACAAAACCAGTCAGGCTGCAATCCCAGTTCGTCAACTCGATTTTGGACAGGCCAGCGGCTGAAGCCTGGTTGAATTTCTGTATTTTACGGCACGGCTGAAGCCGTGCCCTACAAAGATTTAGAAGCTGCCACGCAGGCTCTTTAGCCTGTCGGGTTTTGTGTTTGGATATGGTTAAGAAAAGAAGACAGGCTGAAGCCTGTCCTACTTTTGCTTCGCTCTTTTCTGCTCCACGGCGCGCCACAAATACCAGGATGCAATCGAGCGGTAGGGGCGCCAGCGCTCGGCGTGTTCGAGGATGGCTTGCGGATTCGGCTCCTTTGCGAGGCCGTAGACGTGCTGAAATCCCTTGCGTATTCCGTAGTCTTTTGTGGGCAGCACGTCGGCCCGCCCCAGCTGGAACATCAGGAACATCTGCACGGACCACTCGCCGATCCCCCGCACCTGCGTGAGCCGCTCCAGAATTTCTTCCTCGCTCATCCTGCGAATCACGGCCAGCGGAGGAACCGTCCCGTCGATGGTTTTCCTGGCGAGATCCCTCACTGCCGCGATCTTTTGCCGCGACAGACCGGCGCGCCGCAATTTCGCCTTGGTGGCGCGAAGAATTTCTTCCGGAGAAGGGCAGGTGCCGTCCGAGCCCAACGCTTTCACTCGCCCGAAAATCGAAGCCGCTGCCGCGCCCGCGAGCTGCTGATAAACAATGGCCCGGAGCAGGCTCGCAAACGGCGGCTGCGGTTTTTGCTTCTTCGTTGGAAATGAGCCGACCTTGCGGATTACGCGCGCCAGATGCCTGTCCACGCGGCAAAGTTCGCGCATCACCTGGTCTGCATCCACGGGATAGTGAGTCTTGGCCATGGCAGAGGACGAAGCATAGGAGCGGGGCACAGCGGCGTCAAGGGCCGGGCAGGCAGCCGGTTCTGCGCATTAAGGCTGACTTGTCCTCAAGGGCACTTTGCTCGTAATCGGTTGACCACTTGGGCCGGGTACTTGGATACAATGGCCATCACCCCCAGCCTACCCCTCGACAAGGTCGGATTATGTCCAACACGTGGAAACAATGGGAAGGTCAGATCCTCGACGGGAAATTCGAGCTGCTTCGCTATCTTGGCGAATCACAACACGGCGCGGTATTTCTGACCGAACGCCGTGAAGGTGAACGCCCAACAGAAGCTGCCATCAAAATTATTCCCGCGGGGCCGGAAAAAAGCGGCCTGCAGCTCTCGCGCTGGCAATTGGCAGCGCAACTCTCGCATCCGCATCTGATTCCCCTTTATGAAATGGGGCGCGGGGAACTCGGCGGCGCGCCGCTGGTCTATGCCGTGATGGAGTGCGCCGAGGAGAACCTGGCGCAAGTTCTTCCCAGCCGCGCGCTCACCTCTGCCGAGGCCCGGGACATGCTTGTGTCCGTCGTGGACGTGCTTGGCTACCTTCACCGCAAAGGCTTCGTGCACGGACACATCAAGCCGGCCAACATCATGGCCAGCGGCGAGCAGCTGAAGGTATCCAGCGACGGCATTTGCCGCGCCGGAGAATCAGCGGATGCCCTTGGCATGCAGGACGCCTACGACGCGCCGGAAAATTTCAGCAGCCATCCGCCAATGTCCCGTTCGATGTCACCTGCCGGCGACGTTTGGTCACTGGGTGTGACCCTGGTCGAAACGCTGACGCAAAATCTGCCCGCTGCGCGCACGGCAGAGCAACTGGAACCGGCGCTCCCGAGGACTATGCAGGAGCCCTTTCTTGATATTGCGCGGCACTGTCTGAATCTTCAGCCTTCGAGCCGATGGGCAGTGGATCAAATCGCAGCCCGATTGGAAGGACGCGCTCCAGTTTCTCAAACCCGAGCTATCCCGCCTGCCGTCCGGGCTCCTTCACCGCAGATGCAGCCCGTCGCTCGGACGTCAGGACAGACTGACGCGCGCCGTAGCTACAGAGTGCCCATCGCAGTGGGGGCCGCGCTGGCCTTAGCCGTAATTCTGGCGGGGACGAAACTTTTGCGCCGCCATGCAGACGCTCCACAATCTCCCGCCGCCACGGTCGAACAGCCCGTCGCGCCACCTGCGCCAAAACAGGCCGCGCCCTCTGCGCAGGCGCGCGCCGCCAAGCCGTATAGGCCACCCGTTGCGGAGGAAGAACGGACTTCCAAAGCTCCCGTTCCTGTGCCTGCCTTGATTCATCCCGAGGCGCTGCATGAAGAGGAGACCAACACAGTTGCGAGAATTCCGGCCGGCCCGGTTCTCCACGGCGAAGTGACTCACCAGGTCACTCCGGAAGTGCTTCCGTCGGCAAAAAATTCCATTCGCGGCACGGTGAGAGTCAGCGTCAAAGTGAATGTGGACCGGTCGGGAAACGTGGAGGACGCGGAACTCGAGTCGCGTGGACCGAGCAAATACTTCGCGCGTACAGCGCTGGACGCTGCGCAGGGTTGGAAATTCAAGGCGCCAAGGGTAGGAGGCCGTGGCGTCCTAAGCACTTGGACCCTGCGATTTGAATTTACCCGTGACGGAACCACAATTATTCCGACACAGGAGATGCCCTAGTGTAAGTGGATGGCGCTGCGAGGCCAAATTGTGGGGAGCACTTTGGAGTTTTCCAATCGCAGGGCGGCCGTAGCAGGAGTGCGAATCTGGCACCCGGATTAAAACCCGTCCTTGCTTCGGCCCGAGGGATCGGCTACTTATTCAAAGATTGCATTTTTAATCGCTATTTTATTTGGAACCACTAAAGGAAAAATCTAATGCAGACCAACAAAGATTTGCAGCCCGGCATCTCCGGATTTCCAAACGCTCCGAGTTCCATGGGACACGCGAATTCCTACCTGGGACCCGGCATGCGTGTAAAAGGGGAAATCAGCGGAAACGAAGACCTCAAACTGGACGGCAAGGTTGAGGGTTTGGTTTCCGTTGGGGGTTTCCGGCTTACAGTGGGGCCGAATGCGCATTTGAAAGGCGACATCGTGGCCCGCGAAGCCATGATTTCCGGCGAAGTGAACGGAAATATCAGGGCCTGCGACCGGATTGAAATTACCAAAAACGCTTCGATCGTGGGCGACGTGAGCACAGCCAGAATCGTGATAGAAGAAGGCGCCTACTTTAATGGAGACGTTGAGATCGGCGGCAACCAAAATCAGATTGGTACAGATTTGGATTCTCTCCTCAAAACCGGTAAGAAGGCGGAAACACGGTAGGGCAAGAAAAACTGGCTTTGCTTTCGACCTCAATTTTCATCCTGCACCAGCAATTCGTCCCGCTGCGGTGAAGTCTGGATATCGGCAACCGGCGCGCGCCGCAAGGCGTGGTGTGCGCGGGTGTGCTAGGATTCCGAATCTATGCAAACAGGGATCATCGGGCTTCCTCAAGTCGGCAAGACCACTCTGTTCAAAATTCTGACGCGCGCGCGACTGGACGAGAAGGCGGCGCGCGCGGCCACGCAAGTGGGAGTGGCGCGCGTGCCGGAGCCGCGCCTGGAACTGCTGGCCAAGCTTTACAATCCGAAAAAGATCACTTATGCCACGGTGGAATACGTTGACGTCGGAGGCATGGTGAAAGACCGCGCCAAGGATTCCGCTGTGCTTGCGCCGCTGCGCGAAGTGGATGCGCTGGCCCATGTGTTGCGCGTTTTCGACGATCCTTCCGTGCCGCATTCCGCGGGCTCGATCGATCCCTTGCGCGACGCCGAAGTGCTGGACCTGGAATTAATGCTCTCCGACCTCGATCAGATTGAGCGGCGCATCGAGCGTGTGGAAAAAGATCTGAAGAAAAAGAAGGAGCCGGTTCTGGAGCAGGAGCTGGTCTTGCTGAATCGCTGCAAGGCGGCCATCGAATCGGAAAAGCCGCTGCGCGAACTGGAATTCAATGCGGACGAACGGAAGACGATCCACGGCTACAAATTCCTCTCGCAGCGGCCGATGCTGTACGTTTTGAATCTCGGCGACAGCGAAGTCGCCGAGCTGGATACAGCTGTCGAGCGCCACAAGCTGTCGAAACTTGTGGGCCGCCCCAACACCGTCGTGCTTTCGGTTTGCGGGCGCATCGAGGCCGAACTTGCCGAACTGGAACCGGCCGAGGCCGCCGAAATGCTTGCGGCGTATGGGCTCAAATCTTCGGGACTCGATCGCATTATTCAGGCGACCTACCAGCTGCTCGGCCTGACTTCGTTTTTCACGGCGGGCGAACCGGAAGTCCGCGCCTGGACCATCAAGCGCGGCATGAACGCGCAAAAGGCCGCGGGGGCGATTCACTCGGACATCGAGCGCGGCTTCATCCGCGCCGAAGTGGTGCGCTGCGAAGATTTACTTGCCGCGGGGAGCTTGCCGGTGGCGCGCGAACGCGCGCAAGTGCGCCTGGAGGGCAAGGAATACATCGTCCAGGAAGGCGACGTCATTCTGTTTCGGCATAGCGGCTAGTGGCCAAAGTACAAATGGATTCGCTTTGTGGGTCGCGGCTTCAGCCGCGGCATGCAAGTTGCACTGAGAACCGGGCTTTAGCCCCTGATTTCAATTCGACGCAAAGAAGTGTCGGTTGGAAATTGGGGGATGGGATGGGCTCTGCATTTCATGTCATCCCTCGTTGCCGAAGAAGTCAGCGGCTAAAGCCGGATTTATGTCATGCAGTTGATGTCACGGCTGAAGCCGTGACCCACAAGGATCCAGAACGTTTCTACCTGCTGTCAAATTGTCCGTTGCCAAATTGCCTCGGCGCGCCGGCGGCTCGGAGGCCGCCAACTAATCACGATGCTCCCCGATCCATCCATTAGCGTCCCCGCCTCCCGCATGGTTCTGGCGCTGCTGCTGGGGCTGACGGCCGCGGCGGCGAATATTCTGGGCGGGCTCTTCATCCTGCACCGCGAATGGTCGCGGCAATATTTGAAATATTTTCTGGCGCTCGGCGCGGGCTTTATGCTGGCCGCGGCCATACTCGAAATTCTGCCCGAGTCGGTGGCCCTGACGGGAAACCTCGCGTATTTTCTCGTGCTGGTCGGATATTTTATCGTTCATTTTTTTGAGCACACGCTCGCGCCGCATTTTCATTTCGGAGAAGAAACGCACGTCGAGCATTTTGTGCCGCAGCACGCCGGAATTTCCGCGCTGCTGGGGCTCTCGATTCATACGTTTTTTGACGGCGTGGCGATCGCCTCCGGGTTTCTGGTTTCCGCGTGGCTGGGCGGGGTGATTTTTCTGGCCATCGTGTTGCACAAAATTCCGGAAGGTTTTACCGTCGCTTCGCTAATGCTGGCAAGCGGGCAGAGCCGGCGCACAGCGTTCCTGGCGGCCATCTGGCTGGGTGTGGCAACCGTTGCCGGAATTCTCCTGATGGGCTTGCTGCATTCGCAGGTCGGCTACGCGTTGCCCATTTCGGCGGGAGTCACGCTGTATGTTGCCGCGACGGATCTGATCCCTGAAGTGAATCGCGAGCCTGATACGCGCATGGCGTTGCTCGTTTTCCTAGGCGTGTCATTGATGCTGTTGCTCGCCCATCTATTTCACGCCTGAAGCGGCGATCAATTTTGAATATCTTGGCAACCTTTCAGAATCTGCAAGCATGCAAAAAGTGAACAAGGTGTGCGTGGTGTTGTGACGCCGGCGCCGCGAAAAGGTAGATGTAGATGCAGAAGATCAATTCGTTATAATCAGCGCATGGCCCAGCTGGAAAAAATCAGCCTGAAGGTTTTTCGCACGGTTGCCGAACATCTTAGCTTCCGAAAGGCCGCGGAGTTGCTGTTGCTAACGCAACCTGCTGTCTCGCTCCAGATCAAGGCGCTTGAGGAGGACCTTGGCGTGCGCCTGTTCGACCGCGCCGCGGGTAAAGTCACTCTCACCAAGCAGGGGGCGATCCTCTTGTGCCACGCTCAAGAGCTTGCAAGGATCGCGCTCGATGCAGTGCAAGAACTCTCCGCCAACGAGGTTCAGTTGTCGGGAAAGTTTGCGCTTGGAGTTTCGACGACGATTGCCCAGTACGTGCTTCCGAGGTTCCTCGCCGTTTTTCTCGCGGAGCATCCACGGCTCCAGCTTTCGGTCCATAGCGCCAACACCGACGCGATTGTCCGGCTGCTGCTCGATGGAAAGGTCTCCATAGGTCTCATCGCGGGCCCCTCGCGGCAGCGCGGCATGCACGCAGAGCCGTTCATGGAAGACGAACTTGTTCTCCTCGCTCCGCGGGA